>VOFG01003423.1_pt1 | contig 19649 bp, 32 predicted proteins | sample 5384171 | NCBI WGS metagenome assembly VOFG01 (sample SAMN12384726, study PRJNA508395) | human gut metagenome | isolation source: healthy gut F | host: Homo sapiens
CAACGATTGGCAAACGGCTCTTGTCCCGACCTATTTAAGCCTTTTTCTACCGTCAAAACGAGGGCTTTGAAAACATCAAAACCGTGCTGACCGTCCATAATATTCAGTATCAGGGCAAATACGGCATGGAGATTTTGGAGGATGCTGGGCATTCCCATGGATAAAAAGCCCCCTGCTTGAATACAGCGGCGACGTAAACATTCTCAAGGGCGGAATCGAGACGGCTCATTCGGTCACGACGGTCAGTCCCACCTATGCCAAGGAAATTTCGACCCGTGGTTTTTCCACGGCCTTCACGACATTTTAAGGCTGAGGGAATGGAAACTTCACGGCATTGTCAACGGAATAGACACCAAGGTATACGACCCCGAAACCGACGAGAGCATTTTTGAAAACTATTCGGCCGAGGACATGAGTGGCAAGCTTAAAAACAAGACCGAGCTGCAAAAGCTTATGGGACTTCCCGAAAACCCGGATGTTGCCGTTATCGGAATGGTCAGCCGCCTTGTGGGGCACAAGGGCTTTGACCTTGTAAAATATTCCTTCGAGGAGCTTATGCAAAGCGAAATTCAGCTTATCTGTCTCGGTTCGGGCGAATGGGTCTTTGAAAGCTTTTTTCGATGAAATGGCTCAGAAATATCCCGAAAAATTCGCGCTTCACACCGGCTTTGACGTGGAGCTTGCCCACAAAATTTATGCCGGCTCCGACTTCTTCCTCATGCCGTCAAAAGCGAGCCCTGCGGCCTTTCTCAGATGATCGCGCTGCGTTACGGTTCGGTGCCCATAGTCAGAGAAACAGGAGGTCTTCGCGACACCGTCAGCGACTGCGGCGACGGAAAGGGCAACGGCTTTTACCTTCAAAACCTACAACGCGGGCGACATGAACGGCGCCGTCTATCGCGGCCTTTCCCTTTATTATGACGACAAAGAGGGCTTTGAAAAGCTTAAAAAGCGCGCCCTGAAATGCGACAACAGCTGGAAAAATCCGCGCTTGACTATATAAAGCTTTACAAGAGCCTGCTTAAATAATATGACAAGCAAAATCCCCGAGCCTTTTCGGGGATTTTTTTGTTGACAAAATAGGGAGAAATAGTATAATAAGTATAACAAATCATACTTTTCGGAGGCAGTATCATGAACGGACCAAAAGGAAAATACGCCTGGACGGCGACGGTGGGCGAAAAGGGGCAAATCGTCATTCAAAACAGGCAAGAGAGATTTTCGACATAAATCCCGGGGACACGTTGCTCATTCTCGGCGACAAAAAGCGGGGGTATCGCCATTCCGCCTAAAAGGCGCTTTGCAAAGCTTGCAAACAAGGTTTTCGAGGAGGAATAATCCGTGGAGAAAATTTGCGAGGTTAAAAATCTGAAAAAGTCCTACGGCGGCTTTTCTCTTGAAGATGTGAGCTTTTTCTTGAAAAAGGCAGCATAACAGGCTTTGTGGGGCGAAACGGGGCGGGAAAAATCCACCACAATAAAGTCGATGCTCAATCTGGTTCACAGGGACGGGGGCGAAATCTCCTTTTTCGGCCTTGACGCCGACGAAAACGAAAGACGGATTAAGCAAAAATCGGTTATGCCTCGGCGGGGTTCATTATTACGAGCAAAAAGAAAATAAGAGACATCGCCGACGTTATGTCGAGGTTTTTACGACAACTGGGACGGCGGGCTTTTTGACCGCTTTACGGCCGATTTCGGAATTGACAAAAACAAAAAGCCCATCGAGCTTTCGGAGGGCATGAAGGTGAAATTCAGTCTTGCCGCGGCCCTTTGCCACGGAGCCGAGCTGCTCATTCTCGACGAGCCCACAAGCGGTCTCGATCCCGTTTCGAGAGAGCTTCTCGAGCTGCTTCTCGGCCTTGCGGCAAAAAGGCGTCACGATATTTTTTTCCACCCACATAATCGGTGACATAGAAAAGTGCGCCTGACCGCATTGTTTATATAAAAAAGGTCGGCTGCTCGCTTTTGACGGCATCGAAAATTTTAAATCGGATTATAAAATCGTGAAAACCCCGCAAAATGGCGAAAATTGCCCCTGAATTTATCGGCGTGTGTCGGTCAAGGGACGGGGCCACGGCGCTCATAAAAGCCGCCGACGCCGAAAAATTTGAAAATACATACTCGCCGAGCCTTGAGGAAATCATGGTTCACATAGAAAGGAGGGTGAAAAATGAAAAGCCTGCTTTTACAAGGAATTAAAGCTTTCTTCGCTTGCCGTGACATATTTCTTTATCGCCTTCGGGCTTATGACATTTTTGCCCGGCTATCCGATACTTCTCGGCAGCTTTTTGTGTGCATGGGGATTTTTTTATTCCTTCCAGTTTTCAAGGGAAAGCAACGACCCGCTTTTCACCGTGCTGCTGCCCGTGGCGAAAACCGACGCCGTGAGGGCAAAGTTCCTGTTTGTGCTTGTTGTTCAGGGGCTTTCCTTTTTTTGCTCATGACAATTTGCACGCTTGTAAGAATGACTTTGCTGTCCCGCGCCGCCGTTTACGAGCAAAATCCGCTTTCAAACGCCAACCTTTTCTATCTTGGCTTTTGTCTTGCAATGTTCGGGCTTTTTCAATTTGATTTTGTGAGGTTATTATAAAACCGCCTATAAAATCGGAGTGCCATTTATTGTTCACTGCGCCGCCGCCATGCTGCTTGTGGGCGTCGACGAGGCCCTTTGTTCACATACCGGGGTTTGAGGCTTTTTCGGTCACGGATTTTTCCTTTATGGGTGCCCAAATTGTCGGTCTTTTGGCGGGATTTGCGATTTTCGCCGCCATGACCGCCGCAGCATATGCCCTTTTCGGTAAAAAGTTTCGAAAAGCTTGATTTTTAAAGCTTATAATCACAAAATAAGACCCGCTTGGCTGAGTGTTCATATGAAGTATTGGTTTCGCATAAAAGTCCTCTCAAGACGACAGCTTTGCACCGTTTTTCGAATTCGGCACGAAAGAATTTTAAGCTTAGAAACTGCAACGCACTTCAAAATGACATATTTTTGTGCAAGAAAAGACAAATCCCACAGATAATGCCGGCGCATATCTGTGGATTTAACGCATTCGTTGTGCAAAAGATGTTATTTTGAAGCAAAACTGCCTTATTAACGCTCAGCCTTTTCGGCGGGTCTTTAAATTTATCCGTTTCTTGAAGGCTCTTTCATAAAGCTTCCCGCAAGGTCGGGAACGCTGTCCATAATGAAATTGCCGTTTTTGTCAAGCTTTGCCTTCATAAAGCAGAGCGGACGGTGCCAGGTGGCCTCCTCGGTCGAGGTGCGGCCGTGGAAGGCTATCCAAAGCTCGCTGCCGTCGGGGGGAGAGGAAAAAGGAATTGTGCCCCGTGCAGTATATTCCTCCGCCTGCGCGAAGCAGCGGACGGGAAAGCGGCCATTGCTTTGGTCGGTGAGGTCGTCCTTTTTGTAATCGCCTTTGAATTCAAAAGGCCGAGACAATATTCCTTCGAGTCGCCGTTGTTTGCCGAAAAGCAAATGTAAAGCTTTCCGTTTTGCTTGATAAAACAGCCGCCCCTGTTGACCTTTCCTGTTTCAAGCCCCAGGAGAGTGTGGGACTTGAGATTACGGTGCGGCTTTGCTCGTCCATCGTCCATGGGTTTTCCATTTTCGCCGTGGCTATGCGGTTAACGCCCCGCCAGCCGAAACATAGGTCAGATAAAAAGGGTGTCGGTATACTCGTTGTAATATGGCGAGGCGTCGATGCAGTAGCCAAATGCTCCAAAATCCCTTTGAAGTGATAATTTCCCCAAAGCTCGCTGCCGTCGGACTCGAGACAAAAAGAGCCGCTGGGTTTCATAGTTGCCGGGGAGAGAGTTCCGTTGGCGTATATATACCATTTGTTTTGATTTTTGTCAAAATAAAATTGGGAGCCCATATGTCGCTTTGAATAACGTCCCAGCCGCCTGTATAGACCGTAAGCTGCTCGTCGGTGGTGACGGTGGAGAGACAACGGCTTCGATAAAGGGTCAGGCGGGTGGCTTCGGTGAAAATCGCATAGTAATATCCGTCAACATATTTGACAAAGGGGTCGGGACAGGACATTTCGGTCGCGGGATTTTTCAAAATATCGCCCTTAAAGTTCTGCGAAGAGTCGAGCAGCACAAATCCGTTTGAATAATTTTCGGCGGATATGACCTTTGTGCAAAAATAATTCACGGCGTCATTTATGCGTTCGCCATTTGCGGCGATAAGGATTTTGTCATCGGAAATTTCCACCTTGATTTCGGGGCCCCTCAAGCTCGTTTCGGGGTCGTTTGAAAGGACAATGCTTTTTTGCCCTCGCCGTTTGTGATTTCAATTTCTTTTCCAGAAACCGACAAAATCCGCTGCTTTATGACCTCGGCATAGGGGAAAGGGCGCTGTCGGCCGTTATGACAAAATCGGAAATGTCGTTTTGCACACCTTTATGCCCTTTGCGGGAATTGCGGGCGTGTCAAAGGACTGCAAAACCCGAAGTCCTTTGAAAGCATACAGGCATTGTTTTGCGATTTTAAAAAGTTTGTAAGATATTCCGCCGCCGCAAGAAGGGTCTCTCGTCGGAATAGGAGCAAATCGCAAGCTGTCCGCCGCTTTCCTTGACTGCGAATTCGCCCTGAGAAAGCTCTGAGGAGATTTCGATGAAAGGGGACGGTTGGTGTTTCCGATGAGAATGTCACCCGCCTGCTCGGCTCTCGAATCGGGGGAAAAAGAATTTTTGCCCCCGTCTGCTCATTTATAAAGCTTTGCAGCTTTTAACGGCGTCAAGCACATACTGTGAACAGCCCGAGGGGTAGATTATGCGGGAGCCGGTCTTGCCGCCGGCGGCAAAGATTGAAAAACATCCCCATCGAATACTGAAGGTCAAGAAGCGCGTCGGAAACCGTGACCTTTCCGTCTCCGTCAAGGTCGGCTGCCGATATTTCGTCCTGCGTCGGTGTGATTTTTCCCCACCGAATACTGAAGAATGAGCAGCGCGTCGCCCACGTCGGTCCTTCCGTTTAAATTAAGATCGGCGTAAACTCCGAAATTCTTAAGCGACTGTGCGGGAGAGCTTGCCTCCTCCGCCGCGGGTAAACGCCGAAAAGGGGGGCAAAGGGAAAGTGATAAAATCAGACATAAAAAGTTTTTTTTCATTAAAATCCTCCTAGGGGTACTTTATAAAGAGTTAAAAAGCTTTGCCGACGGCTCTTTTTATATAGGTGCGCGACGGCTCGGGAGTTGTGTCCATGACAAAGCTGCCGTCGGGATTAAGCTGCGCCTTCATAAAGCAAAGAGGGCGCTCCCATGTTATTTCAATGGGGTCGGTGCGGCCGTGGAAGGCAATCCAAAGCTCGCTGCCGTCGGGAGAGCGGGAAAAAGGAGTTGTGTCCCGTGCAGAAGATGTCCTCCCGGCTTTGAGCAGGGGCGGTCGCTTTTTTCCACAAATCGGGGTTGTTCAGGTCGTCCTTTATAGTCGCCGAGAAATTCGAGCAGTCCCACGCAGTAGGGCTTGGAATCGCCGTTGTTGGCCGAAAAGCAAGATACATCTTGCCGCCCTGTTCGATAAAACAGCCGCCCTCATTAACTCTGCCGGTGTAAAGCTCCCAAGGATATTCGGCCTTGCAGATTATTTGCCTGCTTTTGCTCGTTTATCGTCCAAGGGTTATCCATTTTCGCAATGCAAACCCTGTTCATTCCGCCGCCGATAAGGGCATAGGAAAAATAAAGCGTGTCGGTATAGGGGTTATAGTAAGGGGAGGAATCGATGCAGTAGGTGTCGGGGTCGATAAGCCCCTTGAAGTGATAATCGCCGAAAATGTCCTCGGTGTCGGACTCGAGGCAAAAGAGCCGCTGGGTGTCGAGATCGCCGGGAGTCATGGTGCCGTTTGAATAGACATACCAACGCTTGTAATTCGGGTCAAAATAAAATTCCGGTGCCCAAATGTCGGCCTTTATGACCTCGTCTCCGCCGCGGTAGATGACCTTGCTCTCATCGGTGGTGAGGGTGGAGAGATGGCGGCTTCTGTAAAGCTCGAGACGGTCAAAAGCGGTAAAAACGGTGTAGTAATATCCGTCGACATATTTTACAAAGGGGTCGGGGCAGGAGGTTTTTGTGGTGGGGTTTCTGAAAACATCTCCCACATAGCCGTCCTTTTGAGAAAGCTCCAATTTTCCGTCCTTTGCGTTCTTTTCGCAAAGAACGTTTTGGCAGAAAAAGCCTGCGGCGTCCTTAATGCGGCCGCCCTTTGCCGAAATTATAACGTCGTTTCCGATTTGCACCTTGATTTGAGCGGCGTCAGCCTCGTTTGAAAATTCTTCCGAAATAATAATTTTACGCTCTGAATTTTTTGACAGAGTTTTTCCCGTCAGCTCAAAAACGCGGTTTTCCACAGACTCCTTAAGAGCAAGAAGGCCGCTGCCCTCGGTGACCGCGGAAAATTCCGAAATATCGGTGCCGTTAATTTTGATTTGAATTTTCGATTTGCTTTGGTTTTCCATTTGTTCCTCCGTAATTAAAACAGGTTTTTGAGAGCGGGGTAAAGCTCTCTGAATTTTTGATATTTTTCTTTATATTTTTCGACCGCCTCGGGGTCGGGCCTTGTTGTGCTCACGACCCTGACAATGCTTTGCGCCGCCTTTGTTACCGAGTCGAAAGCTCCGCAGCCCACCGCCGCCAGCATGGCTGCCCGAGAGCGGGACCCTCCTCCGATTCGACGGTTTCTATGCAAAGCCCCGTGACGTCGGCGATTATCTGCCTCCAAAGGGGCTTTTGGCGCCGCCGCCGCATATTTTTGCCGAGGTTACTACGGCACCGGTGCTTTTTGCCGCCTCTATGGAATCATTAAGCGCAAAAGCTACCCCCTCAAGTATCGAAAGGGTCATGTCCTGTCGGGTAGTATCCATGGACATTCCGAAGAAAAACACCTCTTGCGTCGGGATTGTTGTGGGGCGAACGCTCGCCCATGAGATATGGCAGAAAGATGACCGGGTTTTCCCCGAGCTTAAGGTTTCCCTGCTGCTCGGCCGCATAGTCGGAGGTTTTCAGAATGTTTTCGCACCACCATTTGTTGCAGGATGCGGCGCTGAGCATACAGCCCATGAGATGATATTTGCCGTTTGCGTGGGCAAAGGAGTGCAGCGCGTTTTGCCCGTCGGTTCCGAAAGCGTCTTTTGAGATAAACACCGTTCCCGAGGTTCCGAGGGAAATGTTGCAGTCGCCGTCCGACACCGTTCCCGTGCCGATTGCGGCCGCCGCGTTGTCTCCCGCTCCCGCCGCGATTTTAACGTTATTTGAAAGACCGAGGGCTTTTGCGTGCTCCTCCTTAAGGGTTCCGACAGGTTCATAGCTTTCATAAACCATCGGCAGCAGGCTTTCGTCTATACCGCATATGTCAAGCATTTCCTTTGACCAGCGGCGGTTTTTCACGTCGAAAAGCAGGGTGCCCGAGGCGTCGGAAACGTCGGTGCAAAGCTTCCCGAAAGGCGATAGGCGATAAAACTCTTGGGCAGCATGATTTTCTTGATTCGCGCGAAATTTTCCGGCTCGTTTTCCTTCATCCAAAGGATTTTCGGGGCTGTAAACCCGGCAAAGGCGATGTTGGCCGTAAGTGCCGAAAGTCGCTCCTTTGCCAACGGCGGTATTCAGATATTCGGTTTGCTTTGCGGTTCGTCCGTCGTTCCAGAGTATAGCCGGGCGAATCACATCGTCATTTTTCGTCAAGCGCAACAAGGCCGTGCATCTGTCCGCCGAAGCTTATTCCCGCTACCTCGCTTTTGTCAAGACCGCAAAGCAGCTCACAAAGTCCCGACATTACGCCCGAGAACCAATCCTCGGGATTTTGCTCGGACCAACCGGATTTCGGAAAATACAGGGGATATTCCTTTGAAACGGTTTTGAGAATTTTGCCGTTTTTCCTTCATGGCAATCAGCTTGACCGCCGATGTGCCGAGATCAATGCCTATAAAGATCATGAAAATACCTCCTTGTCACCTTGATTATATCAAACAAAAAGCCTTATTTCAACACAATGTTGGGTTCAAATTCCTTAAAGGCGCAAAAAAGAGCCCATGCACACGCATAGGCTCTTTGAAATTGCGAAATCGGACTGCCAGAAGTTATCTCTTGGAGAACTGGGGTGCGCGGCGGGCGCCTTTGAGACCGTATTTTTACGCTCTTTCATTCTGGGATCGCGGGTCAGGAAGCCTGCTTTCTTAAGAATGGGGCGAAGCTCGGCATCATACTGAAGCAGAGCGCGGGAAAGACCGTGGCGGATTGCGCCGGCCTGACCGGTAACTCCACCGCCGCCTACGCGGCAGACGATGTCGAATTTTCCGTTCGTTTTGGTGGCCGCGAGAGGCTGACGAACGATGAGCTTAAGAGTTTCAAGACCGAAATACTCGTCGATGTCACGGTCATTGATGGTGATTTTGCCGGTGCCGTTATAGACACGAACGCGAGCCACAGAGCTCTTTCTGCGGCCGGTGCCGTAGAAATAAGGTTTGCTGTCGTACATTATTCGTTACCTCCCTTAAAGTGTGTAAGCCTCGGGCTTTTGAGCCGCGTGCTTGTGGTCGGCGCCCTTGTAAACGCGAAGGCGGGTGAGAGCGCTGCGGCCGATGGTGTTGTCGGGAACCATGCCCTTAACGGCAAGCTCCATTGCGAGCTCGGGACGCTGAGCCATGAGGGTACCGTAATCGGTTTCCTTAAGATGTCCGATGTAACCGGTGTGACGGCGATAGAACTTCTGGGTGAGCTTGTTGCCGGTCAGCACGGCCTTGTCGGCGTTGATGATGATGACGTGATCTCCGCAGTCGAGATGGGGAACGAAGGTAGTCTTGCGCTTGCCGCGAAGAAGATCGGCGGCAACTGCTGCGACACGGCCGAGGGCTTACCCGCGGCGTCGAGGACATACCATTTACGCTCAATGTCGGCTGCTTTAGGCATATAAGTTGACATATTGCTTTCCTCCGAAATATTTAATATTAACATTAGAAACAAACAAATAACGGCTTTTTGCCGCTCCAAAATAATACCACAAGTTAAATTGCCTGTCAACACAAAATTGGGATAAAATTTAAATAATAAGACTGTTTCTTTTTATTTTCTTTAAATATCTCCTGATTTCGCCTGATTTAAAAAAACGATTTTTAAAAATCAAAATGTCGGTCAACGGAAATGCTTAAAAACTTAAGAAAAAGTTTTAAAAAAATAAAAAAGGTGTTGACAAACATGGGGGTGCATAGTATAATACCACTTGCTCGACTGCATGGCGGCATAGCTCAGTTGGCTAGAGCATTCGGTTCATACCCGAAGTGTCGGCGGTTCAAGTCCACCTACCGCTACCAATTCGGCCCGGTGGTCAAGCGGCTAAGACACGGCCCTTTCACGGCTGTAACACGGGTTCGATTCCCGTCCGGGTCACCAAAGAAAAACCGACCCGCAAATGAGACCTGTGGTTTCTTCGGTCGGTTTTTTGTTTGGACGCATAGCTCAGCTGGTTAGAGCGTTCGCCTCACACGCGAGAGGTCATGGGTTCGAGTCCCCTTGCGTCCACCATAATGCCACCGTAATTTTGATAGAATTACGGTGGCATTTTTTATGCCCGAAAACCGCTTGAAATAGGGCTTTTCGGCTGTTTTTGCACATAAGTGAACCCCGCCGCAGAGCAATTCTGCGGCGGGGTTTCGCTTTTTGCGCGGATTGAGGCGTTTTGTTCCGCTGTAATCGTTAAACAGCCGGGTAATCGTTGAACCGCTGGGGGTATTCGTTAAACCGCCGGTCCGGAACAGTCGGAACGCCTTACAGATATCTGCCGGTGATACTGTTTTCGTTCCCTTTGATTTCTTCGGGTGTTCCGCTGGCCACGATCTGTCCGCCTGCCTCTCCACCGCCGGGCCCCATGTCGATTACATAGTCGGCATTTCGGATCACATCAAGGTCATGCTCGATAACAACGACGGTCGCACCGTTGTCAATGAGTGCCTGAAAAACACCAAGCAATACCCGTACATCCAGCGGGTGCAAGCCGATAGACGGCTCGTCAAACACAAAAAACGGAATCCTCCTGTGTCTTGCCGATCTCATTTGCCAGCTTGAGCCGCTGCGCTTCGCCGCCAGACAAACTCGGTGTTTCTTCACCCAGCGTCAAATAGCCGAGGCCGAGCTGTTTCAGAATGTTCAGCCTTTGGCTGACGGTTTTCATATCCTTGCAGAAGTCAATAGCGGAATTTACATCCATATCCATGAGCTCCGGCAAAAGAAACGCAGTTACCGGCTTTATTTGTGAGCTTCACATCATAAGCAGCTCTTGCATAGCGTGAGCCGCGGCAATCCGGGCAAGGAATGTTGACATCCGGCAGAAATTGAACATCAAACTGACAACACCTGTTCCGTCGCAGCCGGGGCAGCGAAGCCGGCCGGTGTTATAGGAAAAGTCACTTGCCTTATACCCTTTTTCCTTTGCGCCGGCAGATTTCGCATACAGCTTTCGCAGCTCGTCGTGGACACCTGCGTAGGTGGCAACGGTCGAGCGGACATTGATCCCGATGGGCGTGGCATCAATGAGCTTGATATGAGCAATACCCTCGGCGTTGATCGTGCGGATATGCGCGGGCAGGGTGCTGCCGTTGATGCTTGCATCCAGCGCCGGAACAAGACTTTCCAGCACCATTGTTGTCTTGCCGGAGCCGGACACGCCGGTAACAACGGTGAGCCGCCCTTTGGAATATCTACCTCTAACGGTTTGACCGTATGAATTTGAGAGGTAGACAGATGGATCGTTCCGTTTGCAAACAGTTCTTTTCCTGCGGCGCAGGTGCGCAGCCTTGTTTCAGCTTTGCCGGAGAGAAACTCCCCGATTTGCGAAGCTGGATTTGCTTCGATAGCGGGAATTTCTCCCTCGGCAATCACATGACCACCTTTTGCGCCTGCCTCCGGGCCCATTTCTATGATCCAATCGGCTTCTTTCAAAATCTGCGTGTCGTGGTCTACCAAAATGACGGAATTTCCGTCTGCTACCAAATCGTGCATGACCCCGGTCAGTCCTACAATGTTGGCTGGGTGCAGACCGATGGACGGCTCATCGAGCACATAGAGAACACCTGTTGTACGGTTACGGACAGCGCGGGCCAACTGCATCCGCTGGCGCTCACCAGTCGAGAGCGTCGAAGCCGAGCGGTCCAGCGTCAGATAGCCCAGTCCGAGGTCCATCAGGCGCTTGGCCGTGCTTTGGAACGTCTCACAAATACTTTCGGCCATCGGGCGCATTTCTTCCGGCAGACTTCCCGGTACCCCCCGCACCCACTCTGCCAGCCCGGACAGCGTCATAGTGCAGGCTTCATCAGAAATGCCCCGCAGCTTCGGGGCACGGGCGGCATCGGAAAGGCGTGTGCCGTGGCAATCCGAGCAAATGTCCTCTTTCAAAAACTTTTCCACCCGCTTCATGCCCTTTTTCGTCCTTGACCTTGGCAAGTGCATTCTCCACGGTGTAAATGGCATTGTAGTAGGTAAAATCAAGTTCTCCCGCCTGATTGGAGTTCTTTGCTTTATAAAAGATATGTTTTTTCACTGCCGGACCGTGATAGACGATCTCTTTTTTCTTCTGCGGTCAGATCACGGAATGGCACATCCGTGCGCACACCCATTTCACGGCACACATCGGTCATCAGCGACCACATCAGGCTATTCCACGGAGCAACTGCGCCCTCGTCAATGCTGAGTGTGTCATCTGGCACAAGGCTTGCCATATCTGGTTCGGACGCTGCCCGTCCCGCCGCAGGTCTTACAGGCGCCCTGGGAGTTGAAGGCGAGTTCCTCGGCAGACGGTGCGTAAAAATGAGCGCCGCACTCCGGGGCAAATGAGTTCTTTTTCCCGCGGCAACAGCCAATGACGGCGCGAGATAATGCCCGTTCGGGCAGCGGTGGCTGGCCAGCCGGGAAAACATCAGCCGCAGGCTGTTCAGCAGTTCCGTTCCCGTGCCGAAGGTACTGCGGATACCCGGCACGCCGGGGCGCTGATGCAGCGCCAGCGCAGCAGGAACATACAGTACCTCGTCCACGCTGGCCTTGGATGCCTGTGTCATTCTTCGGCGTGTGTAGGTAGACAGGGCTTCGAGGTAGCGGCGTGACCCCTCGGCATACAGCACGCCCAGCGCAAGGGAGGATTTTCCGGGCCGGACACCCGCAATTCCCACGATCTTCCCCAGCGGAATATCGACATCAATATTTTTCAGGTTGTGGACTTTTGCTCCACGAATCAGCATTTTATCGATCATTGTTTTACTCCAAATACTTAAAGCCCCATTTCGTCATTTCGTAAAGACCGGCAGCAAATCTTTCCCTTTATCGGAAAGCGAGTATTCCACATGGGGTGGTATCTCGTTGAATTGTATCCGGTCAACCAAACCGTCCTGCTCCAATTCCCGCAGCGAGGACGTCAGCATGGTATTTGTAATGCCACCCAACGCCTTTTTCAGTTCTCCGAAGCGGATCGGGCTTTGAATACACAACTCATAAATGATCTGGAACTTCCAGCGGCCTTGCAGCATTTTAAGAAGCGGCGTCACAGGGCAATTTCCGGCCTGCGTGGTAATGCCGTTATGAACAAGCTCCATATATTCCGCATAGGACATTTCTTTGCGCATGGAATCGCTCCTTTGGTATGATATTTCGTACTCAGTCAGAATAATCTGCGTACTTGATTTATTTTATGATATTAGTATAATAAACCTACCGAATGAAATCAAGCGTTTCGGCAAAAATCCAAAGGAGATCATGCTATGAAAGAAATCAACATCGGTCAGGCAACTGCTCTGACTTCTCCCGATCCGCTGGTACTGGTCTGCACAAAAGAAAGAGGATGGCAAGCTGAATATGGCACCCGTATCTTTCTTCATGTATGTGCCTCTTTTTAACCCGCCCATGCTGGCGCTTTGCTATGGGCAAGGCAAGCCAACAGCGGTGAAAAAACATCCGCAGAACTAGAAAGGCTGTTTGGCAGCTCCCGGTGTCAGCCTGAAAGACGCAGTTATGGCTTATGGCAGTGCGAACGGCGGCAAAAAGGACAAACTGGCAGAAACGCCTATTGCTTTGCAGAGCATTGAGGGGACGGACATTCAGATCCCCGAAGATAGCCGTATCGCCTTTGAGGTCACGCTGGAGAAAAACCGTGGAGTCTGGCGATCATTACCTGTACCTCTGCAACATCGACAAGATGCTTGCTGACGAAAGCAAAAAGCCCTGTTTGCATGGAACGGCTATGCCAAGGTCGCTCCCGCAGAAGAAAAGTGATATTAACCCTATAACATTGCAGATAAAAGCCACCGGATTTCTTAGCGAAATCGGCGGTGGCTTTTCTATAGGTCTGCCGGTGCCGGTCGCCATAACGAGAAGAATACGGTCCTGCCCACGGGCTACCGCATCAACGGTGCGGTCATTATCAGCCAGTACATCGGCAGCAAAAACGAAAGCAGCATCCCGGTCCGCCGGGCAACTTGATGATCTCCACTGTCATTTCAACCGTCATGGCGGCGTTGATTCTGATGTTTCACACGCAGCTGCTGCGGCTGCTGTTCGGCAAAATTGAAGCGGATGTGATGGCGGCGTGCGAGTCCCTATCTGTGGATCACAACGCTGTCTCTGCCGTTCTTGCGATCTACGACGCAGGCGCGGCGCTGTGCCGCAGTATCGGAAAAACCAATGTGACCATGAATGTCTCCATCGTTGCCAATATTATCAACGTGGTTGGCAACTGTATTGGTGTGTTTGCGTTGAAAATGGCGCGGCGGGCGTTGCGGGCGTTGCGTGGCCGTCGCTGATGCTCCCGTGGGACGTGGGCTTTTCTGCCGTGGCGGGTAGAAAACGGCGTGCATCTAAAAATCGCGCTGTCAACATGGTGGCTCTATTCAGGAACTACCAGAACACATCTGATGCTAGCGTCCATCATGGGACTTGCGATGGCTCCGGTCTACACCACGGTGATTGAAGGTTGGTGCATGGGTGCGCGGAAGATTGATGCCAATTTCTATTTCAAAAAGCTCAACAGGATCACGCTGGTACTGTCATCCGCAATGGGGACAGCCCTGGTTTTCTCCATCACGCCGCTGATCGTCCGTTACTCCGCCATTTCACCGGAAGCCAAGAACTGTGATCTGGCTGGTGCTCATCAATAATATCTTCAATGGGCTGGCTTACCCCTTTGCCGGTTTGCTGGGCAACGGACTGCGCGCTGCCGGTGACGTGAAGTTCACCATGATCATCTCCATCACGCTGACCATCGCCGCACGGCTTTCTTTTTCGGCGCTGTTCGGTCTGTGGCTCGGCTGGGGCGTGATCGGCGTGGCGATCGGCATAGAGCATCGACCTCGTGTTCCGCGGCGCAATCTTTATCCGGCGGCTGAAATCTCAGAAGTGGGACACAGTTCCAACCGATTTAACGGAAAACAGGTTTTTGCGTGGGGTTCATCAATGATGCACCCTCTCAAATCCACTAAGCCGTAGTTGCACCCCCCTTACGGTTTCTATCAAAATTACGGTTCTTTTGCTTTTCTTCCTTTTCTCTTATCTCAAATTTCCGTTCTCGGATAAAGGATACAGTATCTTATGTTGGAGCCGTCGGGATTTTTCCCGCTGCGGCTCCTTTTAGTTTAGTTTATTTTTAACGTTTTTCCCAAAAGGGTGTTGAGATAGTCAACATATCGGCGTCGAGAGATTGCGGTAGGCATAGGTGTTATATTCGCTTGAGAAGTTGCCGAGCTCGGGATAGAGCACCGCCATGGCCTCTTCGCCCATTTCGTCGATGTAGTCCGTGCTTCTGTATAGACGGCGCTGTTGGGGAGGCATAGTAGGTGTATTGGCATTGGCGACGGCCGGCTCCTCCGACAGCATATAGTTTGGCGAAAATCTCGGCAAAGCTCCTTGTTATCGGCACAGGAAGGAATGCACATGGCGTCGATATAGAAGTTTGTTTTTGTCGGGATAATAGAATTTAAGGTCGACGTTTTCCGACTGATTGTCCTTCACATGGTGAAATAGTCGCCGGCATGTGCAGGAGCCGACGGCGGCCTCGCCGGATTCCATCATGCTGAAAATCTCGTCCTAACATAGCTGTGAACAAGGGGGGCGCTGGCCAGAAGCTCGTTGTAGGCGGCGTCCTTAATCGGCTTCCTTGTCCTTGGTGTTTACGTCAAGACCGAGCTTTTATACATGGCGGTTCGAAGGCGTCGCGGGAATTGTTGAACTGGACGATATGGTGGAATATTTGGAATTCCATAAGGTCCCAATCCTTTGCGTCGGCCTCGTCCACAACGTTTGCGTCGTAGATCACCGACTATTCCGTAGGCATAGGGCACCGAATAAAGATTGTCTGCGTCGTAGTAAAGACCCTTGAAATTGCTGTCGATGTTCTTATAATTCGGAATGTTGTCGAAGTGAGGGGCTGTAAAGGCCTTCGTTTACCATACGGGCAATCATGTAATCGGATGGGATGATGACGTCATAGCTGACTGCGCCGCTGGAAATTTTGTTGTACATATCCTCGTTGAGGCATAGGTGGTATAGTTGACGTTGACCTTTTGGCCGTGGTCTCCTTATACCATTTTTCAAATTTTTACCGTGTCGCTTCGCCCTCGCTGCCGTCGGAGATGTATTCGCCCCAGTTGTAAACATTCAGGGTGAGTGTTTTGCTCCGCCGCCGCAGCCCGTGAACATGATCGACATGAGCATGGATGCGATGATAAGAAATACGATTTTTTTCATTGATTTTCCTTTATCTCAAACCGCTTTTTGCGGCTTTTCTGATGTTTTTGGCTTTTCTCTTTTCTTTGCCTCTTTAAGCGCTTTTTTGGTCCTCGTCGTCCACCAAGTGCTTATGAGCAGCGACAGCGTCACGAAAAGATGATTGTGGCAAGAGCATACATTTTCGCGGTGTGACCGTCTTTTTGGTCATAGCGTATGTATGCGGATGGGAAGGGTCTGAAAACCGTTCCCGAAGTGAAAACTAACTATGACAAAATCGTCAAGGGAAAGGGTGAGCCATAATGGCCTGTAATTATTCGGGAGAATTTCCGGGAGGCTCGACCTTCAAAAATGCCCTCATGGAGTGCAGCCGAGGTCGAGCGGCCTCGGGAAGGCTCTGTCCATTTGGCGGAGCTTTGGAAGCACCTGCCAAAATGACATAGACGTGCAGAAGGTGACGTGGGCAGCAAGCATGGTGAAGAAATTCAGGCTTGTGGAAGGCCAGCCGACCCACAAAACAAACATCAGCATAGGTGAAATGCCGGTTATGATGTCGGGATTTGTCATGGGAATGTCGGTCACGGTGTTCATGACCGTGCGATACCATTGGAGCGCAGCTTGTTTATTCCCACCGCGCCGAGTGCCGATAACGGTGCAGGAAACGGCGGTGGCCGGGCGGCGAGAAGCAGCGTGTTTTTCACCGATTCGAGGGTGCTTCGGTCGGCAAACAGCTCCTCATACCATTTGAGGGAAAATCCCGAAAATACCGAAAGGCTTTTGCCTTCGTTAAAGGAAAAAAATCAGCAGCACAACTATGGGAGCAAAAAGAAAACGAAAAATTATGCCGCTGTATATTTTTGACGACAGCTTCATGTTAATCCCCTCCGTAAAGTCGTTTGGTGGTGAAATGCTTCATGACCGCCATGCCGACGAGCAGTATAAGCATTAAAATAAAGGCGATGGCGGCGGCAAAATGCAGATTGTTTGCCACATACTGCCCCTCTATGGCGTCGCCGATGAGGAAAAATTTTCCGCTGCCGAGCTTTTGGGAAATGTAGAAGGTGGATATGGAGGGAATGAGCACCATGGTCACTCCCGAGATAACTCCGGGCAGACTTAAGGGGGAAAAATGACCCGCCGCAGCACCGAGCCGCCGTTGCAGCCGAGGTCTGCCGCCTCGATAAGACAGCCGTCAAGCTTTGCGAGAATCGAATATATTGGCAGAATCATATGGGGAAATAGTCGTATACCATTCCGATTATGACCGCCGTTTGGTTCCGATGACGTGAACGGGGGAGAGTCCGATTTTGGTGAGCAGGCCGTTTTATTATTCCCGAGTCCTGCAAAATTGTCATCAGGCATAGGTGGCGAGGGTTCATCCACATGGGAATCATGATGAGGGTCATCATGGTTTTCTGCACCTTTCACTCGCCCTTGCCATGATATATGCAACAGGATAGCCGAGAGGGAGGCATATCGCCGTGGAAATGACGGCTTGAGCTTAAGCGAAACACAGGAATATATAACTATATAGGTGCGAACCTCATTGAGCTGCCGTCGTCGCCGGTGATGGTGCTTGTGGCGGTGAAAAACGGGTGATGTTTTCCGGTGGTGAAGGCAAAGGGTGTCGGTGAGGCGTAATAGGCCCAAAACAAGCGGAATGACCGTGAAAAGCAGCGACCACACCGAATAGGGGCTATGACCCCTCTCGAGCCGGGAAGATTTGTTTTTGCGTGTTTTCATTCCCTCTTCACCGCTTTCGGATCAGCCACTCATCCAGCTCGTTTGAGGAAAGGAGGAATAGTCGCCGAACATTCCCGAATATTCAGTTTTTTCATGATGAATGGCGTCGGGATCGAGGTTATGCCTATAAAGGCTTCCTCCTCCACCGGGTCGGTGGTCTGAATCATCCATTTGAAGCCGTCAATGTCGACAATGGCCTCGTTGTGAACGCGCCCATAAAAGGTGACCGAGGTGACCTTGCCCTTAAGCCGTCCTTTCGGGGGGGACGATGTCCCACGTCCTCAGGGGCGGACTTGACCACGTCGACCGGCTCGTCTTTTGCCAAACCCGCTGTCGAGACATTCAAAAACCTGCCCGCCGAATGAAACCTTGAAATCCTCTTTCATAATTCCGTCGACAATGTTGCTTTCTCCGATGAAATCGGCCACAAAGGCGTTGACGGGCTCGTTGTATATGTCGGTGGGACTGCCGATTGCTGTATCTTTCCGTGACTCCCTTGACGACAATGGTGTCGGACATGCTCAGCGCCTCTTCCTGGTCGTGAGTGACGAAAATGAGCGGGATTATACCCGTGTTTTTCTGAATTTTTTAAGCTCCTGCTGCATATCCTTGCGAAGCTTGAGGTCGAGGGCGCCGGAGGCTCGTCGAGAAGCAGAACCTGGGTTCGTTTACAAGGGCGCGGGCGATTGCCACACGCTGCTGCTGGCCGCCCGAAGGCGTGACCTTGCGCCGAGCAAAGCCCGAAAAGCAGAACCATGGACAGCATTTTGTCCACCTTTTTCCGATTTCCTTTTGGGACCTTTGCGCTCTCTCAAAGGAAACGCCACGTTTTCAAAGACGTTGAGGTGGGGGAAAAAGAGCATATTTCTGAAAAACCGTGTTAACATGGCGCTTGTGAGGGGGACGTCGTTTATCTTGTCTCCCATGAAAATAACGTCGCCGCTGTCGGGATATTCAAAGCCGCCGATAATACGCAGGGTGGTGGTCTTTCCGCAGCCCGAGGGGCCGAGCAGGGTTATAAATTCGTTGTCGTGGATGTCAAGACTTATGTTGTCGAGGACGGTTTCCCCGTCGAAGGACTTGGAGATGTTTTTAAGTTCGATTATTTTTTTCATGCTCTCTTCTCCTCATTTGTTTTGCGGGCAAAATAAAAAACGGCAGGCCGCCTTTTGGCAGCATGCCGCTTGCACATCATTTATGACGATGAAAACCCGAAGCCCGACATAAAAAAAGGCCGGTCTCGGCAAAATTCCCCCTTTGGGGCGCATATGGGTCAACATCAAATCACAATGAGATCAGAGTCTATATAGCAAAGATTACTTTTACTACTCTTATTGATCATTTCACAAGTTCATGCCAAAGGCACTTCGGTTATAAAGTAACCAACTTATAAACTGAGTTTTTAACTCAACCAATAAGGCAACAGAAGTTGCCAACCGCCCCGCAAAGGGCAAATTTTCGGCATTCGACCCGGCTGTCCGTATGGCCTTAGCCGACCTTGTCGGCGGTCGTTTAATTTTGCTTCGAACGCTGTCCCAATTGAGATCAAGGTAAAGTATATCACATAAATTTAAATTGTCAATCCCTTTCGGGGACTAAAATTCAGGGGGGCTTTAATTGTCGTTTTTGTCCCTTTTTCCAAATAGGTGTGTATTGTGGAAATCAACTTTTCGGTGGAAAGGGGCTTTTGCCACATGGTCGTTCATTCCGCGTTTTTGCTTTGCACAATGTCGTCGGAAAAGGCGTTGGCCGACATGGCGATTATGGGGAACCGTCTTGCCGTCGGGACGGTTGAAAGTCGGATACATTTTTTGTGGCTTCATATCCGTTCATGACCGGCATCATGATGTCCATTAAAATGACGTCGATGCCGCCCACTTCGGAGTTTTCGAATTCCTTGACCGCTTCAAAGCCGTTTTTGGCCTCAATGACCTTTCCAACCGTTCTGCTCGATAAAGAATTTTGCTATCTCGGCGTTTTTAAATCGTTGTCCTCCGCCACGAAATTCTTGCTCCGTCAAAGGCCGTCGAGGAAGGGTTCCTTCTCGATTTTTCGGCACGGGCTGCTTTTGTCGATTTTAAGCTTCTGAGGGTAACGTGAAAGGTCGTACCCTTTCCGATTTTGCTGAGACGCAGTTTTTTCCGCCCATTTGCTCGGCAAGTCCCTTTGCGATGGAAAGCCCGAACCCCGAGCCGTCGTATTTCGTGCGGGC
>VOFG01004583.1_pt1 | contig 19637 bp, 23 predicted proteins | sample 5384171 | NCBI WGS metagenome assembly VOFG01 (sample SAMN12384726, study PRJNA508395) | human gut metagenome | isolation source: healthy gut F | host: Homo sapiens
CAAGTTACGTATTGTTGGGACACGCTTAGGATATAACTTCACCTACGTCTGAATTTTATTGAATGTAGGTGCCGAATACCAATATTACGTCTGCTGGAACGGGTGTGTCAACGTCGAAACGGCAATCAAATTGAACAGCCGCATTATCGATGAACTTGCAAGATTCCATTTGACAGCATCATCGACTTCGACAAACTGAACTGACCTTTCAAAGACTTGAATTTGAAATCAGTGAACCCACCTTGAACTGGGTCCTGGTGGATTGGGATTCATGTTCCATCGCCGTGCCACCGCCGAGCATCCTGAAGAAAGTTTCCGACAGGTGGAACTCCGGAAAACGTGCAGAAGCCATTTACAGGGCCAACATACGGGCCGCAGATAACAGTTTCTGCACCGCGCATTCTGGGTGTAGCTGACCCCACAATACTTTCATTACATGAACGGCCGGTAGAAACCAACCTGCTTCCAACTGGCCTGTGGAACATGAGCGTGGACTCAGAAACATATTCAAAAGCGCATATATATTTATGAATGACTGGCGCGCAACACCACATCCGGTATTATTTCCCTCCTCCTGTATTACTGTATCGAATGGACTGTTCAACAATCAGGAATAAATTCATTTGTGAGATTTGTCAACTTCCGCAAAAAAGCAACCCTCCTGAAGGATGAACTGAAACGATATATATCCAGGCTTTAAACGCATCTTCCCTTTACGTCAGAGGACAGCATCTCTTACGAAGCCCTGTTTTGTGCTATGCCATCTTATCAAATATAACAGAACGAACGTTTATACTCCTCAAGATGCCTTATTCGAATTGGGTTACGGTATCAACTGTTCGACATGGGACTGTTCCTCTCTCTGGAAAAAAACTTCAAACAAATAGGTTTCTGGATATAAAATTACCTTCGAACTGTTCAGTAAATAATAACTGAAGTCTTACTTTATCATTTTCCCGAACGGAGTGATATACATGCCTTTCAGGCCATTCCTCCGAATATGTCCACCGGGACAAATCTCTCCCTCTTTATACCATCCGTTCCATAAACCGGCAAAGGCAGCCGCCCATCCGAGTCTCTATTCCCTCCGCCCCTGGCAGGCAACTCATTTTCAATCAAACGCACAGAGTGAAAAGCGGTTCCGGTATACACCAAATACCCTCTACCGGTGCCACCCAGCTTCCAGCAGCCGCCCGCACAAAACGTGTACCGCTGTCATCCAACAGAAATACGGTCTTCCCGTCATCTTTAATATCATACCGACCGAACACGGCATAAAAACCGTCCGTTGTTTCCACGTCACTCTCCTGAGGTTGCACGACCGTGTCCTCTCCATAAAAGCAGACTACGGATTCACGAGGTTCCGAAGGTCTCCAAAGATACGGCATTCCGGCTTGCCAAGCCTCATCGGCTTCCACTTCCCGGAATACGGCTCCGTCACCGGTTATCTCTTCAAAACAAAGGCGTTCCGATGTTATGGTTTCTCCATCCGCATCTTCCCAAGCCACTTTCTTCACGGCATACGGCAAACCTACAGTCAGCCACCCTCCATCGTTCTCCGCCTTCCTGTACCACACGATTCCCGTTTCTTCCGGTACCGCGAAGGAATATTTAGGTCCTAAAGTACAACTGTCACACCCCACCATCCGAGTCACAGCTTTTTCCTTGTATGTCCTCATCCTTCCGGTCGATTTCAACCATCGTTGACCATCCTTCCGGCAAACGTCCAGCCTCTCCTTTACGCACGTAGGTCCAAACATATCCTTTGGGCATCTTCCCGTCGCCCACCATACTTTTCCCTTGTGGTAGGGCTATTTCAGTAAAATCAATCCGTCGGGCTTGAGCATAATCCAATGCAAACAAAGAATCAGCCAACCAGTCTCCTTTGAAAGTCCAGTCGCCGTCTTCCCTTCTTTCCATGTTGGTGATTGCACCCTTTATAGATAAATAAAGGAATCACCATAATCCGCTCGCCAATACAATTTAAAATTCGGCCCCATATCCAAAATGGAACTGCGCAGCCTTGTTGAAGTATTGATTGCCTGCTTCGTCAATAAAGCCGTTTTACCTCCGGATACGAAATAATCACCCACTTCGAAAGTCTTATACCATTTCTTCGTAGATGTCGAAGCGTCCTTTAATTCTTTATCCGTCAATCGTGTACAAACCAGTCGATGAAGAGCCGCTTACACTTCCAGTCGAGTACGCCAACCATGCATCCAAAGCTATATCACGAAACGCATAAATCTTCCCATCTACCGATAATTCAAAAACGGCAGTCTTCCCGTCTGCTATGCAGATTCTACCGTTTTTGTCTAAGGGAAGCTTTGCGTGCAGCGCGGTTTTTCTTCCCCGTACCGGTTTTATCCTGCGATGCCATCACGTACAACGAGTCTGGATGTGCCGCACAATATCCGGCCAATACATAATGCGCACCGTCCTCCAGTTCACGAACATTCTTTATACGCCTGAAGGTTTGTGCTGAAACGACTTCTCCTCCTAAACCCAACAGGAGCATACAACTATATAAAAAACATCTGACTTCCATGGTGTTATCATTTATGTCCAATCGACCGACCACCTTCTATATGTCCCGGCTGTGAGTCTATAATTATAGTATCTTTTTGAATCGGTCCCGGTTCCGGATCTGGTCGGGAGTAGGTTTCTCCGGTTCTTCCGGTTCTTCCGGTTCTTCCGGTTCCGGATCCGGCTCTTCCACGTCCCCGCTATTCGTCAGCCACTCATGATAAGCTACGTTTTTCAGTCCGACCACTTTGAAATAAGTCTTCACCAATCCCAACAAACCTATCCGACGCCCCAAGGCCTCCGGATTATCCACAAGATTGGCTTCTTCCCGCACATCCGTACCCTTTTTAAGCTCTACCGGCATGCAACGCGAAGCATCCCTTTCATCTTTCGAATCCGCAATCAGAATGTTCGAGTTTACGTCGGCAGCCCGTATCTCGTCAATCGTAAACAGGGCATTCTTCAGCGTACGGTCACACGCCCCTACGATATACCCCACGACCATTTCCTCATAATCCGTATCCAAGTCTACCCCTTCATACTCCGACAATATCCCGGCTACCGTCCAAGCACCCTCATACTCAGGCGGCAGAGGAACCTCTTCTTCCGGTTCGTCTGCCCTCCCGGTTCATGGCCTTCATTTCCCGGCTTATCGCCCGTTTGCCCGGGTTGTTCCGTATCCTCCCCCTCTTCCGGAAGGTGAAATCCACTTTCTGACAGGCTGCAAATCCTCCGACCAGACACAGCCCGCACAGCATCCTCACGAGAAACTTATATCCTGCCTGCATATCATTCTATTCTTCGGTCAACGTCTCTTTCAGACGTTTGAACTTATTTTTCATATCGTGCGAATAATACCAAATTATCCCACCATGCCCATATAAACACCAGCAAGTCAAAAATCAACCAGCCGACCAAAAACCCAATGACAAGTCTCCATGATGTAATCATTTAAATATTTTTCATCCTTGCAAATATACGATTTTATCCTAAAGTCCGCTACCTTTCGATAAAAAAAACTATCTTTGCACACAATAAAGTTTTTACTATTTATTATGGAAGTCATTCAAACCGCCATCGAGGGGCGTAGTGATTATCGAACCTCGGTTGTTCAACGATGCAAGAGGCTATTTTTCGAATCTTTCTCACAACGGGATTTCGACCGGTTAGTCCGCACCGTACATTTCGTACAAGACAATGAAAGTAAGAGCAGTTACGGCGTACTGCGCGGTCTTCATTTTCAAAAACCGCCATACGCACAAAGCAAGCTGGTACGCGTTATCAAAGGTGCCGTATTGATGTGGCCGTGGATATCCGCAAAGGCTCGCCCACGTTCGGCCAGCACGTAGCCGTAGAACTGACAGAAGAAAACCATCGCCAGTTCTTTATCCCCCGCGGTTTTGCCCACGGCTTCAGCGTGCTCACGCCGGAAGTTATTTTCCAATATAAATGCGACAACTTTTATGCCCCGCAAAGCGAAGGGGCACTGGCATGGGACGATCCGGACCTCGACATCAACTGGCGCATTCCTTCCGACAAAATCATCCTGTCGGAAAAAAGGACAAGCATCATCCTCGCCTGAAAGATGCCGAATGGTTGTTTGATTATTCAGAAAACTTATATCAATAATGCAGCACATCATGAATTTTAAAAGAAATATCATCATTACCGGAGGAGCCGGTTTCATCGGCAGCCACGTGGTACGCCTTTTCGTCAACCAATATCCTGACTACCATATTATCAATCTGGACAAGCTGACCTACGCCGGAAACTTGGCCAATCTGAAAGACATCGAAGACCGGCCGAACTATACTTTCGTCAAAGCGGACATTTGCGATTTCGACAAGATGAGCGAACTCATCCGGCAATACCATGTGGACGGCATTATCCACCTGGCCGCCGAAAGCCACGTGGACCGGAGCATCAAAGACCCTTTCACTTTCGCACGTACCAACGTCATGGGAACGCTCAGCCTGCTCCAAGCGGCCAAAGAGTATTGGGAATCCCTGCCGGAAGGCTACGAGGGCAAACGCTTCTACCACATTTCGACCGACGAAGTGTACGGGGCATTGGAACTGACGCATCCCAGAAGGCATCGAACCGCCCTTCACCACTACGGCCTCATCTTCGGAACATCACTTGGCATACGGCGAGGCTTTCTTTCTGGAATCCACGAAATATAACCCGCACAGTCCCTACTCCGCTTCCAAAGCCAGCAGCGACCATTTCGTCCGTGCTTTCCACGACACCTACGGCATGCCGACCATCGTAACCAACTGTTCCAACAACTACGGTCCCTACCAATTCCCGGAAAAGTTGATTCCGCTGTTCATCAACAATATCCGCCACCGCAAGCCCCTTCCGGTCTACGGCAAAGGGAAAACGTGCGCGACTGGCTTTACGTCATCGACCACGCCCGTGCCATCGACGTAATCTTCCACAAGGGCAAGGTGGCAGAGACGTACAACATCGGCGGCTTCAACGAATGGAAGAACATCGACATCATCAAAGTCGTCATCCGTACGGTAGACCGGTTGCTCGGCCACCCGGAAGGCTATTCGCTCGACCTGATTACACGTGACCGACCGCAAGGGGCATGACTTACGCTACGCCATCGACTCCACCAAACTGAAGAACGAACTGGGCTGGGAACCCAGCCTGCAATTCGAAGAAGGCATCGAGAAAACCGTCCGTTGGTATCTCGACAATCAGGAATGGATGGACAACGTGACAAGCGGAGACTACCAGAAGTATTACGAAAACATGTACAGGGACCGGTAATCCGCCGTCCTGTCCACGAAGACATACGCCCCCGGAAACCTTTGCAGTTTCCGAGGGCGCACGTTTTTCTATCGGCAAGAAAGAAAGGATAAACCTTAGCTACGGCTCACTTCCAACCCTTTTTCCGACAAACTCATCTCTACAAAACGGGCACGGTCGTTCACCGCCTCCTGTACTAAGATTTTCCGGATACGGGCTGCCGCCTCTTCGTCCTTGGCCATCATGTAAAGGAAACCGCCTCCCCCCGCACCGGGCAACTTATACCCCAGGCACAAGTCGTCTATTTTCTCAATAATCGCACGGACAGCCGCAGGATTCGTCCCCGCATCCAAACGACAATTCTGCATCCATGACCTCCTGACCAAACGGCCGGTCTCCTCAAAACTGTTCCGCTGTATGGCATCGTACATATCCAAGGCATGTGTCTTCATCCGACCCAACAACTCAAACGGCCGGTCTCGTTCAGGAACATCCCTTTCACGATTTCCGCCAGGATGTTCTTGGCCGTACGTGTAATGCCGGTATAATACAACAAATGGCATTTTCGGTACTCAGGTGCGGTAAACACGTAGTCGGGCAACCAGCGCACCAAAGGCTGTTGGCAAGCCCCCGGTTGGGTCTGAAGCAATTTCACGCCCTGCAAGATACCGCCGTATTGGTCTTGCCAACCTCCGCCCGTAGTCAGCAACTGTTCCAGCACAAGCGTACGGTTGCCCGTTTCATAACGGTCCCATCCCAGTCCGCAGAAGTCATTGACGGCTCCCAACACGGTAGAAGCCAGAATAGAACTTGTCCCGAGTCCGGAACCGGCCGGAATGGCAGACAGCAATGTAATCTCGATACCCGCCCCGAAAGCCTCCAACTGCGCCTCTAACGACGCATGGACTTCCGCACTGAAATCCGGGTGGAAACCGGCCAACACCAATGCTGCCTTCGGAATGGAAAAAGGAGAGCCTACCTTGTTGAAGGCCGCAAGTTCGTCATACGTACGCACCACCTCCATCGCGCCCAAATCAATGGAACGCATCACGATATGACGTTCCCGGCAAGGCTTCACGTACACCTGCAACGGGGTTGCCCGTTCAGTTCGATGGAGAGGTTCACCACGTTCCCTCCCTCCATCAGGCTGTAGGGCGGCGTGTCCGTCCATCCTCCAGCCAAGTCGATACACGCACCGGACTGCGCCCCCACACGATCTGGTCCGCATAAACCGACAAACGGGGCGACTGCCGGACCGCACAGGCCGTGCCGGTCAGCATCTTGCGCATCAATCCGAAAGCCTGTTCTTCATATTTCCGTCCGTCTTCACCTTTCAGGTCAGCCACACGGGCACGGAACATCGCATCGCTGATGCGCGTCAGTCCGTCGACACTCTCCGGCAACGCATCCGGCAAAGGCAAGCTCCCGGCGGCATAACCGCGAGCCACTTCGTCCAGATTCAACTGATAGAACACACTGCGCTCATAGTGGGCGGCCAGCAAAGGCAGATTCCTCGTCCGGAACACCTCACGTTGGCGCGTCAAGCGATGCAGGTTGGCGTACGCCGACAGTTCGTCGGCCGACATCTTACGGGCCGACCGCCATACCTTCCGTCCTTCTTCCAGTTCCGGTTCGGTGGTCATCCAACGCATCGCCCGTCCCAAATCCTCCACATTGTCGCACAAAGGAAACAAACGGGCCGCCTGCAAATCATGGTTTTCCTCTATGTCTTCCGGTTTCAGGCCGCGCCCGGCCAGCCACTCCGTCACGGGCATGCCCTGATACAAGACCGCCCCATCCGACAGGCTACCCTTGAAGGCATCGTTGAAACCGTAAGGACGGGCGGCAAAAGCCTCCTCGCCTACCGGCACCACGTCGATGCACAAACCATCGGCCAACTTCAGCGGCCAACGGTTTTCAGGCACCCCCGTAATGATGTTGCGGCATGCCAATGTCCAGTCGCACCCCACAAAGCTGTTCTCTATCCAAAGTTCCGAGTTAGCGGCCCCCAACGTCACTTCCACTTCGGCATTCTGCACGAACATGGCCGGATGGGGTTTAGCCTTGCGGTGCATGATTTCCCGTTGGTCCGTCACGATGTTCTGCACGGCCAGCGTGGAAGAAATCATCTCGCGGCTCGTCCCGTAATGGTAAAAACTCCCCCCTTCCAAAGGCAAGATGGCCACCGTCAGGCTGTTCAAATCCGGGTCGTCCAACGTAGGGCGGTCGCCCAACGCCAGGCCGAACTCAGAGTACATGTCGTAAAATGACAACCGGCCGTCACGATAAGAACGCTTCACCATCAGTTCTACCGCCCGGTCGCTCAGCAACCAAATCCCGATGTCCATCAGGAACAAGTGCTTGCTCATCAGTGCGCCCAACTCGGCCACACTGGGTTTCTGCAACATGAAAGCCAACCTCTCCGGCGACCGGCGGTCCGATACGAATACCCCATGGTTTTGAGCCAGGCTCGGGTCTACCCACAGCCCGTAGCACACCACATCGGCCTCGGGGATGTCCTGCAAAGGCCGGTCGGTACGGATATACACGTCGCCACTGGCTATCAACGTATGCAACGAATGCGGCGCACGCTCCATAATCTGCTCGTAAAGGGGTAATTGCAGCGACAACAGATTCTGGTCCAAGCGTTGTCCCCGCTTCCACCGGAACACCGGTACCGGAGTCAGTATTTTCCCCGAAGGCGCGTAGGCCGGCAAACGCCGGCTCTGCCCTCCGGCATGCAGCAGGATGCGTTTCTCACGCGACAGCCACGCCGCAAATGTTTCTCCTTCGTCCGTCTCGGACGCCTTGCAGGCCTGCAACAGCCATGCCGTTCCTCCCCGAACCTAATTTATGCCCGATGGGGTCCGACGTACAAAACCACTCTTTTCCGGTCGGCCCGCTCTACCTCATGGAAGCACGCCACCAAATTCGGCGGAAGCGACAACAACTTTTTCATATCCTATACCTTATTATATATATTAGTGTCCCTGATGATTGATACAGATGCCTTTCAGATACCATTCATACAAACGGTGCACCCCTTCGTCTATCTCCACCGTGTGGTGCCAGCCGAGACGGTGGAGCTTCGTCACGTCCGTCAGCTTGCGCATCGTGCCGTCCGGTTTGGAGGCATCCCAACGTAATTCGCCCTTGAAACCGATTTCAGCCATAATCTTCTCAGCCACTTCGCGGATGGACAGCTCCTTGCCCGTCCCTACGTTGATGTGGCAGTTTCGGATATCCCGTTCGCCCGGTGCATACGTGTCCTTGAAATCCACGTTCAACAGCACGTGCACGCTGGCATCCGCCATCTCTTCGCTCCAAAGGAACTCGCGCAACGGTTTGCCGGTACCCCACAACGTCACGGCCTCCGGCGTGATGCCGTAATGCGCCAGCACGTCGAGGATGTCCGCTTCGGCAGAAGCGGCGTCCACCACACGCTTCACACCATCGCACACCACGCTCACGGGACGCAGACCGATATCCTTGCGCACAGCCTCCCAGTCCCCTTCGTTCAGGCACTTGGCCAAATGAATCTTACGAATCATGGCCGGCAACACATGGCTGTTCTCCAAATGGAAATTGTCGTTAGGGCCGTATAGGTTGGTCGGCATCACGGCGATGTAGTTTGTGCCGTATTGCAGGTTGAAGCTTTCGCACATCTTCAGCCCGGCTATTTTGGCTATGGCATACGGCTCGTTGGTGTATTCCAGCGGAGAGGTCAGCAGCACTTCTTCCTTCATGGGCTGCGGAGCTTCACGCGGGTAGATGCAGGTGCTTCCCAAGAAGAGCAGCTTCTTTACTCCGTGACGGAAACTCTCGCCGATTACGTTCTGCTGTATCTGCAAGTTCTGGTAGATGAAATCCGCACGATACTGCAAATTGGCCATGATGCCTCCCACGTGGGCGGCGGCCAACACCACGGCTTCCGGCTGTTCTTCGTCGAAAAAAGCCTTCACAACCGCGCCGTCCAACAAATCCAATTCCCGGTGCGAACGGCCTACCAGATTCGTGTACCCCCGCTGCATCAGGTTATTCCAAATGGCGGAACCCACCAATCCGTGATGTCCCGCCACATATATCTTAGCATTCTTATCCAACATAGCCGTCTTATTCTTTATCCAACTGGGCTTTCAGGTGCAGTTTCTTCACGAATTTCATGTCATGCTCCACCATGATACGCACCAGTTCGGGGAATGTCGTCTTCGTGGGATTCCAGCCCAAAAGGGTCTTGGCCTTCGTCGGGTCGCCGAGGGCTGTTCCACCTCGCACGGACGGAAATATTTCGGGTCGACTTCCACGAGCACATTGCCCGTAGCCGCGTCGACACCTTTTTCGTCCACGCCGCTGCCTTCCCACTTCAGTTCCACGCCCAAGTTCTGGAATGCCAGCGTACAGAACTCGCGCACAGTGTGCATTTCGCCCGTGGCGATGACGAAATCTTCCGGCGTCTCATGCTGCCAAAATCAGCCACATGCACTCCACATAATCTTTGGCATACCCCCAGTCGCGGCGCGCATCCAGATTACCCAAATACAGTTTGTCCTGGAAACCCTGTACGATACGGGCGGCCGCCAACGTAATCTTACGCGTCACGAAAGTCTCGCCACGGCGTTCGCTCTCGTGATTGAACAAGATTCCGTTCACGGCAAACATGCCGTAGCTCTCACGATAGTTTTTCGTTATCCAGAAACCGTATTGCTTGGCCACGCCGTAGGGCGAACGCGGATAGAAAGGCGTGGTCTCCCGTTGCGGCACTTCCTGCACCTTTGCCGAACAGTTCGGACGTGGAAGCCTGATAAATGCGGCAAGTCTTCTCCAACCCGCAGATACGCACGGCCTCCAAGAGGCGGAGCGTGCCCACGGCATCAGCCTCGGCCGTGTATTCCGGCACGTCGAACGACACTTTCACGTGGCTCTGTGCAGCCAGGTTATAGATTTCCGTGGGATGGATGTCGCTGATAATCCGAATCAGCGAACTGCTGTCCGTCATGTCGCCCCAATGCAGGTTCACCAGACGGCTCTTCTTCATGTCCCGCACCCATTCGTCCAAATACAAATGCTCGATACGTGCGGTATTGAAAGAGGAGGAACGGCGCATGATGCCATGCACCTCATATCCTTTTTCAACCAAAAACTCGGCCAGATAGGAACCGTCTGACCCGTAATACCGGTAATCAATGCTACTTTTCTCATGATAATTCAAATGATGTTATAGTGTTTAGTGTGAATGCTGCAAAGTTATAAAAAAATCAAGTACCAACATACGAAAAATCAAAAAAAACAAGAAATGGAAATGCCTGATAACAAACAGGTAAGCAACCTGCTTAAAAAGAAAAAACAATCTGCGCCAAACGGAAAATCGTTCGCCTGAGATTGATTTTCCGTTTGGCGCAGATTGATTTACGGTTCTGCACCGATTAAAAAACGGACTTTAGGGTGTCCGGATTTTATCCCTACACAGGGCTATCGCAGGATGTTGGTCACCAACGAAGCGATAGACACCAGGATACTGATAGAGCTTACCCAATAGCTCGTGCTCGAACCGATATCTGAGTTCTTGGCCTTCGTCTTGTTGGGCGTCACATACAGCACGTCGTTCTGCTGCAAGTAAAAATATGGCGACTTGATGATATTGGCATCGTTCAGGTCAACTCATGAATTGTCTTCTTTCCCGTAGCGTCCTCACGGATGAGTTTCACATTGTCGCGACGTCCGTAAACGGTCATGTCCTTGGCCAAGGCCAAAGCCCCGTAAATCGAAACCTTCTCGGAAGGCACGGTGTAAGTACCGGGCTGGTCACTTCGCCCAACACCGAAATCTTATAATTGCTCAAACGCACCGTCACCACCGGCCGGGTCTTCAGATAAGTACCCTCGATTTTGGAAGCAATCAGGTCTTCCACCTGGTTCACCGTCATCCCTCCCACTTTCAATGTGCCGAGAACCGGATAGTTGATGGTACCTTCGTTCGTCACCAGAAAAGTCTGCAAAGTAGGCTGCGAGGTCAACGTCCCACGTCCCTGTCCCACAGCCGGTGTAGCCGTCAGGTTAAAAGGGATGACCGCTTCGGCGTCTTCCGGACAATTCACCGTGATGGTCAGTTCGTCCTTAGGCATGACACGCGCCTCATAAAGCACGGCACTCGAATCGAGGTCGACCTCCGCACTGTTGATCATATAAGGTACGGTCTTATAAGAGGTACAAGATGTAGCGAACCACATGGCGGCCACGGCCCACACTGTGAAAAATTTTCATGCTGATTTTATTCATATAAGATAGAAATGGTTTTGAATTACACGTATGATTCCAATATCGTAGTCTCGCCTTCAGGCGCAAGCGTCACATTCTCCGCTTCGGCCGACACCAAAAGCGTATGCCCGGCCGTGAGCTTCACTTCTTCTTCACCGCAGGACACCCGGCAAGCTCCTTTCGTACAAATCAAAATGACAAAACTGTCCAAATCGGCGTAATCGCACGTCATCGGGTCGGTCAACCGGTAAGCACTAGTCGTGAAAAACGGACTTCTTACCAGTTCGGCCGGCACATTGGCCTCTATTTCGCGACGCGTCTCCGGCTCCGTCACGGTGTAGTCTATCGCCTCCTTGGCTTCTTCCACATGAAGCTGGCGCGGCCGCCCTTCGCTGTCTACTCGTCCGAAATCATAAATCCGATAGGTCACGTCGCTGCTTTGCTGTATCTCGCAGATAAAACAACCCGTACCGATACTATGTACCCGCCCGGCCGGCAAATAATATACGTCGCCCGGACGCACGTCATAACACCGGAGCACTTCGGGCAGAGTCTGGTCGGCCACGCGCGCCGCATATTCGTCCGCTGTCACCTGCCGGCTGAACCCATCCAACAGATAAGCTCCCGGTGCTCCGTCCACCACATACCACATCTCCGTCTTGCCCGGACAGCCGTGGCGACGCTGCGCCAACTCGTCATCCGGATGCACCTGCACGGAAAGGGGCTGGGCCGCATCGATAAATTTGATAAGCAAGGGAAAACGCGTACCGAAACGTTTGAAGTTCTCCTCGCCCAACAAAGCGCTTCCGCCCTTCTCGGCCAACTGCGTAAGGGTCATCCCGTCGTACGCACCGCCTGCCACAACCGATTCATTGCCCGAATGCCGGACAGTTCCCAACTCTCACCTATCAGCCGTTCATCGGCTTTCAATCCCTTTGAACGGGAGTATGCGGTGTCCCCCACAAGGTTTCCTTGAATATATCCGTAAAACGGAACAATTTATTTTCCATATCCCATCCGTAAAAAATCGTCCAAAATTACGAAATTCATACAACACAAGCAAATAAAAAGGAATATTTAAAATTCAGCCCTGCGTACGGGCAAGTGCCACATTAACCGGAAACATGAAATACATCCGGCCTCCCAGGCCGGATTTTATAACAATTTTATTAACTAACAAATAGAAATGTATTATGAAAAGAATTTGTACGACGTGACGAGACTGGCAACTTTGTATTTTCCCGACTCCACCGAACGGAACGCACCACGGAGGCTGTTCAAAGTATTACGGGCCGAACGCGACCTGTGGGCACACCTCACGGCACTGCACTTCGGCATCAGGCAACGGAGTTTCACGCCCCGGCAATACGAAATGGTCATCGACATCCTCGGCAAGCCGGAAGAGACGGACGACGATTTCCGCGAATGGCCGTACGACTCGAACCGCAACATGTAGGTAACGAAAGAGGAAAGCCACTATAAAACAGGCAGAAATGCACATTTTTGCGCAGAAAACGGCAGAAACGTGCACGAATGTGCAATAATGCACACCCCTTCCGCCGGGCCGACATACCTTGCATTGTCATCCGGACGACAAGAGAGTTACAAAATCAAAAACAAACTTAATTAAAAACAAAAACATTATGAACTACAAAGTCATCGAACGCAAAGACCCGCGCAACCCGGAAGCACCGGGCAAGTATTACGGTTTCATCGTCAACCTCTCCAAAATCGGAATCGAGGAGATTGCCACACGCATCAGCGGTACCTGTACCGTCACGCGGCACGACTGTTTGGCCGTTCTGTCGGCCTTGCAGGAACAAATCATCTATGCCCTGCAGGAAGGCAAACGTGTCCATCTGGGCGACATCGGCAGTTTCCGTACCGTGGCCAACGGATTGGGTAGCGACACGGCCGAAAAATACGACCCGGCCTACATCACCAAGCTCCGCGTCTGCTTCACGCCCAACACCAAGCTCAAAAAGCCATGTCGCTCGACAACAAGGCTTTTCACGCTCGAACGGGTGGACTTCTTGCCTGAAGAGGAGGACAGCGAGGAAGAAGGCGACATCTAATTCCGGAAGGAAATGGAAAAGCTGAACAAGCAAAGAGGGTTGCGTAACTGCAACCCTCTCAATATCCGACGCACGGCAGACCTGTGGCAAGGATTGGCCGAACGACAGCCCGACCCAGAGTTCTTTACGTTCAGGAGCATGCCCTGGGGCTACCGCGCGGCCTTCATCGTGTTGCGCACCTATTGCCACAAATATGGTTTACGCACGGTCCGCGACATCATTGCCCGATGGGCACCGCCCGAGGACGGTAACGACACGGAAAACTACATCCGGAAAGTATGTGTGCTGACCGGCTTCCCGCCGGACAAATGCCTCAACCCGTACGACCCTTCGCACATGGCACCGTTGGTAGCGGCTATGAGCCGGGTGGAATGTGGGGTGAAGCCCATTATGAGCCAGATAAAAGAAGGTTGGTCGCTCTATATGGGGACGGACTGACCCTCAGTAATTTAACTTTTAAAACATCAATGCCTATGAACAAAACTGTTTGGAACACCTTGCTTAATGTAATCATTGCCGTGGCCAGTGCCATCCTTGGCGCTATCGGCGGATCGGCGATGTAACGCGCAGCCTGAATGACAAAAAAAGGGAAGACGAAATCACTTCGTCCTCCCTTCCAATCTAATCTATGAACCTATTTTTATTGATATATCATAACGGTGGTTTAACGCACCATTACTTTCACGGATTGAGTCGTGCCGTCGCTCATCTTATCCTGACGGATGTAGATGCCGCGCTGCTTCGGTTCAGCCACACGCACACCGTTGATAGTGTACCATGCAGAACTTACCACCGTAGCCTTGCCGTCGGCAACAGCCCTTCCACTGAAGATACGAAATCATCTGGCATGTTAGCATCACCGTCTCCATAATAATAGAGGCGGAAATTGTCGAAACAAGCCCAGTCGTTCGTAATCTTGCCGATCTTTACGTACGCCCAATACCGGTTCTTCACCCTCTTCTACACGGAAACTGAAGTTACCTTCATATTTTCCATCTTCAAAAGCAGCCTTTGCACCGGCAACATCATTGACAATACAATGGTACAACAAATCTTTATATTCGTTCGTGAACAAAGAATCCGGCAATACTTTATCGCCACTGTATACTTATATTCCTGAACATTGTCGAAAATGGAAGCCAACTTATTGTTCCACTTTGACTCTTTTCCTTCCAAATATACCTCTGCGTTCAACACTTCCTCTGTGCTGTCGCGGCGGGTCAAAGCTGCAGGAGTGATATCCCCTCCACGATAGAAGCCATTGTAAACCAAACGGTAGTAACCAGCCGGCATATTGTAGAGTTTCTGATGAATTTCACAACTATCATTAAAGATTTCATAATTCAATCCACCCGTAGCTGTACCACCGGTAGTCGTCCAACCATCTGCAGATGAAGCGTCTTTCCATTCAGCCGTAGTTGCATCATAAGTCCGTTTTTGAAGCTCGGATTGATAATTAAGCCTGTAACATCCAACTTATCCTCCTTGCTGGCCGAAGCATAATCATAGTTACCACTCATCATCTTAGTGTAAGCCTTGTCAAGCTTGACATTATAGCCGTCGATTTTCTTCCATGGAAGCAAAGATACCGTCACTGTTTATCTTTTTTCGTCTATTTCCAATACTACCTCATCAAGTTCTTCAAAACCCTCCGTATTGGCGTAGTCTTCATAACTACCTTCTCCCCGTAGAACCCAACTTATCCGCATGATTGTCTTTTTTCGTTTCCAATGCGGTAGCTGCATCGATAGCTTCCTGGCCAAATTCCATGGCCTCCGTCAAAGCATCGAAATGCTCTTTATAAGTTTCCGGAGTCAGGTTGTCTGCCACAGCCACAGCCTCCTCAATAGCCTTGTTCAGCCCATCCTTGGCATCCTGAGTAGTTAATGATTCTGCTGCCAACATATCTTTTGCAGCCTGAATCTGTACATCCAAAGCAGACTTGGCTCCCTGACATATCATCAGCGCCTAAATAAGTAACCTGGAAATTATCGAAGACTGCCCATGCGGCATTCCATGTCACACCAGACATCTTTATCCCCACACGAAGTATTCCGTCTTCACCCACATAGCAAGACAAAGTACTAAGATAATTTTCCGGATTTGCCTCAAAGACAGCCTGTGCAGATGCTTTACCATGACATACATACTTGCCGGCCAGACTCGCATCCCACGTAATTTCGTCCATATCGTCTGTCAACTTTTCATCCTGCGGGAAATCCATCACATGATGAAGGGGCGTTGAAGCATCATTTCCGGAACAAAGAGGCTAAAATCTTATTGGTCTCATCACCTTCTTGTCCCCAGCCTTCCTGCCATTTATTGTCGTTCTGTGAACTCGGAGAATAGAAACCTTGCATCGTTACTTGATAAGAACCTTCCGGCAGGCCAGTCAACTCTTGAACAAGCTCCCATTCACGACCATTCCAAACCTCAGATACATTGGTATTATCGTTCTTGAAGTCACCATTACCATTTTTCGTGAATGTCCATCCGTCATTGCTTTTCGTAAAGCTCGGATTCGTCATCAGCCCTGTCACATTATCCGTCTGCCCGTCAGTCAAAGCAGCCACAACACCGGCTTTCAGAAGACGATCGGCACGCGGCTGGATACTATCAAGTTCATTCGGGTTAAATGTACCGCCATCTCGTGCTTCCTCCAATTCAGCCAAATAATCTTCATAATCGTCGAACACCACACCTTCCTTCGTATAGATAGAATTCTCCAGTTCTGTATCCAACTCATTGATCTTAGCATCCAGATTCTCATAAGCCTTCACATCCAAAACCAAACTATCCATACGAAGTAACAAAGAATTGGCTATAGATTGTAAAGAATCGTCAGTCACTTCATTATTGGTAACTGCTTCTTTAGCCAAAGCTATCATTTCTTCATATTTCTTGTCGCCTTCCTTGCTATGCTTCTTACCGGCTATATCGTTTGCATATTGTTGTTCAGCCTCCGTAATATTCTGGTTCAACGCATCACGCATCGTAATAGCACCCGCTTTACCCATATATTGCAAAGTGAAATAACCTACGGCAGACCAACCGTCCTTACTGCCTTCGGAACGCATGCCGACAGTAGCCGTACCGCCGATTACAGAAAAGTCCACCGTGTAAGGCGCTGCATAAGAAGAACCGTCCGGTGAAGGCGTATCAGCTTCTTTCTTACTCTCACCCGCTACCGTCTTAGCATACAAGAAAAGACCTTTTGGACCGCCGTTCTCAGCCGTCTGCTGCGTCATGATATAAGCCTTCAAACGGTATTTTCCATCTGGCAATTCGCTTAAAGACTGTTCAATGTAATAATCACCCGTGGGAGGGTTGCCACCCATCTTTCAAAGAATGTACGGAAGTCAAAGCCGTCAGACGTACCGATTTCGCCCTCATTCTTTGTTACGATGCCGAAATTATTATTGTTGTTAGCACGCCAAGAAGTCCATCCGTCTGCACTTTCGAACGAAGCATTCTTAATCATAGCTGTCAAATCGGCGGGAGATGTTTCGGAAGCAGAACTGTATTTAAATTCCAACACAGCATCTTTCAGTTCTTCAGCCGCATCTTCTATTTGTTCCACCGTAGCCTTGTCACTCTCATACAACTCCTTGTACTTCGCATAATTCGTATAGCCGGCCTCATCGGCAGCTTCCAATTGCGGCTTCAACACATTCTTTTTTAGCTGCATATACTTCGTACACTTCCGGCTCTACGAACTTCCAATCGAACTCAGCTTTTTCATAACCGGCTGTTCCGGGCTGGATCAAAGGATTGATAACTTCATTCCACCCTCCATCTGTATTAGGATTTACTCCAATCCACGTATTTTTATAAGCAGCATTGTTGGTTTTGTTGGTACCGTAAAGAGGATCATCCACATTCACCCGAATACAATAAAGACCATTATCCTGTGGCACGATATCCCACAAGATATGTCCTTGCTTGCTGTGATCCACATAACATTTTATACCGGGATCCAAAACACTTCATGGAAACCACCTGTTACTCGGTGCGTTCATCAAAGACAAACGATAGGATTTGGCTGCCGAATAATCGTTGGCATCTTGCGGATGGGTAATCAACTCATAATCGGGTCCATAACTCAACGTCACTTCCTGCCCCGTATTCGAAACAATAAAGGTGGTGTTATAATCCGCTCCATTGGACATGAACTTTTCACTGGCCACATGATAGACGTAATACACAAGCCTTTGTCCGCCCTTGATTCCATCCAAATCCGGTTTTACGAACGTCAGTTCCGGATCAGCCCAATCGGCCGCCCATAAAGGTAATGTAGACGACGTAGCGCCACACAAAGCCACCAAGGCAAGTAATCTGTTTTTCATCTTCTTACAGAAATTAAGTTAATACTAATATTTTGCTTTTTAATAGGATTTCTTATAAGGGGCAAATTTACAATAAATACTCAATCTAAAAAAATAATCCGGATGAAAAAGAAGATAAGCCTCTATTTTTAACACAAACACGGCAAATAGAGAAGGGAGAACGAAATCACTTCGTCCTCCCCTCCAATCTAATCTATGAACCTATTTTTATTGATATATCATAACGGTGGTTCAACGCACCATTACTTTCACGGATTGAGTCGTGCCGTCGCTCATCTTATCCTGACGGATATAAATGCCGCGCTGCTTCGGTTCGGCTACACGCACACCGTTGATAGTGTACCATGCGGAACTTACCACCGTGAAGCCCTTTACCGTCGGCAACTGCCTCCTCTACAGAAGACACGAAATCGTCCGGCTTATTAGTATCGCCATCACCATAATATAATAACTTGAAGTTATCAAAACACAGCCAATCATCTCCCAAATGAGCAGTCTTACGTACACCCAAAAAGGGTCGGTTGCCCAGCCTCGGATACATAGAATGAGAATGTGCCTTCATATTTTCCATCCTTTAAAGGCTAAATCTGCTCCTGTCACGTCGTTCACCATGCAGTTATACAATTTCGTAGACGCAGGGAACAAGGAATCCGGCAACACAACATCGCCACTGAATACTTATATTCATTGATATTATCAAAGATAGAAGCAAGTTTCTCCGTCCATTTGCCTTCCCCAGATTCCAAATATACCTCGCCATTACGAGCATCTATACTGTCACGATGAGCCACACCAGCAGCGATAAATCCACCCGCACGATAGAATCCGTTATAAGTCAAACGATAATATCCTTTAGGCAAAGCATATAACGTCTGGTGAATATCGGCACCTTCTACTTGCCAGAATTCATAATTTAATGCACCGGACGCATTTTGATTACCATTCGTGCTCCATCCCTTGATTGTTCCGACTTCATCCACACCATTCTCTGCCTTAGTCGAAAAACTCGGACTTTGAATCAGAGAAGTCATCTCAACCGGTGTGTCAAGAGTAGCCGTAGAAGTCTCAATCACAGATGCTACCATCTTAGCATAAGCCCGTTGATTTCCACTGTATATCCTCTATTTGTTCCCAGACTCCAAACTCCTCCAGAACAGGCTGCATCTTATCCAACAACAAATCTTGGAAAGCATCATATTCTGCCCTGAATAATCATCATAGACCCCTGTATCAAAATTATTCACCTGTTCCGTTACCAAAGTCTCAAATGCAGCAGCATCCCCAGTTTGCCCAACCTCGATAGCTTCATTCAACGCCGTTTTATTCTTCGTATAGGTTTCAAAGTCAATTCTTTCCCATAGCCTCGTTGGCAGCCCTCAATAGCAGTATGCAAACCATCTTTAGCTTCTTGGGTAGTCAATCCCTTGATTTACTAAACTGCAGCTTTTTTCTATTAAAGCATTGAGTGTACCTTCTGCACCACTCATATCACCTTCATGATAGGTCACTTGGAAATTGTCGAACAAGGCCAATAGCCAGCCAAACCGGCTTTAGGAATCGTAATACCTAAACGAAGCTTACCATCATCTTCTACATAGCATTTGAAAGAGACACGGTAATTATCTGAATTTGCTGCCGCAATAGCCGCAGCACCTCGGGCTGCATACAGCAATACG
>VOFG01001557.1_pt1 | contig 19614 bp, 29 predicted proteins | sample 5384171 | NCBI WGS metagenome assembly VOFG01 (sample SAMN12384726, study PRJNA508395) | human gut metagenome | isolation source: healthy gut F | host: Homo sapiens
TCCCGCCTGCCTTTCCGAGGTTTACCGATGACGGCTCTTCGCGCGTGCCGCTGCTACCCATACCGCCGAACAACCCTGCAAATGCTGAACGGTAATTGCCTGCCGCCGCCGAGAGGTTCCCGAAGAGCGTTGCCCGGTGTTGGGTTTGTTGTTGAATATTGTTGAACCGGTTGTCGAGTTTCGTAAAGTTGAAAGCCCGGTCGATCTTCGATCCGGAGAACTCGAAGCCGTTTTTCGAGAACAAAACCCCTTGTTTGCGGTCAGTCGAACCGCAATACTTGTAACGGATGCCGATGCCCTGTTTTTCCAGTTGCTTCTCCAGCCCTTTCCATCCGGCGCATCGGGGCAGACACCTTTTGATCGCATCGTGGATTTCGTATCTGGTCTTGTCGGGTTCGCGCAGCCGCTCCCGCCGCACGTCGTCCTTTCCCGGTGCGAGATACAATCCGTACTTCTCGGTCAGCTCCCTGCATACCTTGGCGTTTCGGAGCTTGATGTTCTTGTCCGAAATGGTCTGTCCGTCATTTCCGACCCGGTTGTAGACCAGATGGCAGTGCGGATGGGGCTGGTCGAGGTGGCGAACCAATAGATACTGCGTATCGGTAATGCCCATTTTCTGCATGTACTCCTTTGCGATCTGCGTCATCAGGGCGTCGGTCATCCGCGGAGCGTCCTTGGGTGAAAAAGACAGCGAGATATGCCCGACGGTGTTTTTCAGCCGCGGATTCAATAAGGTCTGGTCTTTGAAGTCCTGCACCATGTCCTTCACTTCCGGAGGCGTAATGCCTTCAGCTTCCAGTATCCGGGATTCCTCTTTCATCACGTAGCCTACCGTCCCCGAAAAGGACGAAGCGGATATGACCTTACCGACCATCGCATATCTGCTTCAGGAGTTTTTCGATGGCCGTGACGATCGCCGCATGCCGTACCCTGACAGCCGCCAGACCTTTGGCATTGGCCAGCCGGGTCAGTTGGTTCAGATTTCGGGCGATGCCCTTGAGTTGGGCCATGAAATCCAGCTGTTCACGGGTGATCCGCGCCCTCACCGTTCCTCGGTCGATCAGCTGGCGCAGGACTTCGGCCGGCGGTTGCCCGGCCTCGCGGCAAAGGGCCGAGAATCGGAGTTTCCGTTCGGGGCTGAGTCGTGTGCTGACGACGTATTTGCAGATGCGGCCGATGCCGACTTTCGGCCGACCGCCCTGTTTGCTGTATGTTTTCTTCGGTGTTTCCATGACAGGTTGTTTCGATAGATTGTTCATGCTATATAGGTTGTTCAGACCAGCGGGATTTTACGCCGGCCAGCGGGGAAGGCGCAGTTTTCGTCTACGAAAACACAACCTTGCCTTCCTTAAACCTTTATCCCTTTCCGACGCGGTGGTTCAATTTCCTCCGGTTCCGCTTTCAGGGCTTGCAGATTATTCCGACAAAGGTGACCCTGCCGGTCGGATGTCGTTTTCGGGAGATTCGGCCGGTCTTTTATATGGGCGATCAGATAGTCATTTACGTCCTTGTAAAACTGCTTTGGTCGATTACCTCGCTGCGGGGACAAAGACGGATCAGATCGGAGGTCGTTTTACGCCCGGCTTCGTCGTTGTCAAAGAAGGCGTGAATCACCGGATGCCGGGAGAGAAACGGGATGGCTTTGGGCAGGTTGACGACCGAGTTCAGAACCGCGGCGTCGATGCGCAGTCGTTCGGGATGTTTCAGCGAGAGATATGCGAGGAAATCCATAAATCCCTCGAAAGCGATCACCGTGTCGGAACGGTTGTCGAGGGTGGTGATGTGTTTGGGCGAGGAGCCGCCTTTGAACCGCTCGGAGCGCAGCTCCCACCCTCCGGCATCGTTGCGGAAACCGACGGCGAAAAAGGCGCGGCCGTTTACCTCGTAACGGACCTCGCGGCAGAATGCTGCGGCGACCGGCGGGACGATGCCGCGCGAGGCGAGATAACCGACCAATGCCGGATGCCGGAGCGAAGCGTCGGAGAGGATGCGGAGCGCGGGACGGCGGCCGGCCGCACGACCGGCGAGGGGCCTCCGGCAGCTGGACGCTCGCCAACACCCGGTGAAAGAGAAGCGGAACCGGCGTCCCTTTTTTCACCGTTTTGCAGCCGTCGGACGGCTTCACGGCTGTCGCACCGCTCCAACCGCATCACGAGGGTGCGCAGCGTGCCGCCCTCTCCCGATCCGAAGTCGTACCAGAGATTTCGCACGTAGTCCACTTTGAAACTCGGCGTGCGTTCTTCCCGCAAGGGTGAAAGATACATACCGTAGCCGTTGCGTTCGTATTTGGGCTGAATCCCGCGCCAGGCGAGAAAATCACGGATGGAAATCCGGTTGCTGTATGGTATGACAGTCATTTTTTCCGTAAATTTGTTGAGAAAAAGTGTAAAATCCAGTGAAAGAAAAGGTTGGCGTCTTACATATCTCTTACACGGCATCCGGCGCTGTAAGTCCGAAAGAACCCGTAAGACTTTGTAAGAGGATTTGTAAGAGATGTAAGATTATGAAAATAAGAAAGCTACTTCCTTTTTTCAACATTCTTACATCGCAGCATCGTCCAGCAATCCGCCGAGTTGTTCCCGCGTGACGGTATAGACCCGTGCCGTCTTGCTGTCCTGCCGCTGCGTTTCGCCGTTGTAGGTAATCGTATAGCGTTGGTAGTAAGTCGGTGGTGCGGGTCGCAGCTGCCAATTTTCGGCAAGAATCCGCCGCACGGTGGGATGGTCAACACGGATGCCGCGTATCTCCAGCATATTGACCATATCGCTCACGTCGAACCGATACTCCGCAAGGTTCTCGGCATCCATGATATCGCGAATAATCGACAGCATTTCGGTTTCGGTCTTGCTGCGGTTGTAGTGTATGATCCGCCGCAAGGCATCGGTGACCAGCAGCCGGGGCGCGAACCACATACGGCTCTCTTCATGTGACGAGAGCATACGTTGTTGCAGATAGAAGAGCAGCCCCGGTATCTCGGCTCGCATTTTGGCCAGCAGGTGTTGATCGTCATACGGGAGCGGCGGCACGCGCCGCACCCAGTAGCGGGTTTCCGCAGCCTCGATCAGGACGGGATTGCGCTCGTTGTTGGAGCAGAGGACGAACTTGCCGAAAAACTCCACCTCCCGGCGGTCGCGGCCTTTCGCCTCAGCCTTGTAGCTGCGTGCAGTCGATAGGTTCTTGATCCTCTCGGAATCTTCGCGGCGGTTGAGCAGCACCTCGTCCACGCAGATCAGCAGTTTGCCCATCCAGTCGTCATTGAATTGCGAACGGAAATCTTCGTTGGTATTGAAGGTAACGTTTCCGCCGAAGATCGACTTTAAGAGATTGAGAAAGGTCGTCTTTCCCGTGTTGCGTTCATCCGACACCAGCAACAATACCGGCAGCCGTTGCAAGGGGCGCAGGTAGAGCAGTTGCAGATAATCGTACCCCAGTTCGACCTGCTCGCCGAAGATATGAGCGAAAAAGTCGTGGATGTGCGGAAAGATGCCATCGGCGGGCTGAAAGGGAATCGGCTCGTAACGGTTCAGGAAACCGTCGATCTCCCGGCGGTAGTTCGTGTGGTCGGGAACCGTGCAAAAGCCGTCGTATTTCGGAATGCAGGCCAGATAGCTTTTCCCGTAGTCCTGACGCAAGGTCTCGACATTCCACGGGATGAGCGTCTCGACGCTCCGGCCGCTGCTCAACGGCTGCCGGACCCGCTTGTAGATGGTCGTTCCCACGCGCAGGTAGGGGCTTTCTCTTTTCACTGTTTTAGCGGGCATAGCTGTCTCCGTTTAGAATCCGTTGCACATCCGCCACGCGATAACGGCGCTGCCCGCCGTACTCCACGGGAACAAGATAACCGCTCTTGGCCCATCGCCACAACGTAGAGGAATCGACACCCAACAACGCGATGGTCTGCTTGCGCGTGTACAGTTCGCCCGCTTGTTGCGGAACCGGCATTACGGACGGCGGCGACGCGACTGCCGTCAACTCCTTGTGCCATTGCCGGAGATCTTCCAGACGGACGGTCACATTCACTTCACCGCCCAGCTCACTCAATTGTTTTAAGTCCATAATACGATAATTTAACCGAACCCGAACAGCAGGTCCGGCGACGAAAATAACAGGTGCTTTTCCTGCACCTGTTTTTGCAATCGAATCACCGCATTTGCACCGGCAAACAATTTCAGATATTGCTACTTACCAGCATTTTGCAATTACATGAAAACAGCAAGAAAATTTCCTGCACCGACCGGGTGCAGGGAATATCTCATCCTTATACAGCTCTTTATTTTTGGATATATTCTTTCAGATTATCGAGCAATCGGATGCGATAACCTCCGTCCGTCGCCCGGAGTTTGGCCCGCAACGTCTTCGTATTATATTTGGCCAAAGACTCGAAACTCGCTTTCAGCCATTCCGCCAATTCGGTCTGGTCATAAAAACGATTGGTCGCGCCCTTAAAAGCATTCCAGACGTTCCAACCGTAGTGACACAAATCCCCATAGCTCACCCGATCGTGCCGAAGCTGAACCTGCGGCACATCGTTCGGAACAGGCGTCATACATGCCAGATAAAGCAAGCGTCGTCGCAAAATTCGCAGGTTCGTCTCGTCAATGGCATCGCCCAAATCCTTGTCGGTATATTCGTAGACGGTGGCGAGTGCATTTTCGAGAATCCGATCGTCCGGAACCGGATCGGCAGAAACAACGGCGGATTCCGGCACGATCGCGTCCGGGCTTCTTTCACACCGCTGTTCGGAACCGACTCCTTCTGTCATTGTTTTCTCTTCGCCTCTCGGCTGACTACACCCAAACGACGAAAAAAACGCTCCGAAAGATCCGCCGAACTGCCCACGCTGAAAAAGTAAAATCCGACCACGCCAAGTCCTGCGGGGACAAGCAAGACAAGCGCCAGCCAAAGCGGAAATCCCCGCGAAACCATGGCGCTGAACAAAACGATCAAAGCAAAAATCACGGCGCTTGCCACGATCAGACGAAGACCTTTCTGGAAATAATACTCGGGATTCATAATTACGATTCGCTGAAAAAATCATCCTCCATTACAACTTTCCGAAACCGATCCCGCAACTCCGCCATCCGCGCGATCAGTCGATCGTATGGCAGCGAATCTCCATAGATGAAATACTCCTGCATCCGCTCATAATCCCTGCGCCATACCTCCGCCAATTTTTCGGGCGGAATAAAATCGATCCGGCTCGGATGGTGCGTCCGATAATCGACTCCGCGAATCGTATTGAATATGCTGCGATGCCTGACAATCTCGACATACATTCTCGGATCGGCCAAGGCTGCCTTTCCGAAATCCGTATCCATCAGCCGCTCCAAATCGTATAGATGACGTGTCATTCGCTCGACGCGCGGATTCTCTTTCTGAAACTCTTCATGCAGCAAAAACGCTTTCTCCAAAAACGTCCGTGTCGGTACGACCGCATAAATCGGGAACACCAATTCTCCGAATACATCGGGATATGCCTCGGCAATCAGCGGACGAATCTCGATCCGCTCACGCGGTTCTTTCATCGACCGGCAGCTGAATTCGATCCGGATTTGCGATTCCACATACTCGATATTCGCATAAATGCTTCGATACGGCAGCAGCACCAGCGTCGGATCGGTATCGGAGTCCTGCGCCGGAACGGCACGCAACTCAAAATCGGAAGCCCCATATCCTTCCAGCAATGCCTGCGTTTCCGCAACGAGCCGCTGCTCGATATAGGCCCGCGAAAGTTTCCGAATCCGATCGCGCTGCGACTTGTTGTCCCCGGCAATTCTCCAAAAGGACTTGTCGATCGCAATATCGATGTCCTCCGAGAAGCGTTCTATGACATGCCAACCCTTGCTCAACGACGTACCGCCCTTGAAGGTAATGAAGTCCCGGCACGACGATTCGAACAGGGCTTTCAGCGTCATCGTCACCCACCAGTCCTTCTCGACAGCCTGCGGAGGAAGCCCGACACGCTCGCTCGTCTGTGCAACGAACATACTTTTCTGCTCGTCGGAAAACATCCAAAAATTATTCTTCATAGAACGACATAATGATTTTACGAATCCATGCCGGCACCAACCGCAGATCGGGCAGAATGCTCGACTTCGGAATCCGGGCGAATATCGTCTTCAGTTGGGCGATGTGCTCCTCCGTCACCTGCGGCCGACCGATCTCCTTCAGAGCGAATACGGCAAGCATCAGCGTTTTATTCTGATAGGCCAAATTTTTAAGCGCCACACGCTTGAATCGCAATTTGCGACCGTTGAACAAATTAACCGTCCGGGAATTGCCGTCCGTATAAAACACATAGTTCATCGGTACCTGGGCAGACAATCCCAATACATTCAATGCGTGCATACCCGTCGGAACAACCCGGGCTTCGCCCTGCCGGGCTACCTTTTCAGCGATTTCATTGATGGTCGGGTATTGTATGCCCAGTCCGAACTTTCTGTCGATTTTGGGATAGCAATAGAGGCCCCTTGCAATACGGACTAAACCGCCTTTTCGAGTAAGCCGTTCCAATGCCTTCGCAACCGATACGGCCGATCCGTACACAGCGAAATCGGATGCGGAATACAGCTTACCACGCCCGCACTTTTTTATCTTATTAAGTATCTTACCCTCTATTACTTGCATCTATTTACACACATATATCTGTCGCAAATTTATACAAATTTATCGACAAAACAAATCTTACTCCAACACGCTTACTGCATCACGCTTAATATCCATGTCAATATCGCGATAACGAGCGAACGCCCGGCTGCCGTCCTTATGACCGGACATCGCTCCCACGATCGCAGGGTCTTTCACGCTTTTATAAACATTCCCGATGAATGTCCGGCGCGCCATGTGCGACGAAGCAAGGTCGCAGATCGGCGCCTGAACATTCTGCCGCGTCCGCTGGTCAATCGTCGTCACCATGCGCGTCAGTCCCGCCTTACGGAACGCCGCTTTGATATAAACATTGTATTTCTGCTCCGAAATAAACGGGAACAGCGTTCCACGGTTCTCGTCGAGGTATTTGCGAATCAGTTCTTTCGCAGCACCGATCAGCGGCACCGAGACCGTCACCACTCGGTCGTCTCGCGTCTTGCGGGGAACATATTCGATGCAATCGCCGATGATATTGGCATAGGTCATCTTGTAAAGGTCGCTCACCCGGCAACCGATCATGCACTGAAAAACAAAAATATCTCGTTGCGTTTCCAGTTGCTTGTCATCCCCCATATCCGCTTCGGCCAACTGTTTGCGTTCGTCGGTCGTAATATAGATAGGCGTACCGTAGACAATCTCCGCAATCTTGTACTGCTTGAACGGATCATTGTAGGTATGTCCGTTATCATTTAACCATACATAAAACGACCGTAGACGAATCAACATATCCGAAACGTAATTCATGCCCCGCTCTTTCGGACGGCCGGGAATTACCGTTTCTCCCGCAGCATTGAGGTACGGGCCGCGCTTCACAGGCAGATTCTTCCTCACCTTCGGCCGGGCATACGGCACCTCGTCGTACAACTCCGGATGTTCGTCGAAAATATCCGGTTCTTTCATCAGAAATGCCCCGAAATCATCAAGTGTCGTCGGAGATACGGTGTGTACGTCCAGCACGAACCGTCGGTTCGACAGTTTACGATACAACTCATACCGCTTCAACGTCCGCACCAAGACATTGAAATGCTTGACACGCGATTCGGACAACTTGTGCGTAGCGAGGTATTCATCCGTCAACGGGAAAAAGCCTATTTTCTTTTCCTCAACGGAAGTCGCCGTCTTTGGCCGCAAAGTGCGCCGGATCAACTTTTCGAGCCACTCGCGCGTAACGGTCGATTTATCGTCTGCCGCCTCGACCGAGGTCTCAATTACATCGACCAATTCTTTCAATTTCGCCCGCTTTGCCAACAGCGCATCGCGCTCCTCCCCCGGTATGTTCGGAATATTGATATCGTTTTTCTTTCCCCAACGTTTCCGATCGACCCAAATGCCGGACGGCACACGTACACGCAATTCGCGGGAAACATAGACACGGAAATTAACTTGCGATTCTCCCGCGCTGTTCTCCCCTTGCGCCAAAACATATGTAACTTTTGCCATACATCCTCATTTTATGCTCTACAAAGATATGATTTAGATTCGAATACAGCAATACTTTCATGTCCGCACCGTGTCCGCATTTTTGCAAAACAGCTAAAAACAGACAAAATACATTTCATAGTATATCATTTTAATATACTATATTTCAACATATTATAAATACGTTCAAATTTCATCTATTTGTATCTGTTCTCACAAATCAATCCTTGTCCTGGGCACACGAAAATAAAATCGCAGCTGATTATCAATCGGTTGCGATTTTTCATTTACATTTTGCACCACATTTGCACCACTCATAATATTAACATCAGGTTCCACACACCCCGGCAACCAACGCAAAATTGCGTTCGTTGATCCCGTTCGACCCTACTGAGCGCAAAATTGCGCTTAGTTGATCTGCCCCCCGTAACCTCCCCGTTTTACCCTTGTACTACCCTTGACGCAATGGGCGGAAATTTCCGTTTAGTGAGCCTCACCCTGATCTAACCCTTTTACCCTTGGCGTAACCTTGACGTATAAGTGCTCTTACTTTTTTATCTGGCAGCCGAAAAACCGGCCGCCGATCTTATCCCGTAAATAATCATTCAACCGAGGAAATCTCTCCCTCGTTGAACGTGAGGGAAAAAATTTCGCTGATGCTGATTCGCCCCACCGTTTGGGGAAACGACTGCTGAAAATTCAGCAGACGAAAACGAATCCCACCATGGATTCGTTGGGGCTTTATCCAGCCGGCATAACGAATCGTTAGAGCGTCGGTAATCACACCGTCAGATTGACGTTTTCCTTTTGTGCAACCTTTGTGTCATCAAGTCGTTTTTAAGTCGATTTATCGGCCACCAAATACCCTTGCCCTAACCTTGACGTATTTCCGTTTTACGCTTGTTTTACCTTGGGGCAACCTTTGGGCGTTTTGGCAAAAGGCCAGCAGGGCCAGCAACACCAAACCCAGCCGCCCGGATTGACGGCTGGGGCAAATAATCGTTCCCGAATGAAGTTGAGAGGTCTCGCAATCGAAGGTTATTTTGTGCTTCAAGATTCCCGGCATAGGCGCTGATACAAACAATCCGCAGCCATTATTACCCGCACAATCCTGCGCAACGCCCATATCGCAACATCGGGGCGGATGTCGGGGCACGCTGCGTTTTGTTTCAACTCTTTCAAATCGTCGAGGGTCTCGGCGACGGATATTTCGTGCAGCACGTTTGTGTATTGCTCTACCCACTGCATAAGCCCGTCAATTATTTCGGCGGGGGATATATCGTCGTTTGTTTGCTTCATCGTGTATTTGAAGCTGGCGATTTCGTTTGCAATTGTCTGTCTGTTGTAGTCCATAGCTTTAAAATTTTATTTATTGGTGAAACAGTAGCATTTATTCATCGAAGGGTCGAACGTCGAAAATTCGCCATCCTTTTTCCCATTCCCGGACGGTATAGCGCCCCTTCGGAAGATACCCTGCCCGGCGGACAGCCTCGGCCTCGGTGGGGAATGTCCCCAACCGATAGCCGCCGTATGTCAGTTCGTAGATCATAGTTCGGTATTGTTGGACAACGTACATAAATTTTCCGTCATGGACATCACGGCCAACTTCATTACCTCGTCTTGCGCTTTGCCTAATGCGCTGTCAAATTCACTGTTCACCTCATTGACCGCCGAGCCGCCGTAATCCATTTCGGTAACTTCCGCCGCCTCGCCGCAGAGGTCCGATAATTTGATATAGATAGCCAGGTATCCGGCGGTCATCGGGCTTAATTTTACGTTTTTCAAATCTTCGATAGTCATGATTTTATAGTTTTAATCGGTTAGTTCAACATTAATTGCAAGGCTTCGGCGATCTCCGGACACTCCCGGCCCGCCCGATCCCATACGGCGGGGACTTCTGTAAATTCGCTCATCTCGTCGTTGCACAACCGGGCCGAATAGTCAACGAATACCGTGTACCCCTTGTGGGTAATTTCGAAACCTTCGCTTACGCCGTCGCAGTTGAAGGTGATGTAATCGGCCGCCTTGCGGGCCATTGTCCGAATGTCGGACCGGGTTAATTGTTCATTCATTGTTTTATCGAGGTTTTGCGAGAATCTCGCTATTTTTCAATTTCCGTAATAGGTGTTGAGGGGCGGTACGCCCCCGGTTATCGTTAGTCTCCGTCATACGTTCTGCTGTTGCCATAATAGTCGGCCGGAACATTCGTCAGCGGATGCCATTCCGCAACCTTCGATTCCTCCATCGGGCGGTTCTCGATCTTCGCCGTCATCACCGCCATTTTCTCGTTGCGCCAAGCCTTGCGCAGGCAGGCCGAAAAGGTCATCGAAGCGTTGGCACGTTTCAGATACCAGGCGTTGCGCATGATCTTCGATTTGTTGTAGCGGGTGCGGGTGGTTGTCATAACATTTATAGTTATTGGTTTTATTTCTTGATGCAAATATAAAGCTATAAATTTAATTATGCAAATAAAAAAAATAAAGTTTTTACTATTATTTTTGCAGAAAAATAAAGTTATAGCTACATTTGTACCAGTACCAAAGATTTAAAGCTATGGATATAAAGAGAACAATAAAGGCTAACGGCCTAACTGTTAAAGAAGTGGCCGAAAAATGGGAATTACGCCCGTCGGACTTAGCCAGCATATTAATGGGAATCCAAGTGTAGAAGTGCTTGAGCGTATTGCCGCCGCTATTGGTTGTAACGTGGGTGATTTTTCGCCCCTCAACCGACGAACACGATCACCTGCCCGTATTGCGGCAAACTTATCAAAGTGGAGAAGGGAGAATAGTAACGGAGACGCCGGCGCATTACATATATTTCTATCCGGGGTAACAAGGTAACACCCCTATATAGGGGTTGTTACCTGTTACCCAAGGTATATAGACAGAAAACTATGGAATTACAACCTATCCAAAGCAAGATTTACGAAATCCGAGGCCAGCGAGTAATGCTGGATCGTGATTTGGCCGAACTCTACCAAGTAACAACAAGCGCATTAAATCAGGCAGTAAAACGTAACAACAAACGATTTCCTCCCGATTTTATGTTTCAACTTACAAATCAAGAGTTTGCAAACTTGAAATCACAATTTGTGACATCAAGTTGGGGCGGAATCCGTAAAATGCCGTATGCGTTTACCGAACAAGGTGTCGCAATGTTATCCGGATTATTGAATAGTGACATAGCCATTAATGCAAATATCGCCATTATGCGGGCTTTCGTGGCGATGCGCAACTACATTACGACCACAACCCAGATCACAGCAGAATTGGCCGAAATCCGGGCAAAATTGGCACTACTTGAACGAGCTGATGCAGACAATGCCGAAGCGGTCAGCGATCTATCGGAGGATATGCGCAAGGAACTCGATAACATCTACCAAGCCATCGCAGCATTGTCGATCAAAGTGCCGCAAGCTCGCAAACCCTTCCAACCGATAGGATTCAAGCCGACAACAAAGAAATAGCCGATTTGGCGGCGTTTACTCTTTGGATAACACGTAAGTGCTTGATGAATGCTTTAATGGGATTATTCGCAATGTAAAGGTAGCATCGCATAGCTTTTGGAATGGGGTGAATGGGATTATCCAGTTCACCCCATATTGTTTCCCCGCAACTTCCTGCCGATTTTTGCAATGTCCGATAGTGAATGATTTACGGCTTTCGCTGGGCCCGTCAAACAAGCACACCCCGTAAAGTGTAGTGGAAGGACGGAACTCCATAAAAAATAATATCAAAATTATGGAGGCAAACTTAATCGCCTTGGCAAAGGCTTGTCCTGATGCCATTATTTCGGTCAAAGTATCCGATTTGATCGAAGCAAACGAGGCTCTTGTCGCAAGGACAAAAGAGCAGTTGGAGCAAATCATCACAGACCAATCCGTAGAGACCTATCCCAGTCGGGAAAAGGTGGCGGAATTGCTCGACGTCGATTTATCGCCCCTTTGGCGATGGGCAAAACGGGGCCTGCTCGTGCCTATCGAAATCGGCGGTAGGCGTCGTTACAGGATGTCGGATGTTCGTCGGATGCTTAACAACGGGAGGGCAGCACAATGAAAACAGGAAAAGCGGCCGTAGCCGCCCTAATGCAGAGCAAAGATACGAAAGAATTGCGACTTCCCCAACTGAAAAGCATGGTTCTTCAAATGATGAAGGAGGGCCAGCGATTCACGGCGAAAGAAATCAATCGGATTGCAGGTTTCAATGATGCCCGAAAATTCATTTCCGACCTTCGACGCCACCTATCCGATTATCTGGTTCGGGATACCCGATTAAATACAGGCTGCAAACTCTATTGGCTGGAACCGATCAATACAAAACCTACGTTGTTCAGCGGGCAGGAGGCCGTCAGCCATGAATAAACCTCGCTATCAGAAGCCGCAGGCGGTCAAGGACCTCGAACGGCAAGCCCTCGACCATTTCCGCCGGGAACATCCGGATTTTCCTGAGTATGCCATCCCGCCACAGCCATATCGGGATAATACAGCGAACGGCCTGACGAAATGTATTGTGGATTACATTCGCTACAATGGCGGCCAGGCTGAAAGAATAAACACGACGGGAATGCCCGAACAAAGAGGTGGACAGATTGTATGGCGCAAATCGAATGCCACGAAGGGAAGCGCAGACATATCGGCCACGATTGCAGGTCGGAGTGTCAAAATTGAGGTGAAGATCGGCCACGACCTCCAAACCAAGGCACAACGCCGTTATCAGGTATCTATTGAGCGGGCAGGTGGCTTATATTTCGTTGCCAAAGATTTCACAACTTTCGTCGAGTGGTACGGCGAAACATTCCCAAACGAAATGACCTATGGAGACTCTCGAAACAATTAAACTTGACAAAATGCAAGAGTTGGCTCGCTATCGTCAGCGGCCGGATGCAAAGCCATATGTCATTAATAAGCTGAAGGAGCAGATCGCCGCTCTGGAAAATTGCGTGGACCTGAACGACAGCAAGGTCGATAATCAGTTATTGATTTTACTGCGAGATACGCTCTACAAGGCGTTGCATGTCGAGGAACCCGCCGATGTGCTGATCGTCGGAATGCGCCTCACTAATCGCTCCGAGATTGAACGAGTGGATTTGGTCGATTTGGTTTATACTACCAAGCTGGAGGACCCGCAGAAAGACCTTTATGAATTGCTGGAAATCGGCCGCTGTATTCGAAGCGATAAGGGCGTTGCCCGGTTGACCTTTCGGCATATTATCGATGGATTGGATAACTTCAAAGTGTGAGGGATATGGGATTTGTAGATGATGTTATCATGAATAAGCCCGAATCGTCCAAAATAGACATTTCTGCGCTTATTATCGACTTGGCGGAGCATCTGCCCGACCCGCAACCGATCGTGCGAATTTGGGGGCAATCTGATCGCTTCTCGGGGTAATGTTTCCACAGTTGTCGGGCTGGCCAAGTCTCGCAAAACCTTCCTGACCGCCGCCATTGCTTCCGGGTTCCTCTCCTCGTCCGATTTTCTGGGGTTTGATACACCTGCGACTGGGAAAATAGTATACATTGATACCGAACAGAGCCGCCCTCACGTTCATAAGGTCGCCCGGCGGATTCTGCGCAGTATTGATTTGCCGACAGACCGCAATCACGATCAGCTTGTTGTGGCAGCATTGCGGGAACTGACGCCTGATCAACGCCGGGAGGCCACAGGCGAAATCCTTCGCCGGTATAAACCCGATCTGCTGATTCTCGACGGTGTGGCGGACCTTTGCAACGATCCGAATGACCTGCACGAATCGGAGGCCCTGACTTGTGAGTTGATGCGCTGGAGTTCGGAATACGATAACCACATTCTTTGTGTGCTACATACAAACCCTGGGGCGACAAGGCCCGAGGGCACCTCGGCTCTGCACTCCTACGTAAATCGGAAACGGTGATGCTGGTAAAAGCAGATGGTGACACCTCGACAGTCGGCCCGCAGTACTGTCGTAATGAGCCTTTCACAGAGTTCGCATTTCAGATCAACACTTCCGGGCTTCCGGAGTTATGTGGCATTCCAGCACCTCAGCCTAAAGAGAATGTTTTTACTGAGATCATGGACGCAGGAAAGGTTTATGCGCATTCGGAATTGGTATCGCTGTTGGTTGAGCGGATTAATGCGAAAGAAGGTAGCGCAAAGGTGAAGATTTCACGGGCGGCCAAAGCTGGATGTATCGTAAAGAACCAGGCCGGAGGCTATTATCTTCCAATCTCTCAAATTGAGGTCATACAACCTGAATTAAGTGATGGACCTTTCTAAATATCTATGTTACGTTACGGGCTTGTGGGAGGCGGGTAACAGGTAACAACCCCCTATATAGGGTTGTTACCTTGTTACCCCACCCGCCCCAAACGGTATGAAACCAATAATAAAACAGAAAAAGATTATGACACAGCCCAAGAAAAAGACGGCATTTGTGCCGTGCAAATCATTCAAGCATGACGGTGCAACCCTTACCGTTGGAGTTAGTGAAGTAACCATAAACAGTCGTCCGGTTCCTTCCGAGGTGTATTTCCTTATCGGGGAATATGAGCAGAACTAGGCCAAAGGGGAAACGTAGGGGAGGCGCAAGGGATGAAAGCAATTTAACGATATGTCTGAACCGGTCCGAATTGGCGCTGCTGCTGGAGCGTACCCGGCGCAGGTGCGAAGAGTACGAACGGAAGCAAGAGGAGCTAATACTTAAACGCTCCGGAATTTTAATTGTTAAATCAAATATTAGAAAAATAACTACATATGACGACCTACGAACTTTATATCAATGATATTTTGTGCGACCTGTCGAGTGACGAAGTCGTAACCCTGCTCTATCAAAGCCCAATATTTTCGAGCCTCGACAGCATCCAGTCGAACCGTTCCTACAATGTTGCGCTGCCGCCTACGCCTACGAATATGCAGGCTATCGGTCAGGCAGCCCGTCCGGATGTGGATGCCGACGCTCCGTATGTGCGCCTCCCGGCGGCATTGTACCAGGACGGGGTGCCACTGTTCACGCAGGGGTTCGCCGTGGTAACGGATATTGCGGATACGATCAATGTAACGCTTACGTGGGGCAACGTGGATAACTTTCAGCCTCTGTTTGATAACGGCCTGCGGGATTTGGGGCCGCAACTGGAAGAACTCGAAGCGGAGCGCATCGACTGGAACGAAAACACGACCATTTTAGAAGGAAATACGACCAATGAATACCCCGGCGTAGCGTTTTGGGGCGTGAATTTCGGAATGGGGTTGTCGAACCCCAAGTATTTGCACCCGTCCGTGCAGGTGAAAACAATTCTTTCGGCTATCGAAAGTATAACGGGATCACTATCGACGGCAAGGAGCGGCTGGCGTACAGCAAAAACCTCGGACCTATTATTCCGCTTGTATCAAAAAATGGGGATGAAATATCGAATGAGGCAGAAGCATTGCGATTTACGGCTAATAGCACAAATTTTAAGAATCAAATATACGGTGTATTAGGCCGGGGTAATATAATCAAAGACCCGCATGAGATAGCATATGGATCTTGTACTACAAAATTTAATAAAACGGATTTATCAGTACATATTACGATTAAACCGAGTAATGGAACAGGAGCATATGGATATTTTACACATAGGCCGCCAGAATGGGGAGATCCCAAGGAGATGCATATAATGCTTACTGAATTGGATGGTAATTCCGAAATAGTAAAATCCACAATATTAGGTACATCATACAATGTAGAACTGGTTGGCTCTACTGGTGATGGAGTTAATGTATATAGATTCAATTTTGTGCCGCTTGATATAACTTATCCGTTAATAGAAAACACCGAAATTTTACTTCATTATGAAGATCCAGCAGGTGAAATATATATATCAAACCCATATTCAACTCCATTAACAGTAAATATTTGGGCAAATTGGACCGATTGTGCGTTCCCTACAAGATTCCCCGTCGCCCCCAATCTCCCCGACATTTCCCAGGGCGATTTTATCCTCGCCCTGATGTCCATGAACGGTCTGTTCGCCTATGCGGACAAGGACAGCCCTAACACGATCAAGCTGATAAGCATCGATGACATAATCGCCAATGTTCAGAAAAACGACATCATCGACTGGAGCGACCGGGTTATCCTGAACGATTTTCACCGGGTGGATATGCCCGACGCATCGATTTTCACCATCGATGACCTCGCCCAAAGCAACATCCTCGACTACGACAACGACGACGATGTAAAGACCGACACATACGGAACCATCACGATCCGAAACGAGAACATCGAGAAAGAAACGGAACTTGTGTCGCTGCCTTTCTCGGCGTCGGAGAACGCAACTACAAACGAGGTGAATTGTGCATTGGTGCCGATCTATGAGGATAACGGAAAAGGCGGCGCCAATTATTCGGAGTGCTCGCCACGGATATTATCGGGGCGGGGAGCGTTTATGTCGGGCATTGCCCGATGTATTGGCGTATTCGATCCGTGGATGAAGTTCGGCGGCGAGGAAGGCATTGTAAAGACCCGATACGCTTCCTACCAGAAAGTCGTGGACCGTCTGCGGATCATCACCATTCGGGCAAAACTCACGGCTCTCGATCTCTACAACCTCGACTACACGAAGCCGGTGTATATAGCCCAATTCGGGCAGATATTCGCCATATATTCGGTAGAAACAGGCGAAAACGACATCTGCGACTGCCAACTGCTGAAACTGAAAGTGGACGGAGTGGTGGCAGCAACGTATTATCTGCGCTTGGACGGCAAGAATGAAGACAGCCAATGGGTTGCAGAAGCGGACGGCATTAACGGCACAGAGTATGCCATAACATCGAACGGAACGCCCTATATCGTCGATTACGATTCCCGCCTTTATGTCGATCTGTACGAGGAGGACGGCGATCTGTATCTGTCTATCTCCGCTCCCGAAAAACACGGGAACCGAGGAAATTAATTACAACCCTGTCATTCTGGGAATTCAGGAGAACGACGCCGTGCGCCGGCAGGTGGCGGTCTCCCAGAAAGAAAAGTCGGCCTAATTTATTAACCATTAATCTATATGAAGAATGAAATAAAGCGTACGGGAACAGCCCGCAAAGTGGGCCGCCCTCGTGCATATACCCCCGAAGCCCTTGAAGCCAAGTTTGAGGAATACGTCGAATGGGCAAAAGAGAATCCGATTTATATCAACAAGGTTTCGGCAGGGGAAATAATTCCCGTTCCAACACAGCGTCCCCTGACATTGGTGGGATTCTGTCAATTTGCAGGGATTAGCAGGCAGAATTTCTATGAATATGAGTCAAGGGAGGAGTTTTCTGACATCCTTATGTATGTGCGTGAGGCAATCGAAGCAGATCAGTTGCAAGGTGCCATTGTTGGATTTTACGATTCAGGCATAATTGCCCGGGTTCTGCATCTTGCCGACCGTCAGGATGTGACCACCAACGGCAAGGCGATAACGGCCGCAACGCAGCCTATTTCCGTGGTCCTCGATCCCGAAGCTGCCAAGATCATCCAGTCCATCGGCAGGCGGACAGTAAAGGAATGACGGGGCACGCTGCGTGTGATGATGCACGCCACCGAATAACGACGAAATGACGAGAGCCGGGAATTACTCCGGCTCTCTTTGTCTTTTTATCGAGCGTATTTGCGTTCTGGAATGCCTAAATTTCGACGATCTCCCTGCGAATGGAAACTATATCGTCTATTTCCGTTTTATACTCACAATTCGAAATTCGAGTGATTGTTGAAGTAGGTAATGAAATGCCAAATATTTCATCAATCCTATTTCTGCAATCCAAAGTTTGGTCTACATTATAATTTGCAAATGTTTTAAGAAAATAAACAAGGCTGCTTTTACTTATATCTTTTTTTCCGTTTCTTTCCCTTCTTTACCCATTCTATTTTATTACTCGTCGGCGCACAGTTACCGGTCATTCGATAATAGAACGTTTCAATAGTCGTGCCATAAGAAACAAAACCATGCTCTTGCAAGGCTGCCAATATATGATTAGTCTGCTCATAGCTCCATTGCACGGAGAAATGCGCAGGTTCTTGAGCTCCCGTAGGTGCTGTCACCAGAGTCTGCGAAACTCCAATGGCTGTCAATGCCTTATCCATTAATCTCAACTTATGAGCCACCGACAGCATCAAAGCGGAATTATATCCCATTTTCTCTATTACATCCGCAGAAAAGCCTTTGCAGTTTTTATATTTGGCTCTAATTTCCGAATAGTAACCAAACAATATGCATCTTTTTATTCTCTAATATTGGAGCCAAATCATCGCCACAACGCATATTATACTGATGTTCAAAGTCATTTAGTCCCTCAATATATCCTTTGTAAAACAAGCCTTTATAATAATCTCGTTGCTCTGCATTATTTATTTTCGGGTATATCCATTCAATAAATAGAGCCATCCCAGGACAGGCAAAACAAACCGTATCTTTTCCGAACTTACCTCGCCACGCAGGTAATGATTTATAGGCAACATCGTCAGGTAATGAATACCAGGAATACAAGCTATTATTTGTAGTCCACGCCCATAAATCGGATAAATCAACAATAAGGCTTTCCGGGTTCTCGACGAATCCATTTACATATGCGGCCAGTCTGTCGGCCACTTGTTCTATCTGCGTCATAGCTACTCCAACATTTTAACCAACTCGTTCTTCATATCCTCGTCGATGTCCCGATAGCGAGCGAATGCTTTGCTGCCCTCCTTGTGGCCGGACAATGCCCCTACCAAGTTCGGGTCTTTCACCTGCTTGTAGAGGTTGCCGACGAATGCCCGGCGGGCGAGATGCGACGAGGCTACTTCCCAAATCGGACGCTGTTCCGCCTCTCGAGTCAGCGGATTCAAGATTGTTACTTTACGTTTCAATCCCGCAGCGAGAAAAATCCGTTTAATCGCTTTGTTATACTGCTGTTCGGCCATAAGTGGAAAAAGCGACGAGCCGGCATAATCTGCATAACGGTTCAATATTTCATGTGCTATCGAGTTAAAGGGGTACACGGACCGTCACCGGGTGGCCGTCCTTTGTTTTGCGGGGAACATACTCAACCGCTCCATTAATCAAATTATCTCGGGTCAACTTATAGAGATCGCCCACACGGCAACCTATCAGACATTGAAAACGAATACATCCCGCTGAATGGCAAGTTGCGGATGTCTGGTAAGATTGGTGCGATAAATCTTGTTACGCTCGTCAATCGTAATGTAGTACGGCGTCCCGTATACACACTCCTCTACGGGATAATTCCGAAAAGGGTTATTGGTTGTCTTGCCTACGTCATTCGCCCAAATGAAAAACGTGCGCAGTTTGGTGAGTATGCCGTTGATCGTATTCTGCCCTCTTGGTTGAGGTTTCCGACTTTCAGGAACGGCCTCGTAGATTTCGGGGTATTGGTCGCAGAAGGTGTATTCATTGCGAAGGAACTCCTCGATGTCCCGTAGCACCAGCGGCGTCACAGCGTCAAAGTCGAGCGTAAACCGACTATCCATCGTCCGGCGGGCATATAATTCATACCGCCTCAACGCTCGGATTACGACCTGAATAGCCCGCACCCGCCAATCGGACAACTT
>VOFG01003610.1_pt1 | contig 19611 bp, 34 predicted proteins | sample 5384171 | NCBI WGS metagenome assembly VOFG01 (sample SAMN12384726, study PRJNA508395) | human gut metagenome | isolation source: healthy gut F | host: Homo sapiens
AGTCGTACCATTGGTTCAGTTCGGTGTTCACCTTGAACGAGGCTTCCTTCCTTCCTTAGCGGTGATTTGTACCAAAGGCTGCTGCCCTGTCGTTTGACGGGTGTAGCCCAAACTTTGCAGGTAGTCTGCGATTCTGATTTGTTTTGCTTCCTGTATTGTCATAATGTATATTCCTCATGGATTTGATGATGATGGTTGAAAAACTGTTGATTTGATGAATAACTGGTTTAACACACTTACATTCAGAATTATATATGCTCAATTGAATCCTCAACAAAGTACTCGACAATAGAAAAATCAACAATCGGTCGGTACGTTGTCCTCAACTTCTTTGGTCTGTTGAGATTTTGTTGAGAGTGTATATTCCTTATTTTCAGCATTGTTATACCCTTATTCATCAATTCAACAAAAAACAATGGATTTTACAGGGATTCAAGTTGTCCCTTTATGACGGTGTAGAAGCGTCCGACCTTCTTTATCGGCTCGTACCGACATTCCTGATTATAGTTCAGTTGGTAGGTGGTGTATGTCAGTCCGTTCAGTGCAGGAGTAAGTTTCCAGCACTCCTGCAACACTTTTCGCACTTGGTGTTTATCCGCCTTGACCTGTGTGTTCGTCAGCAATACCAACAGGTCATTTTCGGGCAAAGGAGAGTATCCGTGCCTACACTTTCCATGATGTCAAGTATAAGCTCGTGTATATCTATCTCCAATCTGTTGCGGTTGCTGGGATGATGCGCTGCAAGGCTTCGGTATGTAGCAGCGAGGGGGGCGAACCACATACGGCTTTCCTTTCGGTGGAGAGCTGCCTGTGTCGCAGGAAGTGGAGAAAAGCGGGTATCTCCGCTTTCAGTTTTTGCAGGAAGTCGGTATCATCCGACTGCAAGCGGTCTATGTTGCGTACCCAATAGCGTGTTTCGCCGACATCAATGATGACAGGCGGGTACTCGTTGTTGGAACACAGCACGAACTTGGCGAAGAAAGCTATCTCGTCACGGTCTTTGCCTTTGGCTTCCACCTTGTAGGAGAGTGTGGTGCTCAGGTTCTTCAACCGCTCGCTGTCCTCCCTGCGACTCAGCAGCACCTCATCCACCACGATAAGGAGTTTCCCTGCCCAGTCGGAATTGGAACCGGCTGCGAAAATCCTCATTGGTGTTTGAATGTCACATTGTTCTGAAACAGGGCTTTCAAGAAGTTTAGAAAGGTGCTTTTTGCCTGTGTTGCGTTCCTCCGATACCAACAGCAGGATGGGCAACTTTGTATGGGTTGCAGGTAGAGAAGTTGCAGATAATCCAGCCCCAACTCGTATTGTTCTCCAAAGATGTGCCGTACCAAAGTTTGATGTGGAAATCCCCCTCTTTTTGGTTGATGAGTTATTGGCTCATAAAGATTGAGGAACTTGCCTATTACGGGCCGATAGCTGACGTGTTCGGTACGGTGCAGAAGCCGTCATACTTCGGCATCGGTATGAGATAGTCCCTGCCGTGGTCTTGGCGCAGGGTCTCGTTGTTCCACGGGATGCGCAACATAACTCCGTTCAAAGTCGGCTGCTCCACAATCTTCAGAGCCGTTTGCCGACACGGATAAACTCTTCCTTTGCCATGCCGCTGTCCGTGGGCGGTCGGTGGCTGTCTTTTTACTTTGTTTGCTTCCATATTCCAATGATTTAAGTTTGAAAAATGTCAGCTACAAAAGTATAAGTATTTATTGTGGATAGGTTGATACGCAGAATATAGCAGAATATGGAATAAAAACACCTTGTTACAAGAAAATGAACGGTTCGGGGCTGTAAAAACAAAGATCCCAAAAGCAGGGGCTGAAAAACGGCTGCTTCTTCGGGTGGTGGATATGTGTGAATGGCAATACGCCTATGCGAAGTATTTCAGGCTTGCCGTATCGGTAATGTTCAGCGAAAAGAGGATGCTCTGTTTTTCTTTTCGCAAAGTAGTCTTTCAAGAATGGCATTGCGAACCCGTTCGCCCGAATGTATCAATACGGAAAGCAAGGGCGTGCATATTGACCAATAGTTGAGATTGGGGAATACAAGATTGTTTTCCTGAAAAGCCTTGTAACGCTCGATTATCTGCAAGGGAATATCCAGCAGCTTCACCTGAAACGGTACACCCGTCTTGTGTCGTTTGGAAATAATCCATTTCTCACCGTTCACTTCCACAATCTGGTCGTTGCTTAATTCCTTTATATCCACGAATGAGAGGGCGGTAAAACTGGCGAAAACAAAAATATCACGGAGATAGGAGTTCTTGGGGTCTTTGAACTGAAATTCCATCAATGTTTTCAGCTCATTCTCCGTCAGATATTCACGCTCTTTCGTGTTCGGGCTTATATGGAACTGGGCAAACGGATTTCTCGGTATATGTCCGTTGAAGTGTGCCCGCATCACCACACCTTTCAGCCACATGCAGTTTTCCCATATCGAACCGTTGTGCAGTCCGGCTTCGTTGGAAAGGAACACGGCGAACTCCTTGATGAAGTCTGGCGTAAGTTCAGGCATGGAGATGTCGTTCCGCTTGTAATGTGACCTGATGAATGCCGCCACATGGTTTCTTGCCCGTACTCTCGCCATATATGTAGCCCTGACCCTGTCTTTTCCGACACGCTTCTTGAACACTTCATTTTCCTTGTCGAAAGCACCGAGCAACGTTTCATACTCACCGCCCAATCCCTGATAGGCATTGCGTACCATTTCTGCCGTTACATACGCTTCACGGTCGGATATACGCTGGTAATGCTTGATGATTTGAGCCTTGATGTTGTCAAGCGCAAGATTGGTTTCCCTCGCTTCCATACTCTTGCCCTTTGCCTTGTTCCCTTTGGCATCCCAAAGCTCTTTCGGGATAGTCCGCTTGCAACTGAACTGTGCTACCGTACCATTGATTGTAACCCGTCCCATGATGGGGACAATTCCGTTCTTTTCCTTACTGCCGTTCACGTAGAACAGCACCTTGAATGTGCTTCTTGCCATACTCGTTTCTTTTTGGTTGCAAAACTATAAATCAACGAGTTACCTATTGATAAGCAAAGCTGCGCAGAACGCCGCAAAATGAAACAGGGACTGTTAAATCTGCACATCGTCCTGCTGCTCTGCCGAATCGTCTTTACTGCTACAACTACGCCCTGATCGGCCCCCTGGGTTGGCAGGAGGTCCTGACATTGGCGGGGGGGTCTGAAGTTCGACACCGTATCGGTTCTCTACGCCAATCTGCTTTTCATCGTCCTCTCGCTGCTGCCGTTCCATTTCCGGGAGCGGAGCTGGTATCGGCGTATTCTCTTCTGGTACTATGCGGTGATCAATTCGCTGCTGATCGTGGCCGTAAACCTGGCCGATTGCGTCTATTTCCGCTACACGCAGAAGCGTTTCACCGCCGACGAAATCTTCTTCGCCGACAACTCCAATTCGGCGCAGCTCGTGCTGAAATTCGCCGCCGAAAACTGGTATCTGCTCCTCGTCGGCGCAGTCCTCATCTGGCTGCTCGTTTGGGGTTACGGACGCAAAGATCACACCCCGATCGCCCCTGCGCGAGGGCTGGGTTTATTACTCGGTCAATACGGGACTGCTGGTGATCGCCATTCTGCTCGGCATCGCCGGCATGCGGGGCGGCGTAACGCGCATGACCCGTCCGATCACTCTCTCGAACGCCACGCTCTACGCCTCGACCAGCGAAAAGGCCAACCTGATCCTGAGCAACCCCTTTGCATTCTGCGGACCATCGGCAGCGGCGGATCGGTCAAATACACCCGCTACTTTTCGCCCGAAAAACTGGACGAATATTTCACCCCGACCCACCGTCCCGACTCTTCGGCCGTGAACCTCGAAGGGCGCAACGTGATGGTTTCATTCTGAAAGCATGTCGGCCGAACATTCGGCCTACCTAAAACCCGAATTGTACGGCAACGGCACGCAACCGGGCTATACGCCGTTCCTCGACTCGCTCATGCGGCAAAGCCTCTGTTTCGGGCAGATGTACGCCAACGGCACCCGCTCGATCCAGGCCATGCCCGCCGTACTGGGCAGCATCCCTCCTTCAAACAGCCTTTCGTGCTGATGCCCCAGTCACTGGGCAAAAGCCGCCAACTGCCGCAGATACTCCGCGACAAAGGCTACCGAACCGCCTTCTTCTGCGGTTCGGAGGGCGGTTCGATGGGATTCGGGCCTACGCCCGCAGCGCCGGCATCGATCGGCTCCTGAGCCGCGAGGATTACGAAGCGGTACACGGCACGGAGGATTTCGACGGTTACTGGGGTATCTGGGACGAACCGTTCCTGCAATTCACGGGCGAAGAACTCTCGAAAATGCAGGAACCATTCTTCGCCACGCTGTTCACCCTCTCGTCGCACCATCCCTTCGTCGTGCCCGAGCAATATCGCAACGTGCTGCCGGAAGGAACGACCAAAATCCATAAACCGGCAGCTTACGAAGACCTCGCTTTCCGGAATTTCTACCGCAGGTTCGAGCACGAAGAGTGGTTCCAACGAACGATCTTCGTCTTCGTCGCGGACCACGTTTCCTCGGAGAAAATGGCAGAGGAAACCCGCTCCTATCCCGGCAACTACCACATCGTCGGATTCATCCACACCCCCGACGGCGCACTCGCGCCGCAATTTCTGGCACAGACCGTGCAGCAAATCGACATCATGCCGACCCTGCTGGGACTGTTGGGAAACCGGTAACCCTATTTCGCATTCGGACGCGACATTCTGAACGAACCCGACCGCGAACCGTGGGCCGTGATGTACGATTCGGAATTCCGGGTCGTAACGGACGAAGCGCGCTCTTCTCGTTCGACGAGGAGCGGATGACCGGCGCGACGTTCCGAAACGGGACTTCGGACCGGGAACAGACCGCGTCGGTCGAAAATCGGCTCAAAGCCTTGATTCAACAGTATTACGGGCATGTGGAAGCTAAAAATTACACCGTAGAAGACAATTTATGATTACCTTCAAACCCATTACGATCGAAGACAAGGCCGAAATCGAATCCTTCACATTGCCTTACGCCCCGGCGAACTGAGACCTGGCGTTCGCCAACATGTTTTGCTGGCAATTCCAGTTCAAAACCGCCTGGCGGAGCGTAGTGGACGGCTTTCTGGTCATCCGCTTCCAGATCGGCGGCAGCGACCGGATCGGCTACATGCAGCCTGTCGGTGCAGGAGATTTCACCCCGTCCTGCGGCATCTGGAGGAGGATATACTCGCTGCCGGACAACGGCTTCGGATCATCGACATGACACCTGAAGGGCTCGAAAAACTCCGCAGTGTAGGCCACTGCCAGTTCGCTTTCGCCTCCGACCGCAATCTGGAAGACTATGTGTACAACGCTTCGGATCTGCGCGACCTTCCGGGCCGGAAATACCAATCAAACGCAACCACATCAACCGCTTCCAGGCGGAATACGAATACCGCTACGAGCCTATGACCCGCGACCATGCTGCGGAGTGCATGCGTCTGGAAGCCGAATGGCGCAAGACCCGCAGCGGACATACGGGCGAGCTGTCGGCCGAACAGCGGGCCATGCAGCGGGCTTTCGCCCATTTCGACCGGCTGGGACTTATCGGTGGCTGCATCTACGTCGGTGATAAACTCGTCGCTTTCACTTACGGCTCACCGATCAACGACCATACGTTCTGTGTTCATGTCGAAAAGGCCGACACCGAATACGACGGGGCTTTCACCATCATCAACCGGGAGTTCGTGGCGCACCTGCCCCGAGCAATACACGCTCATCGACCGCGAAGAGGACCTGGGTATTCCGGGACTACGACAGGCCAAGCTCTCCTACCATCCGGCATTCCTCGAGAAGAAATATACGGCCCTCTGCCTCTACCCCGACGAAATAGCCTGCAAACGGCTCTGGATAAAGTGCTTCGGAGACGAAGAAACCTTCATCGACTCCTTCCTGATCGGCCATTACAGCCGCAAGCGGATGCTCGCAGCCGAAGAGGACGGCCGTCTGGCGGCCATGCTGCACCTGATCCCGTTCGAAAGCGAGCTGGGGCGCGACCTACATCTACGGCGTGGCGACCGACCCCGACTACCGGGGCCGGGGCCTGGCCTCCGGATTGATGCGCGAGGCGATGCGGCGGATCGCAGAAGAAGGGGCCGACGCCGCGATCTTATCCCAAGCCAGGAAAGCCTCAAGGACTTTTTTACGCCCCGTTCGGCTTCGAAGACCGGTCGCTTCCGGTCGTTTTCGAAGCGCCGGACGACTTCGACTTCGGCTCGGGCAATCAGGAACAGGATCGGGCTATGGTCTGGCGCCGCAACAACAGCGCACCGCTGCCCGAACGTTTGCACTGCCGGCTTCTCTGATCCCGCAAAGAACCGTTCCGCAGAAAGTACGGCCGGACGCCTCGAGGCGTCCCGGCCGTACTTTCTCAGGTCCTCCGAACACCCGCTTCCGCGCGATCGGATCCGAAGATTCCACTCTTTCGGAGAAGAAGTGACCGATTATCGCCAAAAAACGTCGAAATCATTGCAAATCATTCGTCAAATGTTTAATTTTGTCAGATTAAAGACTGATATTGTTAATTTTAAGTAAAATCAATCACCATATGAAGAAGCTTATATCTGCTGCCGAAGCGGCGGGAATGGTAAAAGACGGAATGACGGTCATGATCGGCGGCTTTCTGGGCAACGGAAGCCCCACGCGATCATCGACGCACTGGTTGAATCGGGCGTAAAGGACCTCACCCTCATCGTGAACGATACGGCTTATCCGGACAAAGGCTGCGGCCGACTGATCGCGGGGAAGCAGGTCCGCAAAGTGATCGTATCGCACATCGGCACCAACCCCTGCACCAGCGAGCAGATGAACAGCGGCGAACTGGAGATCGAATTCTGCCCGCAGGGAACGCTGGCCGAACGGGTTCGTTCGGGCGGGGCAGGTCTGGGCGGTGTGCTCACTCCGGTCGGACTCGGAACGATCGTAGCCGAAGGCAAACAAATCATCAACGTCGATGGCAAGGATTACCTGCTCGAAAACCGCTGCGGGCCGACGTAGCCCTGCTCGGCGCGAGCCTGGCCGACCGATCGGGCAACCTGGTCTATAAAGGCACGTCACAGAATTTCAACCCGTTGATGGCCACCGCAGCCGACCTGGTGATCGCCGAGGTGCGGGAGCTGGTAGAAACCGGAGCGATAGCCCCCGAAGCGGTCCGCACGCCGGGTATCTTCGTAGATTACATGGTCGCTCCGGCCAAATAACCGAACGGCCGAAAGAACAAATCCGCATCTCAATCGAATTAAAAATATCAGGTTATGGAAAAATCAATGATACGGCTTCGGATGAGTGCCAAAGACGCTCATTACGGAGGCAATCTGGTGGACGGCGCCCATATGGTGCATCTGTTCGGCGACGTGGCCACCGAACTGTTGATCATGCACGACGGCGACGAAGGACTGTTCGTGGCCTACGACAACGTCGAATTTCTCGCCCCGGTCTATGCCGGCGATTATATCGAAGCGGTGGGCGAAATCGTGAAGGTGGGCAACACCGCGCGCAAGATGGTCTTCGAAGCCCGCAAAGTGGTCGCTGCACGCCCCGACATCTCGCCCTCTGCGGCCGACGTACTCAAAGAGCCCGTCGTGGTCTGCCGTGCCAGCGGCACGTGCGTCGTAAAAAAAGGACCAGCGCATCCCTGAGAGCCGCTAACGGAATTTTCGGCCCGCTCCGGACACGAAAGCGTCCCGCGATGCGAAGACCGCAGACAGGAGCGCCGGAGAGAGAAACGGCCGATGCGACCGGAAGTTCTCGGCGAACAGGTCCGAACAGGTTTAGCCGCCACATCGGACAAAGCAACGGAATTCAACCATTTTCAAACTTTTCAACCAAAGACCCCATGGAAAAACTGATCATAACGGCCGCGATCTGCGGAGCGGAAGTACTCAAGGAACACAACCCCGCAGTCCTACACGGTGGAAGAGTGCGCCCGGGAGGCCAAGTCGGCCTACGATGCCGGCGCGAGCATCATCCACCTGCACGTGCGCAACGACGACGGCCAACCCACGCAGGATAAAAACCGCTTCAAACAGGTCATGGACGCTATCCGTGCGGTTTGCCCGGACGTAATCATCCAGCCTTCGACGGGAGGTGCCGTCGGCATGACCAACGACGAACGGCTGCAACCTACGGAGCTGCTCCCCGAAATGGCGACCCTCGACTGCGGCACGCTCAATTTCGGCGGCGATGAAATCTTCGAGAACACGGAGAACACGATCAAGTACTTCGGTCAGAAGATGATCGAGCGGGGCATCAAACCCGAGCTGGAGGTCTTCGACAAGAGTATGATCGAAATGGCGCTCCGCCTGCACAAGAAGGGCTATATCGCCGACCCCATGCATTTCGACTTCGTGATGGGTGTGAACGGCGGCATCGGAGGCGACATCCGGGATTTCGTCTTCCTGCGGGGCAGCATTCCGGCCGATGCGACCTACACGGTAGCCGGCGTGGGACGCTACAATTTCCGTTGGCGGCCCTGGCGATCATCGACGGCGGCCACGTGCGCGTAGGTTTCGAGGACAACGTCTATCTCTCCAAAGGCGTTCCGGCCAAATCCAACGGCGAACTGGTCGAGAAGGTCGTTCGCATGGCCAAGAGTTCGGACGCGAGGTCGCTACACCGGACGAAGCTCGCCGCATTCTGGGACTCAAAAATAAGATCACCCAAAAACATCAACACTGCAACACAACAAAACACCATAATGAAAAAGGACATAAATACGGCACACACCGGGTAATCTCCCCGAAGGGCGTGCTTCCCAGCCGGCAGACAAGCTGGATAATAACATGGACGAGATCTACGACAACGAGATCCTAATCGACGTACAGACCCTCAACATCGACTCGGCCAGCTTCACCCAGATCTCGAACCAGGCCGGAGGCGACAAAGCCAAGATCGCCGAGATCATGCTCGACATCGTCGAAAACAAGGAAAACACCGCAATCCGGTAACCGGATCGGGCGGCATGCTGCTGGGCACGGTCGAGAAGATCGGCGACGCGCTCGTCGGCAAGACCGACCTCAAGGTAGGCGACAAGATCGCCACGCTGGTTTCGCTGTCGCTGACTCCGCTGCGGATCGACAAGATCAAGGAGATTCGCCCCGATGTCGATCAGGTCGATATCGATGGCAAGGCGATCCTGTTCGAAAGCGGCATCTACGCCAAAAATACCTTCCGACCTGCCCGAAAAGCTGGTAATGTCGGCCCTCGACGTGGCCGGAGCTCCGGCACAGGTAGCCAAACTGGTTCGCCCCGGCAACACGGTGCTGATCATCGGCGCAGCCGGCAAATCCGGCATGCTCTGCTGCTACGAGGCTCGCAAGCGGGTCGGCGTAACGGGCAAAGTGATCGGACTCTGTTACAGTCCCGAGGAGAAGGAGCGCCTGGACAAGTTGGGCTTCTGCCACGAGGTCGTCTGCATGGACGCTCGTCAGCCGATTCCGGTACTCGAAAAGATTACGGAGCTGACCAATGGCGAAATGTGCGACATCACCATCAACAATGTGAATGTTCCCGACACCGAAATGACCAGCATCCCTCTGTACGAAGAATACGGGCATCGTCTATTTCTTCTCGATGGCCACGGCTTCACGAAAGCCGCTCTCGGCGCCGAAGGCGTCGGCAGCGACGTGACGATGATTATCGGAAACGGCTATACGAAGGGACATGCGGAGATCACGCTTCAGGAGTTCCGCGAATGCGAAGCCTTGAGAAAGATATTCACCGAGCTGTACGCCTAACCGATACGAACGACACCTGCCGCCTTTCCTCATCGTCCCCGCCCGGCGCAAATTAAAAAGCAGGACGGATCCGACTTACCGAGGCAGGAGGCACTCATCGAAAAAATAGCCGTCCGCCGCATTCGTTTTCGATGAGCGGACGGCAAAAACAAACGCTCGCCACATCGGCGAAAAAACACAAACCGCAACAACGTAACAATCGAACGAAACAAATAAAATCAAATGACACCTCTCACACCCGCAATGAGCCGCAGAAAAGAATTCTTTCCCGAAGTGACCGACCAGCAATGGAACGACTGGCACTGGCAGGTAAAAAACAGGATTGAGACCGTAGATGAGCTCAAGAAATACATCAAGCTGACCGCTGAAGAGGAGGAAGGCATCCGCGAATCGCTCAAAACGCTCCGTATGGCCATCACGCCCTACTACCTGACGCTGATCGATCCGGAAAATCCGCACTGCCCGATCCGCAAGCAGGCCATTCCTACCGTCGAGGAGCTGAAGCGCTCGCCCGCCGACCTGGAAGATCCCCTGCATGAGGACAGCGACTCGCCCGTACCGGGTCTGACGCACCGTTACCCCGACCGGGTACTGTTCCTGATTACCGACATGTGCTCGATGTACTGCCGCCACTGCACGCGCCGCCGCTTCGCCGGCCAGCACGACTGTGCAACCCCGAGAAACAGATCGACGACTGCATCGACTACATCGCCCGTACACCGCAGGTACGCGACGTGCTGCTCTCAGGCGGCGACGCCCTGCTGGTGAGCGACGAAAAACTCGAATATATCATCAGCCGTCTGCGTGCCATTCCCCACGTGGAGATCATCCGCATCGGCTCGCGCACCCCGGTCGTGCTGCCTCAACGCATCACACCGGAATTGGTGAACATGCTCAAGAAATACCACCCCGATCTGGCTGAACACCCACTTCAATCATCCGAACGAAGTGACCCCGAATCGAAGCAGGCCTGCAGCACGTCTGGCCGACGCCGGTATTCCCTGGGCAACCAGTCGGTGTTGCTGCGCGGTGTGAACGACTGCACGCACATCATGAAAAAGCTCGTGCACGAACTGGTGAAGATGCGTGTGCGTCCCTACTATATTTATATCTGCGACCTGTCGCTGGGCATCGGACACTTCCGCACCCCGGTATCGAAAGGCATCGAAATCATCGAGAACCTTCGGGGACACACCTCGGGTTACGCCGTTCCGACATTCGTCGTAGACGCTCCGGGCGGTGGTGGCAAGATTCCTGTCATGCCGAACTATGTCATCTCGCAGGCTCCGGAACCGCGTGGTACTCCGCAACTACGAAGGCGTAATCACGACCTATACGGAACCGACCGACTACAAGGACGAATGCCACTGCGAAGAGTGCGAGAAAGCACGTCGGAAGGAAGGCGTGGCCGAGTTGTTGAGCGGCGGACGTCTTTCGCTCGAGCCGTCGAATTGAGCCGCAAGACCCGTAACCACAACCTTTAGAACGTAACGCTGCAAAGACCAGCCCGCACCGGATTGGGATTCGTAACGAACATATCGGATTTCGGCAGCCTGGCCATCGTCGGCCTGGAGAAGAACACGGGTAAAACCGAATGTCTGAACTACATTCTGGGACAACTCGGCGGCCAGGCGGGAGCGTTTCGCCCTGACTTCGGTCGGAATCGACGGCGAGAGCCGGGATCAGGTGTGCCAGACGGCGAAGCCCGAGATCGAGATTCCCCGAGGGAATGATCTTCGTCACCTCGGAGAAACACTACCGGGAAAAACGGCTCGCGGCCGAGGTCCTCGACGTGAGTCTGGAGCGGACGGCGCTCGGGCGGCTGATAACGGCCCGCGCGAGGATGAGCGGCAAATTGCTGCTCTCGGACCTTCGGACACGGCGGGCCTGAAAGCCCTGATCGACCGGCTCAAAGCCCGGGGCGTAGGCACGACGATCGTGGACGGCGCCCTGTCGCGGTTGAGCCTGGCTTCGCCGGCGGTCACCGAAGCGATGATCCTGGCCACGGAGCTGCCGTCGCGGGAAATATTCCCGAACTGGTCCGCAAGACGAAATACGTTTACGAACTGATCGGAATCGAAGAGATCGAGGATGCGCTGCGTACCCGGCTCGATCCTCTGACACAGGGGGTGTGGGCCGTCAGCGGCGGCGGCGAACCGATCGACCTCGAATTACCCTCGGTGCTGATGCTCGAACGGAGCGGAGAGAACCTGTTCCGGCACGGCCGGCGGATTTACGCCACCGGCATCGTCACGGACAAGCTGTTCCAACTGCTGCGAACGCAACAACGGGAAGTGGAGTTGATCGTCCGCGACTTTACGCGGGTGTTCGCCTCGCCCGAAGCGTTTTACGCCTTCCTGCGCCGGGGACACCGGATCAGGGGTGGTGCACCGCAGCCGGCTGCTGGCCGTCACGGTCAATCCGACGGCTCCGTCGGGGCTGGTACTCGACTCCCGACGGTTGTGCGAAGCGATGCAGGAGGCGTTGCAAATACCGGTTTACGACGTAAAGAAAATGCCCGAATAGAAACGAATACGACTACACACGAACAGAGCCGAGGCTCCTAAAGTCCCCCTCCGAGGAGGGGAGTCAGAGGAAGGTCAGACGCTCTGATACGGCGGAGACCGTGAAATAAATACGCGAAACCGTGCAAAATTGCATCGAATAACCAGAAAGCGAATGCGACTCAAAAGAGGCCATACAACATACCAGCGGACTGCGCTGCGTCGTCGAAGGAATGGAGATCTGTTCCTCCGTCGGGCGGCGTATGCTCCATGAACTGACATGGCTCGGCGAGGAGTCGGCGATCACGGCGGAACACGACCGCATCGCCTCGGTGTTGCGCCTGCTCGAAACCGAAGCGGGACGCGACCGCACCGAAACAATTCGCCGCAACTGGCCCTGCTGCGCGACATCCGCTCAACGATCGAACGCACGGGCGACAACTGCGTATTCGACGACATCGAACTGTTCGAATTGAAGTTTTTTCGCGCTGCTGGCGGAAGAGCTTCGACCTTTGGCTTCGCAAGGGCATCTTGCGGAACTTCCCGAGCTGAACGGGGTCGTCGATCTGCCCGATCCGGAAGGCAACCGGCTCCCCATTTCTTCGTCTATGACGCCTACTCGGAGGAGCTGGCGACCCTGCGCAAACAGATCAAAGCACGCAAACAGGCCGGAGCCGACGAGTCTCAAGTGCAGGAGCTCTATTTCCGCAGCGTGGAAATCGAAGACCGCATTCGGGGAGAGACTCTCCGTCGAATTGCGGAAAGACCACGAAGCGTTGCAACAGGCACTCGACCGGATGGGATGGCTCGATGTGGTGATCGCCAAGGCGATGCAGGCCCGCGACTGGGGCCTTACCCGTCCCGCGATAACGCAGGACACGACCTCCTTCCGAGGCTTGTTCACCCCCGAGTTGCGGATTTCGCTCGAAGCGGCCGGGAAGCGATTCCAGCCCGTGAACATCCGCCTGACGACGGGACCTACGGTAATCACCGGCGCCAACATGTCGGGCAAAACCGTGTTGCTGCACAGCGTCGAGCTGGCCCAGTACATGCTGCAATTCGGATTTTACATTGCGGCCGAAAGGGCGGAAATAGCCCTTGTGGACGAAGTGCACTGCTCCATCGGCGACGGACAGGACCAGCTCAGCGGACTCTCGTCGTTCGCGGCCGAGATGATGCGGATGGACGAACTGGCCAAAAGCGTCCGGGCAGGCAGGCGGGTGCTGGCTCTCATCGACGAACGGCCCGCACGACCAATCCGGTCGAAGGAAGGGCGATCGTGAACGGCGTCCTCGAATTTCTGGCCGACTACGAAGTCCCTTCGCTCGTAACCACCCACTACAACGGCATCGCGGCTCCGTGCCGCAAGCTGAAGGTAAAAGGCTTCTCGGAAACGAACGCGGAGGAGAGGATCACGCTGAAAAACATCAACGATTTCATAGACTACTCACTCGAGGAGGTCACGACGGACGAAGTTCCGCACGAAGCGATCCGGATCGCCCGTATTCTGGGCATCGACCCGGAGATCCTCCGGCGAATCGAACGCAACGAAGAACTCAAAACAACCAATGACGGCAGCCGTACGGCACAGCCTACATGAACGATATGAAAAGCAAATTAGGAATAGACTTTAACCAGGTGGAACACGCCCGGGACGTAGCGCGCAAGATCGCCAACGGGGTGCAGGATTTTTGTGGAAGGTTATACGACGGTAGCCGTCGAGCGGACGCTGTGCCGTCTGATCGGCATCGACGGCGTGGATGCCAACGCGGTACCGCTGCCGAACGTGGTGGTGGAAGAGCTGCGGGAGAAAAAACGTATTGGGCGAAGGCGCCCTGTTCTTCCTCGGCAACGCGATCGTCGAAACGGGACTCACGCCCCAGCAAATCGCCGAAGCAGATCGCTGCCGGCAAACTCGACATCACCCGCTCGGCCGTATGTACGGCAGCCGAGCGCGAAGCGGCGCTGAAACCGTATATCGACGCCAGCATCGCCAAAATCGCAGCCAACCGCCAGCGTCGAGAAAACTACATCGCCACCATCGGCGAAGGGCCGCGCCCCTACCTCTACGTAATCGTAGCGACGGGTAACATCTACGAAGATGTCGTACAGGCACAGGCCGCAGCCCGACAGGGCGCCGACATCATCGCCGTAATCCGCACCACGGGCCAGAGCCTGCTCGACTACGTGCCCTACGGCGCGACGACCGAGGGATTCGGCGGTACGTTCGCCACCCAGGAGAACTTCCGCATCATGCGCAAGGCTCTGGACGAAGTAGGCGAAGAGGTCGGCCGCTACATCCGCTTGTGCAACTACTGCTCGGGCCTCTGCATGCCCGAGATCGCCGTAATGGGCGCACTCGAAGGTCTGGATGTGATGCTGAACGACGCCCTGTACGGCATCCTCTTCCGGGACATCAATATGCAGCGCACGCTGGTCGATCAATATATGTCGCGCGTAATCAACGGCTTCGCCGGCGTAATCATCAACACGGGCGAGGACAACTACCTCACCACAGCCGACGCGGTCGAGGAGGCTCACACGGTGCTGGCTTCCGACCTGATCAACGAACAACTGGCCCTGCTGGCCGGCCTGCCCGAGGAGCAGATGGGTCTGGGCCACGCCTTTGAGATCGATCCGATGCTGGAGAACGGCTTCCTCTATGAGCTGGCGCAGGCCGAGATGGCCCGGGAGATCTTCCCCAAGGCTCCCGCTGAAATATATGCCGCCGACGAAGTTCATGACCGGCAACATCTTCCGGGGACATATCCAGGACGCACTGTTCAACATGGTGGGCATCTGGACTTCGCAGGGCATTCAGTTGTTAGGTATGCCGACCGAAGCCATCCACACCCCGTTCATGTCGGACCGCTACCTTTCCATCGAGAACGCCCGCTACATCTTCAACAACATGAAGAACATCGGCGACGAAGTGGAGTTCAAGGAAGGCGGACTGATCCGCAAACGTGCCAAGGAGGTGTTGGACAAAGCTACCGCACTTCTCGAACGCCTCGAAAAAGAGGGACTCTTCTCGGCGCTCGAGAAGGGAATCTTCGCCGACATCAAACGCCCCATGAACGGCGGCAAAGGGTCTGGAGGCGTGAGCAGCAAGGGCCGCAACTACTACAACCCCTTCGTGGAGATTATGAAAAACGGCAGTCGCGCCGCAGCGAAAAATGATATTCCGATGCTGCAAGTACGACCAAACGCCTTATTTTAACTATATTAGCATATTGATTCTATGAGTGGAGGATTATATTCAACCGAAGGCAGGGATTTCGACCAGACCCTCGACCTGAAAAAGATAAAGCCCTACGGCGACACAATGAACGACGGCAAAACGCAGTTGAGTTTCACACTGCCCGTGCCCGCCGGCGACGAAGCCATCGAAGCGGCCAAACAGTTGATGAAAAGATGGGCTTCGAGAACCCGCAGGTAGTATTCCACCGGGAGCTGACGGCCGGTTACACGTTCTTCAACTGCTACGGAAGCTGCACCCATACGGTCGATTATTCGAATATCCATGTCCCGAAAGTCGAATCGACCAAATGGGACATGGCCGAAACGGACAGCTTCATCCGCGAGCAGATCGGCCGCCCGTCGTGGTGATCGGCGCCAGCACCGGCACGGACGCCCATACGGTAGGTATCGACGCCATTATGAACATGAAAGGCTTCGCAGGCCACTACGGACTGGAGCGCTACGAGATGTTCGAAGCCCTCAACATGGGCAGCCAGGTGACCAACGAAGAGTTCATCGCCAAAGCGATCGAACTCAAGGCCGACGCCCTGCTGGTTTCGCAGACGGTGACCCAGAAGGATATCCATATCAAGAACCTCACGGAGCTGGTCGAAATGCTCGAAGCCGAAGGGCTGCGCGACAAAGTGATTCTGGCGTGCGGCGGCCCGCGCATCTCGCACGAACTGGCCAAAGAGCTGGGCTGACGCCGGCTTCGGCATGAACACCTACGCCGACGACGTGGCGTCGTTCATCGCCCAGGAGATGGCCCGCAGAATGCACCGCAAATAGGAAACGGTCCCGGATTCCAGAACCGCCCCGTTTCAAGACAGTACGACGAACAGACAAAAACGACATAAATCTATGGAAAAGGAACAGATCAGAGAAATCATCGCCAAACGCGTGGCGATGGAACTCAAAGACGGCGACGTGGTGAACCTCGGTATCGGACTGCCGACGGCCGTCCCCGATTACCTGCCGGAAGGCGTTCAAATCTTCCTGCAGAGCGAAAACGGCCTGCTCGGTATGGGCCCGACCCCCGCACCGGGCGAGGAAGACCCCGAATTTATCAATGCCGGCGGCGGATTCGTCACGGCCCTCGAGGCGCCTCGTGCTTCGACAGCGCCACCTCGTTCGGCATCATCCGCGGCGGTCATGTGAACGCTTCGGTACTGGGAGCCTTGCAGGTCGATGAAAAAGGCGACCTGGCCAACTGGATCATCGGGCAAGAAAGCCCCGGCATGGGTGCGGTGCGATGGACCTGCTCACGGGTGCCGACAAGGTGATCCTGGCCATGGAACACACGGCCAAAGGCGCACCCAAAATCCTCAAGAAATGTACGCTGCCGCTGACGGCCAAAGGCTCCGTGAACATGATCGTAACCGAAATGGGCGTCATGGAGATTACCCCGGAAGGCATCGTGCTGACGGAAATCAACCCCGAATTCACCGTCGAACAGGTTCAGGCCGCTACCGAAGCGCACCTGATCGTGTCCAAGGATCTTAAACCCATGAAAAAAATAGGCCCGCCATGATCAAAACAGGAGATAAATACCGTCACGAAGTGACCCTATACGCAGGAAGGCGTGATCGCTTTCGCCGAAATCACGGGCGACAAAAACCCGATCCACCTCGATCCGGAATTCGCAGCCAAAACCCCGTTCGGCCGTCCCATCGTGCACGGATTCCTTTCGGCCTCCGTATTCTCGAAGGTCTTCGGAATGCTCTTCCGGGACAGGGCACCATCTATCTCGCAGGAGATGTCGTTCCGTGCACCCGTCTTCGCCGGGGAGAAATATACGGCCGAATTTGAAGTAATCGACGTAAACACCGAAAAACACATCGGTACGATCAAATGCCTACTGCTCGATGCTGCCGGCAAAGAGTGCATCACGGGCACCGCCAAACTCAAACACAACAAAGAATTCATCTAAAAAGAAATAACCATGAAAAGACTTGAGAACAGAGTCGCCATCGTCACGGGCGGCACGGCCGGTATCGGCGAAGCAACGGCACTGCGTTTCGCACGCGAAGGCGCACAGGTAGTCGTATGGGCACGTAACGAAGCCAGCGGTAAGGAAATGGAGAAAAAAGCCGCAGCCGAAGGGCTCGCCATCACCTTCGACAAGGTCTCGATACGAGCGATTTCGAGGCGGTAACCGCTGCGGCCAAGCGCGTCGCCGACAAGTTCGGCAAGATCGACATCCTGATCAACAATGCCGGCATCACCAACGACAGCACGCTCAAGAAAATGACCGTCGAACAGTGGCAGAACGTGATCGACGTCAATCTTTCGGGCACGTTCTACTGCTGCAAGGCCGTGTTGAACTACATGCTCCGAAGCCGGCTACGGACGCATCGTCAATGCCTCGTCGGTAGTAGGGCTTTACGGCAACTTCGGCCAGACCAACTACGTGGCCACGAAAGCCGGCCTGATCGGTATGACCAAAACGATGGCCCGCGAACTGGGACGTAAGGGTATCACGGTCAATGCCGTAGCCCCGGGCTTCATCGAAACCGAAATGGTTGCCAAGATGCCTGAGAATGTACTCGACGGCATGCGGGCCAAAAAGTTCCGTAGGTCGCCTGGGTCGTCGAGGAGATCGCCGCCGCCTATCTCTACCTCGCATCCGACGAAGCGGCCTACGTCAATGGTGCCGTTTTGAGCGTAGATGGCGGTATGACTGTTTAAAATCATTAAAAAACCATACTTATAAAATGAATTTCGAATTGACCAAAACCGAGCAGCTGTTCCGGCAAATGATCCGCGAATTTGCCGAAAACGAGGTGAAACCTCTGGCTGCCGAAATCGACGAAGAGGAACGTTTCCCTGTGGAAACCGTAGAGAAAATGGCAAAACTGGGAATCTTCGGTATTCCCTTCCCCCGTCAACTACGGCGGTGCAGGCGGCAACAACATCCTTTATTCGATGGCCGTCGAAGAGCTGTCGCGCGTATGCGCCACTACGGGCGTGGTCGTATCGGCACACACGTCGCTCTGCGCCGCTCCGATTTATGAGCACGGTACCGAAGAACAGAAAAATGAAATACCTGCCCAAGCTCTGCTCGGGCGAATGGCTCGGCGCTTTCGGCCTCACGGAGCCCAACGCCGGTACGGATGCTGCGGCACAGCAGACCACGGCAGTCGATGCAGGCGACCACTATATCCTGAACGGCAACAAAATCTTCATCACCAACGCCGCTTACGCACACGTTTATATCGTGATGGCGATGACCGACAAGTCGCAGGGTACGCGCGGTATCTCGGCATTCATTGTCGAGCGCGACTTCCCCGGTTTCTCGATCGGCAAGAAAGAGAAGAAGATGGGTATCCGCGGTTCGGCGACCTGCGAGCTGATTTTCGAGAACTGCATCGTTCCCAAGGAGAATCTGCTCGGTAAGGTCGGCAAGGGCTTCAGCATCGCTATGAAGACCCTCGACGGCGGCCGCGTCGGTATCGCATCGCAAGCCCTCGGCATCGCGCAGGGGCGATGGATGAAACCGTAAAATACGTCAAGGAGCGCAAACAGTTCGGACGGACGATCGGACAGTTCCAGAACACCCAGTTCCAACTGGCAGACCTGGATACCAAAATCGAAGCCGCCCGCCTGCTGGTACGTGCCGCAGCCTTCAAAGAAAGACCAGAAGCTCCCGTTCTCGGTCGATGCCGCCCGGGCCAAGCTCTTCGCAGCGGAAACCGCAATGGAAGTGACGACCAAGGCCGTGCAATTCCACGGCGGATACGGCTACGCGCGAATACCCCGTTGAGCGCATGATGCGCGATGCCAAGATCACCGAGATTTACGAAGGTACTTCCGAAGTACAGCGGATGGTGATTTCGTCGGCACTGTTGAAATAGCGGCGGGCGACCGTGCATCCGGTTCCGGAATAAACCCCGAAGCCGGTCGTACTCCCTCGCAAGGACACATAAGGTAAAAACAATAAAAACAGATATTCGAATGAAAATTGTAGTTTGTATAAAACAGGTTCCCGATACGACGGAAATCCGCCTCGATCCCGTTACGGGAACGCTGATCCGCGACGGTGTGCCCAGCATCATGAACCCCGACGACAAGGCCGGACTCGAAATGGCTCTGGAGCTGAAAGACCAGTACGGC
>VOFG01003713.1_pt1 | contig 19586 bp, 33 predicted proteins | sample 5384171 | NCBI WGS metagenome assembly VOFG01 (sample SAMN12384726, study PRJNA508395) | human gut metagenome | isolation source: healthy gut F | host: Homo sapiens
CTACGTGCATGCCAGCGGATTTCGGTCAATCAGACATACCTCTCCTCTCGCTTGGCGGGGTTTGCTTTTAGAAAGCTTCACTGTAGCGAGCAATACGTTTTCGCCCTTTAGGTCGTGAATGTTAGATATTGGTAGATTTGAATTGGCAGTTGCCATCATTGGCCAAGTCAGCTAGAAACGGCAGTAATTGAAATTAGTAAATTCTTTAGTGAGCTCGCAAAAAATTCAGTATTTCGTTGCCTAACAAAAACGACCAGACAAGCTCTCATCTGATCCGTTAATTCGTTCAACGCAATTGAGAGCCTCGCGCCCTCCGCGCCCTATGGAGAACAGCATGTCATATTCAGAACTTCAAATTCATTTGATATGTCTTTGTAGGCTCATGGAGTAACAAATTGTTTCGTAAGCAAGCAAAATTAGGTGAAGTCATGGTAAAATTGTAGAACACCAATACTTTAAGACATTGAAGCGCAGGTGTTGTTGGTGCGTATTGGGAACCGCAGAATTTAAATCTTTCAGTTGAATATCGCGGGCAATCGTTTCTTATCAGGAGCCAGGGCATCGTTCGCAATGAAGTTAAAAGTAAGATTGAGGGAATTCAGTATCAGGATACTGTAAGTTTGCTGTATATGCTGCAGAATGCCCGCCATCTGATATCAAGGCAAGCAACAATGAGCGCAGATACCAGTATAGTCATCACGACACCGGCAATGCATGGGTAGAACGTTCTCTAATACGATAGAAAGTATCGGCTTAGCAAAATGCCAGCACCTGCCAAAATAAAGTGTTATTAACAAATGTTACTTGGATAGTTTGACCTGGTATCAAACGTGGTTAGCTGGCTGGCAAACAATGGTAGTAGTTGGGGTCTTGGCAAAATATGCGAACAAAGCCGGCAGCAACGGTTAGCGTTCATGCCGCGCTGCGCCGCCATGTCGTTTTTTACCGTAAGGTTGAATTCGCCCAAAAATCAAAGCAGAGCCGAAGCATTGCTGGTACATCATGATGCCAGCGTAAGTAACAAATAAAATAGGGCGCCAGAGGCACGCACCTTGACCCTTCTAGTGAACAGCCAGTAATGAACTTGCGCCAAAACAGCAACGCCAACAGCGAGAAAATGAGGAACCGAGGACGACACGCAACCACAAGGCTATGCACAGAGAACCAGCGAGGTACCATCCTGCCGTTTTCCTGTTGACCGTGGCCCGTGAAGCAAAAATAAGGCCCCATACCGTAAAAGCCAAGGCCATTGCAATTGGGAGCGAATAGAACGTTGGGAACTTCTGCCAACACAGCATGCCTGAACAAGTCACCAAGCGGTATTGGTAGCAAGAGGAAATGCTTCAAGCTAACACGCTTAAAATGATGCCGCAACGATCCATCAGAGCTGTTACGCCCAGCACGAACATAATGCAGGCAATTAAAACGCCACCGCCGTTGGGAAACTAGACCTCGTAAGCAGGTAGAACGGCAAATAGAACAGCGTTACTGGCAGCACGCCGAAATATACATAGTAATGGCCCTCAGTACGCCACGCCGCGAACAGGCATGATCACCTGTCTGCTCTGAGTTCATCAGTGTGCACCCCTTGTCGTAGGGGCGTTCATGTCTACCAGCCACGGGGAGCTCTACTTCAAATACAGCTGGCCACCAGCCATAGCCTTCGCGAGCCTGAGCATACTGCTGGGCATTATCTCCACCAACCTTATAGGTGTTTAGGAATGCTATCCCAGGAGCCTGAATTGGTAATTGCCGCAGCAATACCAACCTGGTTTGATCTGGGCAAAAGGTACGCAGTAAGAACGAAAAGCTGCCAGACGATGCATGCACGGAAAACCGGATGTTCCTTAACCCCGGCAACGATAAATGCTCGGAGCCGGGTCGAAATACATAAAGCAAAGCAGAACGGCAAATGTCGGAAAATAGCGCGCAGACCATTGAATCCAAATGGCTGACGCTCATTGATGACCACCGTATTGAGAAATAACAGGGTACCGTGTATCATCACTTCACGATTTCAATGCGCAGGTTCTTGGAATTGTGCCTGAACTCAAGGTATAGATTACTGTGATTCGTTTCACAGCATGTTGAAACGTCTATTTCGGGAAATACTCAAATGTATACTGGTCGTTGAAAATAGGTTTCATGCGCACCGTCGGTAAGCTGATTTTGACCTTTAAGGTTCTGGAGCAGAAGCCGCGGAATTATCGAAATCAAGGTGATATTATTCACCACTTTATTGAGATCATAAAAATCTACAGCAGTTTCGACTCAGTAAACTTGTACTGTTCGCTGTCTCAAACCGGAAATCTGAAGTTCCTGCACGTTTGCATCATGGGTACGCGATCAGGCTAAATTGATCACCAGGTAGCCGGATCGGAAAATAGTTCATATTGAATACCAGAAAGATTCGAGAGCAACGCAACAATAGCAACTAATGAAAAATGCGGGATAGCATGTTTAATTCGGGATCTTCGATTGGCTTTATGTGAGGTTCATGCAGTCAAAATGCAATGTCTTCTGCCAGGGTTTCATAGCGAATCATTTGCCAAGATATTAATTTACGCCATACGCGTCTACGCAATTACTCTTTCAGAAGAAGCACGAGAATAAAAAACTCTGCACCAAACGACGCGGGGACACATTAAGACACTTTGCCATAAGCCGAGCGCGGAAACGATTGCGTCGAATAATACCTGAGGATCGGTCGCCATCGATCTCCTTCTTGTAGCTCGCAACCACTGTAGTAATCGATGAGCGGAGCAGGAGCTCCCCGTAAATATCAAGGCGGTTACGCATCGTAGCTTCATTATCGTCGTCGCGCTAAGTACATTTCTGCCCACAAAAATTTAGGGCAAGCAGCGTCAGCGTCGGAACTGATGTAAATTCAGCAGTCGCGGCACATACGACGAGAGGTAAAAGACGCTTGATGATAACTTCCTTGTCAACATCAACAAGAAGAGCAGCATCAAGAGGACGCCTCGAGGAAGAAAGCCCTGAATCAAGCGCGCAATGGCCTGAGTAGAGGTGCAAGGGGGAAGCTGTCATGATGAAGCCATTATGCATTTGGTATCCTGTAGACGCCTTTATTGAGGCCAATTACAACTTGGCCGCTACAAGATCGCCAGCATCCATGTAATTTTTTAGGCCTCAAGACTCAAGAGGAGTCTGGTTTTTTAACGGCAGCGCGAAGCATGCCGCCAGTGGAGATGTGAGCAAAGCCATACTTCTACCAGCTTTGCAGCCTGAGTGCTCAATAGCCTCCGGTGCGCCCAGCAAACGATATTCGCGGAAATGTTCTTCGCAACACGATAGAACTGATCAATCTATTTTAACAAATTGAAGCGCATTAAGAGCAAAGTGACATTGCTCGTCAAGAAAAAGGCGGCTAATTGCCGCCTTCTTATTACTTGAAGAATCCGTCGTGGGTTGGTACATTTTCAACTGCGACTCGATCTTATCTTATATAGTGTCCAAAGCAACACCGACTGCGATGAGGATCGAGGTACCGCCAAACGCCTGAATCAAAGAATTGTTCGTGCAGAACAACATGGAAGGACAACCGCAATGGCTGCGATGAAAATTTGCACCAGGAAGCGCACCGTGCAGAACATCCTTAATGTATTGCACGGTATTCTACCAGGACGAATACTGGGAATAACCACCTGACGCCAGTTGCTTCCGCAGTGTCTCCGGATTGAAAACAATTGAGGTAGAAGCATGCGAAGAACAATAATAATGAGCAGCGCAGTGAGTGATCCAGTTCACCCAACCTGCCGAAATAGCATTGGCAACCATGGTGAGCCAATCAACATTGAACAAAGCAGCGATTCAAGTGCAGGGAAGTAAATCAAGCAGCTGGCGAAGATGAGCAGGGCCACCTGCAGCGTTGGATCTGATAGAAGCCAAAAGAGCCTGACCGCCCATAACCCATTTAATTCCTTCGGAACGCGCCTTTTGCATAGCTAATTGAATACGACGCTGAGTATCGCCTCTACAAATCAGCTGCATGATGATCGATGCAGTGATGTAGGGGCATGATGCCGAGTGAGAAACACGGAGAAGTGCGAAAGAGCACCGCCCGTGAACAAGTCGAGCATGGTCATCGAGACGCCCGAGTTCGAGAAGGAATTCGCGAACTCGTTGAACGGATACCGGGCACGGGGATGTAGGCGCCGAAACGATACAACGCCAGAATTCCCAACGTGAACAGAATCTTCTTACGAAGCTCCGGTACCTTGAATGCGTCAATGATAGAGCTTAGCAAGGCTCTTCGACCTTTCCTCCGGCTGCTTCGATCTTCGCCTTAGCGGAAGCAGACACCTTATCGACCGAAACGGTGAGAGCCTTCGTGATGTCGCCGTCGCCCAGAACCTTCACCAGCGCATCCTCATGCTTGATGATGCCCTTGGCCTTGAGAGACTCGCCATTGACGACCTCGCCGGCCTCGAACTTCTCCTCGAGACGGGAAACGTTCACCGGCAGATACTCGACGCGATTGATGTTGCGGAAGCCGGGGAGCTTCGGCAGACGCATCGCGAGAGGAGTCTGGCCGCCTTCGAAGCCGGGGCGCTTGCCGCCACCAGCGCGGGACTTCTGACCGTTCAGACCGCGGCCGGCAGTCTTGCCATAGCCGGAGCCGTTGCCGCGACCGACGCGCTTGCGGCTGTGACGGAGCCCTCTGCAGGCTTGAGATCCTTAAGTTCCATTGTGTAATACTCCTTACATTCGCTTCCAGGCTGCTTTACCTGGGGCTGGCCGCTCGCCGCCAGCTAACTTCCTAATAACGCCCAGATTGGCGCCACCGGTGTCCGGCGCGCCAATCCGAGATTATACCTTAATGAGAATATGTGACGGGGCAAATCCCAACTTTACAGTTCCTCCACTTTCACAAGGTGCTTCACCTTGAAGATCATGCCGCGGACAGACTCGTTGTCCACGAGGTCGTGGAACGACCGATCTTGCCAAGACCAAGGCTCTTGAGCGTGGCAAGCTGATCCTTCTTGTAGCCGATGGAGCTTTTCGATCTGCGTCACACGCAGCGTTTTCTGTGCCTCAGCCATTACTAGTTCTCCTTCCCGCCGAAGATCTGAGCGACGGACATGTTGCGGCGCTCCGCAACCTCAACCGGGGACTGCATCTTCTGGAGACCGTCTGCAGCAGCCTTCACAACGTTCATAGCGTTGTTGGTGCCGAGAGACTTGGCGAACACGTTCTTGATGCCTGCGAGCTCCATGACCGCACGAGCGGGGCCGCCGGCGATAACACCGGTACCAGGAGCAGCCGGCATGATGAGGACGCGGCCTGCGCCGAACTCGCCCACGATGTCATGGGGAACGGTGCCTTCCTTGGTGATGGCGACGGAGAACATGTTCTTCTTCGCGTCATCGACGCCCTTCTTGATGGCCACAGGCACTTCCTTGGACTTGCCCAGGCCGATGCCCACGCGGCCGTTGCCGTCGCCGACGACGACAAGCGCGGTGAGCGCAAAGCGCGTGCCGCCCTTGACGACCTTGCACACGCGGTTGATGTAAACGACGCGCTCCTGGAGCTCAGGAACGGCAGCGTTTTCTTGCTGTTTGCGAGCCATACGCTTAACCCCTTCTAGAATACCAGACCTGCTTCACGAGCAGCGTCGGCGAGAGCCTTGACGCGCCCATGATAGAGGTTGGCCGCCGCGGTCGAAAACGACCTTCGTGACGCCTCTTTTCCTGAGCCATTTTGCCGATAATGGTGCCGATCTCAGCTGCGCCCTCGACGGTGCCGCCCTTCTTGCCCGTTGCCTTGAACTCGGGGCCGAGGGTGGAAACGCCGCAGATGGTGGTATGCGACACGTCGTCGATAACCTGCGCGTAGATGTTGGAATTGCTGCGCGTCACACAAAGGCGAGGACGCTCAGGCGTGCCGGAAATCTTGCCGCGAACGCGACGATGGCGACGGGCTAAGCCTTTCTCATGCTTCAAATCATTGCTTCTCATGATGATCCCTTCAGTAAATTACCGTAGCGCTTAAGCCCACTAGTCGCTCTTAGCAGCCTTGCCAAGCTTGCGACGCACAACCTCGCCTTCGTAGCGAATGCCCTTGCCCTTGTAAGGCTCCGGCTTGCGCCACTTGCGAATGTCGGCAGCAATCTGGCCAACCTGCTCTTTGCTCGCGCCGTGAACGATGATCTCGGTCTGGCTGGGGACCTCGAAGCTGATGCCTTCGGGCGCTTCGATGATAACCGGATGCGAGTAGCCGAGGGAAAGCTCGAGGGACGTGCCCTTGAGCGCGGCGCGGTAAGCCGACGCCGACGAGCTGGAGCTTCTTCTGGAAGCCCTTCTCGACGCCTTCGACCATGTTGTGGATGAGCGTACGGGTGAGACCGTGGAGGCTCTTGGCCTCGCGGGAGTCATCCGGACGAGAAACGATGATCTCATCGCCTTCGCGGGCAATGGTCATCATCGGGTTGAACTGCGGTGCAGTTCGCCCTTGGGGCCCTTCACCGTCAAGTTATGACCGTCGATGGTCACCTCAACGTTGGCAGGAACGGCGACGGGCTGCTTGCCAATACGCGACATATCTTTGCCTTCCTTTCCTACCAGATGTAGGCGATAACCTCGCCGCCGATGCCCTTGTTGCGGAGCGTCGCGGTCGGTCATAACGCCGTTGGCGTCGAGATGATTGCGGTACCGAGGCCGCCGAGAACGCGCGGAAGGTCGTTCTTGCCAGCGTAGATGCGCAGACCAGGCTTGGAAATGCGCTTGATGCCACGGATAGTCTTGGCCTTCTTGGGGCCGTACTTCATCGTGATCTCCGAGGGTTGCGCGGGGTTCGCCATCGATGATTTCGAAGCCCTGGATATAGCCCTCTTCCTGCATGATGCGGGCGATCTCGACGAGTTTCTTGCTCGACGGCATGGAAACCGTCGGCTTGCCGACAGAATGAGCGTTACGCACACGCGTAAGCATATCTGCGATGGGGTCGGTCATGCTCATTTTGTTTTTCTCCTTTGATCCGTGATGAGCCTAAGCGCTCGGTTCGTTGGCGCCCATAGCGCCTCCGCCTGATGCGCCGGCACACCCTAGCGTGTGAATCCGGAAAGGACTACCAAGAGGACTTGGTCACGCCGGGAAGTTCGCCTTTGCTCGCCAGCTCGCGCACGCAAATGCGGCACAGGCCGAACTTGCGATAGTAAGCGCGCGGACGTCCGCAGCGCGTGCAGCGGTTGTGCTGACGCGTGGAGAACTTCGGCTCGCGCTTGGCTTTGGCGATCATCGATTTCTTAGCCATGCATTCCTTCTTTCTTGCTTTTAAAGGCCGCCTCCCTTAGGCAGCCTTAATGCCGAGGTTACGCAAATGGGCCGCGAGTGCGACCCGATTTGTTTTACTTGCTCTTGAACGGGAAGCCGAGCGCCTCGAGGAGCGCAAGTGCATTCTCGTTGTTTTCAGCGGTGGTGACGAACGTGATGTCCATACCACGGGTGCGGTCAACCTTATCGTACTCGATCTCAGGGAAGATCAGCTGCTCAGTGATGCCGAGCGTGTAGTTGCCGCGGCCGTCAAAGCTGGTGCGGGAAACGCCGCGGAAGTCGCGAACGCGCGGAAGCGCGGTGGACAGCAGGCGGTCGAGGAATTCCCACATGCGGTCGCCACGAAGGGTGACCTTGCAGCCGATAGCCTGGCCCTCGCGGACATGAAAGCCTGCGATGGACTTCTTGGCACGAGTAACGCAGGGCTGCTGACCGGTGATGATGCGCATGTCGTTCATGGCAGCATCAAGCAGCTTGTGGTCGCTGGCGGCAGCGCCAACGCCCATGTTCACGACAATCTTCTGGAGACGCGGAACATTGTTGATGTTGGAAATGCTGAGCTCTTTCTCGAGCTTCGCGACGACTTCGCTTTTGTACTTTTCCTTCAAACGAGGAGTAGTCATTTTGCCTCTCATCCGATGATTTGAACGCCGGATTTCCGACCCGGCGTCCCTGGATTGCCAGGGTCATACAACAACCTGCGCACCGAAAGGCGCGCAGGTTGAAGATTATACGTTACTTGACACCTATTTGTCGATGTCTTTTCCACATTTCTTGCAAACGCGGACTTTTTTACCCTGCTCGTTAACACGCTTGGAAGTACGGGTAGCTTCCTTGCAGTTCGGGCAAACGAGCATCACGTTAGAAACGTGAAGAGGAGCCTCAACGGTGGTGATGCCGCCCTGCGGGTTCTGCTGGGTGGGGCGCATGGCCTTTTTCACCATGTTGCACTTCTCGACGACGACGCGTTGACGCTGCGGGATGGAGCGGAGGATCTCGCCGGTCTTGCCCTTGTCCTTGCCGGACAGGATCTTCACGGTGTCGCCCTTCTTAACATGCATCGAAGACATATCTCACAAACCTCCCTACAGCGTTTCCGGTGCCAAAGACACGATCTTCATGTACTTCTTATCGCGGAGCTCGCGAGCGACAGGCCCGAAGATACGGGTGCCGCGCGGGGAGCCGTCCTGGTTGATCAGGACAGCCGCGTTCTGGTCGAACTTGATGTAGCTGCCGTCGGCGCGACGCACTTCCTTCTTGACGCGCACGACGACGCAGCGCACAACCTCGCCCTTTTTCACGGAGCCGTTCGGCATTGCTTCCTTGACGCTGCAGATGATCACGTCACCGAGGCCCGCGTAACGGCGCTTGGAGCCGCCCAGGACCTTGATGCACTGCACCTTGCGAGCGCCGGAGTTATCGGCCACTGCGAGCATGGTTTGCATCTGAATCATTGCTTAACCTAACTTTCTCGTGAATAGCATGCAAAAGCGCACGTGCTATTTTGCCTTCTCGACGATCTTCGACAGACGCCAACGCTTCATCTTGGACAGCGGGCGCGTCTCCATGATCGCACGGTGTCGCCGATGCCGGCTTCGTTGTTCTCGTCATGCGCATGGAACTTCTTGGTGGTGGTGATCATCTTGCCATAGACCGGATGCGGCTTGCGCTCCTTGACGGCAACGACGATGGTCTTGTCATTGGCATCGCTGACCACAACGCCCTGGCGGACCTTGCGCGAATTGCGAGTTTCACTCATGTTGCACTAACCTTTCTCGCCTTAAGCGCTCAGCTCGCGCGCACGCATCTCGGTCTGGATGCGAGCGATGTCTTTTTTAACCTGACCAACGCGAGCGGTGTTGTCGAGCTGGCTGGTTGCCATCTGGAAACGCAGGTTGAAAAGCTCAGCGCGCGCTTCCTTCAGTTTCGCCTGCAGATCGTCGGCAGACAGTTCACGAATCTCTGCTGCTTTCATTTACGCCTGCCCCTCCGTTTCTTTGGAAACAATCTTGCACTTGATGGGCAGCTTGTTGATGGCAAGGCGAAGAGCTTCCTTAGCGGTCGCTTCGTCAACGCCATCGAGCTCGAACATGATGCGGCCCGGTTTAACGACGGCCACCCACTCTTCGGGGTTGCCCTTGCCGGAGCCCATGCGGGTTTCTGCCGGCTTCTTGGTGAGGCTTGTCGGGGAAGATCGTGATCCAAACCTTGCCGCCACGCTTCATCTGGCGGGTCATGGCGATACGAGCAGCCTCGATCTGACGATTGGTGATCCAGTGAGCTTCGAGGGCCTGAATGCCCCAGGAACCATGGCTCAGACGGGTGCCGCCCTTGGCTTTGCCCTTCATGGAGCCACGCTGCACCTTGCGGTGCTTGACGCGCTTAGGTACGAGCATTACTTGCGCCCCCTATCGTTACGGTCGTTGCGGCGGGAACGGCTCGGGCGGAGGTGCCCTCGAGGTGGGGCTGCGGAGCCTTCTGGCCCGGCAGGACCTCGCCGTGGTCCACCCACACCTGAACGCCGATGGCGCCCATGGTGGTGTTAGCGGTGCAGAAGCCGTAATCGATCTTGGCGCGGAGGGTATGCAGAGGCACGCGGCCTTCGCGGTACCACTCGCGGCGGCTCATCTCGGCACCACCGAGACGGCCGGAGCACTGAATGCGGATGCCCTTGGCGCCGCTCTTACGGGCGGACTGAACGGCCTTGCGCATAGCGCGACGGAAAGCAACGCGTCCCTCCAGCTGCTCGGCAACGGACTGGGCGATGAGATTGGCGTCCAGCTCGGGGCGCTTCACCTCGACGACCTCGATGGACACCGGGCCGTTGGCGACCTTCTCGAGCTTCTTGCGCAGCGAGTCGATCTCGGCGCCCTTCTTGCCGATGACGACGCCCGGACGAGCGGTGGTGACGATGACCGTGATCTTGTCGCCTGCGCGCTCGATCTCGACCTTGGAGACGGCGGCACGGGAGAGCTGCTTGTTCAGGAACTCGCGGTCGAGGTCGTTCGCCAGGTTAGTGGCGTAATTCTTGTCGGCGTACCAACGGCTGCGCCACTCTTCGGTGATACCGAGGCGGAACCCGGTAGGGCTTACCTTCTGACCCATAGACTTTAAGCCTCCTCTCGCGAAGCGACGATGATGGTGATGTGGCTCGTGCGCTTGCGGATGCGAGCGGCGGAACCCTTTGCGCGGGGACGAATGCGCTTCATCGTGGGGCCTTCGTCAACGTAGGCCTTCTTCACGACGAGGGACTCGGCGCGCAGGTGGTTGTTGTGCTCCGCGTTCGCAACGGCGGAGTTGAGAACCTTCTCCACGGTCTCTGCGATACCGCGATTGGTGAAGCGCAGAATCTCCTGAGCCTGGGCAACGGACTTGCCGCGAACGAGGTCGACGACAATACGCGCCTTGCGGGGAGAAACGCGGACGTAACGGGCTTGTGCTCTAACTTCCATTGTTCACCCCCTACCTATTTCTTGCCCTTGTCGGCGGAATGACCCTTGAAGGTGCGGGTCGGTGCGAATTCGCCCAGCTTGTGGCCGACCATAGATTCAGTAATGTACACCGGCACGTGCTTGCGTCCATCGTGGACGGCGATGGTGTGACCCACCATGTCCGGGAAGATGGTGCTGGCACGCGACCAGGTTTTGATGACGTCTTCTTTTCGCCAGCTGCGTTCATGGCCTCGATACGGCCAAGCAGACGCGGCTCTACGAAAGGACCTTTTTTCAAACTTCTGCTCACAGTTACTCCTTAACGTGTCCGCGCTACTTCTTGCGACGACGGATGATGAGACGGCTCGAAGCCTTCTTCGGGTTGCGGGTGCGATGGCCCTTGCTGGGCATGCCCCACGGCGAAACAGAGTTGCGACCCGAAGACTTGTTCTTGCCTTCGCCACCGCCGTGCGGGTGGTCGACCGGGTTCATGACGGTGCCGCGGACGGTCGGGCGGATGCCCTTCCAGCGGTTACGCGGCCGGCCTTGCCGATGCGGATGTTGGCATGCTCGGCGTTGCCGACTTCGCCAACGGTCGCGCGGCAGGTCAGAAGGACGCGACGCATTTCGGAGGACGGCATACGCAGAATCGCGTATTTGCCTTCCTTACCCATGAGCTGGATGCTCGTGCCGGCGGAACGCGCAAGAGCGGCGCCCTTGCCAGGCTGCAGCTCAACCGCGTGGATGAGCGTACCAACGGGGATGTTGGCGAGCGGCATGGCGTTGCCGGGCTTGATGTCGGCCTCGGGACCGGAAACGACCATATCGCCGACCTTCAGGCCCTTCGGGTGAAGGATGTAGCGCTTTTCGCCGTCGACGTAGTGCAGAAGCGCGATGCGGGCGGAGCGGTTCGGGTCGTACTCGACCGTTGCCACCTTGGCGGGCACACCGTCCTTGTTGCGCTTGAAGTCGATGATGCGGTAACGACGCTTGTTGCCGCCGCCCTGATGGCGGACGGTGATGCGGCCCTTGTTGTTGCGACCAGCCTTCTTGTGAAGGGGCGCAAGCAGCGACTTCTCCGGCTTGTCGCAGGTGATTTCGGCTTTGTCGAAACCGTCTGGAACGACGACCGGGGCTAGTCGGCCTGTACTGTTTGACTCCCATTTGAAACCTTTCCATCTGGGTTTTTGCTCGCATGCCTCACCATGCACCAAAACCCTCCTACATGCTGTGCATCGGCGATTGCCCTAAGGGCGCCCGTTTGAGGTCGATGTCACTGACGCCGTCAATCCACGCGCCCGGGTGTATCCATAAGTCACCAGACGCAACTGGATATTATACGTGCGTTTCGAGGGGCGTTCAAGCGAAAACTTCGCGAAAGCGCCCACAACCTGCACACAAGCCAGGTTGCGGGCGCTTTTCAACGGTGCGAACGCATGCTTTTTATAGTAAGTCGGATCCGTACAGCGGACGCAGCACGGTGTTGTACTGGCGCTCGAACAACTCGTCGACCGCGCCTTCCCACGCCACTTCCCCGCCGCTCATGCATATGACGTCGTCGGCGATGCGGCGCGCTTGGGCAAGGTTGTGGGTGACAATGACGATGGCGCAGGTTTTCGCTACGCGGCGCAGCACGTCCTCGACCGCCGACGTACTGGCGATATCAAGCGCGCTGCACGGTTCATCAAGCAGCAGCACGCTTGGTTCGACCGCCAGGGGCGCGCGCGATGCACAGGCGCTGCTGCTGGCCGCCCGGAAAGCTCCGCGCGCTGCGGCGCACATCTCCAGCCAGCTCGTCGTACAGACCCACCGCGCGCAGCTGCTGCTCGACGGCAGCGGAAAGCTGTGCGCGCTTGCGCACGCCGCGGTTGCGCAGCGCGTAGGTAATATTGCGCTCGACCGAGAACGGAAACGGCGTGGGCTTCTGCATGACAAGCCCCACACGTTCGCGCACCTTGTCGGCCGTCCAGCCCTGCGTAGGCACACCTGCAAGGCGCACTTGACCGGACCACCGGGCGCCTTCGGCCAGTTCGACAGAGCGGTTCAGGCACGCTAGCAGCGTGGATTTTCCGCAGCCCGACGGCCCGATGATAGCCAGGATGCGCCCCGTGCGCGCGGTGAGCGACACGTCTTTGAGCACGTGACGGTCGCCGTACCATGCCTGCAGGCCGGCAACCTCAAGCGCCAGCGAACCTTGCGCGGATACGGCTTCGCCGGCCACCTTCGAGCAGGCGGCGCTGATTTCGCCTTCTCTTACGATTTCATCCATCGCCTTCTCCTTATCTGGGCATATGCCGAAACGGCCAGGTTGCAAGCCAGCACCAACGCCATGAGCACGAACGCCGTGGCGTACACCTGCGGAATGGTGGTGCCCTGCGCAAGCATGAGGTACAGGTGCAGCGGCAGCGACATGGCGGGTCGATCGATGCCGGTGGGAACCGGGGCGAACGCCACGCCGCCCGTGAAGATGAGCGGAGCCGCCGCGCCAAGGGCGTACAGGGCGCCAAGCACCACCGCGCCAAGCACCTCGCCGCGGCAATACGGCAGCACCAGCGTGCGCACCACGTACGAGCGCGTGCATCCCAGCGCATAGGCCGAGGTCACCAGCTCGGCAGGCACCTCGCGCAGGGCCTTTTCCACGCGCACCTCGATGAACGGGATGATCATGAGCGCGAGCGCCACGCCGCCGGCCAGCACGCAGCGGCCAAGGCCGGCGTCGCGCACCAACACGGCGTAGGCGAACAGGCCCATGACGATGGACGGAGCGCCGGCCGCCACGGATATGACGCGCCCCACGGCGTGCCCCACGGCAGGCCTGCGGCACAAAAAACACGCGGTAGACGGCAAGGGCCAGCGCCAACGGCACGGCAATGACCAGCGCCGTTGCCGTAAACCAGGCGCTTCCGACAATGGCGGGGAATATGCCGCCCTCCGTGCCCAAGATAGCGCCCGACGGGCTTTGCGTGATGAACTCCCACGAAATGCAGCCGGCTCCTTGGCTGAACACATACGCGAACAAAACACGATGCAGCCGGCAACTACGGCCATGCCCGCCCAGGCCCACCCGCGCGCAAGGCACGCGCCGGCGCGCCCGAGCACCCAGCGGCCGCCGCGCACGCCGCGGAAGCGCGGCGCGCAAGTCGGTGTTGCGCCCAAGCCGTTACCGCATCGACGGCAAGCACGATGGCCAGCAGCACGAACCCGGCGGCGAACAGGGCATGCATATGCGTGCTGCCCGCCGCGGCCGTGCCCATTTCAAGCGCGATAAGCGACGCGATGGTTTCGCCCTTGCCCAACAGCTCGGGGAACAGATTCGCGTTGCCCACCACCATCATGACGGCCATGGTCTCGCCCATGGCACGCGCGAACGCCATCATGACCGACGGCCACAGCAGCCGCAGCGACACGGGCAGCACCACGGCATACACGCCGTACCACTTCCCCACGCCCAGGTTCAGCGATGCGGCAAAGTAGCGCTGGCGCACGGCCAGCATGGACTCGGTCATGGACGACACCATGAACGGCAGCACCATGACGGCAAGCACGATGCCGGCGGTCAGCACGCAGTTGCCCGACGGATGGCCCGCTTCGATGAACGCCTTCGAAACCACTTCAAGGCCCACGAAGCCGTACACCACCGAGGGGATGCCCGCGAGGAGGTCGATGGCGCTGCGCAGCGCCGCACGAAGCGCGCAGGCCCCGCCGCGCACGACAAGAACAACGCGCACCCGATGGCCACCAGCAGCGCCAATGCCAGCGCCAGCACGGAAACGGCCACCGAGCCGGCAATGAAGTTCGCGATGCCGAAGCTAGCGCCCGTGCCGAAATCGACGGGCATCCAGCTATTGCTGAGCAAAAACGCCGAAAGGCCCACCTCGGAGACGATGGGCCAACCTTGCACCGCCACGGTGACAAGCACCGCCGCAAGCGCGGCGACGCCCGCAAGCGCGAGCGTCGCAACCAAACTATTCTGCAAGGTCCGCGCAGCGCCTGCGCGCGCGGACCGTTTTCGTCATAGGCATGGCTGTGCGCGCCAAAACCTATTTCGCGGTGAACGACGGGATGTAGCCGTTCGACTCGATGGCCTTGATGCCGGCATCGGAGTAGATGTAGTCGATGAAGGCCTGCTCGGAGTCGGTGGGCTCGCCAACGCCCACGAACATGACGGGACGCTGGATCTGTAGTCGCCGGAAACGATGTTGGCCTCGGTGGCCTCCACGCCGTCGACCTTCATGGCCACAAGCTTCGTGCCGTTGGCGTTAGCCTTGTTGTAGGCGCCGAAGCCGGCATAGCCGATGGCCCACTTGTTGTTCGCGATGTTCGTGGCCAGCCTCGGTCATGGAAGCGGACTGCGTGGCGGCGTCGGTGACCTTCGAATCGCCCATGACGGATTTCTGGAACACCTCGTAGGCGCCACCGGACAGGTCGCGGATGTACACCGGGATCTGCTCGGCGGGCAGGCTTGCGTCAACCTGGTCCCGTGGTGATTTCGCCGGCGAAAATCTTGCGGATAGTGTCGGTGGACATATCGTCAACGGTGCCGACGATGGGGTTCTCGGCGTTGACGGAAACGGTCAGCGCGTCCTGGCGATCTCGTATTCCTTGTAGTCGCCAAGCTTTTCCTTCTCGGAGTCCTTCAGCGTGCGGGCAACCATGCCGAAGTCGCACGTGCCTTCCTCGCGCTGACGCCAACGCCCGAGCCGCCCGGGGCAACGTAGATGGAGACGTTCTTCTCGGGGAAGCTGGCGTCAACCTTGTTCCACGTTTCGTACTGGTCGGTGAACGAAGAGGCCAGCGACGAGATGATCGGGTAGGCCGACGTGGAGCCGCAGAACATGATGTTGGACTGAACTCGCCGGAGGCCTGCTCGGTGGATGCGGACTTGTTGTCGGCAGGCTGCGTGGAAGCGTTGTTCGACGAGCAGCCGGCCAGAAGGCCCGCAGCCGAGCGCCGCCGCCATGACGCGGCCAGGATGCCGCGGGCAAAAAGCGGCTTTTTTCTTCAGTGCTTGTTTGCCATTGCTTTCCCTCCCAGGAAGACGGGCACCAGGGCGCCACGAAAGCCAGCAGCCGTACGGCCGCCATTTCGCTATGCTGGGTGCAGAATGATGTGCGCGATTGCGCGCGCGCTGATACGAAAGGCCGCTGTCATCGCCGACAAAGCGGGTGCAGGCTTTACGCAACCTTTACATGAGTGGGATGGTACGAAGGGCGCCCGATGTTGTCAACGGGTTATCCTTGGAATGGAATACGACCCATTTTGGGTGGCCAGGGGCACAGGGAGAAAACGCCCGATGGCTTAAAGAGCAGCTGCAAGCCCGCAGCACGAACGTAGCACGCATGGGAGTGCGTGCGGAGAACAAAAGCAGCGCCTGCGTCCCGGCACGATGCAGGACGCAGGCGCTTGAGAATCGCAAATATGCGGATAGGCCGCGCTTACGCAAAGCAGGCTTTCGTCGACGTTGACGCCGTGCGCCTTCGCCCCGCGAGGGGCTGCTCGGCCGACAGGGCGCCGGCGAAGCGGTCGGAGCCCGCGTTCGCGGCGCGCGCAACATAGACGCCCGCGGCCTTGTCGAGCGCCTGCGCAGTGGCGAACGCATCATCGCACGTCAAGCCAGCAACCACCACACCGCCGTCCGACCGGGCACAGCGGCGCTGCGCGCATCAAGTGCCGCCGCCCATCGCCGACCGCCAACGCAGGCGCGTCAAGCAGCGCAACGCCGTTAGGGAACCACTGCCATGGCCTGCGGAAGCGCACTCCACAGCGCCTTCGTCACCCGCGGGCAGCGTCGCCCGGCAGCAGCAGGCGCGGCCGCCACGTTAGCGGGCACGCAGCTGTACACGACGCGGTGCTGTGCGTGCGCGGCGAATGCTGCGGGAACGCCGCCGTGGGCACGCCGCCATCCTTCAGGCCCCACACGATGCCAGGCGTCGCCCTGCTCGTTGATCTCGACGATGCCGATGTTGCGCGCCGGGTCATGCGCCACGTTGCGCATGGACGTGCGCAAGCCCGTGGTGGCAATGAACGCGCCGGCCAGGCGAACGTCCAACACGCCCATGCTAACCCAGCTTGAGGGGTTGTCGTAGAAAAACGGGCGGCACGGAGCAACTTCGGCGTCGTCCAAGCGCGCACGGTCGCGGCCCCGTCGAAGCCCTGGTGCCAACCGGCGGCCCATCCATCGGCGCACAGGCGCACAAGGTTCTTCATGACAAGCTGCTGCTCGACGGCCACGCCCGAAACCGCGCCTTTCGCAGCGGAAACGCCCTTGTCAAGCACGCCCTGCGCAGCGCTGGCGCCACGGCCCAGCATATCTTGAGCGTTATCGAAAATCCCATGTTCAAACCTTTCAACGTGTTGTGCCGGCCCGCAGGCAAACACACCGGCAAACTAACGATACTCTAACGCCTCGGGGCGAATCACCACGTACATCACGTTCGTTGCAGCAACGTCACCTTCGGCGCCTTCGCGCGCATGCGACACCATGGGACTGGGTGGCCACATCACCCGCCGTGACCACCGCAACGTCTCCGGGATACGCGTAACCGTTTTCCACGATAGCGCGGCGCGCGTTTTTCCACAACGTGCGCCATGTCGCCCTGCACGTCGCCGAGCATGGGCGTGACGCCCCAGTGAATCTACTGCTGGCGCATGACGCGCTCGGACGTGGTAACGGCATAGATAGGCGATGCGCGGACGCAGGTTCGACACCAAAGCGCGACGTGTGGCCCGAAAGCGTAGGCGCCACGATGCACGACGCGTTGATGGTTTCGGCTGTTTGCACCGCGGCGATGCCAACCCGGCAAGCGCCACCGCGCCTTGCGCGGTCGCGCGAACGATCGGGCATACGCTCGTCGAACAGGTACGGTTCGCTGGCCTCGGCCACGCGCGCCATCATCTCCACCGCCTGCACGGGGTATTTGTCGCCGCCGTCTCGCCCGACAGCATGACCGCGTCCGTGCCGTCGTAGATGGCGTTGGCCACGTCGCCGACTTCGGCGCGGGTAGGACGCGGGTTCGCGATCATGGACTCCAGCATCTGCGTGGCGGTGATGACCGGCTTCGACTCGCGGTTACAAAGACGGATGATTTCCTTCTGGATGTGCGGCACCTTGTACGGCGGCACCACACCCAGGTCACCGCGGGCAATCATGATGCCGTCCGAAGGCGTTTATGATTTCCGTGATGTGCTCGACGGCCTCGGAGCATTCGATGCTTCGACAGCAGCATGATGCCAGTACGCCGTTGTCATCAGAAACGCGCAGCTCCCGCACGCCCGCCACGTCGCGGATAAACGACGCCGCCACGAAATCGACCTGTTGCTGGATACCGAACAGCAGGTCCTGCTTGTCCTGCTCGGTCATGGCCGGCAGCGGTATTGGGGGTACCCGGAATGTTGATGGACTTGCGCTCGCCAAGCGTGCCTGCGTTGCGCACGGTGCAGTGGATGTCGGTGCCTTCGATGGCGTCGACCGAAAACTCGATCATGCCGTCGTCCACAAGGATGGAAGCACCGGGCTCAAGCGCGCTGGCAAGCCGGACAATTCTGCGACACGATGCTGCTTTGTGCCCTCCACGTCAACTTCCGTGAACGTGAAGCGCTGCCCCGCCGCAAGCTGCACGGGTTGGTGCCGGCAAGCAGGCCGTGCGAATCTCAGGGCCTTTCGTGTCAAACAAGATAGCGCACGGACTGGCCATCTCGGCGCGCACGCGGCGCAACGGTCCATACGGCGCGCGTGCTCCTCGTGCGTTCCGTGGCTGAAGTTGAAGCGGGCGATGTCCATGCCCGCCGCTATCGTTGCGCGCAGCTTCGACTCGTCGTCGACGGCCGGCCGGAGCGTGCAGACGATCTTTCGTTCGTTTTGCCATGGTTTCCCCCTGGCGCTTTCGCGGCATTTCGTTTCTGCGCATCGACTATACCGCAAAACGAGCCTGCCGCCGATGTGGCGACAGGCTCGTTTGATTGCTTTGCACGTAAGGGGCAACGCTCACGCAGCTGCTAGATTTCAGCGACCCACAGGCCGTGCAGGTTGCAGTACTCGTAGGCGCGCACCGGCTTGTCGCCTTCGGCAACGGCGAACGTGGCCTCCGGGAGCGTCGGAGGCGTAAGCGGCACAATCTGGTAGCCCTTTTTCCGTGACCAGCACGATCATGGTGATGAAGTGCGGCTCGGTCATGGATGGGCAACTTCGCCAACCTTCACGGTGACGGTGGCGCCGTCGACGGTGACCTGCGGCACATGCTTCTCGCGCGCGCCATCCGTGTCGTTGGCGTGCAGCTCGACCATGTTCTCGCTTACAGCACACAACCGGCACGCCCTGGTCGAACACCTTCACGACAACGTTGCCGCAATGCATGCACTTGAAAAATTTGACGTCCATGGAAAACCCCTCTCGGTCTGCGAAGGCGCCCGACGGCGTCTCGCCAGCAATATAGAACGCTGCGAACCGCCCGTGCCGCACGTGCGGCAACCTTGCGAATTCGTTACATCTTCGCCATCGGTTCGTTGCGTATCTATATACTAATTTTTGTACCATTTCAGGAAGACCCTGTTGCGGCTTTTTTGCGCGAACGGCATATATGAGCACGCAAACGCCTACGATGACCAGCGGAGCGCTGAGCACCTGGCCATGGTCGGCCATCCGCCCACAAAATAGCCGATTGCGCATCGGGCTGGCGCACAATTCAACAAAGGAAGCGGCAGAGGCCGTAACCGTCAACACATAGAAAACGTGCCCTGCAGGTGCGGTGGGCATTGCGGGACAACGCGTACAGCGCGATGAACAGCAGCACGCCTCAGCAGCGCTTCGTAAGCTGCGAAGGATGGCGCGGCATCATGCCCGCCGAGCCGCCGAACACCACGCCCA
>VOFG01004210.1_pt1 | contig 19580 bp, 40 predicted proteins | sample 5384171 | NCBI WGS metagenome assembly VOFG01 (sample SAMN12384726, study PRJNA508395) | human gut metagenome | isolation source: healthy gut F | host: Homo sapiens
ACTGATGACAGTGTCATCAATGTAAGGAGGCGAAAATGGAATTTTTCATGATTAATGTATATTTAAATAGGAAAGAATGCTACAAAAGGGCATCATATAAGATTTCTATAGGATGATAAGCTTGCCTGCCTGTACCATCCTTTTTATCTGTTGCCTGCAACTCGTACCAGGAGCAGAGATACAAATTTCAGTTTCAGCTTGCCTAACAGCAGGAAATAATGACTGCTCTCCTATCTGCATGGACAATGCATAATGTTCTTTCTCATAACCGAAAGCCCCGGCCATGCCACAGCAACCGGAAGGAATTATATCAACCTGATAATTTTCAGGTAAAGCAAGCATCTCCTTGGAAGGTTCAATGGAAGCCAGTGATTTCTGATGACAATGTCCATGCAATTTTATGTGTAAAGGAAAATCTGTAAATTGTTCTTGTGTTATATTTCCCTTATGGATTTCTTTTCACAATGAATTCATCATACAATAAACAATTAGCAGCCAGCCTACGGGCATCTTCCCGGGTATTTTCATTGACTAAATCCGGATATTCATCCCGAAAAGCCAATATACATGAAGGTTCTATACCTATTAAAGGAGTTTCTTCAGAAATAATCTCTTTAAGTAAAACTATATTTTTCTCAGCTATGCCTTTAGCCCTTTTCAAGAAGCCTTTAGACAACTCTGTTACGTCCACTCTCCACATGCTTAGGGATAATCACCTCATATCCTAAAAGTACGCAGCAGTTTTATGAACTTTATGCCAATCCCCACATCCGTGTAATTGGTAAATTCATCTGCAAACAGATACACTTTACCCTTATCATGGGTTTTATTATCCGGATGCTTTATCATCCAGCTCCGCAAAGTCATTTTATAAAGCTTCGGAATAGAGCGTTGAGGAGCAAACTTCAATATCCGTTTAATGAGTGAAGACGTAAATACATTTGAGATTATTGCATTATAGAGCCATGGCGCTGCCATACCCAGCTTTTGCATACTTGTCAGATTGGCAATTAAACGCGAGCGCAATGGAATATGGGCATTGTCATAATGATGTTGCAGGTATTCCGCTTTAAAACGGGCCATATCCACATTCGAAGGGCATTCTGACTTGCAAGCCTTACAAGAAACACAAGTATCCAAAGCGGTCAGAATTTCTTCCTGATTAAAAATATCCTTCTGGAGCGGATGTATCAAAAGTTCACGTAGTGTATTGGCACGAGCACGCGTAGTATTTCTTTCATCTCTTGTAGCGCGATAAGTAGGACACATCGTACCGCCCAATAAGCCTGATTTACGACAATCCCCGGAGCCATTGCACTGTTCGATGGCACACAGCCATCCTTTCTGCCGAGAATAATCAAAATAAGTATCTATTCCTAAATCCCACTGTTCATAACGCAAATTAGCATCCATCGGAGGAGTATCCACAATTTTGCCCATATTGAAAATATGCGGAGAATCCCATATTTCCTTTACCTCCTTCAAAAGACTATAAACTTTATCTCCCAATAATAAAGGAATGAATTCACCACGTAAACGACCATCCCCATGCTCACCACTCAAAGAACCTCTATGTTTCTTTACCAATTCAGCAGTTTTGGTAGCTACCGTACGGAATAACTTCCTATCTTTTTTCTTCCTTTAAATTCAAAACTGGACGGAGGTGTAACTCTCCGGTACTGATATGGGCATGATACACACAACTCAAGCCATAACCGTCAAGCATCTTTTTCATATCTGCAATGTATGCAGGAAGACGCTGTGGGGCCACAGCCGTATCTTCTATAACAGATACAGGTTTAGCACTCCCCGGCATTCCGGAAAGTAAGCCCAACCCGGCTTTTCGCAAGCTCCAAACACGACTGATATCCTTCCCATAGACACGTGGGTAATGAGTTCCATAATTATGTGCTCTTAAATCAGCCTCTATTTCGTTAGCCTTCTTATCTACCTCTTCACGGGTATTTTCTGCTAACTCAATAATAAGTATGGCAGCCGGATCTCCCTGAACAAAGAATCTGTTCTTGTTTTGTGATATGTTCCGTTTACTTAATTCCAAAATTGTGCTATCCATCAACTCAATGGCTACAGGATTATGCTTCAATACCACAAGATTGGCAACAAATGCTTCCTCCAAAGTTGAACAATGCACACATACCACAGCTTTTTCTGTTGGTGGCAGAGGTACTAAACGCAATTTTAGCTCAGTAACGAAAGCCAATGTACCTTCTGAACCAGCCAGCAATTTACACAAATTGAATGGTTCCTGACTATTAGAGTCAAAATAATCTGAATGCAATAATTCGTCGATGGCATATCCGGAGTTCCTTCTGCGTAAAGAGGTATCAGGATAGTTATCCACGATTTCTTTCTGATTTTCCTTATCTGACAGCAACGTTATCAGCCGATCATAAATAGAACTTTCCAATGAAGCTCCTGCACGTATGCTATCAACTTCCTTGGGGGATACCCCTTTCAAAAGAGCCTCAGAACCATCACTTAATATGACTTTTGCCTCCAACAGATGATCACGTGTACTGCCATATACCAATGAATGAGAACCACATGAATTATTACCGACCATTCCTCCCAAACAACAACGATTGGATGTGGAGGTTTCAGGACCGAAAACAGTCCGTATAGTTTACAATAAAGATTTAACTCATCCAATACCACTCCGGGTTGTACCCTAACCCAACGTTCTCCGGGTTTATTTCCAAAATATGATTCATATATTTGGAAATATCCACTACCAGTCCTTTCCCTGACTACCTGCCCCTGCAAGAGATGTACCTCCTGCACGGGGAATCAAATTAATATGATTTCTGGAAGCGTAACGTACAATCTCCCTGTACATCTGTTTCATCTTTAGGAAATGCTACGGCAAGAGGTGTCTCCCTATATGCAGAAGCATCGGTAGAATAAAGAATACGATGAAGTAAATCTGTCCTTACTTCACCATGAATATGTAAATCTTTAAAATTCATTCAAATAAAGAAGCTAAAAAGCAATTATAAAAGTTGTAAACTTTCCAAGATTTTATTTCCTGCATCTCCATTTCCATAAAGTCTATTTTCAAAACCCCGTTTTAGGAGCATCCACCAACAGAGCATACGTATCTTCTATCATCGCTTGATTGCTTCCTACCAATCTGTTAAATCCATTGTCAACAAGTTCCACCCACTCTGTTTCATCACGCATAGTCACACAATATTTACCAAAGAAATAGGCTTCTTTTTGCAATCCACCACTATCAGTCATTACCAACTCACAATTCTTTAAAAGCCAAACCATCTCCAAATAGCCAACAGGCTGGATAAAGCATATATTAGAACAGGAAAAATCATATCCTATTCCTATCAATTTGGCTTTAGTACGGGGATGCAGCGGCAATACCACCTTACATTTATCAGATATATTTTCTAAAGCCATAAAAATATTCTTCAGACGTCCCAGATTATCCGTATTTTCAGCACGATGTACTGTACATAAAACAAATTTATCCGGTAAGTTGCTGTTTGGTTTTCTGCATTTATCCGCATAAAACAATGCAGCATCTTGCATTACATCTCCATTCTTTACTATTTGGCATCTAATATTGCCATATCCTTCATTGACCAGATTTTCAGTAGCTTTATCAGTTGGACAAAATAGAATGTCACTGATACGGTCTGTCAAGATACGGTTTATCTCTTCCGGCATATCCATATTGAATGAACGTAGTCCCGCTTCTACATGAGCCACCTTGATATGAAGTTTCTTTGCGGCCAATGCACCGGCAAGAGTAGAATTTGTATCTCCATACACTAACACCCAATCCGGTTTCTCTTCTATCAGAACCTCTTCTATTCTCTCCAACATCTGCCCAGTCATAGCACCATGACCCAATCCATTTATGTTTAAATTCTAATGCGGTTTAAGTATGCACATCTCTTCAAAAAAAAGATATCTCTCATGTTAGAGTCAAAATGCTGACCTGTATGTACTATAATCTCTGTTACGTCTTTAGAAGCTGCAAAAGCACGACTCACAACCGCAGCTTTTATAAACTGAGGACGTGCCCCAATAATTGTTACTATTTTCATTTCTTTATAAGATTATTCATTATATCGAAAAAACGCTTTCCCAACACTTGATAAGTATGATTCGAGAGAACAAATTTTTTACCATTCTCTCCTAATCTTCTTCTTTCTTCTTCTGGCATGGATTTTAACGCCAAAATAGCCTTACTAATTTCACAGACGTTATCCGGTTCGACATCAATGCCACAATCAGCCTCTCCAACCAAATTGTTCCCGGCATCTATTGCCTGTATAATTGGTTTTGCAGCCATCATATAATCAAACATTTTATTGGGACTTATGCCAAAACGAAATAAAGACTGCTTTTGCAAGCCTATATAAAGCACATCCATTTCTTTCAGCAAATTAGGTATCGCCAATTTATCGATAGTTGGAAGAAAGTAAACATTTACAATTTCTTTCTTATGTGCATATTTTATCAAATTTTCTTTTTTCCTGTCCTCCACCGACTAAAAACAAGTACCACATTTTGTTCCGCGAGAGACGAAACCGCATCAATCACAGCATACAATGAATTTGCAATACCATGAGCACCGGCAAAACCAACTATAAACTTTCCTTCTTTTCTGAAATCTACTCAATAATAAGCCATGTTCTTCCGGAATCCCCTTTAGGGTTATTCCAATCAGATAAAACAATGCCATTAGGTACATAATGAAATTTACCTTTTCCCAATCCATGCTCTCTCATGTGCTCCTCAGCCTTAGGTAACATGGAAACGACAGTATCTACATATCTATAACAGTCATTCTCTGCCTTTTGCATAATTTGGATAAAGGGGTGCTTTTTTAGAATATCCACCTAGTTCCATGGGGGATAATGGCCATAAATCATGTACTTCATAAATGAGTTTTGCATGATAATGCTTGGCTATTTTATAAGCAGGATAAATATCTAAAGGATAAGTAGAAGACGCTATTACAATGTCAGGTTCAAAATTCCTTAAATACTCTACAAAATAATGGTAAAGTTTGAATACAAACAAAAAACATGGAAAAAATCCTTCCTACTCCATTCCCTTTATATCGATTAACCGGAATCAACAATATTCAACATTATCTACGATTTCTCTATACTCACAAGGTTGTTTTTTTTCTTAAATGCGAAAAAGAACCTCCTACAATTCGCACATGATGTCCTGCTTTCTGCCACCCTTAGCCATATAATAAGGACGAAATTCCATGCCTAAATCAGGACTACCTGCATAATGATTAATAAGAAGAATATTCATAAAGTAATTTGATTATAAAAGCAATGGTAGTTTTTGTCTGCATTAAACTCATTCTGATAACATAAAATAGTAGATATTTTCAGAATATCCATCTTATTCATAATATCCGAAACTGTTTCATTAAAAGCAGCCTGATCAATATTAACTGGTATTAAGACACCAGTTTCATCATTTACTATTTCAGCATTTCCTCCTACATTTGTAGCAATAATAGGAATCCCAAAACTGATAGCTTCCATAATTGAAACCGGAATCCCCTCTGATAAACTCATATTAACAAACAAATCAAAATCATTCATCATATACAATTGTTTTACATCCGAATTACTGATATAACCAGTCAATATTACATTCAGGTTTTTCGATTTATTCTCTATTAAAGCCTGTAATTCCCTCAATAATGGTCCGCCCCCAATATGAGTCCAACTGATACAAAGCTGCGGATGAGCTACACAAAAAAGAATTTATTCGTTTAAAATGAAATCCACCCGTTTGACAGCAGTCAAACTTGAGCATGAAATAAAAGAAATATCTGCCACTTTCTTTACTTTCTTATTATACTGTTCTTTTGTCGATACTCCCAAATGACTTAAAAAATATCTTTTCAGCATAATTTGTATAACATTTTTGCAAAAATATCTTACCTTCTTTCGCTACACAAAACACTCCTTTTAAATAGGCCAACGCTTCTTTTTCTATAAGGAATATAAGAACCTATTTGTCGCTCATAAACATCATATCTATGAGCACGAGTGTAAAGCACAAAATCTCGATAATACTCATCTTTCTTTATTCTCCAACCTAATCCCAAAGGTGTATGATTAAACCAGTAACTATAAAAACACTACCTTGTTTAAAAATATATTTATGAGATGATAAAAAGAGCTTATCCAAAAAGAACCATACAGATACTTAATTCCTTGATAAAATTCATTGGGAGAACGTGGTCTATCTTTAATCCATAACATTTTCCAAAAATGCAGACTAAATAGCATCAAACAAGCGATATATATTTTCTTTATAAAACTCGTATCAGCCAATGAATTACAAATTTCGACATTTGAAGGTACACACCGACAAACCTTCTTTCGATGAAGAGGCAATACGACAATATGTAATCCCAAATTTCCAGCGACGCGCATCTCTTCCTCTATGAAAGTTTCTGAGTTTATTCCATAAGGAAAAGTATTAGTAAACAAATAAACCGTTTTCATCAAGATTCTCAATTAGCATAAACCTATGAATGTAGACTTTCAATCACAGTCAAACATCGTTTTTCCCACGTATGCTCTAAAGCTATTTGTTTTACCTGTTCTCTAAGCAAAACAAGATCTGTCTTATTATCCAGTATAAACAAAGCTGTTTTTTCTATATCTTTTGCCGTATAATTACAAGTATAACCTATTTTTTTTTCAGATATAAAATCTCCTGTCATCGTATGATTAGTTCCTAATAGTGGACAACCATATCCCAATGATTCAAACAATTTATAAGGAACTGCAAAATTTAAATATTCCACAGGATTTATTAATATACAAAACAAATCTGTTTGGGAAAACATTTTTTTAACTTCTTCTTTTGTACCATGCACTATTCGAACATTTAAAGGAAGTATCCCATATTGTGTTTTTTCCCTCTCCCAATCATCTTTCCTACAACATATTGTTAGATGAACTTCAGGAATATTACCAACAGCTTTTTTACGAATTGTTTCAAGTCATATACTCCTCCAATACCTCCAACATATAACAAACTCAATTTCTTGTCCTTGTGAGTAAGGTTTTCTTGCAAAAAATCAACGTTTAATCCCGATGGTAAAGCAAAAAAACAGGCATATTCAATTTTATAGGAATATAATCAAGCATCTTTGTTGAGGGAAGATATAATACATCAACCAATTGCTTATATCTCAACAAATCATAGCGATAAAAATATTTGGCGATATTTTTTTTTATAGAGGAGCCATAAAGTTCAAATTTCCAATAAATATCCTGATAAAAAAATAAGCCAATTTTAATTCCGTGTTTTCTACAAAATGAAAAAAAAGAGAAATCTAAAAAAGGGTGAGTAGGACAATGATGCTTTTCAGTCAATAAAGTTGGCATTGTCGAGGATTCGCTATACAAGAAATCATAAGTTACACCTTTTCTAATATTGTGTTTTATTTCTTTTATTCGTTTTTACGTTGAGAAGCATTTCCTTCAATTAATATGACTTCGTAACCTAATCTTTCAAATGCTTCAATCATCTTGACAGGACGAATTGAACTTGCAGAAGCCCGTTCCCGATTAATTCTCATGGGAATATGAAAAAATCATCCTCTGTATACTCTTCTCCATTTCTTTTTATTTTTATAAAACGTTTTCAATATTAAATAAATGAAAACAAGCAAAAATGCATTTCTAAAATTTATAATCGGATATATACAATCCGATACTGATCCACGTGGAGCATATAATAACCCTGAAAACATTAGCATCCCCATCACGGCAATAAAACCACCCTGTCTAAACCATTTATGCAACTGTGACAAAAGGATTCCGAATACAAAATTCACCACAATAATTCCGACATATCCAAAATCAACCCATGCCTCTGCTATATATGAACTTCCCAACCCACCTCCACCTAAAAAACGTTGAGGATCTACCAAATAAGTAATCGTTGCTCCAAAATTATTATTATGATAAACAGCTTCTAATTCCTGTGACTTATAAAAAGGAAACAACCCGAAAAATTGCTAACAGGATTATGTTTAAGCTCCTGTATAATAGGTCCGAATGTATAACTGATATTCGTTTCAGGATACGTCCCCTCACACTCTTTTGCATAACCGATGACATTTACACTAACCCCTTGACCTTGAAAAAACTAATTGCCGAATCAAAAATTTTTTTGATTCATGATCTAGCTCATTTCGTATATACCCGAACGCAAGTAAAAAGAAAGGGCAAAAGGAGTTATTATACCACAAATAATATATTCACGTTTGCCAAACCATACCTTACCACCAGAATTTACCGTATTTCTCAGAATCAAATAAGCAATCAAAAAGCAAAATGCTAAAACGACTCCGTTACGCTGTCCGTACCCTAATGATAAAGTATTAATTAATAGAAATACTAAAAAGGATATTTCAATTCCGTTTCAGAAGGCATAGTCGATAAATACAAGAAAAAAACAAATTAAATGAACTACCTATAAACCCAATGAAATGAGGAAGTCTAGAACTGAAATCTGTATAATAACTCAAATAAGAATTAGACAGAACAAACAACATTTTTTTCAATATTGATACAACAAGCAGCAACTGCACATACATAAAGAAAAGGCAAAAACAGTTTTTTCCGGAATTTTACAATGTCCGAAGCATACTTAGTCCTTTCTTTTTGCTTAAACCACACAATCCGCTTATCTTGAAACATATAGAATCCAACAAATAAAAAAAAATAAACTTAAATACAGGGAAAACAAAATATGATTTATAATCTGCGGAGAACTAAAATTTAATCCTTCTTCTGACTGTAATTCACCGAAAATGGGAGAAATAAACAATCTACTCAATAAAAAAGTAAAAAATGTAACATTAAACAGAGCAAATACATATCGTTTATTTAGGTCTGCTATTGCATAGATCATACTTAATATCCAAACCGAAAATATAGCTCCTAATGAAAAAAGATACACTTGATACAATAAACCTATTACGAAACTGAAAAGCCCGAGAAATAAGAAAAAAGAAAAGATATGCCGTTCGTATTCTCCGCATATAATTACTTTGACAACAAATATCTGTACAAATAAAGATTAGACACAAGACCAGACAATAAAAACACCGACAACGTACTTATTGCCGCCCCGATACTTCCCATCCAATATATTAGAACCACATCTGCTATGATATTAAAAAGCCCCATAGCAACCGTAATATAAAAATTCACTTTAATTTTCCCTAAAGAAGCCAATACATTTCCTCCTGGAATCCGCAAAGAGGCTGTAAAGAAATAACCGATCGCCAAAACAATAAATATGGATACGCAGTCCAAATACTCTTTGCCAAAACAAATCTGAACAATCAACTTTGAGAAAAAAAATAAGAAAAAGAGAAATACACAAATTTAATCCCAAACAATATTTTAGTAATTTCATATAATGGTTGCGCACCCAATTCTTATCATTTTGATGATTGGCAAAGTAAGGATAAACAAACGTCATTATAGTAGAAGGAATAAACGTCAAAGCAAAAGGGATAAGTGTAGCTGTCTTATAAGATGCTAGAACATTCATATCTTCAGTAATAACCCCAATAAGAAAAAAACATCAATAATATAAACCAAAAATGATACCCCATTATTGAACATTGAAACTAATGAAAAACGATTAAACTCTGATGCCTCCTCCTTTGTTATTACAACTCTTGCATCACACCATATCCACCCACCTCTTTTTAAATAAACCATTCCTGCCCCAATACAACCTAACAAAGCAATATAAGTAAAAAGCAAAAATTCCCTTCACACCTAAAAAATATGCTCCAACTACAGTCCCTCCCATAACCAATACTGTATTCAAAAGAAGTATATAAAGAATAAAATTTGTTATTTCGAAGTACTAAATTATAAATTTGGAAAATCTCATAAATAATTGTAAAGACAGGTATAAAAGAAATAATCACAAATAAAATACTTGTAGAAGAATCTTTGACAAATAACAAACCAAATAATCCGATTCCAAAGCCAATATAATATTTGCGATCACTCCCTTCGTAAACCGTATTTAAAAATGCGTACATCAAAGGAGAATTCCTATACACTGAACCATATTGCAACAACCCTGAAACGACTCCCAAACCGTTCAATAACAAAAAAAAAAAGACAAAATATTTTGGACATAAGCATATACCCCATATTCTCCCTTTGATAAAATGCGGACTAACAAAATAGTTCCTGAAAAAAAATGATTTTATTAAAGACATTCGCACCAAACATATGCATCAAGCCACGTTGTGCCAAATTCTTAATAAAATTACCGTATTATTACGCATAAATCTTTCTCGCAGCAAGTATTGTCAAAACCTGTAACTTCTCAATCACACTCCCTTGATTAAAAAGCATCATAGAGTCCGCTTGTAACTTCTTGTATCCATCTAATAAATGAATATGTTCCTCATAATAAGTGTTAACAAAGTTCCTTATTCCAGGATTTGTAGCATACCAAAATTCAAAAGGATTCATATCACGCTTATTATGGCTAAAATGGCGACTTCCAATTATGTGCAAGCCTCTGCGAAATCCCCTTGAACAAGCTGCATCAATTTCTGAAAAATAAAAAACGAGTCCTTTGCTTACGAGTAGATTGAATTTTACCCGCCATCGGATATTTTTTATTAATCCATGTCCAATAAAGCCTGTTATATATACGCAAACATTTAGGGATAGAAAACAAATATCTATAAACTCTGGATCAATAAAAGGAGAAACAGCATATGTATAATTCGAACGAATATAATGAGTTGATAATGCACCTTGAAAACCACGAAGATAAAGAGACATCAATTCATGGCCCCTCATATCCCGAAACATTTATATCTTCACATGAAACCCTATTGGAATATTTAATTCCATTCACATCTATTGTATCTTCGCGTAAGGATTTTAAATATCCTCCTCCTACAATCAAATCCCCCAATTGCCCTGTATGTTCTAAACCCAAGACTCTAAAATTCAAAAATTTCAAAACTGATTTCCCCGGTAATTCCCTGCATAATATCCCATGCCAAAATTCTTTTTTCGTAACTTCCTCCACTTCTCGCACAAACGAAGCTTCATCCAAATACTTTACATAAAATTGGTTACCCAAAAAGTGGGCAACATCTTTTGCATATTGGCAATCCAGACTAGTTGATTGTGAATAACAGATATTAACAATATTTCTATAACCCATATCATGAGCAACCCAAGTTGTCATTCGAGAATCTAAACCACCACTTAAATCCACCAAATGATATTTATATCCATACTCCGTATCTTTGTCAAAACAACGTTTAACAGCCTTTCTGAAACCTTGATCAATTAACTCTATCGCCTCGTTCATTCCCATATCTATTTTTACTTTATAGGAAAAACGATGCCATTCCTTGATATTCATTCCTTTCTCACTCACAAACAAATACTTTCCAGCTCTCACCCTCTTCACCTCTTTTAAGAATGTAGAATCATCTACCATATAACCGAAAGAAAGCAATTGGTAAGCGGCTTTATCCGAAAACGAATATACCATTCCATTCCGCTTTAACTCTTCATATACCAAGTTAAATTTATTACTAACTACAACATTACCATCCACTCCTACATAATAAAAAGGAGCACTATCACCCGTCTGATTTCCCCAAACAATAAGCACTCCAGTTTCTTTATTACGATAAAATCCATTGAATGGGCCTATAAATTCTTTAAAAAAAAGTAAATTCATCTTTTTTTTAATAATAAAAAAAGTAAATCCTCAAGAGTTGTAACCTTATATTTTGCGAACAGCTCCGACTTATTTAAAATCACCCCATCAGAAACAATAGTAATCTTCTCGTTATCACAATAAAACTTATCATCCTTAAATCTATCATCAAAATTTACCTTCACCCGGACAATTCCATTTTTTCCCGACAACATAAACATCCAACCTATCGTCTGCTTTTCCATCTCTATATATCTTTATAAAGTCCTTAAAGTCAAAACAACTCATTCAATATTCGCACAAATTTGCTATAATTCACAGAAGAATTATATCTTTCTTCCCACATTTCTCTAGCATGTTTTCTTAAAGTCTGATAATCATTATCTACCATACAAGCAATAGATTTCAAACAAACACTCAAATCTCTATTCAAGAAATCTTTATTCAGTAATAAACCATTATACCCATTTTCTACAATTTCTCCCACTCCACCCACGTTGGTCGCAATCACAGGAATGCCAAAAGATGAAGCCTCCATAATAGAAACAGGAATACCTTCTGATTCACTAACATTCACAAAATATGATAAGAGTTTTCCTTATATAATTTTATAAATATCTGTAGATGTCAATTCCCCAGCAAATTTACTTTTATATTCTTAGGTAGTTTTTCTATATCTAATTCCAACCTCTCTTTTTTAATGCTCCTCCACCAATATGTGTCCATTCAATATTTATATCAACTATTTGTTGCAATGTTTCTAATATCCTATGAACCCTCTTGACTGGCACAATCCAAGAACAAGATACCAATCGAAGTGTTCCTTCCAAATGTACATTACTTTTAATTCCATAATCAAAGTGCCCAAACGAGAAACTTCTAGTTTCACAACTCTTAGAAATAAAATATTACCTTTTAAATAATCCAAGCCATGCTTAGATATTGGAAATATAACATCCAGGTAACTTGATAAATAGAATCTCAAAGGTAAATAATTAGAGATATACCTATCTGCATATAAATCATACCCATGACACCGAGCTACTGCTCTTGCTGAAAAACTTTTTCTTAAAACGAACTGCAGCATAAGCTCCATGATGCAGCCAATAACTATAACAGACCGTATCATGTCCTTCAATTTTATTAGATATATTCTTTGTTAGAAAAAATAAACACCCTTTCACCTAAACCAATAAATGCAATCAAAGAATGCAGTCTCGAAAAAAAATAATTTCTTTCTTTTAGCAAAAAATAGTAATTCTTCATAAAAGACTTGCCGAGAAGAGAACGTAGATACCAGATTATTTTATTACATCTACTCAATTTAGGCATTTGATAAATGCTAATATTATTAGGGATGTTCAAAAAAGCGCTGTGGACAAACATTATCTATAGAAACAACGTAAACAGGATAAAACTTGCTATAATAGCGAATTTCATTATCTACAAAAGTTTCTCCTTTACCAAAAAGGGAAAGAGTTAGTAATTAAAACTAATGCTTTTTTAGCCATTACAAGATAGCAAACTATAGAAAGATAAAATATTAAAATTAGGGGGGACGTAATTTAAACTGTGTCAATCTTTTGCATTTTTCTTTTTATCAGTAGATTACTACTTGTATTTATATTGATATTCAAGTGTTTATCCGAAGTAAAATATAATTTACTCAATGGATTAAGAACTGACACAGCTTGAATTATGACCTCTATAAATTATAAAGCAAAGCAAAAGTGCCCCCTTTTTAAATATCACTAGCATTTATTCTGATAATCATTAAGCAGATTCTCATGGTCCCACATCTTTTGTCAAATCCATAAAAAATCAAATACTCCAAAACAAACATCCTATCTAGTAGGTAGATTTCTCTCAAAAGTTTTTCCCTCTCTTCCCGATTAGCTTTTGCGCAATGCGAAAATTCGTCAAGCAACATTAATTTTTTCTATGGAACTCATATCAGAATAGTAATCAACAAAGGAAACACATACTTAAAGCAATAATCCAAAACGCCTTAACATTTTAGGCGAAGCATCTTCATAGCTAATCACAGCACCTTTAATCAGTTCGAGGTCATCTTGCATAATGATACCTTTTAGCTTTATCGTTCCCAAACAGTTCTTTAAAACGCTTACCAGTAATCGTTTTCAAATCAGAACAATCTACAAAACGATCTTTCTCTTTCTAGAAAAGCATATTTCTTTGCAGACAATTGATAGTGCATCTGTTGCCGTCTTAGAGGCAAATTAGGATTTATTTTTGTGTCTATAATAACAACTCCTATGGCATTTCCATCTAAATCATGTCCCAAGACAACAAAATATTTATTGCGGCCATCATCTCCCGGATTCTTACCCTTGATGTTCTCTTCTTTCCCCAAGTGCATTCTGAACACCTCACCAACAGATACATTGGACAGCAACATGCGTTCTACCGTTTCTTGCGGTAAAAGGTCTTCAAAGGTTCCTTTCTTCATCTGCCCTGCAAATAATCGTCAATCTCAGATTGTTCTTTCAGATATTCTACAAATCCGGAAGTTGCGCCTCCTGCCTGAGCCATCAATAGCGGATTCATAGGTGATGCACTCCTTGCATCCCATGCCGTTTGCCAAGCTACATCATGCGAATCTTTGGACAATTGCTTTGCATCCTTCTGCAAATTTTCTTTATGGAAGCATCCAAACACGCAAGGTCAGCCTTACTCAACTCATCCATATCCGGTTCTTCGGCAGCTCCTATAAAATAGTAACATTCTGCATTTCCCGGTTTTAATGAATCCGCTAATTGCTGCAACAAGGAACCTTTTTACAGCATGAGCCGAATTTGTTGCAACCTTCACGGCATCATACAAAAAAGAAGGAACAGGACCACGCTCCAACGCACAGAACGTATCCTTCACCAGATGCTTCCGTAAGTAGCATAATGTTGGCGCTCCGCAAAATATAGAATTTTGAACAAATGGATGAAATCCAACTCGCCACATTGCTTTAACATATAGAGAGTAACAGCTTTTAATTTCAACATGTCATCCGTAGTCATCATTATATCCTCCTATTTTTCACCAAAGAGCAAAGTTCACTCCTCTTTTTGTATTTATATCTACCGCAAAGATAGTCTTTTCACTACAAACTCCAATACTTCAACGAATGAATCTTATCTCTATACATTCCTTTAATATCCACAAGCACCGCATGATCGTACGTCATACCCTTGAAGTATTTATCATCCAGATTCTTGTATTCATCATGAGCCACAGCTACAACCACTGCATCATAATTATCTCGCGGTTTTTCCACCAATCGGAAACCGTATTCTTTCTGAACTTCATCACTGTCTGCGTGTGGATCAACCACATCTACATCGCACCCGAAGTCCCTGAGTTCATTAATAATATCAACAACTTTTGAATTACGGATATCCGCTACGTTCTCCTTGAAAGTAACCCCCATCACAAGGACACGGGCACCAAGTACACCCTTGCCTAATGATATCAAACGCTTTACGAGCTTCTTAGCGATATATCCGCCCATACTGTCGTTTATATAACGGCCCGCACTGATTATCTGGCAATGATATTTCAACTCGCTGGCTTTCTGAACCAAATAATAAGGGTCGACGCCGATGCAGTGCCCTCCTACCAAACCCGGATAGAATTTCAAAAAAGTTCCATTTGGTTCCGGCAGCTTCCAACACATCGTAAGTATTGATACCTATACGGCTGAAAATAATGGAAAGCTCATTCATCAAGGCAATATTGACATCACGCTGAGTATTCTCAATAATCTTTGCCGCTTCAGCAACTTTTACATTCGGTGCACGATGGACGCCCGGTTTTACTACAAGCTCATATACTTTGGCCACAACATCCAAAGCTTCTGAATCGCAACCAGAAACAATCTTAATCGTGTTGGGCAGAGTATGCACCTTTTCTCCCGGATTGATACGCTCCGGAGAATAGCCGTATTTAAAATCTATGCCGGCTTTCAATCCCGCTTACCTCTTCCAAAATGGGAAGGCAGTCGTCTTCCGTACAGCCCGGATAGACCGTAGATTCCTAAACTACATAATCACCCGGTTTCAAGGCTTTAGCTACTGAACGGGAAGCACCTAACAACGGGGTCAAATCCGGCTTATTGTATTTGTCAATTGAGTAGGAACGGCTACAATGAAGAAAGAAGCTTCCTACAACTTCTCAATAGAGGAAGTAAACTCTATATCTACATTTTCAAAGGCTGAACCATCCAGTTCCCCACAAGGATCAATCCCTCGCGCATCTTTGCCAAACGTGACTCATTTATATCAAAACCAATTACTGAAATCTTCTTTGCAAATTCCAGAGCAATGGGCAAACCTACATAACCTAAACCGACCAATGCCAGTTTAGCCTCTTTTATTTACTAACTTATTATACATAACCTTCAAACAAAATTAAAAATTAAAAATTAAAGAACTAAAAATTAAAGTTTAGCAACCTTACCTTCTTTCAACCGATAACGTTCCTTACTCTCCGGACAAACTGCAACCCCATCTTCATCAAAGTCAAGCCTATGACCGTATTCACTCATCCAACCCATCTGACGGGCAGGAGTACCAACCAATAAAGCATAAGCAGGAACAGTTTTAGTAACTACCGCACCGGCACCGATAAATGCGTATTCACCAATATCGTGTCCATCAAACGATGGTGGCATTGGCACCAATAGTGGCACCTTTGCCAACATGAGTTTTGGCGTACTCGGATTTACGGTTGACAGCACTACGAGGATTGGTAACATTGGTAAAGACACAAGAAGGACCTAAAAAAACATCATCTTCACACGTCACACCAGTATAGACTGATACATTGTTCTGAACCTTTACATTATTCCCTAATACCACATCTGGAGAAATCACCACATTCTGACCGATATTGCATCTTTCTCCAAGCACACATCCGGACATGATATGACTATAATGCCATATCTTTGTACCCGCACCAATCCGGCAACCATCATCGATGGTTGCTGTTTCATGAGCAAAAAATCTTGCATAGGTGTATTTATTTAAAGAAATCTTTTATGCTATCAATAACCAAATCCTGCTGCTCAGTAGTCAGTTCGGTGTGAACAGGAAGGGAAAGAACGGAATATGCCAATTTTTCAGCATTATCCAAAGACTCTGCAGCACGTGTTATTTTTTGGAATGCCTCTTGTTGCTGTAAGGGCAACGGATAATAAATCATACTAGGAATACCGGCATCTGCCAAATGCTGTTTCAAGGCATCACGTTTACCATCTAATACCTTCAAAGTATATTGATGATAAACATGAGTACTTTTTGAGGCAACTCTTCCGGCGTAATGATGCCTCGCACATCCTTCAAATGTGAAGTGTAATATTGTGCCGCTTCACGGCGAGCAAGGCAATATTCATCCAAATGTTTCAATTTGGCGTTCAAAACCGCAGCTTGAACAGTATCCAGACGAGAATTACGTCCGATAACCGCATGGTGATACTTTATCCGCTGACCATGATTGGCTATCATACGAAGCTGTTCGGCCAATACATCATCATTGGTAAGGATTGCTCCTCCATCACCATAACAGCCCAAATTTTTGAAGGGAAAAATGAAGTACATCCTATATGACCAATGGTACCGGTATGTTTCTTAGTGCCATCGGAAAAGTATATGTAGCACTCGATGGCTTGTGCATTGTCCTCCACAACATACAAGTGATGTTTTACAGCAAACTGCATGATAGGCTCCATATCACAAGACTGACCGAAAAGATGTACCGGATAATAGCCTTTGTCTTCGGGCTTAGCGCCTTTTCCAAATTGACAGCTGTCACATTAAAGTGGCATAATCTACATCCACCATCACAGGAATCAAACCTAAAAGGCCAATCACCTCTGCAGAAGCAACATACGTAAATGCAGGCACTATAACCTCATCTCCCGGTTTCAAGCCTAAAGACATCAATGCTATCTGAAGAGCATCTGTCCCGTTACCACAAGTTATTACATGTTTACAACCGGAATAAGTTGCCAGATTGGAAGCGAATTCTTTTACTTGAGGGCCATTAATAAAAGCAGAAGTTTCAATGACTTGCCGAATACCCGTATCCACTTCCTTTTTTATCTTTAAATATTGACCATGAAGGTCAACCATTTGAAGTTTCATATCCATAACCATTTCATTCTCAAGAATTATTTACCACCCAAATGGATGTTTGGCTAAAGGCAGTTTTGCAAAAGGATGGTAGTCACCTTTCAAACCGATGGGTTCTGCATGACGAATATCATACACGATATTGATTGCATTACGTGCATCCTCAATACCAAAACCTTTACCGGCAAGAATATCCTTATAGCTTTCAGTGTGCAATTCCGTAAAACCTTTGCTGAATTCAAATTCCTCACCGTCAATATTGATTGTACGATAAGTAAGCTTCTCCCCTTGTACTGCATTTTTCAGGAAGATTGTCTGAATTTATACTTAAAAAATAACGGACACGCGCTCTTTCCAACTCCAGATATCCTGCTGCACGGTCATGTGTATATACATGAACAATATTCTTCTTTACAGGACCAAACACCCATGAAAGCATATCATAAAAATGCACGCCGATATTGGTCGCAATTCCCCCACTCTTGTGTACATCACCTTTCCAGCTTGTATAATACCAATTGCCACGTGAAGATATACGTCAAGTCCACATCATAAATTTTTTATCTTTAGGACCGTTCTCATTTTCTTCTTCAAATCAATAATAGACTGGTGCAGACGAAGTTGAAGTATTGTATAAATATGGTGTCCGGTTTCTTTCTCCACTTCTTCCAAGGCATCCACATTCCAAGGATTCAAGACCAAGGGCTTTTCGCAAATCACATCAGTCCCCAAACGCAACCCATAACGCATGTGTGCATCATGAAGATAATTAGGAGTACAAATAGAGACATAATCAACTTGCTTGTCAGTACCTTTTCAGTTTTCGTAACAGTGACGGTCAAACAATTCATGTTCGACAAAAAGGATGCTTCCCGGAAAAAAACTATCCATAATCCCAACACTGTCAAATTTATCATAAGCCGCAACCAAGCGGTTTCCGGTGTCCTTGATGGCACGCAGATGACGGGGAGCAATGTAACCCGCCGCCCAATTAATGCAAAATTTTCATTGATTATAATTGTAATATTAAGAACCTGATAGATTTTGCGGAAATTTATTCTTGCACTTCTTCCCGCGGATATTGATTCTCCTCGAAATTTCTCAATTCTTCTATTATTTCCTTCTGTTCATCCGTTAAGTCTGAAATATTCCACGTTTCAATAAGTTGATGTGCTTCATGAGCCAATTCTTCATCATACGTTTCACTATATCCCCATGTCAGTAAACGCATTTTTAATAAAGATGCCGGAAGTTGCCTCATAATATTGTAGATACGATCCAAAATAACCTGTTTTTTCCGCTCCTTATCTCCATTATCATAGATAGTGGCATTATACCCCATCAGCAGAGCAAGACACAGATTTCCCTCATCTTCAATATCAGAGCTTTGTTCGGAAAATAAAGAATCGGAACGGGTCAGAACTTCTTTATTTAAACGACAGAATTCATCAGAATAAATAGGACTACCATTCGTATCCAAATACATAAGTTCATGAGCCATCCGTTGAAGCTCAAGAGCACGGGAAAGTAAAGAATTCATCTTTATATTGATTTTTTATTATTTATCGGGAAGAAAAATATCTTTCGAGAAGATTAGGATGACAGAGAGTCGCTTAGTCATTAATTGCCTTCAGATAGGATTTGGGTACTTTAATGCTTGCTACTAAAACACCC
>VOFG01001516.1_pt1 | contig 19572 bp, 23 predicted proteins | sample 5384171 | NCBI WGS metagenome assembly VOFG01 (sample SAMN12384726, study PRJNA508395) | human gut metagenome | isolation source: healthy gut F | host: Homo sapiens
ATATTTATTGCATTGGGTTATAATCTCGGCGGTCCGGCACTGGTCATTTCCGTACTTACATTGGTGTTGAATCTTATTCTGACAGGAATATTTGTCCTTTGGGTGAAAAACTTGGCTTTAAGGAGCTATAATGATTAAAAAAATCCATATATTGCGGATCAAATACTATAAACACCTTTCATTATGACAATTTTGCGTACAATGCGAAATTTCTCGTCAATGAATATTGCGGCGAGTATCCTTTTGTTTGTAGCGGCAATAGCGGCTGCTATCATAGCCAATTCTCCGGTTGCTCCGGTTTATCAGGAGTTCCTTTTGCATGAACTTCATTTGCAGATCGGTAATTTTAATCTGCTTTCGCATGGCGGAGAGAATCTGCGGATGATCGAGTTCATCAATGACGGGTTGATGACCATCTTTTTCTTGCTGGTAGGATTGGAAAATCAAACGGGAGTTGTTGGTTGGTGACTTTCTTCCTTCCGCAAAGGCGGCGCTTCCCTTATTGCTGCCTGTGGCGGTATGCTGTTTCCGGTGATTGTTTACATGTCAATCTGTCCTCCGGGCAGTGCGGGAAGTCAGGGATTGGCCATTCCAATGGCAACGGATATTGCTTTTTCGTTAGGGGTATTAAGTCTGTTGGGAAGCCGTGTGCCGTTGAGCCTGAAGATATTTCTGACGGCTTTTTGCGGTAGTTGATGATATCGGAGGTATCCTTGTAATTGCTCTTTTTATAGTTCGCATGTGTCGTATGGGTATATTTTGATAGCCGCATTGCTTTTTACGTTTTACTTTATTTTATAGGGAAGCGTGGGACTACCAATAAGATTTTCTTTTTAGTGATCGGTGTCGTTATATGGTATTTATTTTTGCAATCCGGTATTCATAGTACCATTTCGGGAGTTATTCTGGCGTTTGTTATTCCGGCGAAACCCCGTCTAGATGTTGGAAAATATATCGAGCATATTCGTCATACAATTGCAGGTTTCCCGGTGGTGGAATCGGGAAGTATCGTATTGACTAATGAGCAGATTGCCAAACTGAAAGAGGTCGAATCTGCTTCCGACCGTGTTATCAGTCCTCTGCAGTCTTTGGAGGATAATTTGCATGGAGCCTGTCAATTATCTGATTCTTCCGTTGTTTGCCTTTGTCAATGCAGGCGTTGTCTTTAGTGGCGGCGGTGAGTTGGTGGGAAGTGTAGGGATGGCAGTGGCAGCAGGGTTGCTGTTTGGTAAATTTGCGGGAATTTATTTCTTTACCTGGTTGGCTATAAAGATAAAACTTACTCCAATGCCGCCGGGCATGACTTGGAAGAATCTTTACGGTATAGCTCTGTTGGGAGGATCGGTTTTACGGTGTCGCTTTTCATTGCCAATCTTTCTTTTTGGTGCAAACTACCCTGTTCTGTTGAATCAGGCTAAGTTCGGAGTGCTATCGGGGACTATTCTTTCCGGATTATTAGGATACATTGTACTCAGGATAGTATTACCTGTCCGAAAGCGAAATAATAACTAGAGATCAGTCGTTCAGGCATATCGGATATTCATCAGGCGATATGCCTTTTTTATTGTATATATAATATAAGGTGAAAAATGATATCTACTAATAATATTAGTTAAACAACTGCTTTATTTAGTAGATTAACTAATAGTGTTAGTTGTTTGTTTGAAAAATAGTATTATATTTGTGCCATTGGAAGAACAATAAATATGTAGACTATGAAACAGATGAAACGATTGACCGTCAAAGAGGAAGAAATTATGCGTATATTTTTGGGAACATGGACCTATGTTTGTTCGTGAACTTCTATCATTCTATGATGAACCAAAACCGCATTATAACACAGTTTCTACCCTTGTTCGAGGGCTGGAGGAGAAAGGTTTTGTGGGGTATAAAGCCTACGGAAATACTTATCAATATTATGCTCTTGTTTCGGAGAAGGAGTATAAAAGTTCTGCTCTCAAAGAAGTGGTTTCCCAGTATTATAATAATTCCTATATCAATGTAGTGTCTTCTTTTATTGAAGAAGAAGGGATGTCTGTTGATGAACTAAAATCGCTTATAGAGTATAGATAGAGCAAAGTAAAAAGAAGAAGTAATCTCTGGTCTATCGGACAGATACGATTTTTATTCTATGGACAAACAACTTTTAATCTGAAAACACAATGGGAGCTTTTTTATTCTATCTGCTGAAATCCGGATGTTGCTTAGTGGTCTTTATATTTTCTTTAAGCTGCTGATGAGCCGGAGTACTTTTTTTCCATTTCAACCGCATCACTTTGTTGGTTGGGTTGTTAGGATGTACTTTGCTTCCACTTATAGAGCTGACAACTACCGAGGAGACTTTTTTGCATACTCCGTTGTATGCCATTCACGAGATATTGCAAAGTACGGAATCTGTCATTCTCCGGAACAGATGGAAGATCCTATTCTTATATCTGAAAAGAATCCGAAATAAACTCTTTGAATTGGATTCCTGTGACTTTAGCTTTTATATATGGAGGGGGGCTTTGGTGACACTGATCTGGTTGTCTTTGTCCACTTGTCGTTTGATTCAGTTGATTCGTACGTCAGAGAAAAAACAGTTTGGAAACTATGTATTAGTGATTCCTCAGCAGCCAACTGCTTCATTTAGCTGGGGTAAATATATTGTTATTTCAGCAGCTGACTACTCTCAACAGTCCGAAGAAATACTCCTCCACGAAACGATGCATTTACGAAATCATCATACTTTGGACTTATTGTTTATGCAGATATTCCTGCTTGTTTATTGGTTTAATCCTGTCGTTTGGCTACTAAAACGGGAGTTGCAGGAAGTACATGAATTTGAAGCGGATAATGGGTAATTAATACAGGCATTGATGCAACTAAATATCAATTATTACTGGTGAAAAAAAGCTGTTGGTACAAGGCTCTACTCTATGGCTAACGGCTTTAATCACTCTAAACTTAAAAAACGTATTACTATGATGTTAAAAGAAAGAACCAATCGGTGGGCACGGTTAAAGCTGTTGCTTGTGGTGCCTGTAATGGGTGGAGCGCTTTATGCGTTTGCACAGCCGGAAGTGAAAGAAGTTCCGCGACAGATTCAGTCTGAACTTCAGCAGAAAGAAGCGGATGATTATTCATCTTTGATGTTTTTTTTCAAAGAAGGGGAGAGAGATACAGCAAGCTGGTTAATGGAGCGTATCCACCCTCTAAGATTAAAGCAAGACAGGTTCACTCCCCTTTTTGTTAATAAACAAAATAGGGTGATGTTCGATAATGATGTATGTTCAGTGGATGAGTTGAAGTCTACTATTGTGAAGAATTTGACGAAGTCCTGGGAAGAAAGTAAGAGGAAAGAATACCAAGTTATTTCTTTTCAGGTTGATCGCGGAAGTGAAATTGCTGCACTCACTACTATACTCAAAGAAGTAAAAGGAGCATTTGAGCAAATTCGTGCTGATTTGTCTATTACATTGACAGATAAAAGTGAAGAAGCGTTGGACCGATTGTTTCCCGTTCTACTGTCGGAAGGTGCTACGAGAAATTATGGATTGAAAGAGCTGTCAATGGAGGAGAAAATCAGTGGGATTGTGGTAACAATTCACACTTCGGAAGGGAAGGAAGTAATGAAAGATTATACTTTAACGGAATTGAAACAGAAAGTCACTGCTGCACGTGCAAAGCAAGCTGCTGATCCGGAAAGTTTGGTTATTGGGCCTCAAGATAGAGAAAGGGTGTAAGATGGGATACGTGACGGATACCAAGCAGGTGCTGAGGGAATGTAGTGCATTGAAGATTAATTATTCAACTGATAACTAATTAGTTTATAAATAGTGTCACTATATAGCCAGCATAGTGACACTATCCAATCAGCATAGTGACACTATCCCAACCGGATAGCGACACCATCTTAAAAGGTCTATAATTTTTGTTTTATTCATCATCCCCGTCATCCGCTATCGGCAGAATTCTCTGACTTTCCTCATGGGGCAATTGTTCTACTTGGCGTAGTTTCCGTTCAATAGCGCGGGTTCTTTTTGCCCATCACTTCTTCCAGTTGGTCACCGGCACTTTTGCAGGTTCTTCTGTACCTTTTCGAGTAGGCCTCCGAATTTGCTGAATTCTGTTTTTACAGCTCCTAATACCGTCCAGACCTCTCCCGTTCGCTTTTGAATAGCTAACGTGCGGAATCCCATCTGAAGACTGTTCAATATAGCACCAAGGGTAGTTGGTCCCGTCACTACAATTTTATATTCTTTTGTAGCGTCTCTACCAAAGCTTGTTCTTCGGATCACCTCTGCATAGATGCTTTCAAAAGGCAGGAACATAATGGCGAAGTCTGTGGTAAAAGGAGGATCTACATATTTGTCGTGAATGTCTTTTGCCATTTTTTTGATGGTTGTTTCCAACTGCTTGCCGGACGATTCTATCAATGCAGTATCTCCTGCTTCAAAAGCATCATAATATTGCTCGTACACATCTTTCGGAAATTTAGCGTCGATAGGCAGGTAGACGGTGCTGTTCGCATCATCCTTACCCGGTAACTTGATTGCAAACTCAACGAATTCGGTTCCGCTTTTCTTGGTTTTTACATTAGCGTCGTATTGTTCCGGACTCATCATCTGCTCTAGCAATGCTCCTAACTGAACTTCGCCGAATGTACCACGCATTTTTACATTGCTCAATACTTTTTTCAGTCCACCGACGTCTTGAGCCAGAGATTTCATTTCGCCTAGTCCTTTCTGCACATTCTCAAGTTGTGAGCGGACAATTTCAAATGATTGGCCAATGCGTTCATTCAATGTCTTCTGCAATTTTTCTTCCACCATCAGTCGCATATCATCCAAGCCGCTTTTCAGTCGATTTTATCAAGACTCTTGCTGGCGTGCCATTGTGTCGAACTTTTGGCGTTGCAGTTCCCCGTTTGTCATCATGTTCTTATGCAGTACGTCTTGCAATTGTTGCATATTCTGATTCAGCGTTTGGGTCATTTCCATGCGAAGTTCCCGGATACTGCGGTTTAGTTCTTCGCGGTTCTTCTTGCATTTGCTGGCGCAAGGCTGCCTGTAATTGTTCCGCTTGCGCATGATTATTTCCTTTTGCCAGTGATAGTACAATCGAGATTACTGCTAATGCGGCAATAACAATAAGTAAAATCAGTTCCATCAATAAGTCAGAATTTCGTTTCCGGTTTCAGTAATCAGAATCATATTCTCCCATTGGGCAGAGGGCAATCCGTCATCCGTGCATACCGTCCATCCGTCAGCTTCGTCAACAAATACTTCATAAGTACCCATATTTATCATCGGTTCAATGGTGAAGGTCATGCCCGGAACGATCATCATTCCTGTTCCCCGGCGTCCGAAATGTTCCACATCCGGTGCTTCATGAAACTGCATTCCTACACCATGCCCGCAAAGATCGCGTACCACGTTGAATCCGTTCTTTTCTGCGTGTTCCTGAATAGCGGCACCCACATCGCCCAGTTGTTTCCAGGGTTGTGCGGCGGCAATACCAATTTCCATACACTCTTTCGTCACTTGGACCAGTTTGCGCATATCGGGACTTACGTCACCGATCATAAACATGCGGGAGGCGTCAGAGAAGTATCCATTGTAAATGGTAGAGACATCCACATTGATGATATCTCCGCTTTGCAGTATTTCTGTTTTGCTGGGAATACCGTGGCATACCACATCATTGATACTGGTGCAGACGCTTTTAGGAAATCCTTCGTAGTTGAGAGGAGCAGGGATGGCACCGTGCTTTGTGGTGAAGTCATATACCATGACATCGATTTCTTCAGTCGACATTCCTTCACGGATATTCTCCGAAATATAATCCAACAGGGCAGTATTGATTTTGGCACTCTCACGGATTCCTTCCAGTTGTTCGGGAGTACGCAGTACTTTGCGCGGTGGGAGTTTGTAACCTTGTTTTCTGTATTTCTGTATTTTCGCTTCTACTTCAGCCGGGTAATTGGAGGGAGTAAACCGGAATCCCTTGATAAAGTTCTTCATTATTATAGGATGTTTTTTAATCGTACTACAAAGGTACGAGAATAAATGGAAAATGAAATCGTTTATCATGTGATTCCTTTTTACCATTCATAAGAAATACAGATCTGAGGCACCCATTCCCATCTTTTTTGTATGGTGTTGTATTGATATTGTACGCCGGTTTTCAATTTCCAGCCTTTACCTACTTTTAAAACAATGTCGCTGCCTAGTGTGGTTGGTATTGCTTCAGAGGAAAGTCCACGATATCTTCGGGTGTCCAGATTTTGTTTACCATATATGCTAAGAAACCATTTTTTAGAGAGCTTATAATCCATTTGAGTTTGGATATGAAAGTGGTTTGAACTTTCACTAAAGTTACTTTTACTATGCAGAGTGATATTTTTGTTTATTTTGAGCCGTGAATAAGTGGGTAAGAAAGTAGAATTGGTCTGTCGAAAGATGTTATGAGTATGAAAAGGTAATTTCGGAGATATGATTGTTGATTTAAGAATCGGTAATGTTGGATCAAAGTCAACAAAGGGTTTTGTATGATATAACATGTTTTGTTCTGTCTTCTTTACGAATACCTTATTGATTCTGATTTCTTGCTCAGAATTTAATGTTTGCTGTAGCCTCAATGAATCTTGTTTGCTCCACTCTTGTCCTGCTACGGATAAGGGGAGTAATAATAGACAAAAGAGTACCTAACTGATATTTATAAGCGTCCATATAGTGTGCTAGTATAGTTTATTCTATGGACGGTGAAAAAAAGTGAAAAATGCTGCTTTATGTAATGAATAAATAATAGCTATTTTACATAATATGAGAATACTTTTTTTTTTTTGTATAGGTGTATTAAAGCACATTTATCGTGTCCAGTCGCACCTATGGAAACAAAACCTATATAGCTTTTTTTTATGTATTGAGTGATAAGTTCTAGTTTCTTGATTGGTTCATCTTTCATAAATCTTGAATGATATTGAGAGAAAAAAATGAGGTGGAAAAATATAGATGTTATAATTACAACCACTTTTTTCTGAGCATTGCAGGACTCATAGTTCTTATTATCATTCTTTAATGTTTTGTATTTAAGATAATCTTTTTGCTTTAAATACCGGTTCTATCTTCTGAATCTCCGATTCAAATCCGAACCAATAGCCATGTCCTGCTTCGTCAATAGGAAGAAAACATAACCGGAGGTTCTCAGGATATGAACCATATATAATTTCCCAATTATCGGGAGGAACTTGGCGTCTTGTCTTTACTTTTTCAGCGGGGATTTTTTTAACGACATACCGGCTTCTATCCATGCAATACTGACTTGTGTCACGTAATCGGGATAATGATTCTTGCAGAAATTATAGAGGATAAGTCCCCTTTTTCTAGACTCAAAAGTGTCGATGACATCTGTCTGTATTAGATGGTCAAGTAACTCATGCAGGAAATGCGGATTATCAAAATGAGGGGTACGAGTCAGACTTCGCCATGTAGGTGTATTATAGAATCCGTCTAAAAGACGGGACAGATAGTGGGCGGTTTGCAATTCTTCTACGGAAATTTCTTTAGTCTGCAAAACTTCGTAGGGAGGGAGAGGAGAGTATTGGATGCCTAACTCTTCCGCCCTTCTTCGCATTTCCGTGCCGGGAAGTAATTTTAATGATTCCAGTTGTATTTCCCCTGCACCATATTCGGCAAGTGTACGAACGTCTTCAAATATTTCGGATAGGTGATAGAGAGGAAGACCGGCTATTAAGTCAGCATGTGTCTCCATGTTCTTAAGGGAACAAAGATATTTCAGACCTTGAAGGGCATCAGATAATTTTCCGATACGTCGGCTTTTCTCTAATACGGGTTCACGAAGGCTTTGAATACCTGCTTCGAGGTGTAGCAAACCATTAGGTAAAATAGCGAGTTCTTCTTTCAATTCTTCGGAGAGAAGTGCCGGGTGAATTTCCAAATGGAAACAGATGTCGGGGCATATTCACGGAAGAGGTGAAGAAGTTCTTTGGCTCGCTTATACTTTTCTCCGGTGAGACCGAGCTGAGAGAAGTTCATGACACGGGCAATACCGTTGTCTTGATATTGGTCTGATTCGTCCAGATAACATAATCCGGATATCTGATTCCACTCATTTACAGGGTGATTCCATACTTTTAACCAAATTGGGAATACTTCTTCACCCTCTCCACGGAACACTCCGCTGACAAATTTGTTCTTTCTTAAGAAGGCTTCGTTATTTCCTAAAAACTCCGGACCGCCGAGTACGATGCAGCAATGCGGAAGTAATGCTTTAGCACGGGATATGATGTGTAGCAACTGTTTCGTGATTGAATAACCAGTTGGTGGCGGCAATGATGTCCGGCCGGTGTTTGATGAATCCGGTTGACTACCATTCCGGTATTTTCGTTGATGGTTGCCGATACTGTACACCACTCAATGGTAGTGTCATCTGCTATTTGAGCATGTAATGCAGGGAGCGCCAGCGATGAGTGTGCATAGGAGCTATTTAAATCAAGCCAAAGAAGTTTCATGTAGAATTTTTACTATTATCGGGAACAAAGGTACAAAAAACTTATGGCTTAGGCATATAGTAAAATAAAAACGCTAATTTTGCAATAATAAACGCAATAAACTAGAGGATTATGAAACTGATTAAAAAATACGCAGGTTTTCTGCTGATGCTGACGTTGCTTGTCGGCTTTACATCATGTGAGGATGATGAAGATATTTATGATGACCTCATGGGGAGAACATGGGTTGGAGATTTGGGATTTGGTACTAACAGAGATCCGATAGAAAGCGGTATTCGCTTGGATAATAACGGTCTTGGGAATTGATTATCAGGTCTATGATTATGACGGCGCTTCTGCCGGTGACTTGCCTTTTCGTTGGCGGGTAGATTATGGAACTTTATACCTTGATTATGGTTATGATTTTGCTCTGCGTGAGGTGAGAGGTGTTCGTGTGAGCGGACGTTATATGCGAGGTGATCTATATCTTGATGGCGAGTTTTTCGGATATATTGAGTTGAGAATGCAATAAGAAAATAATATAATAGATATAGAAAGGAGCCATACTTGTGTATAAATGGTATAGCTCCTTTCTTTTAACTTGTATTTATTCTATTTTTTCAGAAACAACTTCTTGAATTCTCCCGGATAAGGTGTTTCAAACTCCATTAGATCTCCCGTTACAGGATGATAGAAACACAGTTTGAAAGCATGAAGGGCCAATCGACCGATCGGGTTAGAGTAATTTTCTCCTCCATATCTTCCGTCTCCGGCAATCGGATGTCCTAAATCCTGCATGTGTACACGAATCTGGTTTTTACGTCCGGTCTCTAAATCAAGTTCCACTAAAGAATATCCGTTGGCACGTTTGATTGTTCTATAATGAGTGATAGACTTTGAACCGCCGTCGTCATATCCACTGGAACTTACGTATAAAGTCTTGTCCGTCAGCCAGGAAACAACAGTATCATAATCTTTTTCCATACTTCCTTCTACTACGGCTACATACCGACGGTCGGTCACTATATCATGCCAGTTGTCGCGCAGAGTACGTTGTGTCTTTTCGTCCTTTGCGAACATCATCAATCCGGAAGTGTCTCTGTCCAGACGATGTACAATATACACTCGGTGTTGACGTCCGGAACGTTGCACATACTCATTCAGTATTGTATAGGCTGTGCGGTACGCTCTTTTTGACGTTCTGTATTGACGGACAGAAGTCCTTGCATTTTTTCCACTACAATGATATATGCGTCTTCGTACACAATTTTCAGCAATCGGTTATGAAATTCCTTCCTTCCTTTATCCTTGCTGATTTGTACTTTCATTCCGGGTTGCAACGGGAAGTTGAACTGAGTGGTGATTACGTTATCTACCAATACCACTCTTTTACTCAGTAATGACTTCAGTTTCGTGCGACTTGCGTCCGGCATTTTGGCAGTCAAGAACTCCATAAGTTCCATGGGTTCCTTGACTGCATAGTTCGTATATTGGGCACGTGCCTTTTCTGCGGGAGTTCTTCTCGGTCTTTTTTCCATATCTTTTTTTCTTTTAAGAACGATTCAATTAAAGATTATCGGAGTTCCAGCAATACACCACATTTTCCACATGATGAGTATGAGGGAACATATCTACCGGCTGCACGGCCTTCACCTTATATTTTTCGTCCAGTTAAAGGTCGCGTGCCTGAGTGGCGGGATTACAGCTTACGTAAACAATTCGTTTGGGTTCGGCAAACAAGATTACATCCACCACATCCTGATGCATACCTGCACGAGGAGGGTCGGTGATGATAACATCCGGACGTCCATGCTCGTTGATAAATTCCTGAGTCAGCATATCTTTCATATCTCCGGCATAGAACAAGGCATTCTTAATCTCATTAATCTCGGCATTCACCTTTGCGTCTTCGATAGCTTCCGGTACATACTCGATACCAATCACCTGACGAGCCCGGCGGGATACAAAATTGGCAATAGTTCCCGGTTCCGGTGTAAAGGTCGTATACAAGTTCCTTTCCGGTCAGTCCGGCAAATTCACGGGCTATCTTATATAAATTGTATGCCTGTTCGGAATTTGGTCTGATAGAATGATTTCGGACCGACTTTGAAACGCAGTCCTTCCATTTCTTCAAACATATGGTCTTTTCCCTTGAATACATGTACATCCAGATCATTGATCGTATCGTTGCACTTATTATTAATAATGTATAGGAGAGAAGTTATTTCCGGGAAAGAATCTGCCACGAATTGAAGCAACTGCTTGAATAGTTCCATTTCATGGTCTTCTGTAATCTTGCAGATGACGATGACCATTAGCTCTCCTGTGGAGGAAGTGCGGATAATCAGATTCCGTAACATACCTTCTTGAGTACGCAGGTTGATAAATGAGTAGTCATGCTCATAAGCATAATCGCGTACCGCATTACGAATCCGATTGGAGATGTCGTCCTGTAACCAGCACTTTTCGATAGCCAGCACTTTGTCGAAAGCTCCCGGAATATGAAAACCTACTGCATTCATCTGGTCATACTTCACATCCTGACGGACTTCTTCGTTCGTCAACCAACGTTTGTTGAAAATGTAAATTCCAGTTTGTTCCGGTAAAACTCTGTTTTTGCGGAACCTAAAATCGGCGAAATCTCCGGAAGTTCAATCTTTCCGATGCGTCTCAGATTGTCTTCCACCTGCTTTTGCTTGTATTTGATCTGCTCCGGAGTAGGGTAGCACTTGCCATTTACAGCCGCCGCAAACACCATAGTTCTGGCAGAAAGGAACTGCACGATTGGGCGATAGTTCGTGGAACTTTACCGCTTCGGCTTCGGCATATTTATTTTTTTACGCTTGATCTGAAGGTCTACTACATCGCCTGGTACTACATAAGGAACAAAAATCACCAGGTCGTTTACTTTTGCGATGGCTTTTCCTTCGGCAGCCACATCCGTTATTGTTACCTTCTACAGCAGGGGAAGTTCTTTTCTCTTTCTTGCCACTTTTACACCAATCTAATAATTACTTTGCAAAAAGTAGGTATTTTTTTTGGAAAACTTTCGTGTCTATGAAAATATTCCAGATTGTAATGTCGAAATTGCATTTTAATAGAAAGTTTTTTCTCAAAAAGTTTTCTGGTTTGCGAAATATACTTAGATTTGCGAACAGAAAAAAATCATAATGTAACTTTAAACACAATATTATGGATAAAAAAAGAGTTTATACCTTTGGAAATGGTCAGGCAGAAGGAAAAGCTGACATGAAGAATTTGTTAGGCGGTAAAGGTGCTAATCTTGCCGAAATGAATTTAATCGGAATTCCCAGTTCCCCCGGATTTACAATAACAACAGATGTTTGTACAGAATACAATACATTAGGACGTGATAAAGTGGTTGAGTTGCTGAAAGATGATGTCGTAAAAGCCATTGCTAATGTAGAAGGCGTTGATGAAATCTAAATTTGGTGACATTGACAACCCGTTGCTGGTATCGGTTCGTTCGGGTGCACGCGCATCTATGCCGGGTATGATGGATACTATTCTGAATCTGGGTTTGAATGACGAGGTGGTGGAAGGTATCATCCGCAAGACTGGTAATGCCCGTTTTGCATGGGACTCTTATCGTCGTTTCGTACAGATGTACGGTGACGTTGTTCTGGGCATGAAGCCGACGAACAAGGAAGATATCGACCCGTTCGAGAAAATTATTGAAGAAGTGAAACACGCGAAAGGCGTAAAACTAGACAATGAACTTGAAGTGGAAGACTTGAAAGAACTTGTCAAGAAGGTCAAGGCCGCTGTGAAAGAACAGACCGGAAAAGATTTCCCGACTTGTGCTTACGAACAACTTTGGGGAGCTATCTGTGCCGTATTTGATTCATGGATGAACGAACGTGCTATCCTTTATCGTAAGATGGAAGGTATACCTGATGAATGGGGAACAGCTGTCAACGTACAGGCTATGGTGTTCGGTAATATGGGTGACACTTCGGCTACTGGTGTTTGTTTCTCACGTGATGCCGGTACGGGTGAAGACCTTTTCAATGGTGAATATCTGATTAACGCACAAGGTGAAGATGTAGTGGCCGGTATCCGTACTCCGCAACAGATCACCAAGATTGGTTCTCAACGTTGGGCTGTATTGGCTGGTGTGACCGAAGATGTTCGCGCAGCAAAGTTCCCTTCCATGGAAGAGGCAATGCCGGAAATCTATAAAGAATTAGATGCTCTCCAGACTAAACTGGAAAATCATTATAAAGATATGCAGGACATGGAGTTCACCGTACAAGAAGGTAAACTCTGGTTCCTTCAGACACGTAACGGTAAGCGTACAGGTGCTGCTATGGTGAAGATCGCTATGGATTTGCTCCGTCAGGGCATGATTGACGAAAAGACTGCTTTGATGCGCGTGGAACCGAATAAACTCGATGAATTGCTTCACCCTGTATTCGATAAGGATGCTTTGAAGAAAGCCAAAGTGTTGACTCGTGGTCTTCCGGCTTCTCCGGGTGCTGCAACCGGTCAGGTGGTGTTCTTTGCTGACGACGCTGCTGAATGGCATGCTGCCGGTAAACGTGTGGTAATGGTTCGTATCGAAACTTCTCCGGAAGACTTGGCCGGTATGGCAGTTGCCGAAGGTATTCTTACGGCTCGTGGCGGTATGACTTCTCATGCTGCTGTTGTGGCTCGTGGTATGGGTAAATGTTGTGTATCGGGTGCAGGTGCATTGAATATCGATTATAAAAACCGTACCGTAGAAATTGACGGTGTTGTGTTGAAAGAAGGCGATTATATCTCTCTGAACGGAAGTACAGGTGTAGTTTATAATGGTAAGGTAGAAACACAGGCTGCAGAACTTTCCGGTGACTTTGCCGAATTAATGACGCTGGCTGATAAGTATACTCGTCTGCAGGTACGTACCAATGCGGATACTCCTCATGATGCGGAAGTTGCACGTAACTTCGGTGCGGTAGGTATTGGGCTTTGCCGTACGGAACACATGTTCTTCGAAGGTGAAAAGATCAAGGCAATGCGTGAAATGATCTTGGCGGAAAATGCAGAAGGACGTCGGAAAGCATTGGCTAAGATTCTTCCATATCAACAAGAAGACTTCAAGGGTATCTTTAAAGCAATGGCTGGTTGCCCGGTGACCGTTCGTTTGCTCGATCCTCCTTTGCATGAGTTCGTTCCTCACGATTTGAAGGGACAGCAGGAAATGGCAGATACTATGGGTGTGAGCCTGCAATATATCCAGCAACGTGTAGAATCATTGTGTGAGCATAACCCGATGTTGGGTCACCGTGGTTGCCGTCTGGGAAATACTTATCCTGAAATTACACAGATGCAGACACGTGCCATCTTGGGTGCTGCACTCGAATTGAAGAAAGAAGGAGTGGAAACTCATCCGGAAATCATGGTTCCGTTAACTGGTATCTTGTATGAATTCAAGGAGCAGGAAAATGTGATCCGTGCGGAAGCTAAGAAATTGTTTGAGGAAGTAGGAGATAGTATTGACTTCAAAGTAGGTACAATGATCGAGATACCGCGTGCAGCCTTGACTGCCGACCGTATTGCTTCTTCTGCCGAGTTCTTCTCATTCGGTACAAATGACTTAACGCAGATGACCTTCGGTTATTCTCGTGATGATATAGCTTCTTTCGTTCCTGTTTATCTGGAAAAGAAGATTTTGAAAGTAGACCCGTTCCAGGTTCTCGACCAGAATGGTGTGGGACAGCTGGTACGTATGGCGACAGAAAAAGGCCGTGCCATCCGTCCGGATTTGAAATGTGGTATTTGTGGTGAGCACGGTGGCGAGCCTTCTTCAGTGAAATTCTGTCACAGAGTAGGATTGAACTACGTTAGTTGTTCTCCGTTCCGAGTGCCTATTGCAAGATTGGCGGCGGCGCAGGCTGCAATAGAAGGATAGTCAAATACGCTGGTTAGGTACTTAACTATCTGATAAATAGGCTGTAAATACTTGTGAAAGTATTCGCAGCCTATTTTATTTTATGCCTGTTGGGTACTGATGTCCGTTTACCATCCAATATTTATTTGGTATTTATTATAAAAAAACTAACTAAATGTTTGTTTAATCCTAAAAACTGCTTTACATTTGCACCCCAGAAATCGACCGAATTGGGGTCTAACGTTTAATTAAAAAAACAAAGAAAATGAAAAAGGGTTTATTATTGGTAGTTGTGATGTTAGCAACTATCGCTGTAAAAGCACAAGACATTTACGTAGGCGGATCTTTGAACGTTTGGCGTAACAGCACAGGCAACACTACTTCTTTTAAAGTTGCTCCGGAAGTTGGATACAACTTTAATGAAACATGGGCATTGGGTGCTGAATTGGATTATTCACATAATTATAATGGTGGACTAACAAAGAATTCAGTAATTGTAGCTCCGTACATTCGTTGGTCTTACTGTGAAACCGGTGCGGTTCGCCTGTTTCTGGACGGAACTGCTGCTCTCGGCTTCGTGAAGGTTAAAGACGGAGACACTACTAAAGCCGGACAAGTGGGACTTAGACCGGGGATTGCTGTTAAATTGAATGATCACTTCTCTTTCATTGCCAAGTATGGTTTCCTGGGATATCGTAGAAATATAAACACTCTTGGAGATTCTTTTGGTCTTCAACTTACTAGCGAAGACCTTTTAATTGGTTTCCACTACGCATTCTGATAAGAAGAAAAGTAATTCAACAAAATAGGAAAGGGAGTTCTCAAAAATAGGGAATTCCCTTTTTTTATGTATAATCTCTATAAATTGCGCACTTGTTAACGAAAAAGTTGTTTAATACAAATTACAGTTATACATTTGTATTATTAAACAATGAGGTCAATAGAAACCTTTAGTATTAATTTAAAACTTTAAAATTATGAAGAAGAGTGTTTTGTTTGTTTTATTTGCGCTGATTTCAGTGGCAGGTTTTTCTCAAATTACAGGTTGGAATGCCAAAGTAGGTATGAACTTTAGTAATTACACCGGTGATCTTGATCTGAATGCAAAAGTTGGCTTTAAGCTTGGAGGAGGTTTTGAATATGCTTTTACTGATACATGGTCACTGCAACCTTCATTATTCTTAACTAGTAAAGGTGCAAAGAAAGATGGCAATAGCATTAATGCAATGTATTTGGAATTGCCAGTAATGGCTGCTGCACGTTTCAATGTAGCAGATAATACGAATCTGGTAGTGAATGCAGGTCCTTATTTTGCTTGTGGTATTGCTGGTAAAACAAAGTTTGATTTAGGAAATAACACAGAACGTAAAGTTGATACTTTTGGTGATGATGCTTTGAAGCGTTTTGATGCAGGTCTTGGCGTAGGAGTTGCATTGGAATTTGGTAGAATCATTGCAGGCTTGGATGGTCAATTCGGTTTGGTTGATGTGCAGAAATTTGGTAATCCTAAAAACATGAACTTCTCTATTGTTGTAGGATATAAGTTCTGATAAGAAAACACTGAAAATATAGAAAGCCGTTGCAGAAGACAATTCGCGGCGGCTTTTTTATTTTATGATTGAGAAAGTCATTTCCTTTATTGGATATACAATAGGAATGTACAGTCAGTTTACTATCGGCTTTTTATTAATCTGATAGCTTCTTCAGCTTTTTGAAATGCTCGATTACGGCTAAATAATTTTGGTCCTGACAAGCGTCGAATCTATTCCAGAGATCTCCTAAGACGACAGCCCCTCCGAAACCGAAATCCTTAATCTCCAATAAATTGTCTTCATTGATACCTCCCAATGCCATCACTTTCGAGTCGATAATCTTGGCTCTTTGTGCTTCGCGTAACTCTTCGGCAGTGTATGTTGAATAGTAATTCACTTTAGCGATACTGTCATAGATAGGGCTCATAAAAACATAGTCGTAAAAGTACTTTCTGTTTTTTACCTCTTCCACAGAATGGCACGAACAGCTGATATGACCATAATAATCATGCGGCTCTTTGGGATTACGTGCATTCAGGTGGATTCCCATCAGGTTGAATTCTTCTTTCAGATAAAAATGCTCATGTGTAACGATGCGACGGTGATATTTATCCGGAATAAGTGTCAATAGCCGTTCCGAATACATAGCCGGAGTCTCCGGCTTCCTAAGATGTAGGACATCCAGCCCCTCTTCGAAAAGAGCGGTAATAATCTTATCTTCTTCGACGAAGAAAGTAGGGGTGGTAACTACAATTAGTTTCATTTCTTTTGTTAAAATTGGATTGCTTAGCAAAGTTACTAATTAACTATGTCAGAAACCAACCTTTATAGTGAAAATTTGTTAGATTGCCAGTGTCCGCAGGTCAATTGTCCATAGTTCGCCGGCTAAAACATCACCAAAACCACAGATTATTTTCAGTACTTCCGTAGCTTCAATGCTTCCCTACAATGGCAGGAGTAACTCCCATCACTCCTTTAGGCGGAGGAGGCATCCGTTGCATTTCTTCTTCATCAGGATAAAGATCCCGGTAGTTCTTTTTTTGGTTTCCGTAGTTGAACACAGAAACCTGTCCTTCAAAACCGCAGATAGCACCATATACGTAAGGCTTTTTCTGTGCAATGCAAATGTCGTTAATCAGGTAGCGGGTGGCAAAGTTGTCACAGCCGTCCACTACTATATCATATTCCTGAATGATATCATAAGCATTGTCTTTCGTCAGCCGGGCAGAGTAGGGGTGTATTTCGATCTCACTGTTAAGAGCGGAGAGCCGTTCCGCAGCACAGATAGCTTTCGGTTTACCCAATCCTTTTCGGAATAGAGCACTTGTCGTTGCAGGTTAGTGACGCTTACTAAGTCATCATCTACCAGCCCGAGACATCCCACACCGGCACCTGCCAGGTAGAGAGCGATGGGAGAGCCCAGCCCTCCCACACCTACAATAAGCACTTTGGCTTCCTGCAGTTTCTTCTGACCTTCTTCTCCGACTTCGGGAAGTATAATTTGTCTGTCGTATCGCATCTGTTTATCTTTTAAAATCAAAAGACTGATCCCAATCTTTCCAGACGGGTTCACGACCCAGTTTTTTCAAATCACGTTCCACTTCAACCGCCTTTCGCTCATCACTTACGTGAAATTGTTCCAGGGTTTGAGGATAACTGAAATATCCTCCCGGTTCAGTTTTACTTTCCGCACTCATGGTTGTAACGCCAAGTGTTGCCATGTGGTTTCGGATTTCTGCACTTTCACGGGTGGAATAGGAGATATCTACGTCGTGGTCGAAGATTCGCATCGCGAATGTAAGTTGAGCCAGTTCCCGGTCATTCATGACTACATTCGGCTGGAATCCGCCGTTTTCAGACGGGCGCATACGCGGGAAGTTTACGCTGTATTTCGTTTTCCAGTAATGTTTCTGCAAATAACGTAGATGATAAGCCATCATCGTTACGTCGGTTCGCCATTCCTCCAGGCCGATCAGGACACCCATACCAATCTTGTGTACACCTGCCTGTCCCATGCGGTCGAAGCCGTTTACACGCCATTCGAATTTTGACTTCATGCCTCTTGGATGATACGTTTTGTAATTTGCTTTATGGTAAGTCTCTTGAAAACAGATCACTCCGTTCAGGCCATGATTAGTCAGTTCCTGATATTCTTCTGCTTTAAGGGGCATTACTTCAATTTGCAGGTTGCTGAAATAAGGTTTTGCCAAATCCAGCGCCCGGGCAATGTAGGGAACACCTGCTGCGGCAGGGTTTTCACCGGTTACGAGCAGTAGGTTCTCAAAAGGAGCCAGTCGTTTGATGGCTTTGTATTCGTTGACAATCTCTTCCTCTGTCAATATCGTTCTCTTCATCGGATTGCTGATGTGGAAACCGCAATAGACGCAGGAGTTGGTACATGAATTAGTCAGGTAGAGCGGTACGAACATGGAGATTGTCTTACCGAACCGTTCCATTGTATATTTCTGACTAAGGCGTGCCATCACTTCCAGATAAGGAGTGGCGGCAGGTGAAATCAGCGCCATAAAGTCGTTGACATCCAGATGCTCTTTTTTACCCAACGCACGGCGTACGTCAGCATCTGTTTTGGAATAGATGGCTTTTGTCGTCTCTTCCCAGGATATTTTTCTAATTCGTCGGAGAACATTTTAATCAATTAAAAATTAAAAATTGAAATGAGGGGAGAAGGTAGGTCAGTGGGCTGACTTTCTGTTTCTCCCCACTCATTATTTATTGCCTTTGGCACTTTTCTTTAAATCGCGTGACAATCTCATTGCACAGAAATTAGGTCCGCACATCGTACAATATTCTCCATCGATATGATGTCCTGCACGAAAATAGGTCTGCGCCCGCTCCGGGTCGAGAGACAGGTCGAACTGATCTTTCCAGCGGAACTCATAGCGAGCTTTACTCAATGCGTTGTCTCGTACCTGTGCACTCGGGTGTCCTTTTGCCAGGTCAGCGGCATGAGCGGCTATCTTGTAGGTAATGACTCCTACGCGTACGTCCTCTTTGTCGGGTAAGGCAAGGTGTTCTTTCGGAGTGACATAACAAAGCATAGCCGTACCCAGCCATCCGATTTGTGCGGCACCGATAGCAGAAGTGATATGGTCGTATCCGGGAGCAATATCCGTCACCAACGGGCCGAGTGTATAGAATGGGGCGTCATGGCATTTTTCAATCTGACGTTCCATGTTCTCTTTGATTTTATGCATCGGAACGTGTCCGGGGCCTTCAATAAATGCCTGAACATTCTTATCCCAGGCACGAAGCACTAATTCTCCCATGGTATCCAGTTCGGCGAACTGCGCTTCATCGTTCGCATCGTAGATAGAACCCGGACGAAGTCCGTCGCCTAAAGAAACGGCTACATCATATTGTGCCAGGATATCACAAATATCATCAAAGTGATCGTATAAGAAACTTTCCTGATCGTGTACGAGACACCATTTACTCATTATGCTTCCTCCACGGCTGACAATACCGCACAACCGCTTATCGGCAAGATGAACATTATGGCGGCGGATCCCTGCATGAATGGTGAAGTAATCTACACCTTGTTCACATTGTTCAATCAATGTATCCCGGTAGATTTCCCAGGTGAGGTCTTCCACTATGCCGTTCACCTTTTCAAGTGCCTGATAAATAGGAAC
>VOFG01001112.1_pt1 | contig 19522 bp, 26 predicted proteins | sample 5384171 | NCBI WGS metagenome assembly VOFG01 (sample SAMN12384726, study PRJNA508395) | human gut metagenome | isolation source: healthy gut F | host: Homo sapiens
GACATCCAGGTTTACGACGGACGGCTGTTCGCCGTCATCAATTGTTCGCACAAGGTCGAGGTGATGGACGCCTACACGGCGCGGCGCATCACGCAGATCGACATTCCAAACTGCCGCTACATCCGGTTCAAGGGCAAATATGCCTACGTTAGCGCGTATGTCGGGCCCGTGGCGATGGATCCCAACGCCCAAAAGGGCGCGGTCTTCAAGGTGGATCTCGACACCTATAAGATCGTCGGCCAGGTGACCGTGGGTTACCAGCCCGATGAACTGGCCATCATCGGCGGACGCGCCTACGTCGCCAATTCGGGCGGTTACCGCGCCCCGAACTACGACTCGACGGTCTCGGTCATCGAACTGGAAACCATGCGCCAAATGTACAAGATCGACGTGGCGATCAACCTCAGCCGCATCAAAGCCGACGCCTACGGCAACCTGTGGGTCTCCTCGCGGGGCAACTACGACGACGTTCCGTCGAACCTCTACCGGCTGGAACCCAACGGCGGACGTTACCAGGTGGCCGAGGCGATGAACATTCCGGCTTCGAACATGATCATCTCCGGGGATTCCCTTTATGTCTACAGTGTCGAGTACAGCAACCAGACCTCGAAAAACACGGTAACCTACGCCATCATCGACGTCAAGAAAAAAGCGTGTCGTATCGCGCAAATTCATCACCGACGGCACAGAGCTCGATATCGTGATTCCCTACGGCATTGCCATCCACCCCCGAAACGGCGACATCTATGTCACCGACGCCAAGAACTACGTTTCGAGCGGCGTATTGCACTGTTATTCGCGCAGGAAGGCGACACGGAAGAAGACATGTGCCGGAAAGCCCGGGAAAGCATATCGGGCACGAACGACATCATGATTTCCTTGGGAGGATACGGCGGCTACGTCACGTTCGGTTTCGACCACACCGTAGTCAACGTACCCGGGCAAAGGACTTCAAAATCTTAGGCAACGCATTCTATGCCGATGCCAACCCGAACCCTTCGGCTCCGGATTCGGGCGGGAGTTGCGAACCGGGCATCGTCATGGTGTCCATCGACCGGAACAACAACGGACTGCCCGATGACGAGTGGTACGAACTGGCCGGGAGCGAATACCATAAACCGGAAACCCGTCACGGTTTCCAAATCACTTATACCCGTCCGGCGGCAGATAAGGTGCCCACGCCGGACGACAACAGCCCCATCACGGACACGACTTACATCCTTTGGGAAACCGGAGACGGCGAAAAGGGCTATATTGCGAAAAACGCTTACCACAACCAAGACTACTACCCTGCGTGGATTGCCGAAGACCGGTTGCAGTTCAGCGGGACGCGTCTGGCCGACAACGCCGTGGACGAAAGCGGCGGAAAAGGCTCTTACTTCGTCCTTTACGCCTACGACTGGGGCTACGTGGACAACCACCCTAACAGCGAAGAGGACAAAATCAGTTTCGACATCGGTTGGGCGGTGGACAGCTTGGGGAATCCCGTCCACTTGCCCGGTGTGGACTTCATCCGCGTATATACCGGTGTCAACCAGCAATGCGGTTGGTTGGGGGAAACTTCCACCGAACTGAGCCGTGCCGAGGACCTGCACGTAGAAGACCAGACCCATTATTTACCCAATCCATAACCCTGAAACCATCATGAAGAAAAGAAGATTACATTTGTATACGGCGGCCATGCTGTTTGCATGCGCTTACAGCCTGCACGGGCAGACCACTTACACCGATGGTGTGTTCATGCTCAACGAAGACTGGTACGGACACAACAACAGTACCTGAACTTCATCCGTCCCGACCACCCGACCGACCCGTTCGAGTATTATATCATACAAAACAATGAATCCAATGCCGGACAGTCGCTGGGAGCCACGGCGCAATTCGGTGCCGTCTACGGCGACTACCTTTTCATCATCTCCAAACAGGATCAGGACGCGGGCGACGGGCTTTCGCCGGGCGAATCGGCAGAGACCCGCCAAGGAGGCCGCATCGTGGTGGCCGACGCACAAACCATGGAAATCAAAAGCCGTATTCCCATCATCAGAGCCAATGAAAAAGGAGTGTCCATCGCCGACGGGCGCAGTTTCGTGGGCGTAGACGAGACGAAAGGATATGTAGGCACATCGAACGGCATCTACATCTTCTGTTTCTCCCCGTTCGAGATTACGGGACGCATTGAGGGGACAGAGAACCCTCTCATCACAGGGGACGAGGACAACGCCGACGGCGTGGGACCGCTCTACCAGAACCAAATCGGCATGATGCTGCGTACGGCCGATTATGTATTTGCCATACAACAGGACAAGGGTGTCTTGGTAATAGACCCGCAGACGGACAAAATCATACATACCGTGGAGGGATGTTTCAGCACCATGGCGCAAAGCAAGGACGGCGACATCTGGGTGGGACGCAACACCAACATGGACTATCAGCATTACCCCTACGGCAATATGGGGGTCAAGCGGTGAATGTTGGGAGGGCAAGGAACTCTTGCGCATCGACCCTGAAACGTTCGAGACCGAAGCCGTCCCCATAACGGAAGGTAGCATCAACCAGACGTGGTATGCCTGGACGGCCGGTTCCTTTATGTGCCAGCACGCAGGAAAACGTGCTCTACTTTACTTATAATGACAACCGATGGAGTTGGTTCACGACCTCCAAGCTCTACAGGTTCGATATCGACACGCGGACATTCACGCAGATTTACGACAGTGCCACGGACAAACGTTATTTCTACGGAGCAGGCATACGCATCCACCCGCTCGATGACCAGATTTACGGGGCACTCTATTTGGACAACGTAGTGCAAAGCTACTGGATATACCAAATGGACAACCAAGGGAACGTGTTGAAAGAACTGGAGCCGATAGACCGTTACTGGTTCCCGGCCTTGTTCATCTTCCCGGACAACCACGCGCCCGAGGTGGAGGAACTGCCCGACGTCACGTTGGAAGACGGGGCGGTGGAAATAGACCTGGGCCACAAGGCTACCGACAAAGGATAACTTGGACGCGGCCATCGTGAAAACCGTAAAGTCGAACAGCAACGAGGACGTGGTGGGAGCCCGCATCCGGAACCACCGACTCACCCTGCAACCGAAAGCCGTCGGGGGAGGCCGACCTCGTCATCCGTTTCAACTCCAACGGAAAATACGTGGACCGTACGTTGCACGTAAAATCCTCACCACCGGAATCCTCCATACGGAAGAATCCCCGGTACGCGTATGGGGCAAAAATGGACGCATCCACATCAAGGGATTGCAACGGGCCACCCGCGTCCTCGTATACGACACAGACGGACGGCAGATTCGCGACACTGTCCTGTCACCGGGCGACTGCATCGAAGGGTTGCCGGGCGGCAAATGCTACATCCTGAAATTTAACAGAAAACAGTATAAACTGATTTATTAATTCATTAAATGTTTAATCCAATGAGAAATTTTACTCAGAAACTGACGGCACTCGCCGCTGTGGGGTGGCTTTCGCTAACCACCGCACTGGCCGGTGAACAGTTCGTGCCGAAGGAGTATTCCTACAAAAATGTGGGAATGAGCTCACAATCCACCATCAACATCCCGATGACGGACTTGTTCATCTATCCCGACGGGATGGATGCCACAGCAAACCTCGACGAAGCCGGGGTCAAGGCCGAATTCGAATTCACGGACGAAAACGTAGTGGGCCTATACAAGTATGAATATTACAGCTTTCGGAAAGGTGCAACAGCTCTACCTGATGCGCAAAGGAGGATATGTGACAGGACCGGCTGATGTGAAAGTTAAACTGACCTATAACGGGGAAACGGTGGAAAACACACTGGATATAGACATCGTGTCGCTCATCGCCCAAGATGACGAATACACGGCCGACCTCGGGCAGGCACTGATGATGCCGGTTCTGAACAATGACAATTTCATGAAAAACGGCGACAAGGCCAACGCCACGATCGAAATCCTTCAAGCCCCCATTAACGGACAGGCCACTATCGTTGAAGGAGCCGACGGAGAACAAGATACCATCAAATACGTGCAGAACGAGGGACTGGACAACTATTCATTTGACGAGTTGAAGTACAAGGTGACACTCGGAGAAGAGACCTCGGAAGCTACCGTGAAAATCAATATTCACAAGAATGCATACGCTTCGCGCGTTATCGACTTCCTGCCGGCTCCGGGGCAGTTCACCAACCAATTGTCTAAAAGCAATTCGGCCGAAGGGACATTGGGAACCAAAGGAGGCACCCTTAGCTTAGGGTCATTCGGAGGATATGTCATCTACGGCTTCGACCAACCCATCATGAACAATCCGAAAAACCCCTATGGGGTTGACTTCACCATCAAGGGCAACTCATTCGTAGCCAACATCTACGGCGTATGGACGGAACCGGGTGCCGTACAAGTATGCCAAGACCTGAACGGCAACGGCGTACCCGATCCGGAGGAACCTTGGTACGAACTGGCCGGTTCGGACTACTGGTTGAGTACGACCAAGCGGAATGCCCAGATGACCTATTACAACCCGAACTACGACAAGCGTTACACCGTACCCTGGACACTGAAATACACGGACAAGGACGGGAAAGAACAGATGGAAGCAGGTGCCGTGCTGACCAACCAGTTCCACCAGCAATCCTACTATCCCGACCCGTTCGATTTCGGTTGCGACCGAGACTCTGTAACTTTCGAAGGAGCTATTATCCGCAGTTCGCTGGACATGAGCGCACCAAGCTACATCGAGTTCTACCGCGCCCCGGCCTTCGGCTACTGCGACAACCGCGGGTATAACAAGACAGATCTCACCATCGCCCAAAACCCCTATTACAATGACGAGAACGGCAATGCCGCCGACGGCTTCGATATCAGTTGGGCTGTAGACAAGGACGGCAACCACGTGGAACTAGACCACGTGGACTTCGTAAAAGTCTATTGTGCCGGAAGCGCCAATGCCGGATGGTTGGGAGAATGGTCTACCGAGGTCCTAGGAATCGGCATCACGACTCCCGACCCAGACTACGTGCCCCAGGACTATTACCTGAACTATATCGGCATCACGCAGCTTCAGGTCATCCAAGGACAGGAATGCCAGTTCGAAGGTTTCCTCTTCAAAAACGGACGGCCTGTCACAGAGGGGACACAGAAATGGTGGCTCTCGACCGACAGTGTGGGTACCATCGACAACACCGGACTGTTCAAAGCCACAGGTAAAACGGGTAAGACCAAAATCTACTTCACACAGAAAGAAGATGTCCCGACCGACTCCATCGACATCGAGGTCGTAAACCTGACTTCCGTACTCATCGACCTGGAAGGCAATGCCAGCACCGTGTCCAACGACAGCACGAAAATGATTGTAGGCGAAACCATCTACATCAACGTGCAATGCACGGACAGCCGTGACGGCAGCCTGAACGGTACCGGACGTAACCGCTACATCTACGAGAACTTCGACTGGACGACCTCAGACCCCGAAATCGGAACCATCAACAACGGTTCTTTCCACGGCCTGAAAGCCGGACGCACCATGTTGCATGCTTACTCACGGTCCAATCCGAAACTCTCCGACTCCATCCTCGTCATCGTGGAGGAAGCACCTGAACTCAAGCCCGTTAGCGACCCCATACGCCTGGCTTATTATGAACCGGAAGGCAGTAAGACCAGTAGCGAGCTCTTCACGGCCGGAAACGGTTCCACTATCTATCTGGACGGCGTAAAGTCCACGAGCCACTACGAACACGCCATCGAGAAGAACGAACTGGGCTATAAATACAACGAAGGGGAATACGTCACAGACACCCTGACCTTCGACCTGACCCATTACGGGCAGAAGAAACAAATGCAGTTGTGTATCGTCTACGCCCCCGACACGAAGGCTTCCGCCCGTCTCCTGCTGTACAGCGACAAGAACGCCGTGAAAGCATACGATGCCGAAGCCCGCGAAGAACACGTGAAGACTCTCATCGAAGAATTGGCGGCCGATTCCGTACAACGATTGACGGCTGACGGTGCCTTTACCTACATCGCTGCCGGAGGCAGCATATACCGTTACAACACGGTCGATGCCTGCTGCACGCACAAGCTGCAACTGCACGGAAAGGCTACCGTCGACCGCATGCTGACGGCACGCAACCTCCTGTTGGTCGTTTCGCATACCCCGGCCGGAGACTACCACCTCGACATGTTCTACAAGACCGACCTTGAAGCCATCAAGACATTCAGCCTGTCCAAACCCGCAACCGACATGGCCGTAACGGGCGACAAGCTCTATGTCCTCACCTCTGCGGACGGCAAAAGCGGCATGGACATCTTCGACCTGAAGAACTTCATACAGGAACGCCAAGTGTCATTGGGACAGAAAGGACTCGGAGTGGAAACCCTCATGGCTCGGGACGCACGTGTCTACGGCATCCGCCCGTATAACCCCACGACGGAAGAGGATGCGGCCATCCTCGAATTCAACACGACCAACCGCACGTCCAAACTGATCGGGACTGACGGTATCCAGGCCTACTTCGAAGGCGTACCGGCCGCAGTCAAGCCGATGGGCGGCGACTCCATCCTGTTGGCCAACTACAACGGCTTCACCGCCTACGACACCAAGACTGGGGAAATCCGCGACGGCATCATCATGGCGGCCGGAAACACGGTATACCCCACCGAAGCCGTACAGGATACTCTCTCGCAGCGTACCTACGTGGTTTATGCCGATGAAAACGCGGAGACCTACCAGGGAGCTGTCTATTATGGCGATGAGTTCACCAAAGAATTCGACATCTACGACCTCGGCCGCACACCGGCCAACCTGTCCGCCGTACCAGAATTCGCAGACAACGAGGCACCGAAACCGGCCAGCCGCTTCAGCATGAGCCCCAACAGCTACTGTTACGAAATGGGCACCAGTGCCTCCGCGCATACCATCTGGAAATCCAGCAACTTCACCGACCACGAGGGAGACTTCGACATCTACCTGCGCGGACTCGAGAAATACCCCTGGATTACGCAGCTCGACAACCTTGAAGACGGCGACATCCGCATCGAGGCTCTTTACAGGGGTACGGTGGACAAGGATTCCGTCATCACCTTCCAAGTAGAAGCCATCGACCGCGCCGGAGCTTCCACGCTCGTGGATGCCACCTACACTATCAAGGCGCAGATCGTCAAGCCCACCGTGGCTCAGGCTATCAAGGACACCACGACCGTGCTCGGCACCGATACCCTGCGCATCGGCCTGAAAGATGTCTTTGCCTACACCGGCACCACTTACGGCATCACCCTCGCCAAGACCGTATCGGCCAACGACAATGCCGCCCTCGTACGCGACAGCATAGACACCGCTACGGACTCGCTCATCCTCATCCTCACACCCGGAAAGACCGGCATGGCCAACCTGGCCGTACGCTACACCGTGACTAAGGAAGGCTATGGCGAGAAGTTTGTCGAGACTACCTTCCGTCTCGTCGTGGAAGACCCGAATGCGATAAGCGGCAGCACCGTGGCACAGCACTTCCAAGTATTGGCCAACCCCTTCAAAGATCATTTGGAGATCCGTATACCGGAAGACGGTACCGTGACCCTCTACGACATGAACGGACGTGCCCTCATGCAGAAACAACTGCAGGCAGGTACGAACATCATCCCCACAGGGACACTGGCAAACGGTACCTACCTCCTGGGCTACAAAGGGAGAAACCCTGAAGGTCGTACGCGAGTAAACAAAAAGCCCCGTCCAAAAGGCTTAAACCAAAACAAAGAGAGGTTGTGTTTCTGACACAACCTCTCATCTATTATTAACATTACACCCAAACAATAAGCATATAGCAAATACTGCTATACTTACATTTTTCATATCCTTGCCTTTATCAGTTTTATTTCCCCATCCTTATTTCCCACAAAAGCCCAAAACCGTCCTTTATCGACAGTCATACAATGTATATTGACAATATGTTTTTCATCCGGAGAAACACCCAGAATGCCCAATTACCCCAAACCGTCCTGTTGTGCTCTACTTTTTCGTCCAAAACCGGAAAGTCTGAATACGTGGAAAGCACCTTTGATACAATAAAATTAGCAAAATCAGGGATAAAATCAGCAAGAACGAAGATTCTGGCGTTTTCAGCCCTGTTCTTGCTTCACTCCGTCCACATACAGTTCCTTGTTGATGTAAAGTTTGCCCTCTTGCCGGCAGGTGAGGGAACCGCCCTCACCCAAGGTGATGTTATACCCCTGTCCGGCCAAGATATACTCCTCGGAAATCCATAACTCTCCGGTCAGTTGGCTCCAGTCCACATTGGCAAACAGGCGAATCACTTTCTTGCCGCCTCCTCTCTCTTCATAGAATTGCTGCGGCACATCCGCTCCTGCTTTCAAGGCCTCGTACAGCCGCATGGCGTCATCAGCCGAGTAGACACCGGAATAACGGTGCTGCGGCATATCCTCCTCTTCCTTGGTAGACCAAGGGATGATGATGGAACCGTCTCCTCCACCGGCCACCGGCCCGTCTTGCAGGATGATTTCATCAAAACGGCACATTTCTCCGGCCTGTACCTGCGTAGCATCCTTTCCTGTCGGTTTTCCATTATTGTCGAGATTGATACCATAGATATTTCCGGTATAGCTTTTATTATCGTACATCACAATGAAAAAGCCCAACTGGCTTTCCGGGCGTCCGTCCTCTCCTTCCCAGAACTTGAAAGGAGGCACATACAAGGCATGATAAAGCCTCTGATTGGGTTCGTCCGTATAGCGTTGTCTCCATTCGAATTCTATCCCCAAATTGTCCTCATCTGTATCATAGTGGAATGTCACATAATGGAAGTCTCTTGTGGACGTAGCTACCGTATTGTCGAACTGGTGAACCTCCGCCATATTGAACGTGGCCTGCTTCGGCAGGTTGGGGAATATGATTTTACAAGACTCCACCGGTTCTTGCGTTTCCCCATTCTCATTCTTATGTATAAACTTACAAAAAACCAGTTTACTCACCTGTCTTTTAAACGCCATAGACAGTTTGAAATCACCCGGCCTTACTTTATCCGACACCGTATGCCCCACAAAATATTCCAAGCCTTTCGAGTAGTCCCCAAACATCACCCTTCCTTGCGCCGTTCCATCAGACAGCGTGTCTATGTGCACGCCTGCAACGGGATTTTCCACCGGATATTTATCGTCCGCATAATTTGCGGCAGGGGGATTTGACAAAGCATGAAAAGTATATTTGACAGTTTCGTCCTCCTCCCAATAGAATGCGGAAGCTTTGTCCTTGGCCGTCAATTCTCCGGTAACTCCATCCGTAACCTTATAACATCCCCAACGAGGCTTTCCCAATGGTTGGTTATTCAGCACCATGGTCTTAAGGAAATAGAACTCCCCGAATTTAGGCCCTGTTTCGTTTTGTCCGATAGCGTCACGTTTCTGTACAAATCCTGTGCCTACTCCCGAAACAACGATTTCCCTCCGCCCTACCGGTAGCACCATGTCGTCCGACTCCTTGTCGCACCCGGCCAGCAAAGGACGAGCATCCCATCATCCACCTTATCTGAATTGTCATATTCTTCATCATTCCTCCTTCTTCTATTTATCCGAACCGACAAAAGCACCCGTTCCATCGGCACTGTTACCCTTACCTTTCAACTCAGACGTACTTCCCGAACCTGCGGTAAACGTTCCGGCCTCATAATGGGACTTCCCTTCGTAGGGCGCGGTGTCGAATCTGTTCCGACCCTCATTCCGGGCAATTTCCACCGCATCCCTTATCGCCCCGATGACGCCTCCGAGAGTGTACCAGCTATGGTCATTAGGCGAAGGATAGTCCGGAGACATTGCCACCTTACCGAACGCAATGCCGCCGGTCACCGATGCCTTGTCGACATAACCCACCAAGCCGCCCACGGCAGAATGGGTGTTCGTTTCTTTATAGTCGGCCACTTTTCCACCCGTCACATTTCCGGCCACGGTAACATCTGAAATCAAGGCGCCAAACCGCACACCGCCTGCCACGCCACCGGTATAGTTCCAAGAGCCTTCGGCCTCCTCCGCATGAACAGACACACGCACGTTGCCACCCTCCAACATCCCGTTGGCATCAGTAAGCAGTCCCACCACGCCGCCGGTATATCGGCTACCCGTTCCCCGGCACTTGTTGGTGACCACAATTTCGGCTCCTGAGCCACCCCGCAAATTGTCGACATTTGCCAATGTTCCATTGCATTGCCCTACGACTCCCCCATACAAGAGGTATATGCCGCTTCTGGGTTGGCCGCCTCTGCCGTAACTTTAATGCTGCCCGACAGCATGATGTCCGTCAGGGCTGCCCCGGGGCAGTTTTCCCACCAACGCCCCGATACAATAGTCCTTATCCAGTCCATCGCCATTGTGCAGCGTAATGTCCAGTTCGGCGTCCGCCAGGCTCACGTTGCTGACGGTACCTCCCTCGCAGACACGGGCCAATACCCCCATCCCGTATCGTGGTCGACAGTCAACGACGCATCGGGGTCACTCTCTTTGTGTATGAGCCGGGCACCTCTCAAATTCAGGTTCTTCACCGTACCGTACAAAGTGTTGAACATAGGGTTCACCAGATTCAAAAATACTGAATCCTCCTCCGTTGAAGGTCACGATATCCGGCAGATCCTCCGGAATGAAAGACTCTCCGTTAAAATCCACATTTGCCATCAGCGTCATTTCATTCCGGTACTTGCTTTTCTGCAACAGCGTTACCGTATCCCCGCTCAAGGTACACGTATAGTCCTTGTTACATTCCTTGATGGCATTCATAAAATCTTTTATATTGAAATTATCATACTTCGCCGTCGTGATGGTGTCATCGTCATCCCCCAATAATCGTCCATACCATCCTGAGTGATGTTGCTCTTCAAGTCTTCCAACGAAACCGTGTAGGACTCTCCGGCTTCCAATCGCCCCAATTCCTTTACGTTGGATATCGTAATATAAGGATAACCGTCTTGGCGCTGTAGGGAAAACGTACTGTAATCTCCCGGTGCCAGATGGAAGGTCACCGAATCTTCATCATTCCCTTTATCTGCCTGCGCGATGATTTTCCGGCTCTCTTCTTCCACAAACCGGAAACGCAATCCGTTCTTATCGTCCAACATCATCGTACAGGCGTTTTCAACGGGCGTTCCTTCCCGCCAACCGGTTTGAACCGCAGTCCATATTCATCTTCATCGTCCACTCCGACAAGTGTCAGGCGTGTACAAAGATGACGGAACTCCAAATGCACGGCATGTCCGTACTCGATTTTTTCGGTCACGGCTTCCAGTGGGTCGGGATTGAACACCGAGTCGCGATAGGCAAAACGGTCCAGCACCACCGGTTCCAGTTCCACGCCAACCTGAGCAATAGGCCCCGTCCAGTTTTCCAGATAATAGGCCGTGAACTTCGCCTCCGTCGCGTTCCAAGGCCAGGTCATCTCATACTGCTCTTCCGTTCTAGTATTGACCCACGCTCCGTTTTCCAGCGTCAGTATCGTATATTTGGTCACCTTCTCTTCCTTCTTGGAATCGGTGGTCTGTGGGTCTAAGGTAAACTCTGCCGACACATGAATCACATCGGTATCCTTAAAGTTCTTCTTGCCCTCTATGCCCCCGCTTCAATCTGGTCTCATCCTGTAGCCATGCCGTGGTGAAGCAAACCGGTATCCCCGGTCGGCCCTTAACACCATAGAGAGCATCTATATCCTCCCGACACCCCACCGACAGCAACAGCATTATGCCGTACACCATCCATTTCACCTGTCTCTTCATACCACAATTCCTTCTTTTTTCAGATTAATCCGTGATGAACACACGGTTGATTATATCGTTGGCTACCGTCCTTTGAAATCGGAGGGCATCCTGCCGACCACTCCATTGACTATCTTCTTGTAACCCCCACTCCGTTTCGTCCTGCATCTCCTTGGCCTGTACCATGCCGTGGAACTTGCAGCCGGCCATATCGCCTCCACTCATCTCCCCTGCCAACACACCAGCCACGCCGCCGCGACACATCATCTTCGCCTCGCGTACTGTACAATCGAAAATCTGACCGCTCGAAATGCGCCCTGCGATACAGCCGGAAGGGGTATCCACATCCATGTTTCTCACTGTCACGAAATCCAAGTGCAGGTTTCTCAACCATCCGCCGCGAATCTCTCCTATCAGCCCCACCAGTCGGATGAAGGGCCGATATGTTCAAAATCAACATCAGATTATGCAAGACATACCCTTTGCCGTCAAACGTCACCCACTCCGGCAAAGCCTTGATAAGCGCCCGCTTGCATCGGGCTTCATATCCTTGCAGTCTATATCGTTCCACAAATAAAAAAGTCCAGCCCGGGCCCAAAGTTTCCTCGTTGTTATACACCCCGTATTGGGCCAGCAAAGTACTATCTTCTGTGGTCATGCTCTCCATATTATCCGCATTCCGGTTGTACACTTCCAGCCATACGGCAAACTGTTCTTCCGAATGGATGCCCGGCAACTTGTCCACCTCTCCCACATGCTGTTCGTTCCAGTCTATGATTTCATGAGGATAGACGGTAGGGGTAATCCCCTCCATGCGGATGGTCAGCGGATGCTTCCAGCCTCCCTCCAGTCCGGTCAGGGCCTCTCCTCTCGTGGGCTTCACTCGCTGGGGTTTTCCGGTCTTGTCCTTCACTTCGATATAGTCTATCTTCGCCCCGGCAGGCAGAATGACCGGATAGACCGTTCTCGGTTCCTGCCCCCCACCAACAATGTGTAATCATCCACCCCGGAGCGGTAAAGGAAGAACGACCGAAGTCATATTGGGACGCCCTGTCCAACGGCACCGTATCCACCGTCAACGGAAAATCTTCATAGGGAAACGGGTCTATCTCTTTTCTAAGGATATGCGCTCCCAAGACATGATAGGTCAGGTGCACCGTCAGTTTCTCATTGCCCTCAGTGTCTGGCGAGAATCCTTCGCCCAAAAAGAGCAATACCATCGCAAACCGGTGTCGGAACTGATAATTTATATTGTCATACTGCATTTTTTGGGCGGTCAATAAGTCCACAATATGTCCATCCTCCGTAAAGATGTGGATATAATGTTCCCCCTTTTTGGCTACCGGCAGGTACAACCAAAGAACTTCCATTCGATTTCACGTAGTTCGGCGGCATCTTCTCCTTGGGCGCAAACGGAAAATAGGCAAACGTGACCCCGAACTTGCCCAAAGCCACATTGGCAACTTCCGTCGAAGTGAATTTTCTTGCCCCTCCCATATCGGAATAGGTCAACTTCGTATTCTTCAGATAGAGCGTGTCGTCATTACCCTTTCTATGGCTCCAACGGTCGGGCTTGGCGCAATTCGGGTCATGGTAGGAGAAGAAACCTATCGTGTCGCCGGATCCAAAGGTGTCATATGACATCGTGAGTTTATTATCCGGCACGGCTCTGACCGCCATAGTACTGGCTATTTCGCCCTCTATTTGCAGATAGTCCATCCTCAAAGGGTCATCTCCCGTCCATATCTCGTCCTGCCGGCAGCCGATGAAAAGCAGCATCACTGCCAACCATCCCCCCATATCCTATATCTATGCTTCATACTCATGGTGTTTCTATTTCGTTGAAAGTTGTTCCTCTGTTATATCAGTGTCACCTACCTTGATATGAAATCCCCTGAAGTCTATCTTAAAATTGTCACCGTTGAACTCCGGCAACGTCGTACCGACCGGAACTTCTATATCTCGCAGCAGGTTGAACACCCATTTATTTTCTCTCTCGGACCACATGCCAAACCTCATCAGGCGATAGTTGGTTTTCGAGGATTCTTGTTATACGCCTTTGCCAAAGCCATCAGGTCGTCCCAATTCGTGATTCCGCTCTCGCCCAATACAGGCCTCTCTATAAGTTTTGTACTCCAACCCGTAACCTCCACATTCACAAATTCTATTTCGCGCCCTTCCACCTTATCCAGCAGCTTCACATTAAAGGTAAACTGGTATCCGGGCCAGAATTTAAGGGCACATTCTTATACTCCACCCACTCATGCTTATTGTCGTCATACCTCCACCAGTCCATAGTCTCCGGAAACAGTCCGTGAAACACCTTGTCCTTCCCCAAGTCGATAAACAATTCGGGTCTGTGTCCAAAAACACGAAACTGAGACCTATCCGGCGGAAGCACCCATACCGGGGTGGAGAAAACCGTATTCGTTTCATCAGGTTGCAGGAGCGAATCTTTGACCCAAAAAACATTTTTCTGAGAATACCCAGCACCGGGTTGCCCGTCCTGATATATTTCCCCCTTCATACGGCTAAATGCCTGGTTGCCTTCCGTTGACTCTTTGCCTTCAAACCCCGGAGTTTCCATCCATATTCGTAAATAGTCCACCCAAACCCTGATTTTGTTCCCTTTCAGTACCTGCTGCAATTCGCCAACCTCACTATGAAAACTGAAGCCAACGGCAGTCATCTTGTGTTCCAAACGGAATTGAAGCGTGGTACCAAATCCCACATTCTCCAATTTTCCCCAGATGATATCCGCCTCTTCCGCCGCCGGAGTGCCCAAGGGAGCGATCATCCGCTTGAATTGATTACCCAAAGTGTCATCTGCTACCGGAGGATCCTGCGGCCCGAAATACATCATTCTGAAATTATCCGTCTGCAAATAACGCCGATTATCTGTCTTTCCATCAAAACCCGGATTTAGTTCCTCCTTCTGCACCGGATAGTTATACAGATTGTCCAGATAAACCGCCTCTACAAGATTCTTCTCCTTATCCTGTACATAAATGTCTTTCCACATCAACGGTTCCTTTGTCTCCACCTTGGTATAGACATACCCGTATCCTGCTTCATCGAACACACATTTCGCACTGGCCATTTCCCCGTCCGGATACGAGGGATATGTGAAAAGCATCGTACGGCTAGTGATGGCTTCTTCCTCTCCCACCTGTCCTTCACCGCCCGAGTAGCAATGCCCAGCCCTCCGGTAGCGGCACAAAACCATGACCGGTTTGTTTCCGTCTACGTCGCTTTTCATGCCAACGCCCGGCTCATCGGCACAAGCTGCCGTCCACAGCAGCAAAACTGCCGCCATACATATTCTCGCTTGGATATAATATCTGTTTCTCATATCGTTCCTATGGTTGTGTTTTGGGTTTGACGGGCACCAACTCCATGTCTACCTCGGCTTTGCTCCACGGCTCCAATATCGCCGTCAGCACCACCACCTCGTGGGTGACGGCATCGATGGCCAACGACAAGTTCAGTCGATGCCCAGCCTTTAAAGAAATCTCCGCCTTATTGGGCACAATTTATACAGTGTGGTACCTTCGTTACCATCGTTTCTCTTTACGTTAAAATAGAGAAAGTCTTTTCCCTCGTTCAACAAACTCTGCTCCGGCACGATGGCCTGAAAGAGGTATTCCTGATAGCGTGCTTCCGTATCGTCCGTTTTGACCGGAGAAACCGTGCGCCGCATGATAACGTTCTTTCTCCTATCAGAACCGGCCTCGGTCTTGTCATCGGCATCCGACACACGGACAGTGCGCCGCCCGTCGTTGTCGATGACCTCCGAATAGCTCACTTCGTATGCCCGCAACATACTGCGCAAATAGGCACTCTGCACCGCTTCCGGTGGAAAGGTCCTTCTGCCGGATTGTCTCCCACAGGAAGTTTCACCTTCACCTGCACCATGGCAAACGCATGATGGAAGGTGAGGGTACCCTTTTACCGCGCTCGCTCAAAGCTGACGCCGATAGGCTATCAGCATATCGGCCTCATCCAGCGCCCCCTCTGCACTCTGGTCATCAGGCACTTCTTCCAGATAACGTTTGCTGGGAAAGTGTACGGCCTCGAAAGGAAAATAAATGGAAGTCGGGACAAGCGTAAGCCAGTTGAAGCCCTCCCCCCTCCGCTGCAGAAAACTTTTATAAGGATATTCGTCGGGGCCTACAGTATCGTTCGTATGCGTATATCTATAGGTATAATAGTTTCCATACTCGTCCTTAAAGTTCGGCTGAGAATAATTCACCGGACAGTAGACGCGGATTTCATCGCCCTCATGAAAATATTCGGACTCATAAAGCGCATTCTCCCTTGGCCCACTATGGCCCGGAAATGCACACCCGAATCCTCGCTCTCCGACACCGCCATCTCTTCAGAGGTGCAAGCCCCGAACAGCAGGAATCTATCGGTATGATATATTTCAGTTTATCCATAATCCTTGCCATCTTTATTGTTATATGCCGCCCGGCGTCACTTCTTCCCATCCTCCGTCTACCGGCTTGTCGTCTATCCAGGTGGTCACCCTTACGTCCAGAGAGTTGTCTCCCGGTTCAGGCCATTGTCTGATTCTCGCCTTGATTACCATGCGTGCCGCGTACCAACGATTCCAGATTGGGCAGCTTGGCCGACACCGATACGGGATTTTGATCCGCACCCTCCTCTGTTTTGCGGATTTTCAACGTCAGATAATACTCCTGCACATTATTCTCCTGTGCATCATCCTTCTGTACATCATCCCTCTTCACATTGCCCAGAAACTTGGTTTCATGCAGATAATAAGTATTTTCATCGGCTTTTGGCTGCTGCCCATCATCATACTTAATAGCTATGGGCTTTTCATACACATGGCTATAACCGTGAAATCCGATTCCGCCGGCACTTCATATTTCTCACCCATTCCTGTGCGTCTGTCGTCCCGGCTAGGTTCACCAATTTGTCCCACTCGCTGTCGTTCATGCGGGGCACCAGATACGATGTCTTGGCCAACTGGTCTATCTTCCATTCCAACACCTCCATGGGAGCGGCATTATCCCCGTTCTCATAGCTCAAGGAGAATTTCACGGGCACAGAGGCCAGTTCCACAGTCACTTTCGTGAGGTAGACATGCGTGGCCCGAGTGATAAAATCCTCCATTCCGTTATCCACCGAAAGCGTGATGTGCTCTTGCGCGAAGCGATAGGAACCTTGCCATGTTTGGAGAACGGGAAGTTTCCGGTGCCGTCGGTCAGCTTCAAGCTGTCCAGCTCGGTTATCATTTCCGCTCCCGGCAGCGTGACTATATCTTGAATCAGTTCTTCCGAGTTGGCCAGGGCATACAATATCTTTTTTACCCACCGTTGTCATGATGCCTTCCTTTTATATTCATACAGGAAACGGCTATCTTCGGGGACACTGTAATTTTCGACGTCCATCAACTCGTTGAACTCTACGTTCTTCGTTTTTTCATCCAACAGAATGACGCGCAGTTCCTTCACCTTTTTCACAATCCGGGCACATCCCTTGTCGGTGCGGGAGAGTGCGACATTCAGTTGCATTACAACGGACTGCGGCACACGAGCATACGCATCGTCAAATCCGGGCTCTTCTACGGAGTCCTTGCAACTGCCCAACAGCAGGGCCATCCAAAGAATGCCCCAAGACAAACTGCCATACAGGAAATTATGAACCATTGTTTTCTCATTGCCTTTTATCGGTTGTATCAAATTTCTACTGACTGGTTACGGACCCGCCGACTCTGCACGCCCACAGTCACATCCACATAAGCCCAACGGTCTCCCACAAGGAAGAAGCAGAACTTGTAGTTATATTCACGGTCAAGGTATTCTTGCACCTTGTAGCTCTGTTCGGCCGTATTGCGGCCCGACACCAATCTTTATTATATATAAGAAAGATCAAAGTTCCTCGAACTGCACCTCACGCTCCAATTCAACACACTGATGCCGATGTTCACGTAAGCCAGCTCGCCCCCTTCAGGAAGAAGTCCATCTGGTAATCATACCCCTGTCCAGAAATTCCTGAGGCGAGTAACGGTAGATTTCCTCCGAACTGCGCAGGCGGGACAACATGTCGGGCAAGTTCACCCGTACGATTTCGTTGCCGTTGCGCTTGTCCGTAATGGACAACACACCATCGTCCGCCGGATCCTCGTGGTACATGATACGGGATGTCATGAAGTCCGCATGGGCTATCTTGCCCGTCACGGCCTCCGTGCCGTCCGAAGCGGCACGCACCGGCGTACGGTCGTCCGTATTCCACGTGTCATGGGGTTGGTAAACCACAGGCCCCATACTCTCGTCCACCGAGTTATCCCAACGAAGCTGCATGTTGCGGTCCACAATTTTCATATCGTAATTCTCCACGTCCATATCCGTAGGGTCATCCAATTCACGGAGTGACACGTTAATCTTCTTTGTGTTGCGCATCAAAGAGATTTTATGGTAAGTGGGACGCTGTCCGAACACTTCCACCGGGGGTACATTCCATACCGTGCCATACCGTGTCGAGCGGCAGACCGCCGTTGTCCACCCAATTCAACGTTCCGCCGGAAAAAGTACGGGATTCGCACTCCAAATGCACGCCCACCTCGCACAGGGAATCACCGGACTCGGGCAAAGCCCTCAAAAAGCGGGCACGGTCTGAAGCAAGCATGTCGTCATAACAACATTGCCCTGCCAATACCAGAAATTGGTAACGGCCCGGTGCCAGGTCCATGTGCATGGCATAAAGCGGGTCGGCCAAAAGGCCGGTAGTCCCCCTCGTTCTTCACCTCACGGCAGGTCACATAATGCCCCGTTTCGTCAAACACATACACGCTCACCGCCCCCACGTGGTCGTTGAACATGTCGGCACGCTGCAGGTTATAGTCATATTTAAACGACAAATACAGCCCTGTAGGACAGTCCTCCGTCTCGTCGTGCATCATGTCGCAGGACACCGTCAAGGCACCGGATATCAACCCGCACCACTAACTGCAAACCATTTTTTAATCATATACCCCATAAGACTTATCTTTTCGTACTACATTCACATTATTCATTTACTATATGTCGTGGGAGTCCCCTATCGGGACTTGCCTCCTTATGTTCCATTCCGTTGGGAGCGTCTCCTTTTCACCCTGCCTTTAAAAACGCACGGTGTCCGCACCGGATGTCTTTCCCGTCGTCACCCCAGCCTCAACGGTACCGGCCGCTTCCTTTCACGAAAGCCTTCGGGGAGAATTGTTTTAAAAAGCGGAGGATGCGCCGCCGAACCGACCGACATGCCCTCCACTATGATTATAAATTAAAGATCTACGTTTTGCTGACGTTTAGCCCAAGAAAGGATATTCACCTGAATCTTCACAAAAGCTTCTTTGGGATCGTCCCATTCGTCTTCAATAGACGGTACTTCCGCATCACCGGACCGCTGACGAAGTCACGCTCAGTTCGTACCAGTTGTTACGGAGTACGCCGTAGCGTCCCAAATGCTTTGCTTCAGTATATATATTTTGTTCACCACTTATCGCATGGAGTCAAATCGTCACCGAAATGTTTGATCAACGCCTTGTAGTAGCTTTCACCGACCTTGAAGTACTTGATGGTGCCCATACGTCCGTCGATAGATTAGATATTTATTATCGACCGACGTTTTTCTGTCTTCTTTCTGTTACCGTCATCTGCTGCATCTCATAAGTTTTTTAATAACAACCTCCCATTCATCTGTTCCAGTTTGCGACGCTCATATTTTTCAGCATAGGTTATCGTTCACGCTAAACTATAGTATATTTACCACCGGCTTTATT
>VOFG01002047.1_pt1 | contig 19514 bp, 23 predicted proteins | sample 5384171 | NCBI WGS metagenome assembly VOFG01 (sample SAMN12384726, study PRJNA508395) | human gut metagenome | isolation source: healthy gut F | host: Homo sapiens
ATTTGAGCAGCGAATCGTGATATTTTGTTCTATCAGATCATTTTCTTGTGAATCGTCCTCGTTTGGAAGCAAAAGCTTTCTGGTGATTGTAGATCGTGACTTGTCCGAGAAAATATTCAGCTTTGAGTTTAGAGATAGTTGCTTTTTGTTGCATCGAATTGGTAATTGCCAAAGCTTCTTTTAAAAGCCCATCGAGATGTATTCTTGAATAATCAGTTTAGCTTCAATTAAAGTTCTTTGTCATTACTTTCTTGAGCGAACCTGTTCATGTGGATAGCATAGGGCTAAAGCGGAATCTTTTTGGAGATGTACTCAAAACAAAGAGACTGTGCTGTCCATCTTTCTTTTGAATATCCTGGATTGTCTTAATATTATTTTGGTTTGTCTGTCTGTCTTTTCGCTTTTTTGTTAGGTATAACTAGCTTTGTTTTTTGGAGATTTTTCTTACTTTTTAACAATGTTTTTATGCACCGAGGACAGTAAAATTTGGATTTGTGTCCTTGTATATCTTGTCCGCGTCCTGCATGCCGTACATATAGAGTCCTCCAATGAGCCTGTACACTATCCGTATATTCCAAATTCTCGATAATGGTGGGAGCGAGTTTCATCGTCGTCTGTTTGTGTGAAGAAACGGAAGTTGTCATAGTAGATAATAGCTCTCGCGCGCGCCTGGTCAGAGCAGTTCGAGAATCTCCCGCAATACCGGATTCATGCAAGTAGTAGGAGCCTATCATGACAATGTCGTCTTCTTCCAGTTTGGGGAACAGACATCGAGACGTTGTTTGGGGTAATCCTTGTAGAAGATATATTCGGCATCACTTTGCTCATTGAGAAAAGCCAGAGATACCGGTGATTTCCCGTCAGGAATACATTCACATGGTCGGTCGGGGATATTGTTGTCACGCATGAATTGCAGGATAATGTTTCCCCACGCGGTCGTTACCGGTTTCGCTGATGAAACCGACGTTTGCCCCCATCCGGCCTAAGGATACGATGCCGTTGAATACAGAGCCTCCGGTACGGTTGCGAAGGCTGGTCGCCCTGAAAGATGATGTCGAGGGATTGTTTCTCCGATACCGATTACTTTTCGCATAGTGATCTTGATTTTTCTCCCAGATAACCTCCGTGGCGTTTAGAATATTCTTCTATGGTGAATTGGGTCTTTTTCATGTAGTCTGTGCCACCAGAATATCGCCGATAACAGTCATCGCGGTTGTCGAAGTAGTAGAGTCATTCCCAGCGCACAAACTTCGGCAGGTTTACCGGTGCTCAGGCAACATCCGATTCTTGGCGCAAAGGACTGTCTGATTTCCGGTGATAACGATAAACTCCAAGTTCCGGGTCCAGATTGTACAAGCAGGTCAGTTCGACAATCTCACGTGTCTTGCCAGAATTGGAGATTAAGTAAAAGCAAGTCGTTCTTCTGCAAGATTCCCAAGTCGCCGTGTTGCGCTTCGCTGGGGTGCAGGAAAACGGACGGAATACCGGTGGAACAGAAAGTAGTAGCAATGTTCATCGCAATTTGTCCGGCTTATCCCATGCCGGAAGTAAACCAGTTTCCCGTTTTTCTGATGTACTTGCTCTACAATCAGTTGTATAGCTTTCTCGTATGCGTCTGTTACAGGGATGTTGAGCACGGCTTTGCTTCCTGTTGCAATAGTTGTTTGATGGAGTCTATCATATGATCAGTTTATTTTTTCTTTTAATTCTTCCGGCGTGTTTGCTATTTCGTAATAGGTGGAAAAAAGGCTGCCGGGCAAATCCTTTTATCTTCTAATGTCTTGAGTGTTTTCAACAGTTCGTCATAGAAACCGTATTCGTTGTAGAAGATGACTTTTTTCCGGTGGTATCCGATGGAAGCGGCAGCCATTACATGGAATATCTCGTCCAATGTGCCTATGCCTCCCGGCAATGCTACCAGATATCCGATTTTTCTCTGTCATGATATCTTTCCGCTCACTAAGGTTGTGGGTATGGATCACTTCATCAAGGAACGTGCAGACCATTTTCTCTTCCAGTTTGGTAGGAACTACACCGATTACTTTACCGCCGTTTTCCTCCTTCACGGCACGCGCTACGCATTCCATAAGTCCGAGATCGGCTCCTCCATAAATCAACGTTTTACCTGTTTTACTCATCCACTCACCGATTTGGCGGGCACTTTCAAAGTACATTTTGTCAATGTTTGCGGCGGCAGAACAGAATATTCTATCTTTTCCATATACGTTGTTACTGTTATAGTCCACAAATATCTGCAATTTTCTATAAACAGCAATAAGTTTTATTGTATTTTTGCGGCATTAATTCAATAAGGAAGTAGAAAACAATGCATTATAACGAATATACACTACCGAATGGTCTTCGTATTATCCATGAACCGACTCTTTCAAAAGTAGCTTATTGTGGTTTTGCGATTGATGCCGGAACACGAGATGAAGCGGCAAATGAACAGGGAATGGCTCATTTTGTAGAACATCTTATTTTTAAGGGAACGGTGAAACGGAAAGCTTGGCATATTCTCAACCGAATGGAGAATGTAGGCGGTGACCTCAATGCTTATACGAATAAAGAAGAAACGGTTGTCTATTCCGCCTTCCTGACAGAACATCTGGAACGTGCGCTTGAGCTACTGGGGATATTGTATTCCATTCTACTTTTCCGCAACATGAGATTGAAAAGGAAACAGAAGTGATTATTGACGAAATCCAATCCTATGAAGACAATCCTTCCGAATTGATCTTCGATGATTTCGAAGATATGATATTCCGTAATCATCCGCTGGGAAGAAACATTCTGGGGAAACCGGAACTTTGAGGAGTTTTCGCACGGAGGATGTCCTGTCGTTTACCCGTCGGTTCTATCAGCCGGGGAATATGGTGTTTTTCGTTCAAGGACAATATGATTTCAAGAAAAATTATCCGTCTGGCAGAAAAATATATGTCGGATATTCCTGCTGTGGAAATTGAGAACCGCCGTACGCCTCCGCCTCTTTATATTCCTGAACATTTAACGGTAACTAAAGACACACATCAGGCACATGTAATGATTGGTAGCCGTGGATATAATGCATACGACGACAAACCTACCGCACTCTATCTGCTGAATAATATCCTCGGCGGTCCTGGAATGAACAGCAAACTGAATGTTTCTCTTCGTGAACGCAGGGGATTGGTTTATAATGTCGAATCCAATCTGACTTCTTATACCGATACAGGTGCTTTCTGCATTTACTTCGGGACGGATATTGAAGATATGGATACTTGTTTGAAATTGACCTATAAGGAGTTGAAACGAATGCGGGATACGAAAATGACTTCTTCTCAGTTGGCGGCAGCCAAGAAGCAGTTGATCGGACAAATCGGGGTGGCCTCCGATAATTTTGAAAATAATGCTTTGGGAATGGCGAAAACTATTTGCATTATCACAAGTACGAGTCGTCCGAGCTTGTCTTTAAACGCATAGAAGCTTTAAGTGCAGAGACTTTGTTGAAGTCGCCAGTGAGATGTTTGCTGAGGAATATTGGTCCACGTTGATTTACAGGTAGTATTGTGAGATTGCTATGCAGTAAAAAGATAGTGGTATACGGATTAAACCATTTGGATCCATCCCTTGTATTAACTCTATACCGTTATACTAGAGGATAATACAGGAGGATGGTAATTGGTTATTTAATCACAACATTTTTTATTGTTTATATACAAATTTTCATGCCTTGCTAAGTTATAAAGGTTGGTTTCTGGACCATTTGATAACCCTGTTTTAGTATTCCACTTTGTAATCTTTGTGTAGATGTCCTCCTTTCCAAGCTTTTTGCTAGTCCAATCTGCGTATGCATCTGTCCAAAACGGATCGTCAGCGGGAAGACCGAGAGGTAGAAAACTTAAGGTTGCCATATAAAGGCTGCCAGTGGAGGTATAACCATCAGCAACATTCTGGCTGATGACCGTTGAAGCCGAGCACCAACCAACCATCCTTATCGAAGTTCTGATTTCCCTCATACATATTTCGGTGTACGGCAGTCAGGGCGCAACGTACGGCGGGAGAAACGTGTGAGGGCAATTTTTGCGTAGAGCTACGTCTGCTAACGATTGGAATGCAGCGGTACGATAAGTAACCGAACGTCCGAAAGCGGGATATGTGCCATCGGGAGCTATCATACGTTCACAAAATTCAGAGTGGCGTATCATGCGGTTCATAGCTTCGTCTAGCTCCTTCTGACTTGCCCAACGTTTGGGTAAAAAGATTTTCCAGCATAGCTACCATCATAGAATGCATCACGTAGGCGTTATAATTATCCATACTGAATGATGGACCATCACTATACCAGCCATCGCCTACATACCATTCTTTTTTACCTTGTTTTTACTTACACGAATACGGAACTGGTCGTATTGTACACCTTTTCCCAACAGAAATGATTCTGTTAGTCCGGTGAAGAGTAGCCAGTTGTTGTAAGCACCAGTACGATCACGTAAGGATTGGAAGGATTTAATATAGCGTTCTTTTTGTAACTTCATCCAATGGTTCCCATAAAGCTTTGGGGGCACGGAGGAAGGCATGTACCAGATAGGCGGCATCTACGATAGGTTGAGCGTGTTTGGTGAAGTTCAGTAAGTCGGGTGATGCAGGATCTACTGCATTTTTTAATCCTTTCAGTACTTCTTCACGCATCTGCTTGCGTAGTTTACCTTCTTTTGTATCATCATCGGGGAGTGCTAGCCAAGGGGCAACCCCGGCGAGTGTGCGGCCTACAGCTTCCAGATGTGTCATGTCTTTGTAGCCTGCTGTTTCACCGCTACGGGTCTCAATGGGCATATTCTGGTGTAGTGTTCCTTCTGCGAGGTTATGGATGACAGGATATGATATTTTCCAAAGTAGCTTTTTACCCATATGGCTCGATCTTGGGTGCCAGTATTAATTTTTGTTTGTTCTTTTTTATCTCTTTTTTTTAAAATGTCGCTTGTCGAAGAAGCCCAACCAGATACCCGTAGGAAAAAATAGTAACCAACAAATAATCCACAATACTTTGTTCATAACGTTATGTTCATTATTATACATTAAATCTGAAAAAAATTATTTATAGAACGTGGTTTCAAATACAATTAATTCGCTTGTCTTTGTTTTTTATTCTTCACTTTTATACCCAATTCTATCAATAGATCGATATCTTTTTGGCGCATTTTGCCTTCTTTTATTGGGTGGAACATTTAATATCAGAATATTATTCTGATCTGTAGCACGGTAGTAAAAGTTTCTCTAATTCGTCTATCGATTTATAAATAGTATCTTTGGTGTTGTAAAACCAACGTTTACTAATACAAACAGTCGACTCAAAGGGCATATAATATCTTTTTCCTTGGTGAGTAAAAAGTTTGGGATCGGATTTAGCTGGTAAAAGAGGGTCACCTAAACGAAAATCACTAGGAAAATAACGAATAGGATCACCTGTCTTTTTGCTCCTCTGGCTTGATGTTAATTGATTCTTTAGGAGCATTTGGATCGTTTGGGTTTATATCCTGCCCGATACCCAATTAATACCGATTTGGCATTGTGGCTCTCGTTTTTTAATTGTTTCATATATTTCTTTCACCGGCCAGCGATAGCTGGGTTTCGTCCAACTACCATCAAACCAAAATTCTACAATCTTGGTGTATCTTTCTGTTATATCTATTAATTCATTAATTTGCTTAATCATGTATGTATTATACGTAGCGTCATCTTCCAATTTATCCACTTCTGGATTCTCTTTTCTATCCCATAGAGAATAGTATAACCCTAATTGTATATTTTGTCTTTTTACATTCCTTAGCAACAGCTTCGATTACATTCGTTGATTACCTGAATTAGCTACATCATATTCGGTATACTTACTATCCCATAAGCAAAAACCTTCGTGATGTTTAGCAACCAATATTACATATTTCATACCCGCCTTCTTAGCAGTAGTTATCCATTGTTTAGCATCGATAGTGGTAGGTGCATAGGATGACGGTTCTAGAGAACCATCAGACCATTCTACATCATTAAAAGTGTTAATCCCGAAATGAATAAACATACCATACTTTCTTTTGATCTGTTGTTTCTGATACTTTGATGGTTTTTTTGAGGATTGGGGAGAGTATATACTGTCTGTGCCATTGAGGAAAAACAGTAAAAAGAATACCCAAAATATGAATGTAATGTTTTTCATGTTGTATTTAGAATAAGGATTTATTGTTCAATAATTTATCATATCTGAAAAGAGCTTCAATAAAATAATAATCTGCATATACCAAAGGTACGTCTATTTCTGCATTGTGAGGTACGGTACCTACACTATGCATCAGTATAAAGTTTGCATTTTTACCTAGTTCGGCACGGTAGTTGGTACTACCTAATACATGTAAAATCTGTTTGGCACTTTCCAGATATTTCTTGCTTTTGCTACCTTTTGCTATAAGTACTCAGTTCCAGTAATGCCGAAGCTACGCAGGCTGCGGCGGAAGCATCGCGGTAGTTATTTACCATTTTACGGGCGTTGGAACGGATACCGGGTGTGTAACCTTCTTGAAAAGCATTAAAGTCCCACCAGGCAACCTTGTCGGAAGGAAGGTTGGGATGATCAAGGTAGAAGTCTGCCATCTTTTCTGCAGTTTTCAAGAAGCGTTTGTCTTTCGTCTCACGGTAACACATGGTAAATCCATAGATTCCCCAAGCTTGTCCACGTGACCAGGCTGAATTATCGGAGTATCCCTGAGAAGTCTCTCCTTTGATGGGCTTGCCTGTTTTTTTATCATAATATATGATGTGGAAGCAACTGTAGTCCTTACGTACTTGATGGTGCATTACTTGTTCTGCATGTGAAATAGCCACTTTACGAAAACTTTCATCACCCGTCACTTTGGAGGCATGGAATAATAGTTCTAGATTCATCATATTGTCGATGATAACAGGAAAAATCATATACTTTGTCACCGTGCCAACTGCGAAATCCATTCCATGATTGAATGACTTTTGCTTGAGGGCGGAAACGTGTACAGAGTGAACGTGCCGATTCTACTAATATGTCCTCATATTCGTCTTTTGGTGCGAAGCGATTGGCATTACCATAGCTGCAATACATCATGAATCCAATATCATGATTGTCTGTGAAGGTCTTTGCGGGTTCCATTTGATGTGTATAAACTAAGGCAGAGTCTTGCAAAGCTTTGTCGCCTGTGTAGTTTGATAGATACCATAATGTACCAGGGAAAAAAGCCTGCTGTCCAAAGGTAAATACTTCCTTTGCTGGGAGTACCGTCTTTGCGCATACTGTGTGGCATGATAGCTTTTCCATTTTTTCCTTGTGCAGGGGTTTGCATCATCAAACTATATTGTTTGGTGGCGAATTCCATATTCTCTTTGATAAATGCTTTTTCTGCTTGGGGCGTTTGAGCTTGTGCGGCAGTTAGTGAATATGCCAATGCAGTAAGTACAATCCATCTTTGGGGGATTGCCGGATTCTTCTTTATAAATTTAATCATGTTATTAGATATTATATGTTAGATGTTTTTATGCTGCAAAGTTATTCCTATATAAAATAGGTAGGGGGATATTCCGTCCATTCGAAGGGGAGTTTGTGTTTTCACTTTTGTTTTTAACGTTTTGTTCGGTAAGAAGCTTTTTAGGAAAGAAATCGTTAATCCTCTCTCTGTTGTGTTAAAATAGTTTTTTTCATGGAGAAGACAAATTCAGTACCTGAAATAGATGAAATATCCTCTTTATTTGAATGGAATTATTCACTTTTGTGTCGGTAAAAATTAACCCTTTATCTAAAAATAAAACTTTTATTATGAAAACAAAAACTCTTTATTATTATGAAAAAGAAAAGTGGCATAATTCTTAGTGCGCTTCCTTTGTTGACTTTAGGTCTTTGTTTCATTTCGAATTCTTCATTCGCAAATGGAGTAAATGGAAATGAGGTGATTTTAGTTAATTCTATGGGAGCACAACAAAAAACGGGCGAAATCCGAGGTGTTGTTTTGGATGGAAAAACGAGTGAACCAGTTATTGGTGCAGCTGTCAAAGTAAAAGGAACTACTGTTGGTACTACTACCAATCTTGATGGTGAATTTATTTTGAAAGCATCAAAAGGAGATGTGCTTATCATTTCTTATTTGGGGTATGAGAGCAAAGAAATCAGTATAAGTCATTTGAAGACTTATACAGTTGAGTTGAGTGAAGCTACTGAATCATTGGATGAAGTGGTTGTGACTGCTTTTGGCGTAGGACAAAAGAAAGAAAGTTTGGTTGGTGCTGTGACGCAGGTGAGACCTGCTGAATTAAAGGTACCTTCTTCTAGTTTGTCTACTTCATTTGCCGGACGTCTTTCGGGTGTCATTGCTGTACAACGTAGTGGTGAACCGGGTGCCGATGGGGCCAGTTTCTGGATTCGCGGTAAATCTACCTTTAGTGGCGCAACTGGTGCACTTATTATTTTGGATGGTGTGGAAATCAGCAGTACTGAATTGAATTCACTCGATGCTGAAGCTATCGAGAGTTTCTCTATCTTGAAAGATGCTACTGCTACTGCGCTATATGGTACACGCGGCGCCAATGGTGTAATGATTATTACTACCAAAAGTGGTAAAGATCTCGACAAGCCTATTATTAACTTTCGCTTAGAGGGAGCCTTGACCTCGCTAACCAAAGTTCCTGAAATGGCTGATGGTGTAACCTATATGGAAGCTTATAATGAAGGAGCCGCTCGCCCCACTTCGGCTGCTACTCCCTATAGTAGGGAAAAGATAGAAGGAACACGTGCCGGACTCAATCCCCTATCTTTATCCTAATGTAGATTGGTATGATGAGATGTTCAAAAAAAATGCTTTTGCCCAGCGTGCCAACTTCAATATTCGTGGAGGTAACAAAAAAGGGACTACTTTATGAGTGTGGGTGTGAAACACAGCGATGGTAACTTGAACTCGTTGAGCGAGAAATATGGTTTCAGCTATAATAATAACATCAATGTAACCAACTACGATTTTATTAATAACTTGAATGTACAAGCGACTCCTACTACTAAACTGTCATTGGGTTTGAATGCCTCTATTAAAGATTGAAAGGACCGAATGCTAGTACAAGTTCTTTATTTGCATCTACTATGGAACACAATCCTGTAGACTATCCTGTTTCTTTTCCTGCTGGTTATGGATATGATACCGAAGATATTATGTGGGGGGGATAAAAGTGGGGGCCCATTTGCTACCGGTGGATATATGAATCCTGTAGCTGACTACGTGACCGGATACAAAACAAACCATACCAGTATTATTACTGCCAATTTTAAGTTGCAGCAGGATTTGGGTATGTTTATAAAAGGATTGACATTCAATGGATTATTCTCTTACAAAAACAATTCAAGCAGTAATGCCACTCGTGTGAGTGACTATAATGCTTTTGAGGTCGCTTCTCAAAATGACGAAACCGGTGAATATACTCTTCGTAGAACGGGCAATGAACGTGGTACTGCTATTAAAACCTCGGGCTCGCATAGCGGTAACCGTAAACTCTATCTGCAAGCTACTTTAGACTATAAACATACCTTTGGCGGTGTACACGATGTGAATGCCATGTTTTTGTTTAATCGTCAGCAGTACAATACAAATAATGTGACTGACCTTTTTTCCTCACTGCCTGAGCGCAAACAGGGTATTGCCGGACGTGTGTCGTATGCTTACGATGGTCGCTATATGGCTGAAGCTAACTTTGGTTACAATGGTTCGGAAAACTTTGCATCAGGTAACCGCTATGGTTTCTTCCCATCTATCGCTGTAGGATACAACATATCAAATGAGAAATTTTGGGATAATATTCGTCCTGTGATTTCCAACTTAAAACTGCGTGGATCGTGGGGATTGGTAGGTAATGATAATACCGGAGCCGGACGATTTACTTATCTTGAAGATATTGATTTGGGTGGTAGTCCTGGATACACTACAGGTGTCGGTGGAAACAGGGTAACTTACAAGGGACCTAAATGGTCTCGTTTCTTTAATCCAAATTTGGGATGGGAAATAGGAGAAAAGATAAATGTAGGTATTGATCTTCAACTTTATAATAGTTTTAATCTGACAGTCGAAGCATTCAAAGAGACTCGTAGAGACATCTTCTTGAGTCGAGGTAGTACAATCCCCGATTTCTTGGGTTTGAGCGGAGCAACGGTATATGCTAACTTAGGTAAGATGAAAAATATAGGTATGGATTTGTCGATAGATTATAACAAACAGGTGAACAAAGATCTTTTCTCTCTTTCAAGGGAACATTCACCTATGCGCACAATACCATTTTGGAACGAGATGAGCCTCCTTTCCAAGAATATCCTAACTTGTCATCGGTAGGGCATTCATTAGGGCAATATTTGCTCTATATTGACAACGGATTATTCCCCGATGAAAAGACCATCCATAATAACCCCGATCAAAAAAGCTTTGGGATACACTCCACAACCTGGGGATATTTGGTATCATAATCTTCCTAACTACCGTGGTGAATATGATAATGTGATTGATGGCAATGACCGACGTTATGTGGGCAATCCGCAAGACCCGGAAATAGTATATGGTTTCGGTCCTTCTATCAAATTCAAGAAATGGGATTTCTCTTTCTTCTTTCAAGGAGTAGCTAAGACTTCAATTTTGATGAGTGGTATCCATCCTTTTGGTGAGGCACGTATCCGCGGCTTGTTTAAATACATAGCCGATGACCACTGGACTACTGAAAACCAAAATATTGATGCCAAATATCCGCGTTTGACATTGGAAAACAATGGCAATAATACACAAAACTCAACCTATTGGTTACGTAATGGTTCGTTTTTGAAACTGAAAAATGCCGAAGTGGGTTATACTTTCAAAGGCTGGCGCTTCTACTTAAGCGGACAGAATCTGTTGACATTTTCCCCTTTCGATTATTGGGATCCTGAAATGGGGAGCGGTAGTGGTATGAAGTACCCCACTCAACGTATCATCAATTTTGGTATTCAAGTAACCTTTAATAATAAATAAGAATTCTATATGAAAAAGATAGCAAAATTTTTAATCGTATTGGGAATGATGGGGCAACTTAGTTCTTGCGATTATCTAGACATTGTCCCCGATGAACGTGCACAAGAATCGGATACTTGGAAGACGGAAGGTGCGGTAAGAGGATATTCTATTCTTGTTATGGCTATTTACTAACAGAACTTTCGGTAACAGTTATTGGCTTGCGGAAGAACTCACAGCTGTTACCAAAGAATTGTTTACCACTTTCAAAATACGGTTATTATAGTCCTGTCAGTTTGGGATTTACTAGTAATACATGGTCTACTATTTGGAATGGTATTCATCAATGCTACATGTTCCAAGAAAGCTTGAAACAAGTGTCCAACGAATATGTAACAGACGAAATGAAAAAACAATATTTGGCAGAGTCTAATTTTTTGATAGCTTATTATCATTTCTTGTCTATGCGTTCGTATGGTCCGACCATGATTATTCGCAGTGTTATAGATTTAGAAACACCCATTAGTGGTTTTCCCGAACGTAGTAGTATAGACGAAGTAGTGGCCTTTATTAACGAAAAATTGGATGAAGCAATGTCTGAAGGCGGACTACCTACTACATGGAGTGGAAAAGATTATGGTCGTGCCACACGTCTTGCAGCATTAGCATTGAAATCCAGAGTTTACCTCTATGCTGCTTCACCGCTCTATAATGGAAACACAGAAATGTATGCCGATTTCCGTAGTCCGTTAGATGGACGTCAGTTAATAGCTCAAGAGAAAAGTCAAGCAAAATGGGAAATAAGTGCTACCCAAACAAAGTATGCAATTGATGAAGTGGAAAAAGCTAAATTCCATCTCTATCACGATGCGGATGCCGGTGAACCAAGTGATGCTAAACCGGGACTTCCCAATAAAGCACAACGAAGATTGAGATATACCAATATCGACAATCAGACAGGGAATAATCCGGAAATTATTTGGGCTGACACACGTAATGATGACTATTATGGAATACAGCGTCGCTGTCCGCCCGTCAGACGCTCGGTGGTAAGTTTGCTGGTATCAGTATGACTAACTGTCCTACTTTGCAAACCATTGAAGCATTTTACACTAAAAACGGGCTTCCAATAAATAGGATAAAACGTTCGACTATGACGAACGTTATGAATATATTAGTGCTCCGGAAAATTGTGATGGAAACAATTATGAGGATCTTGTGAAATATGCTAATTTTACTCCTAGTAGTGATAAGGTAATGCGTCTTTGCACCGATCGTGAGCCCCGATTTTATGCGTGGACTACCTATCATAATGGATATTTTGAATTTGGTAAATATAACAATGAAGAAATTAGTGCTGATCCGGCTAAGCGTGCTATCAGAATCCATTTGTTGAGAGATGATCCTCATGGTCGTGGTAATCGTACCGATCAGGAGTATTCTATTTCTGGATTTGGAAATAAAAAAAAGGGTGTTGTACCGTCCGCTGAATGGAATGTAATAGAATATCCATTTCCGTTATTCCGTCTTGCAGAGCTTTATTTAAACTATGCTGAAGCTTTAGTTGAGTTGGATCGTTTATCCGAAGCTAAAGTATATTTGGATAAAGTACGCGAACGTGCCGGTATTCCTAGTGTAGATGAGGCTTGGGATAAGTATTCTACTAATCCTGGTTACCAAAACACTCAAGAGGGGATGCGAGAGATTGTACGTGCAGAACGTATGAACGAGTTATATTTAGAAGGTCATAAATTCTTCGATATTCGTCGTTGGAAAATAGCAGAGCAACATTGTGGAATGCCCGATCGCGGACTGAATACTAATGCTACTAAGGTGGGAAGATTTTACCCGATGGATCTTCCATTACCGCGAAATTTCCATAAGGGACAATATCTAATGCCAATTCCTTTATCAGGAAATTAACAAATGCCCGCATATTGTGCAAAAACCCTTACTATAATTAAAGAAAAAGCTTTCTCTCTCATGTCTATTAGGGATGAGGGGAAGGCAAATAAAGTATCTAATACAGAAAGAAAATATACTATGAAGAGTAATTTATTAAAAAAAAAATAGCTGGTTGGGTTATAATGGTGTTCTTTGGGATGACTATATTAACTGGCTGTGACGATTATTAATTTTGATATACCGCTCACCCGTTTTTGCTCTTAGACAGCTACAATGTGAACTTTGACCAAAAAAAAAACAGTGGAGAACGGATACTGGAGGTTCGTTGTAACGAAGAATGGACTGTAGAATTGAGCAAAGAACTACAAGGCTGGTGTAGTGTGACTCGTAATGAAGATGACAATTTGATTGTAAGTGTTATTTTTGAGTGAAGACAAATATGTGCGTAGAGGTGAATTCTATGTAAAGGCATTTTCTCAAACAGATACTGTACGTGTAGCGCAGTTAGGTTACCAACAAGCTATTTTGGTATCTCCTCAGAACATGAATATCGATGCTGCCGGAGATAAAGTATTGGTGGAAGTAACTTCGAATGTAGACTATATTATTACCTCCCCGATTGGATAATAAAAGAGACTCAACCTGATACCCAGTTCCGCAGGAAACTGTTACCAAACAATACCTCTTTAAAATAGAGAGTAACAAGGGAGCAAAACGTATGGGTGAAATTGTGTTTGCCGATAGTGATGAAATGTCCGACTTGGAGCCAACCGTTATTAATGTGGTGCAAAAAGGACTGGATGTTTACGAACCTGTTGCACCTGAAGAGGGCAACGATATTCAACTGTTTCCCCAACAGTGCGGGAAGGTGATGGTGGTGTGCCCGGTGGAAATTATGATGCAACTTTCGATAATGATTTGACTACCGAATGGCAAGCGAATTGAAAGCTCCAATAGGATTGGTATATCCTCAGTATATTGAATATACTTTTGATGAACCGGTAGATTTGGACTACATCATTTATCATTGTACCTATTCTGCTAATCGTTTTAAAGATGTGAAGATTGAAGTGTTGACCGATGTTAATAAAACACGTAGTGCAGAATATGTGAAAGTATACGAAGGGACATTTGATAACGCCAACTCTACACGTGCAGACTTCAATGCTTCCCAAAGCAATGTGACAAAGGTAAAGTTTACTATCAGTACTTGCTATAATATGAGCAAACCATTGCGGTGTCAAGAAATGCAGTTCTTCCAAAAGATCCCAATGCTTTCAAATATGATGAACTGTTTACTGATATCGCTTTCACTGACTTGAAGCCTACCGTCACCGAAGAGGATATTTTGAATTGTAAGAGTTCATTTTACAAGACTTTGGCTTGGTTTATGTATAATAATGAGTACCAACGTGAGTTCCGTATTGCCAACTATAAGGCTTATCCGCATCCTGATATCGATGCTGCTGTTAATAAAACAGCTAAATATAGTTTACTTGATAATCCAACAGGAATCTTTGTTCCTGCCGGGAGAACTTGGTAGTAATGGCCGATTTGAATGGATTGGATAAAGTGAATATCCGTGTACAGAATCTCGACAAACCAGGACAAGATGGATTTGGAGGAACGGAATATACCATTGTAAACGGTGTTAATACTATTAGCATTAAAGAGAAAGGACTTGTGTATGTGATGTATCACAAAGATGATTATGAAAATGCCCCTGAAATCACTCTGCATTTTGCATCGGGTAAGGTAAATGGATATTACGATAGTCAAAATCCAAAACTGAAAGGACGTTGGAAAGAGTTACTCAATAATAGTGTAGATACTCACTTTGATGTGATAGGTAAATATGTGCATCTTACGTTTACTACGCGCAGTTTCTTGAATTATACTAAGGATGTAGATAACCTGATTAACCTTTATGATGATATGATTTATCGTCAGCAAGAGTTCTTGGGATTGGAAAAGTATGATCGTATGTTTCATAATCGTAGTTATTTCCATGTCCATTATAATAGTGGCTCATTTATGTATGCTACCGATTATCATACAGCCTACATTGAAAGTAGTTTGAATTATCTGGCTGATGAGACCCAAATGGCGGCCAATTGTTGGGGACCTGCACACGAATTGGGACATATTCATCAAACTCGTCCGGGATTGAAATGGCATGGCATGACAGAGGTAACAAACAACATTACTGCCATTTATGTACAAACTAAGGTCTACAACGAGCCGTCACGTTTGACTGTTCAGGATCGTTATGTGTCGGCTTTCAATAGCATTATGGCAGGTCAAAAGGCACATAATGCCGAAAGCGATGTATTCAACAAATTAGTTCCGTTCTGGCAATTGGAACTCTACTTTGGCGAAGTGAAGGAAACACTCCGATGAAACGGACCGATCACGGAGGTTTCTATGCAGACATCTATGAGAAAGTACGTACCACAGCTAATCCGACAACCGATGGTTTGTGCCAACTCGAATTTGTTTATAATAGTTGCGTATCGGCTGGTATGGACTTGACTGGTTTTCTTTGAGAAGTGGGGATTCTTATCACCCATCGATATGATGATTGGTGATTATACCAACAAACAATTCACCATCACTGAAACAGAGATAGCCAATGTAAGAAATCGTATCGTTGCCTTGGGATTACCTAAATGTACAGATGCTGTAGAATATATTGTAGATAACACCGTAGATATCTTCAAGGATAAGAAGAATGTTATAGCCGGTATAGCTTCACATCAAGAAGAAACCAACGATGAAGGAATCACCACTTCTACTATTACCGTTAATAACTGGCAAAATGTAGTAGCTTTCGAAGTGCTCAATGCCGACAATAAACTTATTTGTGTATTTGAAGGTAGTAAGAAATCCTATAAGATGAATACTGCTTGGGAAAATGGATATAAGTTGATGGCCGTACAATATGATGGTAGTCGTATAGCCGCTTCTATTAAATAAAATAGAGGCGCTATTTGAAATGAAGGCTGCTTATTTTAGCACAACCTGTTAGAATAGGCGGTCTTTTATTTATCTTTGTATATAAATTAATCTTTATTACGTTATAAATATGAAACAACTTCGCAAGTGGACAGTGGCTGCCTTTTTGTAGTTTGGCGGGGGTACTCTATGCGCAAACACCCTCTTACTCCACCTATCAAGTAAACAAGGACCTTACTAACTTTACTGATTGGACAGCATCATCTCTGTCTAAGAACTTTAAAGACAAACATTTGAAAGGCATGGAATCCCAGCTAATGAAGCAATTGGCCGAGAAAATGCTGAGAGGTGATTATAACTCGGCCTACTTGTTACAGAGTTATAAGCCTATACCCTCAAATAAGGTACTGGAGCAACAACTCAAACTCACCAACGGATACAGTCGTTACGAAAACATTACCGGGGTCTATTTGGAAGCTGGAGAAAATGTAGTATTGGTGGGTGACCTTCACGGACGCACCGTAGGACTGCTCATTCCAGACTGGATGCGTCAACCGACTCTAGGCTATCAACCGACAAAAGACCCCGAAGGCTGGGGACTGAAAAAACAAGAGATACTGTTACACGAAGGTGTGAACGTAATCAATGTGAAGAAAGCCGGTAATGTGTATGTAGACTATTTCGCGGATGACCCCGACACTGCACCGGCAGTTACCATTCACTTTGTAACTGGGAAGGTAAATGGGTACTTTGACGCTACTGTACAGAGTAACGAAGACTGGAACCGTCTATTAGATAATGCGGTCAGCCCTGTTATGGATGTGAAGGGGAAATATATTCAACTAGCATACCCTGTGGAGCAATTAAAAAAGTTGACTTATGGCAAAGGCAAGGAACTGGCTGAGAATTATGACAAGGTAATGCAGGTACAATACGATTTCTCGGGTGCCACGAAATATAATCGTATACCAAAGAAGCGTATTCTGGCGCGTGTCAACTTTAACTATTTTATGTTTCGCGATGGTGACGGTGTAGCTTTTGAGGGTACAGATGGCACTATGAAGGCAGCGATAGGTCCGAAGTGACAACTAACTGGGGTATTCATCATGAGATAGGACACGTGATGCAGATGCGTCCTTGGCTTACTTGGGGAGGAATGACAGAAGTGAGTAATAATCTTTTCTCCATGTATGGTACTATGAGTTTGGGTGATTCCAGCCGTTTGAGTAAGCGTCATATTTATGAGGTTGCTTTTAGTAAAGTACTTAATGCGCCAGAAAAGCAGTTTATCATGTGTGTGAAGGATCCTTTCCATAAGTTGATACCCTTCTGGCAAATTCAAATCTATGCCGATAAGATTGGTTATAAGGATTTCTATGCCGACCTGATGGAGCATTTACGTAACCAACCTCATAAAGGGGCAGGTAATGCATCTATTCATAATATGTATGAATATATTAAGCTTTGCTGTGATTTCCCTGAAAACAGATCTACGGACTTTTTCGATGCGTGGGGGTTCTTTCAGACCGGAAAATTTCACGTAGGCGATTATGGTAACTATGATTTTGAGGTCACTCCCAAGATGATTGAGGAAACAAAGCACTACATTGCTTCTAAAAACTATCCGAAACCGAGTATGGATGTGACAAAATTGACAGATTAGTTTTTGTATGACATAAAAACAATTCACGGAGTTGCATTTAATTCTTTCAATATGAGAAATCTATTTTTAATTCGATTGCAAATATGGGCAGATGCACTGTTGTTGTATTCATGTTGCTTTTTGTTTGCAATATGTATGGTCAGCAACGCTTTCTTTCCAATCACCCTCGCTTGCTGTTCACTGGTGCAGAAGAAGCTGCTGTGAAGCAGTTGATACAAAACAATCGGCTTGCCGGTGAGTTGGCGGAGTTCTTGAAAGCGAAAGCGGATACATTGGTGATTACTGCGCAGAAACCTTATTTAAAGGATAAATATGGTAATATATTGTGGACATCCCGATCCTATGTGAACCGCTTGGGTACGCTTGCATTAGCTTACCGTCTCTACGGTGAGCGGAAATACTTGGATGCCGCCAACGAGGCTTTATTGTGGGTGTGTAACTATCCCGACTGGGATCCACCTCACTATTTGGATACTGCGGAAATGGCAACTGCCGTAGCTATTGCTTATGACTGGTTGTATGATGCGCTGCCTACTTCGACTAAAGACTTGGTAAAGAAATGTTTGTACGAACGTGCCATTGTTCGTGTGTTGCGTGAATACGAAAAGGGTAGCTTGGGAAGTTGGGCGAAACGAGAAACCAATTGGAACGTGGTATGTAACACTGGTATGGTGCTGGCCGCTTTGGGTATTGCAGAAGATTATCCGAAAGAGGCCGCTGTCATTCTTGATAATGCTGCCAAGTATATGCCCAACTGCCTGAAACATTTTGCCCGGATGGCGTATGCTATGAGGGGCCCTGCTTATTGGGGATATACTACCAGTTATTTAACTCTCTACCTAAAGGCGGTGGCTGATAATGACAATGGAAAGGGAGGTATAGCACAACTACCTCGGCTTGGAGCGCACGGCGCTTTATCAAAAACGGACACTTACTCCGTCCGGTCGTCTTTTTAATTTCGGTAATGCGGGGGGCTGATGCTCAAAATTCTCCAGCATTTTTCTTATTCAGCCGTATGTATAACCAACCTGAAGTGGCTGAATGGTATCGGGAAAAGTTAAAATTGACCATGCAGGATAATTTACTTCTACATCAGCTTTTCTTTTTCTGTCACTTCCTTTGGTTTGACAATGCTTCACCTAAAAAAGTGGAGAAAATACCTGCCTTAGAAATATACCACAACACAATTAATGATATAATAGTTTTCAATGGAATAGAAATAAGAAAGGTTCTCTATTTTTGATAGCCAAGGGTGGAGAACCTCGTCAAGCGCATCAACATTTGATGGAGGCACATTCATTGTTGAAAGCAATGGGGTTTGTTGGACAGAGGATCTGGGAGCTGATGATTATGCCCTACCGGGATTTTGGGACGGACGTCCTGACGGACAACGTTGGAAGTATTTCCGTAATAACAATTTTTCCCATAATACGTTGAGTATCGACCATAAGATTCAGTATGCCAATGGCGAGGCATTTGTTTGCGAAGAGCATACAGATGCGAAGCAGCCTTCTGTAAAGCTGATATGACTACTCTATACAAAGATCAGGCTTCTTCTGTATTCCGCACGTTCAAATTGTTAAATGATTACACAATAGAGATAACGGATGAAGTGGACTTACTCAGCCCGCAGTCTATAGTCTCATGGATAGCTTCCACCAAGGCACAAGTGGAAGTAAAAGAGAACCGGGCAACACTTGACGCATGAAGGCAAACATTTTTTTATATGGAAATCATCGTCCGGCAGGGAGCTACCTTTAAAACTTATCCGGCAAAGAATACCTATAAGGGTGAATATCCCATTGAAGGTTACAATATGTTGGAGGCAGAATGTGGATTGGAAGGTAAAGGAAAGGTTGTGGCAGCGTATGAGCAGTAAAAGAAATATGAGATAGCCTACTAAGAATAATTTAATTAATAATTACGTATGAAAATAACAAATTTTTTAGCATTGGGCATATGCCTCTTGTTTGGTTCATGTACAATGC
>VOFG01004946.1_pt1 | contig 19497 bp, 35 predicted proteins | sample 5384171 | NCBI WGS metagenome assembly VOFG01 (sample SAMN12384726, study PRJNA508395) | human gut metagenome | isolation source: healthy gut F | host: Homo sapiens
GGCCGCAGTCCACGAGGATCTTTTGCCGTTTACTTCCAGGCAGCAGCTGCCGGTGACGCACCGGTCAGCGCCGAAAAGCTTAATTTCATAGCGGATCATCTTTCTTGCGTCTGGAGAGGGAAATCTTCTTCCTATGCAGTATACCATTTTTATAGGTGCGCCAACAGGGAATTGCATTTTCTTCCGCACACGGCTATAATAGAGAAAACGCAGTAGGCTGCCAAGATGGAGCTGCGCTACAATGGTCATCGACCCACAAAAACATCACACTTCTGGTCACCTCTCCCGTGCCCCCGGGACGTGCAGCCCCGGGTAGCGGCAGAGCTGCTGCGGGCGAGAAAAGGACGGAGCAGGTGGGCTTTGCCGAGGGACTGGCCGCCGGGAAGCCGAGGCTTCAGATGATGGGCGGCGAGTTCTGCGGCAACGCCACCATGTCCATGGCGGCCTGGCTGCACCGGGATCTGCCCGTAGGAAGAGTGCGCCCTGACGCTGCCGGTCTCGGAGCTCCGGGCCGATAGCCCGTCAGGATCACCCATATTGACGGCTGCTTCATCGGCACGGTAGCCATGCCCTGCCGGAGCGGATCGAGTCCCTTCGCTCCCGGTGTACGGTGATGCAGACGCCTGCTGGTGGTGTTTCTGCCGGGCATCTGCCACGTCATTGTCCCGGCGGGGCGGGTGGGCGGACAGGGCGGGAGCGGCTGGAGTGCCCTACTCCCCGCGAGGCCATGGGGCGGGAGGATGAACCGCCTACGCCCGTTGGTGGTGAAGCGAGACTATGCGTGTGGGGAGGGTGCGGCCGCTGCTCCCGGCCCGTGGTGACGGCGGTGCGGGGGCGGATCAGTGCGTGTCCACGCGCCAGCCCGGCGGTGTCATCCAGGTGGTGGGGGGTGAGGATGGCCGGTTGACCCTCACCATCACCGGCACGGTGCATCTGGGTGAGACCAAGCGCGCCCAAATCCCTCCTGTAAGCGCGCCTGAATAAGCCCGAAATACCGGGCATCGCAACTATCTCTGTCGGAGAAAACTGCCCGGGCAGAAAAGAATTGACTTCCTGCATATAAATGGTATGGTAAAAATAACCTGAAAATCACGGTTTGTCCCCTTTATACAGGAAAACAGAAAGAGAGCACGCTTTCTTATGCCAAACTCTGCTGCCGGTTCCCTTATGAGCCGGATCACTCTGAAAACTGAAGACTTCTGGAACAGCCGGCTTTACTTCCCTGTGATGCTGGCTGTTACAGCCATATCCATGCTGACGGGCAACGTGGTGCCGTCTACGGTGCTGCTGGCCGCCCTGTGCGGCTGGCTGCTGGTGTTCTGCCGGGATATTCTGGCGGCGGCAACGCCTTTTCTGATGATATTCCTGCTGTCCACCCTGCACTATTCCTCCCTATCCGTGTTTCTGCCCCTGCGCCCCTGCTGGCGGTTTTACCCCTGTGGTCGGTCTGGTGCATCTGCTGCGGTGGAGAGCCCCATCGTGTTGGGGCGCAGCGCCCTGCCCCCTGGCCGCCGTGACCAGCCACGGTACTGGGCGGTCTGGGGACGATCCTCCAAGGAATACTTTTCTCCGCTTCTCTGTATTATACTCTGGGCCTGGGTCCGGGGCTGCTGGTCACCTATCTGCTGCTGCGATCCGATCTGGAGGCGCCGCGGCCCTATGACCTGCTGCACAGGCTGATGCAGCTGCTCTACACTCTGGGTCTTGCCATGGTGCTGGCCATTGCCTGTTTCTACATGAAAAACTGGGCAGAATTTTCCCGTGACTGGACAATCCCCTGCATCCTGTTCCGAAATTACGCGGCTACCATCCTGGTATCCACCATACCGGCGGTGTTTTACATGGTGCGCCGCAGCTGTTGGCATCTGGCTGCGTTGCTGCTGTGGGCCATGGCCCTGTTTCCGGCAGCCGCACGTTTTCCTCCTGTTCGGCACGGTGATGCTTCTGCTGGGCATGATCTTTCTCACCTGGCAGAAAGTGCTGCCTCGTGGGTCTTTTTCATCACCCTGGCCCTGGCCGGCACAATGGTTCTGCTGCTGGGTCCGCAGATCTATGACATTTTTCTTCGGTACCCGGGGCATCCGATCACTTCATCAGCCCCAGCGACAGCCGCTGGACTCTTTTGGCCCGGGGCTGGAAGGATTTTGTACATCACCCCTGTTCGGCATCGGACTGGGCAACCAGCAGAACATCGACCTGTTCTCCGGTGTGCCGGGAGCATGGTGTTCTACCACAACGCCGTGGTGCAGGTCATGGGCAGCATGGGCCTGGCAGGCCTGGCGGCCCTACGCTGCTGCTGGCCAGCCGGATGCGCCTGGCCTCTGCGCGGCGGCGAGGCCGGGCTGGTGGTGGGTATACGTTCTATGCCGGAATGCTGCTGGTGTCCATGACAAATCCGGGGCTGTTCTGCCCCTGCCCAACGCACTGCTGACGGTGCTTTGCTTCGCCGTGCTGGAAAAATACACCGATGACAGTGCCCAGCCTCTGGCAAAGTCCGTGGCTGAACCTACCAAAAGCATCCCGCCCAGGGGTGCTTTTTTTAACCGTCATACTTGTAAAGGAGTCTTCCAAATGAACCATCTCCCCGGGTCAAGGGGATCGTGTGTATCATCATTGCTGCCTTCGGCTTTTTCCATGATGACGGTGTTCGTCCGCCTGGTCGGGGATATTCCCACCGCCGAAAAAGGCGTTTTTCCGTAATTTGCGGCCCTGCTTCTGGTAAGTGTACTGCTGGCCGTGAAGCGGATCCCCCTAAAAGCCTGAAAAAGGGCAGTTGGTCATACCTTGCCGGCCGGGTCCGTTTTCGGTACCATCGGCCTGCTGGAATTTCTATGCTGTGGACCATCTGGTGCTGGCGGATGCCAACATGCTCAATAAGCTCTCTCCTTTTTCGCCATTATTTTCTCCGTGTTCCTGCTGAAGGAGCGGCCCACCGCCGTGCAGATCGCCGGCGTGCTCACGGCGCTGCTGGGCAGCGTGCTGATTATCAAGCCCGGTTTTGACGGGACTCCGTTTTTCTGCCGTCCCTGGCGGGCTTTTGAGCGGCGCGGCGGCGGGCCTTGCCTACACCTTTGTGCGCAAGCTGGGCGCCCGGGGGTGAAAAACAGCCTGCGCATCGTGTTTTATTTTTCGCTGTTTTCCTCCGCGATGACGCTCCCATTTTTCCTTCTGAGCCCCGTGCGGCTTACCGGGCCACCAGCTGCTGATGCTTCTCCTGTGCGCCTGCAGTGCCTGCATTGGGCAGTTGGCATCACCTGTGCCTACATGTGCGCCCCAGCCAAGGAGATCAGCGTCTATGACTACACACAGATCCTCTTTGCCGCCCTTTTTGGGCTACATTTTCTTCCAGCAGATCCCGGACGGCTGGAGCGTGATGGGGTACATCCTCATCTGCGGCGCCGGGATCGGCATGTTCCTGTATAATCGCCACAGAGACCACAGGGCCGTCCAGTGAACGGCAGGGAGGGTTCCATGAGCAAGTACATCTTGATCCCGACTCCTTCAAGGGGTGTCTGTCCTCGGCGGATATCTGCGGCATTCTCGTCCGGGGAGATCCGCCGCCTACAGCCGGAGGCTGAAATACACGCCATCCCGGTGGCGGACGGCGGCGAGGGCACGGTAGACGCCTTCTCTCCGCCGTGGGTGGAGAGCGCATCCCCGTAAGCTGCCGGGGCCATACGGGGCGGAGCTGACCGCTTTCTACGGCCTGCTGCCGGACGGACAGACCGCCGTGGTGGAGATGGCCGCTGCTGCGGGGCTGCCCCTTGGTCGGGAAGTGACCGCCGGGTGGGCTGCTGCCACCACCCATGGCGTGGGGCAGCTGATGGCCCGCTCTGGAGCGCGGCGCCAAACGGATCGTCCTGGCCTGGCAGCAGCGCCACCAATGACGGCGGCTGCGGCGCAGCGGTAGCCCTGGGCGCGGAATTTCTGGATGCACAGGGGCGCCTTTATCCCCGTAGGCGGAACGCTGAAAAATATTACCCACATCCGCACAGAGAAAATGCATCCCCTGCTGCGGCAGGCGGAGGTCATCGCCATGTGCGACATCGATAACCCCTCTGTGCGGCGAAACCGGCGCGGCAGCCGTCTTCGGTCCCCAGAAGGGCGCTGACCGGGAGACGGTGCGCCTGCTGGATGACGGGCTGCGGCATCTGGCGGAGGTCATCCAAAGAGATCTGGGACTTTCCTGCTGGCCCTCCCCGGCGGCGCCGCAGCGGGAGGCTTGGCGCAGGCAGCGCCGCCTTTTTCGGCGCGAGGCTGCAGATGGGCATCGAGACGGTGCTGGATCTGACGGATTTTGACCGGCTGGCCGCCGGTGCTGACCTGGTCATCACCGGTGAGGGCAGGCTGGACAGCCAGAGTCTCCGGGGCAAGGTGGTCATCGGTGTGGGCCCGCCGGGCCAAGTCCCCTGGGCGTGCCCGTGGCGGCGCTGGTGGGTGCCAGCGAGACGGACGTGACGCCGCCTACGGCGCAGGCGTCAGCGGCATTTTCCCCCATTAATCGCCCCTGTGGCCCTGAGGATGCCATGGCCCGCTGCCGGAGGCATCTGGCCTTTACCGCCGGGGAAATGTTCTCCGCTTTTTCGCCGCCGCCTCAAAAGGCAGGCCCTTGCAAAATCAATCCCACAGAAAAAGGGAGCTGACACCATGAAAATCGCCCTCTGCCAGATGGCCAATGCAGGCAGCATGGCCGCCAATCTGGAAAAAGCCTCCGGGCCATTGAGACAGCCGCCGGAAACGGCGCGGATTTGATCCTCTTTCCGGAGGTGCACTTGACGGAATTCTTCCCCAGTACCCGGGGCAGGATGTCTCCGCCTTCCGGGTAGCGGGGACTCCCCCCCACCGTGCAGGCGTTCTGCAAGGCGGCGGGCGCACCGGATCATGGTGTCTCCCAACTTCCTGCTGGAGGAAAACGGACACGCCTACGACGCCAGCCTTCTGATCTCAAATGACGGGCGGTGCTCGGCGTGCAGAAGATGGTCCCACATCGCCCAGGCTGAGCAGTTTACGAGCAGGACTACTAACCCTCGGACGGCGGCTTCCGGGTGTTTGACACCGAGCACGGAAAGATCGGCATCGTGGTGTGCTTTGACCGGCACTATCCTGAGAGCATCCGCACGGAGAGCCTCATGGGGGCGGAGCTGATCCTCATCCCCACGGTGAACACCAAGGCTGAGCCATCGGAAATGTTTGAATGGGAGCTGCGGGTGCAATAGCAGCGTGGCCATCGCCATAATGCAATCGGGTGGGCCGTGAGGGGGCCATGGGTTTTCCGGCGAATCCATCGTGGTGGATGCCAACGGCGCTGTGACAGCCAAGGCCGACGACGGAGCAGCTCCTCTATGCAGAGGTGGATCTGCGCGAATCCCGGGCAGATCCGGAGCCGCCGCCCCTACACCCAGCTGCGGCGGCCGGAGCTTTACCGGTAGCCCACTTCACAGCACCCTCCACCCCGCATCCTATTCATATCCATCCAAATCCATCCAATGAAAGGGGACAGCTTATGCGTCCCGACGGTACACGATAATAAAAAAATCTGCCGCCTCTGGTGGCGGCCATCCCATCATGCCCAAAGCGGTACGATGCCTGGAACACCATTACAGAGAGAACATTGACGAGAGATCATCAAGATTTCTATTCGCACCAGCGGCGGCAGGGTGTGCGCCTGAACCACATGAGCGCGTGATTATCTCCGCCTACTACCGGGCGGTGGTGCTGGAAAATCCGAAGCTGAATTACTTTGTGATGAACCGCAAGATCTATCAGCCAACCACTTCTGCGTCTCCTTCGTTATCATGAAGCGGCTGGCCGACGGCCCCCAGCGAGACCACACTGAAGATCTATCTCCAGCCGGAGGACACGGTTTTCACGGTGAACGAGAAGATCCAAGGCCGTCATCGCCAACGAAAAACGGAGCAGAGCAACAGCACCGACCCGCTTTTGCCCGGTTCATGTTCTCTGTGCCGGGGCTGCCGCGCTTCGTCGTCGGTCTCGGCCTTTACTTTCTGCGACAGCCTGCCCGCCCTGTGGCAAAGCGGCCGCCGGGCCTTCCGGGATGCGGGACTGACGGCGCTGGAGGGCTTCGAGTGCCCCGGGGACCCGGCCTCCGCCGGTCTGCTGGCCGACACCCTGTGCCGGGAGCTGCGGCGGCAGGAGCCATGGTATGTGTTTCTGGACGACCTGCACCTGATGCCGGACCGGCGGGTGGCCCACTTTTTGTGCGAATTGGCGGCAAGACTGCCGGATAATGTGCATCTGATCGCCGCCAGCCGGGACAAGGTCCTGTCCGGGGACCAGGTGCTGCGGCTGGGCGGGCGTCTGCACCGCATCGGGGCCGGGCAGCTGCGGCTGGAGGGCGATGAGCTGGCGGCCTATGCCCACCGGTTCGGCGCGGCCCTGGACCGGGAGCAGCTGGCGGAGCTGCAGCAGGCCACCGAGGGGTGGATGGCCGCCGTGTATCTGCATTTGCAGGCTCTGGCGGACCGGGGGACCGCCCCGGCGGAGACGGCGGACATCTATGATATGTTCACCGCCGCCATGCTGCGGCCTCTGCCGCCCCGGCGGCAGAAGTTCCTGGCGGTGATGGGCCTGGCGGACGAGTTCACCGGGGAGATGGCCCAGTTTATCACGAAGGAGCCGGACACGGCGGAGATTTTGTCCGATCTGACGGCCAAAAACGCCTTTGTCACCCGCCTGCCCGGCGGGGGATACCGGTTCCACCACATGATGAAAGCCTGCGCCCAGCGGGACTTCGATGCCCTGCCGCCGCAGGAGCAGGCGGCGTATCAGGCCCGGTACGGCCACTGGTACGCGGAAAACGGACAATATTTGCAGGCCCTGGCGGCCTATAGTAAGGCAGGCCGGTGGGACGACGCCCTGGAGGTGGTGCAGCAGGACGCGGGCATTCTGCTGGCGGCCCTGCGGCCCCAGCAGGTGCTGGAGCTGCTGGACCGCTGCGGCGACCAGGTGCTGATGGAGCACCCCACGGCCCTGCTGGTGCTGATGCGGCGGATGTTTACCTGGGGGCAGATCCCCCGGATGCGGCAGCTGAAGGAGTTGCTGCTGGAGTCCGTCCGGCGGCACCCGGAGCTGACGGACCGGCAGCGAGGGAACCTGCTGGGGGAGTGCGACCTGATCGAGAGCTTCCTGTATTACAACGACATCGGGGCCATGAGCCGGTTCCACCGCAGCGCCAGCAGACAGATGACCCGGCAGGCCGTCAGCATCCAGAGCCACGGCAGCTGGACCTTTGGCTCGCCGTCGGTGCTGATGATGTTCCACCGGACCCCGGGACAGCTGGACCGGGAGCTGGCGGACATGGACGAGTGTATGCCCCACTATTACAAGATCACCGGCGGCCACGGCATGGGCGCCCAGCGGATCATGGAGGGCGAGGCGGCTCTGGCCCGGGGACGGCTCAACGACTGTGCTGCGACTTACAAGGACGGCCAGGTGACCGCCAGCGGCGGTGCCCAGGTCATCGGAAATACGACAGCCTGTACTTCTTCAACGAGCACGACGGCAGCGCCTATTCGACCCAGGGCAGCGCCAGCGAGATGACGGTGGAATCCCTGGGCACCTATACCATGGATAATTCCGCCGTCAAGCCCGCCGGAGCCTTCTCCGACATTGCCGATGTGGTTCCAGGATGGTGAGCTAAACGGCGCCAGCCCATCGTCATTGAGTCGGACGGCCGCTGGACCCTGTCTGGAGCGTTCCGCCACCGGAGAGGAACTGGCGGAAGTGGATCACGGCTATCTGGAGCAGGACACTGGCGACGCGGAGCAGTACGCCGCCCATTCAAACCAGTTTGACGACGTGACCTATGACATGCACACCACCTATGAGCGGGACGACCCTTCTGGTGGGGCGGGAAAACCACACCCTACCTGCGCCAGGCGAACAGCCAGTGAGGCAAGGTACAGTATGAGGATCGGAAAACGGGTTTTGCGCCCCTAGCTTTTTGCGCTGCTGGCCTGCCTGGGCGCAGCCGGCTGCGTCCATCATTCCAGGACGCCGCCGGACAGGACTGGCGCACCACGGGCTCGTCCAGGCCAGCGGCACCATCACCCGGGACGGGGAGGACATCTCCGTACTGGTGTGTGTCCACGCAGACAGCGCCAGCATCTACTACGACACGTCCCCCGCAGACCCTTTTTCGCCAGCGTGGAATATCCCGTTTCCCTTCCGGGCGATCCGGGGAGGCATTCCGCAGCATCGATTTTGCCGACCGGAACGGGGACGGCTGCGGCGATGTGGCCATGCTCTTCGGCAGCGACACGCTGATGGTGTGGTACTGGGACGGCGCGTCCGGCGCCTATGTATATCAGCCGGAGGAGTCCCAGATCCCGGACAGCGCCCGGACATAACGCAGGCCGCGGCGCGCCCAGCGGCAGGCGGCCCAGGAGGTATTGAAAAAATGGTAAAAATGGAACCTACACCCACAGGCACTGCGGAGAAGCTGACGGACGCAGAGCTGTCCAAAATACTTGGACGGTATCAGGCAATGGAGTCTGTCTCCATACTGATAGGCGCGCTTTTGGTCGCCGCCGGGTGCATATCCGCCTTTGTGGTACATAGTCGGAAGCTGCTGGCCATTCTGGCCCTCTCCGGAGTCGCCCTGATGCTGCTGGTGGGGCCCCGGCGCAGAAGAAGAAAAAGGCGCTGCTGCAGCAGCAGATGGGCGGCTTTTTCCGGGCAAAGCTGGAGCAGGCCTTCGGCCCGGAGCCTCAAACGCCGGAGCTGCCTATCGACCGGGCCGTCCTCTCGATTCCGGCCTGATTATACAGTCGTGGAACAACTGCACCGTGACAGATTTCCACGAGGGGCATCACAAGAGCCTGCGTTTTTCCGCCGCCAATGTAACGCTGAGCCACACCTTTGAGGAAAAAACCGCCCTCAACAGTGACGACTGGATGACCCGCTCAGAAACCATCTTCCGGGGCATTGTTGTGCGCTGCTGCGGGGCGCTGTGCGATCCCACCGCAGACCTGGCCGTCAGCGACTGGCTGCATAAACTGGCGGAGGGCGACCAGGCGGAGCCCGCCGTGTTCCGGGAGCGCTTTTCCGCCCGCACGGGAGACGGTCAGCCAGCAGACGAGCAGGTCACGCCGGAGCTGCGGTGCTTCATGGCCGGGTTTGAGAAGACCCTCGGCGGCAGGCTGTGCGGCCTGGTGATCCGCAACGGGGAGCTGCTGCTGGCCCCAGACCGGCTATGTCTTTGCCGCCATCCCCAATGTGCTGGATCTCCGGGATATCAACGGCATCCGCAAGTGGTACGACGCTTCCCTGGCGGGCATGAGCCGTCTGCTGGACGTCCTGCTGGAGAGCCCCGTGATCCACCGCGCATAAATCGGCGAAAGACACCCTGCCACAGCAGGGTGTCTCAGCGTGTCGAAAAAGCTTTTTCGACACGCTGCCTAAGTTTTTGAAACTTTTGAAAAAGTTTCAAAAACTACTGATTTTCAATGGTGAGGGACACCCTTCTTGGGTTTCCCTCACCCTCTTCCTTACCGTTATCGAAAATATACCGCTTTATCGACATCTCAGACACCCTGCCACAGCAGGGGTGTCTTCCCCTCATTATAAAATAAATCAAATGCTCTTGCTTTCACTCTTCCCGGTCACCGGCCAGAGCCGGAGTCGCCCCCGCCGCGCCATACGGGTCAGAGACGGATGTCGCCCTTATCCAGCGCAAACAGCACCGCATAAATGGCCGCGCCCACCGGTCCTCTGATCATCATGTCGTCCATGGTGTCTATGAGCCTGATGTCCAGATAGCCCTCCAGCGGCCGACCGTTGACGGTGACGCTTCCACGGGTCAATGTTGCCGATCACCCGGGCACGTCGCCCAGATCATAGGAGTGGATGGCGTTTACGACGGTGTCGCGCTGCATATCCGTGCCGAACCAGTGGTCCGATCCGAACTCAAAAACTCCCCATTGCGCGCCGCCACCGAGATGGAAAAAATAGCACCGCCGTCAGAATGCGCAGCGGGCGCTCCGCCCGATATTTCCGGTTCAGCAGCACCGGGAGATATCCACCCACCAGCGCACCACGCCGCCGCACAGGTGCAGCAGCTTGTCCCAGTGGGCTGTCAGATAGTACAGTGAAAAGATACGCCCCGCCAGCGTGGCCAGCAGGTAAAACAGAACAAACACTACACCATGCCGGACATCCGCCAGCCCAGCCGCTCCAACACATAGGGGCGGCAATACCCCACCCACCGCCAGGCACAGCACGGCGTTGGATGCCGGCCCCAGGCGCACAGCCCGCAGCAGGGCGTACAGCACGAACACCTCGCACACCGTCCAGAGCCACATGCGCCACGCAGGCAGATGCCCGCCCCGCCTTGTCTTGTGTTTTTCATCTCCATCGCCTTTCTGCTCTTAGTTTTCCACCGCATTTTCCTATGGGCGCAGCCCGATCAAAGCGCCGTGCCCTTCTTCGGTACGAAAAATGCGTTCATATCTATCCCTTCCAGCTCCAGCAGCCGAGCCTTGCGTCGGATGCCGCCGCCATAGCCGGTGAGGCTCCCGTTGGCCCCACCACCCGGTGACGGGGATCATGAGGGAAATGGGGTTGTGCCCCACCGCTCCGCCCACCGCCTGGGCGGACATTCTGTCCACGCCCTGCCGCTTTGCAGCCTCTGTAGCGATGGTCCCATAGGTCATGGTGCTGCCATGAGGGAATAGCCAGCATGATGTCGCAGATCACCCGGCGAAAGGGCGTGGAGTCATAGCGCAGGGGCGGCAGGAAATCCGGCTGACGGCCGGAAAATATGTCCAGCCAGCGCCTCGCCTCCCCAAAGAGGGGGTGCTCCCCCGGCACCGCATCCCGAGGCAGAGTGCTGCCGAAATACTTCTGCCCGTTGAACCACAGGCCCACCAGGGCCTGTTCATCGCAAGCAAGCGTGATGGTTCCCAGTGGGGACTCGTATTCGGATGTGTAGATCATGGCTTTCCTCCTTGCTCTGCTGCAGGCTCTGCCAAATTTATTTTTCCATCATACCACAGTTTTGCGGGCAAAAGAATCCTTTTTCCTGAATCGGCCGGATAACATCGCCGGATAATAAAAGGGGGGCCCGGGGCTTCAGCCCCAGACCTCCCTTTTCTGTGCTTTCCGTTCTGCACTGGATGCTTCAAATTCACCTGGCACGGATGTTCTTTACCACGCTGTACGACGGGTTGGCGGCGGAGCGCACCCGACTGATGGCCTTGACCTTGTAGTAATAGGTCGTTCCGGCTCTGGCGTTGGTGTTGGTGTAGCTCCGGTTGGTGGTGGTGAACATCTTGGTATAGGTGCCGTTTTTACTGGTGGCCCGGTATACCTCGTACTTGCCGGCCCCGGCCACGGCGTTCCAGGTCAGCTTGGGCTTTCCGCTGCTGGTAGTGATCTTCACCACAGGCTTCGCGAGTGGCAGGTGGCCTTGACCACAGCACTGTAGGAGGAATTGCGGTAGACCTCACATTGCTGATGGCCTTGACCTTGTAGTAATACGCATAACCGGCGCTGGCTGTGGTGTCGGTGTAATTGGTCTTCGTGGTGCTGCCGGCCTTATAGGTACCGTTCTGGCTCCCGGCCCGGTATACCTCGTACTTGCTGGCTCCGGTGACGGCGCTCCCACTTCAGATAGGGCTTGCCCGTGGAGGCCAGATAATCCGGCTTCACCACGGGTCTTGCGCAATGGCTGTTGACGGCCAGGGCCTTGCTGTTGGCGGAGTTGGCGGCGCTCCGCACCTTGCGACAGCTTCGACCTTGTAATAGTAGGTGTAGCCTGCGGAAGCTGTGGTATCGGTGTTGGTCTTCGTGGTGCTGCCGATGTACTTGTAGCTGCCGTTCTGGCTGCCGGCCCGGTACACATAGTACTTGCCGGCTCCGGTGACGGCACCCCAGGACAGGTAGGGCTTGCCGGAGGAGGACAGGTACTGGGCGCCGTTCAGCTCCGGCCGGGCGCAATGGCAGAGGGCGCTGACGGCCGCGCTGTAGCTGCTCTTCACGCCGCTGGCATTGACGGCCCTGACCTTGTAGTAGTAATAATATCCGGGCTTGGCCGTGGTATCGGTGTAGTTCAGCTTTGTCGCCGTGCCGATATATTGGTAAGTGCCGCTCTTGCTGCCGCTGCGGTAGACTTCATACTTGCTAGCCCCAGCTACGGCGGCCCACTTGATGTAAGGCTTACCGGTGGAAATCAGATAATCCGGCTTTACACTGGGCGCGGTGAGCTTATAGTTGGGATCCTTAGCCCCGCAGAGGGTACACACACCGTTTTTATACTGGTGTTCTATAGGTCTTCACGATGCGGTCGATGGAGAATCCGTATGCACTGTCGCCCTATCCGAAACCAGCCGGATCGTCAGCGTGTCCCCCTGGATAGAGATCGTCTTGCCCGCCAGCTCCGTTCCGGTGTATTGTGCCCCGTTCACATAAAGATAGTCTATATTAGTCTCCACCTCTGTCTGCGCCGAGAAGGTGACATCCAGGGAAACGGCTCCCGCTGCCTTGTAGGTATAGGTTTTATCCAGGTTGTTCTCATAATTATGGCTGGACTCGGATACCCCTTCTTGTCCAGGGTCTGTGTTTTTCCGCTCGTGCACATAGATTTTCAGCTGAGCGGTAGTCCCCGGTAGGTAACGTCGATGGTCTTTTGCCCCGGGGGTGGACATGTCGCAGCTGCCCTTAGCTCCAGCAGCCCGGAATCATGGGGGATAGTCTCCGTGCAGCCGTCCTTTATGGGTCAGTGTCATGCACAGGCCCTGGGTATTCAGGGTATCGTTGGGCAGGTACGCCGTCTGGTCAACGCGGCAGGGCCGCGGAGGAAAACCGGCTCCGTGCAGTAGCCTATCCAGGTGAGATGGGAACCGCAGGCCTCGCGCACAGTTTCCGTCCACTCGCTGTTGTGCCCGGGTAAAGTGCGTATGCATAATTATCTCTAAAGGCTCTCGAACCAACTGTGGGAGGATTCCCGGTAAATATAAAGCTACGAATATTTTTTGCATTACAGAACAGATAGGCCGGAATCTTCTTCACATTCTCGCCAAATATTACACGGACTCCACCAGAGCCACCAGCATATTGAAACACACCCGAGAGACTACTCTCTAAGTCCTCCGCCGCTTTAGCATTGTAGTAAACCTCTTTTAATCCAATGCATTCGTAAAATGCATTGGCGCCTATTCGCGTTAGATTCTCGCCGATTGTGAATGTTTCTAAGCTGCTACAGTATCTAAAGGTGCTAGAGCCAATTTGCTTTACTCCTTCTATACCAGTTATAGAAGACAATTTTTGCAGCTTCCAAACGCCTCACTGCCAATCGTTGATACGCTGTTTCCAAGCTTTAGAGATGTCAAATTAACGCAGTTACAAAAGCATATTCGCCAATCTCGGTTACCCTATTTCCCACTGATACGCTCACAATTTTATTTTCGGAGTTGGTGTATTCGTATAAAATAGGCATGCCGGAATTATTTCTACATCTTCGCCGAATTTCACAACAACGCCTTCTGACTCTGCTCCCACGTCATAAAAAGCATTCGTGCTCCCATCCAAGTCATCTGCCCTTCTTGCGTTGTAGTTTATTTCAGTCAAACTTGTGCAGCCACGGAACGCCTCACGCCCGATACTGGTCACATTCCTGCCAATAGTCACGCTGGTCAGCCCGTACAATTGTAAAAAAAAAGCTTGTTAGGGATTTTTTCCACGCTCGCCAAATACGACCTTCATTCCATCCACAGCGGTGCCAGCTGTTTTGGAAAAACATCATACTTGCTGCATTCTGCTGCCTTGGCGTTGTAAATAACTTCCTTCAGGCCCGTGCAGCCGTAAAATGCATAGTCTCCAATGCTGGTCACGCTGTCCGGTATCGTCACACTGGTCAGCCCTGTGCGGCCGGAGAATGCCCAGTCCCCAATGCTGGTCACGCTATCCAGGATTGTCACACTGGTCAGGCTTTCGCAGTTGTAGAAAATGTTGCTGGGGATCTTCTCACGCTTTCGCCAAACACAACCTTCATTCCGACCGCAGCGGTGCCGGCTTCCTTGAAAGCATATGATCCATCTGTTATTGCCTTGGCGTTGTAAATAACTTCCTTCGGGCCCTGCAGCCGGAGAATGCACCCGACCCAATGCTGGTCACACCGCTGCCGATGGTCACGCTGGTCAGGCCTGCAGCAGTCTTCAAATACACGGCCACCAATGCTGGTCACGCTATCCGGAATCGTCACGCTGATCACTCCCGTGCAGCCACGAAACGCATAGTCTCAATGCTGGTCACGCTGTCCGGTATCGTCACACTGGTCAGGCCCGCGCAGCCGGAGAATGCCCAGTCCCCAATGCTGGTCACGCTATCCAGGATTGTCACACTGGTCAGACTTTTCGCAGTTGTAGAAAAAATGTTGCTGGGGATCTTCTCACGCTTTTTGCCAAACACAACCTTCATTCCGACCGGCAGCGGTGCCGGCGTTTTGGAAAACATCATACTTGCCGCATTCTGCTGCCTTGGCGTTGTAAATAACTTCCTTCAGGCCCGTGCAGCTGAAAATGCCTTCCCAATGCTGGTCACACCGTCCGGTATCGTCACGCCGGTCAGGCCCGTGCAGCCGGAAAATGCTCTCTCCCAATGCTGGTCACACCGTCCGGTATCGTCACGCCGGTCGGGCCCGTGCAGTCGTAGAATGCATAGCCTCCGATGCTGGTCACGCTGCTGCCAATCGTCACACTGGTCAGGCCCGCGCAGCCGGAGAATGCCCAGTCCCCAATGCTGGTCACGCTATCCAGGATTGTCACACTGGTCAGGCTTTTCGCAGTTGGAGAAAATGTTGCTGGGGATCTTCTCCACGCTTTTGCCAAACACAACCTTCATTCCGACCGCAGCGGTGCCGACTCCTGGAAAGCATATGATCCATCTGTTATTGCCTTGGCGTTGTAAATAACTTCCTTCAAGCCCGTGCAGTTGTAGAATGCACTCTTCCCAATGCTAGTCACGCTGTCCGGTATCGTCACACTGGTCAGGCCCGTGCAGCCACGGAATGCATTGCCCCGATGCTCGTCACGCCGCCAGTGATCACAGTCTTTGTGATTTTTGATCTGTTATGGTACCAAGGTTGCGAACCACTACTTTGGCAGTTCTCCATCTCCCCGTGCCGCTGATGGTCCAGCAGGCCATTTGCTGTCCAGCGTCCAGGTGACGTTGCTCCCCATCTTTGCCGCAGTTTCCGGAGTCAACGATGGTCGGCTCCCGCCGACACCGCTGCCCACACTAAGGACTAATGTCAGCACAAGAATCAGCGCCATGGCAAAAATGCCGCCAAGATTCCCTTTTCTCTTCATTTTTCCATCTCCCTAAAGTAGTTGATTTTCACATTTAATTCCATTTACTAAATATATAATACACTCTGTACCCGAAAAGTCAACCGCCGCGGCGCAGAATTTATGAGTTAGCCACAAAAGCTGCTGTAAACTCGGCGTGGTCTTTACGAAACCACCGAAAGCAGCCATTCTGAAACTTTCTCATCAAACCAAAAGCGCACGGCTTCGGCCGTGCGCTCTTGATTGTCCATGGTTTCTATATTCCGCCAAATCAATACTTCACCTTGGCCAGGCAGATGCGGATCCACTCGTGGTCGTAGAAATTGATGGCAGCGAGATTCTCATCAGCCGAACCTAAAAAGGAAGCCGCTCAGGCATTTGATCAGCTGACCTCCGGGGCCGCCCAGGGCTGACCGGCTCTTCGCCTGCGGCGTAGCTCTGCCTATGCCATGAGCAGCCCGGATGCATGCGGCACCCTCAACACCTTTCTCATCATGCGTTTCCCCTCCGGCTATGCCGGAGGGGAAAACAATTTCTCCCGGCAGCAGTGCAGGTACTGGATAGAGAAAGCCCCAGGGGAATTCCCGGGGTTTCCTCAACATTTTCTATTTCTTCAGCTTTTCCGCCCACTGGCTCTCCTTGAAGCCAACGAGGCGCGAAGTCCTCGCCCACCAGCAGCGGGCGCTTGACCAACATACCATCCGTGGCCAGGGCTTCAGCATCTCCTCCTCGCTCATCCGGGCAGCCTGTCCTTCAGCCCCATGGATTTATACAGCAGCCCGCTGGTGTTGAAAAAATTTCTTCAGCGGCAATCCGCTGCGCTGGTGCCACTGGGGAAAGCTCCTCATAGGTGGGATTTTCCAGCTTGATATCGCGAAATTCGTAGGTAATCTGATTCTCGTCCAGCCATTTTCGTGCCTTCTGGCAGGTGGTACATTTGGGGTAACAAACAAAAGATCATAATTTACACACTCCTGTTTTATTCCGGATCACATGCGGATCGCGCTTCGTTCCGCTAAAGCATCCGCGTTATCTAACACGTCGCGGAGGCCGTCTTCCAACGACGGTTCGACTTCATTCTACCAGACAGATGCGGCGTGTGCAACAGGAATACGCCCGCTCCTGGCCTCTTCTTCGCTGCCTTTTCGCTTACTCCTCCGTTCCCGGCTGCAGCGGGCCATAGAAATAACTGGCGGTAGCGCCGCTGTCCACAGGTAAGGTAGAGGCGCTGATGAACGCACCCCTTGTCCTCATGAGCAGCTCTTCCGCGGGAATAGTCGCCAGCAGAAAATCCTGCTGAGCAGTCAGAGCGGGCATACGCCAGCCAGACTGGATAGAGATGGTCACGCCTACGCCGCCGGGGGCAATGACCTGCCCACCTCCTCCAGCAGCACCGCCGTGCCATAGAGATTCCCTTTCAAAATCACCTCGATGGGCACCTGGCTGGGGGACACCCTGCGGCGTTCACCAGCATTTGGATGGGGCCGTACTTCTGGCCCTTGGCAATGAGATTTTTGGATGGAGCTCCGGCGGCGATACGTTCCATCTGCGCCAGCGGGCTGTGGGCAGACACCTCGATGCAGCTGCGGCAGGTGGCCAAAAGCAGGTTGACATATTCATCGGAGAAGGCCCGCCGCTGGTCGTTCAGTACGATATCTGCTGCACCGGTACGAAGCATCAGTAAGAGGAGAGCAATGTCAATCGTGCGGCATCTTTGCAGCCTTTCCTCTTCCAAAGCAGATATAGTACCCAGATGCTGCGGCGTAGACCATTTCAGAGCGGACAGGTTCGTGGCCAATACGCAGATGAACAGCAGTACCACAAGCACCATGGCAATGCCCTGCACCACAGGATGCGGGATCTCAAAGGGGCGCTCAATGCCGGCTCCTGCCGGTACAGGCGGATTGGACAGGATGACCAGCGCGTACAGGATGAGCGCGCCGCGAACACGGAGATGGTCACCATTAGCGCCGTTTGCCGGTCAGGCACAGGCAAAGCGCCAGCGCTGACGGGATCAGTAATCCAAAGATCGGTGCGCCATGGCGGTTCAGCCGCGTGAACAGCTTCGGCAGATACCCCGCCCGTCCCATGGCATACGCCTGACGGGAGAAGGCCATGACAATGGAGGAGAAGGACGCGACCATGGCAAAGAGCGCAATGGCAGCGACGACCTTCGGCAAAGCAGAGCCTTCGCCCAGCGCCAGTTCAAGAGAGCGGACCAGCGGATAGTCCACTTTGGCGATCTCATGGTAATCGGCAATGCCTGCGGGCAGCAGCAGGTCAATGAGCGCCGTGATAAACAGCGTGACCAGCGCGGGAACATAGCCCCGGAGAATCCGGTCTTGGGATCCTCCATTTCCTCGGACTGCATGATGGGGCCATCCACCGCGAAGTAAAACCACATGGCAAACGGCACCGCCCCCGCGATTCCGCGCAGGCCTGCCCGAAACGGCGGATCCAGCGCCAGGTTCTCCACTCGGAAGTGGGGCAGCGCTACCGCCGCAAACAGCACCAGTCCCGCCAGTGCCGCAATGGTGGCGATCAGTTCAAACTGGGAGGATGATTTCGCGCCCAGCAGATTCAGCGCCACAAACAGGCAGAAGAACACCACAGTGGCGGTCATGGCGGGGATCGCCGGAACGAGGTAATGCAGCAGTTGGCCGGTGGTGATGGCCACCGCGCAGGGCGCGACAATGTACGCCAGCACGGAAAAACCTGCCATGAATCCTGCGAATCCGCCCATGGAGCGCCGGGCGTACTCGGAGGCGCCACCTGCGCTGGGGCTGCTGACCGCTAACTCCATATAACAGGCCATGAAGCAGACGTACATCGCCGTTACCGGCAGAAACGCCAGCAGGAAGGAGCCGGGTCCGCCGGTCTCAAAGCCGTAGCTGAAGCCGTAGTAGTTGCCGGAGCAGACCGCGCCCACCGCCAGGGCCCACAGGTGCCGGGGCTTTAGGACTTTTGCAGCTTATTCTCCGGCATAGGCCTTCTTAAAACTCTTCAAAGGCCTCCACGGTCATCTGGCGGGGATTGCTGGGGGTGGAGACATTAGCCATGGCCGCCACCGACAGGGCGTGGAGTCTTCGGGCTTAATTTCCGGATGCTCGCGCATAGGCTTGATGCCCACGTCGGTGCACAGCTGGCGCAGACCGTCCACACAGGCGGCAGCGGCTTCTTCCGCAGTCTTGCCGGTGACATCAAGTCCATAGCCTCGGCCACGTCGGCGTATTTCTTGGTGTTGGCGGGCAGATTATGAGCGGTCACAGTGGGCAGCAGGATGGCGTTGGCCACCCCGTGGGGCAGGTCGTAACGGCCCCAGGGCCTTCTGCCATGCAGTGAACGGCGGCCACATCAGAACTAGCCGAAGGCGATACCGGCGATAGTGCTGCCCAGCATCATGCCGGTGCAGGTGTCCAGAGAACGGTTATTCACCGCATTGCGGAGATTCTTGGAGATAAGCTGGATGGCGTAAAGCGCATAGGCATCCGTATGGGGCACGACCAGATTGCAGGTGTAGGCCTCCACCGCGTGGGTCATAGCGTCGATACCGGTGGCGGCCCATAATGTGGGGCGGCAGACCCATCAGCATGGTGGGGTCAACCAGCGCTATTTTCGGCGCAGCCTTGGCATCGAAAATGTTCAGCTTCACATGGGTCTCGGGTCCGTGACCACGGCAAGGGGGTCACCTCGCTGCCCGTCCCGGCGGTGGTGGAATGGCGATCAGCGGCGTGATGGGGCGCAGCAGCTTATCCGCGCCGCACCAATCCTGCACCTTGCCGCCGTGGGTCAGCAGGGTGCCGATAGCCTGGCGGTGTCCAGAGCTACCGCCGCCCACGGCCACCAGGCAATCGATGCCTGCGGCCTTGGCGGTCTCATAGCCCTCCGCACAGTGATAATCTCTGGGGTTGGGAACGTCTTGTCGTAGTAGATATAGGGGACCCCCGCGCTTTGCAGGCTGGTCTCCACATCCCGGGTGAGACCCGCCCGGATGACCCCTGGTCAGCCACGATCATGGCGTGGGTAGCGCCCAGGGACTTGGCGCACTCGCCCGCTTCCTTGATCACGCCCACACCGAAGCGAACGGTGGTGGGCAGAGAAAATCTATATTGCTGCAGCATAGCTTTAACCTCCTGTTACGCGGGGCAGGGCTTTGGCCCTGCCCCGCAGTTTTATTTTGTTCAGCGGGCCT
>VOFG01003281.1_pt1 | contig 19487 bp, 37 predicted proteins | sample 5384171 | NCBI WGS metagenome assembly VOFG01 (sample SAMN12384726, study PRJNA508395) | human gut metagenome | isolation source: healthy gut F | host: Homo sapiens
CAACTGGGACTTTGCCATGGAGCAAATCCGGACGGCGAGCAATTCGGCCCATCTTCTGTGCTGAACCTCTTCGCCTATACGGGCGCGGCCTCTGTGGCCTGCGCCGCCGCTTACGCCTCGGTGTGCCATGTGTGGACGCAGCCAAGGCATGGTGAGCTGGGCCAGGAAAACGCCAAGAGTTCCGGCCTGGAAGACGCCCCCATTCGATGGATTGTGGATGACTGCGCCAAATTCGTGGAGCGAGAGATCCGGCGGGGCGGCTGGGTACGACGCCGTGATCATGGACCCCCCCTTCCTATGGCCGGGGCCCTTCAGGGGAGATTTGGAGTTGGAGGAAAACCTCTACCCCTTTGTGAAACTGGTGGCCGGGGTGCTCTCTGACCGTCCCCTGTTTTTCCGCATCAATTCCTACACCACGGGGTTGGCCCCGTCGGTGCTGGGACCTATATTTTGGAGACCCTGCTCACCAATCGTTACGGCGGCCACACCGTCAGCGACGAACTGGGTCTGCCGGTGGCGGAGAGCGGGCTCATCCTCCCCTGTGGCGCTGCTTACCGATGGACGGCGGCTGGGAAATAAGGAGCATCCTATGAGTACCATGATCAAAGCGGAACACCTCACTTTTTCGCTATCCCGATGAGCTTCGGCAGATCACCCGCCGGTGTTGGACGATATTAACTTGAGATTGCAGCCGGATCCTTTTGTGGCCATTCTGGGGCACAACGGTTCCGGCAAGTCCACCTTTGCCAAGCACTGCAACGCCTTGCTTACCCCCACCCAGGGGAAGCTTTGGGTCGATGGATTGGACACCTCTGACCCGGACAATCTTTTGGCCATTCGGGGCACGGTGGGTATGGTGTTCCAAAACCCCGACAACCAAATCGTGGCCAGTGTGGTGGAGGAAGACGTGGCCTTTGGCCCGAAAACATGGGGATTCCCCGAAGATCCGAAAACGGTGGACACTGCCCTCAAAATGGTCGGGATGTATGAATGGCGTGAGCACGCCCCGCACCTGCTCTCCGGCGGGCAAAAAGCAGCGGGTGGCCATTGCCGGCATCATCGCCATGACCCCCAAGTGCATCGTTTTGGACGAGGCCACCGCCATGCTGGACCCGGTGGGCCCGGTGGGAAACGGTGGACACTATCCGCACCCTGAATGAAAAGTTCGGCATTACCGTCATCCTCATCACCCATCACATGGATGAGGCGGCCCAGGCCCAGCGCCTCATCGTTATGGCAGACGGCCACATCATCGACGACGGCGCTCCCACAGAGGTGTTTCAGCATGTGGACACGCTGCGCAATGCTTCGGCTTGGCCGTGCCGGAGACGGTGGGCCTTCTGTACGAACTGCGCAAGGAGGGGTTAAACGTCCCCTAGACGCCATCAGTGACGAGGCCTGTGCTGCGGTGTTGGCCGGCCTGCTTCGGTAACCTCTGTCTGCATCAAAAAAGAGGCGGAATCCAGTTTGGAACCCATCATTGAAATCAAAAACCTAACCCATATTTACAGCCCCAACACCCCCTTTGAGCAGCGGGCCCTGGATCAGGTGAACCTGACCATCTACCGCGGGGAGTATCTGGGGATCATCGGACGCACCGGTTCCGGCAAGTCCACCCTGATTCAGCACCTCAACGGGCTGATCCGCCCCACAGAGGGGAGGTCCTCTTCCAGGGGCAGGACATCTGGAGCAGCAAAGAGCTGACCCACAACATCCGCTTTCAAGTGGGGCTGGTGTTCCAGTATCCGGAATACCAGCTGTTCGAGGAGACGGTATACAAAGACATCGCCTTCGGCCCTCGGAACATGAAGTTGGATGAGCCAGAGATTGACCGCCGGGTACGCCAAGCGGTTGCCTTTCTTAAGGCCTGAGCGATGAGATCCTGGCCCGCTCCCCCTTCGAGCTCTCCGGCGGACAAAAGCGGCGGGTGGCCATCGTAAGCGTCATCGCCATGGAACCCAAAGTGTTGATCCTAGACGAGCCGACCGCCGGGTTGGACCCCGCTGGCGCTGCCAGCATCCTGGCCAACATCGACGCTTACCGCCAGGCCAACCAGGCCACCATCATCATTGTCAGCCACTCCATGGAGGACGTGGCCCGGCTCACTGACCGCCTAGCCGTGGTGAGCCACGGAACCCTCCCCTATGTGGGCACCCCTCGGGGAAGTGTTCTCCCATGGGGGAGGCGTTGGAGGCGATGGGCCTGGCTGTGCCCACCATGAACCGGGTATTCTCCCGGCTGCGGGCCATGGGTGCCGAGGTAGACCCCGCAGTATACACCGTGGAGCAAGCCAAGGCGGCCTTCCTGGCGGCTTTGAAGAAAAAAAGGAGGGGAAGTAAGTGGCGCTGAAAGACATTACCCTGGGCCAGTATTTCCCCGGCCACTCTCTCATTCACCGGTTTGATCCCCGGGGGAAGATTATCTTTACCGTAATCTACATTGTGGCCATTTTTCCTGTGCAACTCTCTGCTCTCCTACGGCGTAGCTGGCGGTGCTGCTGATCCTCATTGCCATCTCTAAGGTGCCCTTCAATCCTTCCGAAAGGGTATGAAGCCGGTGATCTTCCTGGTGATTTTCACCGCCCTTTTAAACCTGTTCTATACTTCGGATGGTACCGTGCTGTGGAGCTACGGCATCCTCACCATTACGGTAGAGGGCATCTGGCGGTAGGCTTCATGGTGGCGCGGATCCTCATGCTCATCGCCTGCACCCTCCTGCTGACCTATACCACCTCCCCATCACCCTCACCGATGGGCTGGGCGGCTGCTGCGCCCCTGAAAAAGTGGGGTTCCCCGTCCACGAACTGTCCATGATTATGAGCATCGCGCTGCGGTTTATCCCCACCCTGATCCAGGAGACGGATAAGATTATCTCCGCCCAAAAGGCCCGGGGCGCTGACTTTGACACCGGCGGCCTGGTGCAAAAGGCCAAGGCGCTGATCCCCATTCTCATCCCCTTGTTCATCTCCTCCTTCCGCCGGGCGGAGGAGTTGGCCGTGGCCATGGAGTGCCGCTGCTACCACGGGGACGATGGCCGCACCAGCCTGCGGCAGTTTGTGATGCACGGCCGGGACTGGGGTCTGGTGGTGTTTAGCCTTGCTCTGTGCGCAGGCATCATTGCCCTGCGCGTTTTGGGCCTATAACCTCATTCTGACTTGGGAGGTCTTCATGCGCAACATCGCTTTGACCCTGATGTATGACGGCACCGCTTACCACGGATGGCAGGTGCAAAAGCGGGATGTCACCGTGGCAGAAACCCTGGAAAAGGCCCTCGCCCAGGTGATGGGCCATTCGATCAAGTGCACAGGCGCCGGGCGTACGGATGCCGGCGTCCACGCTGAGGTGTATGTGGCCAACTTCCGCACCACCTCCACCATCCCCTGTGACCGGATTCCCCTGGCGGTGAACTCCCGCCTGCCGGGAGACATTGTGGTCACCAAGGCCACAGAAGTGCCCGATGACTTCAATGCCATCGGCAGCTGCCTACGGAAGGAGTATACCTATCGCATCTACAACTCCCGGATCCCAATGCTTTTCTGGTCAACCGGGTGTGGTTCTATCCCAAAAAGCTGGACGAGACCGTGATGCACCAGGCGGCCCAGTACTTTGTGGGAACCCATGACTTTGCCTGCGTCCGTTCCGTGGGGACCGAGACCAAGACCACCGTCCGCACGGTACATTATTTTGAGATCACCGGGAAGGAAATCTCATCTCCTGCCGGGTTTGTGCAGACGGATTTCTCTACAACATGGTGCGGGCCATGGTGGGGACCTGCGTTTACGCCTCCGAGGGAAAGCTCTCCCCACGACATCCCTGCCCTGCTGGAAGGGGGCGAAACCGCACCGATCTTAAGCCCCACTGCCCCCAGGGGCTGTACATGACCAACCTCTGGTATCCCATAGACGGGCTCCCCTAATGCATGTGGAAGAACGTCCCCTTTGCCGCACTTTGGAGGTTCTCTATGAATAAACTGCAAGATTGGAAAACAAACCTCACCCGGAAGCAACGGGTGATTCTTCTCATTGTGGTGGCTGTGGTGGTGTTGGCTCTGCTGACCGCCACAGTGTTCCGTGACAACGTCGTCAGTTTTTTCGCTGGGCAACCTACTCTCAGCAGAACGACAGTTTTTCCCACAACGCCCAATCCAACAGCCTTTTTATGGGGCTGGAAGATAACCTGTTGATTTGCACCCAGTCCCAGATCCAACTGGTCTCCCCCCACAGGAACCTCTCGTGTGCAGGAGTCGGTGGAGATGACCACCCCTGCCCTGAACGCCTCCGGAGAATACGCCGTGGTCTATGACGTGGGCGGGCAAGAGCTCCGGGTCATCGGCGAGGAGGCCCTGCTGCATTCCCTGACGTTGTCTGAGGAAGAGTCCATCCTCTGTGCCACCATCAACGAAGACGGCTGGGTCGCGGTGACCAGCAAGGTCAGCGGTTACAAAGGCGTGGTGACGGTCTATAACCAAAACTTTGAAACTGTGATGACCATTCGCCTGTCAGCCGGTACATTTCGGATGCCATTGTCACCCCGGACTGTCAAGGGGTTTACCTCATCTCTCCGGGACAGGCAGAGGGCTCCTTTGAAAACACTTTACTCTACTACACCTTCTCGTCCAACGAGACACCTACCCGTACCCTTTCCCTGGGTTCCAATGTGGTGCTCTCCACCCACAGTGCCAGCCGGTGCTGGATCCTTGGAGATGAGAGCCTGCTGATCTTGGATTCCAGCGGGGTGATTACCGCCAGCTATGACTATGAGGGACAGTACCTCAAAATGGCTTCCCTCAAGGGGATGGGTTTGCCACGCTGCTGCTCTCCCGCTCCTCCTCCGGCAGCGGGGGCAATTTGGTGACAGTGGCCGCTGACGGTACGCCTTATGGTTCCCTTACCCTGGATGGGCAGCCCATGGCTCTGGCTGCCCAAGGGCATGACGTCGCCCTGCTGACCACCAGCGAGGTGATCACTGCGGACCGAAGGCTGGACGGCTACCGCACCACCCCCAACCAGCAGGGCATCCGTAACGTGGCTGTCTACTCTGACGGCAGTGTGGCCCTCATCAACAGCGCGGCAGTGAGCCTCTACTTCCCCTTTACCGGCACTCGCGTGGAGGCAGATGCCGCCAATCAGGAGAACGGATGATGGTAACCACAGTCTCTCTCCTGTTGGATTTGGTCCTGCTGGGTCTCCTGGTCTACTTTTTTCGTGATGGGGGTTCGCCGCGGGTTGATTCTCAGCCTGTGCTCCCTGCTGGCAGTTCTCTTGGCCCTGTTGGGTGGATGGTATTTGGCTACCCACTGGTCCCAACCCCTGGAGGACCGACTGGAACCGGTCATTCTGGAATCCCTCCTAGACAAGGAAGAAAACGGTCAAACGGATCCTTCCGCCACCCAGGAAAACAGGATTACCCTGCCGGAAGGCTTTTCACAATCCCTGCAAGAACAGGTCAATCAAAGCGCAGAGGCCTGGAGAACCGCCACCCTCAACGAGGCTGCCAACCTTATCGCCGGGCTGCTGGCTAAGGCCATCCTCTTTTTGATTGGGTTTTCGGGGTGCTGCTGGTGTGGAACCTCCTCTGCCATGGATTAAACTTGGTGGCCAAACTCCCTGGCCTGCATTTCCTCAACAAACTGTTGGGCGGCGTGTTCGGCCTGGTCAAAGGCATTTTGGTGCTGATCATCGTCCGCTGGGTTCTTTGCGACTTGCTGGGGTGGATCCCCACCGATGTGGCGGAAGGCAGCATCCTCCTTTCCCTGCTGTCCTCCATCGACCTGTTTTCCTGGCTGGCAGGATAATCCCCAGGGCCATTCACACCTAATTCATAATCCTGTGCTAAGATAGCATACTAGTAAACCATACACCCCATGGAGGAGTGAACGCACCTATGAAACCTACCCTTTGCAGCAGATGCAAAAAATGTTGCCGTGGTGTTCATCACCCGGCTGGACAATAACGGGCAGGGCAGCCACAACGAGGGCCTCTGCTTGAAATGCGCCCGAGAGCTGAACATCCGCCCGGTAACCGATATGATCGAAAAATGGGCCTCAGCGACGAAGAACTGGAAGGTCTGACCAATGAAATGATGTCCGCCTTTGAAGGAGCGGAGAGCATGGAAGGCCTGCTGGGCAACCTCTCCGGCGCCTTGAGCGATGCCGCCAACGGCAACGATGACGATGAGGAGGACGGCCGCACTGCTACCTTCCCCTTCCTCAATAAGTTGATGGGGAACCTGGCACCCACAGAGGGGAACGACGCCAGGAAGAGTCCATCCCCGATGTCTCCCCAGGCAGCGGACGGCGGCCGAGCCGCTCGAGAGGACAAAGCCGACCGGAAAAACCGTGGAAAACGGAAGTTTCTGGAAAACCACTGCATCTCCCTCACTCGAAAGGCCGCCGAAGGCAAACTGGACCGGATGATCGGCCGGGAGCAGGAATTGGAGCGGGTGATCCAAATTCTCAACCGCCGGCAGAAGAACAACCCCTGCCTCATCGGGGAACCCGGCGTGGGGAAAACCGCCATTGCCGAAGGACTGGCTATGAAGATTTACCAGGGTGATGTACCCTATAAGCTGAAGGACAAAGAGGTCTACCTGTTGGATCTCACCTCTCTGGTAGCTTGGGCACCCAGTTCGGGGGCAGTTTGAAAGCCGTATGAAGGGACTCATTGAGGAGATCAAAAACTGGGCAACATCATCCTGGTGATTGACGAGGTTCATAACCTGGTGGGCGCCGGGGACGCCGAGGGGTCCATGAACGCCGCCAACATCCTCAAACCTGCCCTCTCCGGGGGGGCTCCAGGTCATCGGCGCCACCACCCTAGTGGAGTACCGGAAGTATATCGAAAAAGGACTCCGCCCTGGGCGGCGGTTCCAGCCGGTGATCGTCAACGAGCCCTCCATTGAGGACGCCGTGGAGATCATCAAGGGCGTTGCCCCCTACTATGAGTCCTTCCATCACGTAAAGATCACCCCGACATTGCCCGCCTGGCCGTGCTCATGTCGGAGCGCTATATCACCGACCGGTTCCTGCCGGACAAGGCCATCGACCTCATCGACGAAGCCTGCTCCGACGCCAACCTCCGGGACAAGGACCTGGCCCGCAGCATGGAAGTGGAAAAGGAACTCAACGACATCGCCGTGGAGCGGGAGGTCATGGTGGCCGATGCCAGCGACAAGGCCTATGAGCGCCTGGCCGAACTGCGGAGCAAAGAGCTCCAACTCCTCCAGGAACAAAAAAGAACTGGGGCAGCAGGAGGCTCCCACTCTAACCCTGGACAGCCTGGCCCGGGTGGTGGAACTTTGGACCAAGATCCCCGCCAGCACCATCCAGGAGCAGGAGTACGAGCGCCTGGCCAAGCTGGAAGACCGGCTGAAGGAGCACGTGGTGGGCCAGGATGAGGCCATCGCCTCGGTGGCCGCTGCCATCCGCCGCAACCGGGTGGGGGTCACCACCAAGCGCAAGCCGGTGTCCTTCATCTTCGTCGGTTCTACCGGCGTGGGCAAGACGGAGCTGGTGAAGCGGCTGGCGGAAGACCTCTTCCACGCCCCGGAATCCCTGATTCGTCTGGACATGTCGGAGTTCATGGAAAAGCACTCGGTCTCCCGGATCATCGGCTCTCCCCGGGATATGTGGGGTATGACGAGGCTGGCCAGCTCACGGAAAAGATCCGCCGGAAACCCTACTCCGTGATCCTCTTTGACGAGATCGAAAAAGGCCCACCCCGATGTGCTGAATATCCTGCTCCAGATCCTGGATGACGGCCATATCACCGACGCCCAGGGCCGGACGGTGAACTTCGAAAACACCGTCATCGTCATGACCTCCAACGTAAGCAGTGAGAACAACTCCGGCCCGCTGGGCTTCGGCAAAACCACCAACGAGCTGAACAAGGACAAGGCCATGAAGGCGCTGCAGCAGTTCCTGCGGCCGGAGTTCATCAACCGCGTGGACGAAGTCATCTGCTTTAACCAGCTCTCGGAAGAAAACTTCCGTTCCATCGCCCGGATCATGCTCCAGGAGCTCCAAGACGTGCTGCAGGAAAAGAACCTCACCTTCTCTTGGGAGGAATCGGTGCTGGATCAGCTGGTAAAGGAATCCTACTCCGCCGCCTACGGCGCCCGGAACCTCCGCCGGTATATTCAGAAGCATTTGGAAGATCCCATCGCTTCCCAGATCATTGACAGTTACCTCCATCCCATCACCGCCTTGAAGGCTGTGGTGGAGGACGGGAAGATCGTCATTCACTCCCTGTAATCCGGAACCCCTTGAAACCAACGAAAATCGCCTGCACAGCTTTTTCTGTGCAGGCGATTTTTTAGGGGTAACGATTATCTCTCTTTCCCAGGAAAAACAGTGCCAGGGTCCCCAGGCCAGCGTGGGCGCCGATCACCGGCCCCACATCTCCGATGGTGACAGAGGCCACCCCCAGTTTACTCTGGATGGCGGCCGCCAGAACCTCGGCATCTCCCAGGCAGTCACCATGGCTGATGTAAATTCGCTGGGTTTCCGGGGCAATGGCGGTCTCCTCCATATGGCGTACCAGGGCTTCCACCGACTTCTTCCGCCCCTTGGCAGACTCCATGGGCACCAAGCGCCCCTCATGGTCCACGTGGAGAACGGGCTTAATGTTCAGCAGGTTCCCCACAATGGCTTTGCCGGCAGACAGCCGCCCACCCCGGCGCAGCTGGCTGAGATCCCCCACGGTAAACCAGTGGCAGAGGTGGGGGATGGTCTCCCGGACAAAGGATACCACCTCTTCCAGAGACTTCCCCTTCCGCTTTTCCTGGACTGCCAGATCCACCAGCAGGCCTTGGCCCATGGAGGCGCAGAGGGTATCCACCGCGCGAATCACAGCGTCAGGAAACGCCTCCCGCAACTCTTCCACTGCCATGGCAGCGTTTTGATAGGTGGCGCTGAGGGCAGAGGAAAACCCCAGATAGAGCACGTCCTTTCCTGCCCTCCAGGAAGGGGCGGAAAGCGTCCTTAAAGGCCTCTACATTGGGGGCAGAGGTCTGGGCAGGTTCCCCTTTGCTTAGGCGGGTGTAAAGACGTGGCTTTCCGGCATTTCCCCGGGATAGTTGCGAAAGTGGTCCTGTCCCAGGTGGACGGACAGGGGATCACGGTGAGGTCCAACTCCCGGATCAGGTTCTCATCAAAATCGCAGCAGGAATCCGTCGCGATGATATAGTCTCTCATAGTAGCCTCCTTCTAACGTGTCTATAGTGAGCGTATGCCTTTAAAAACAGCAGTTGGTGTATACCGCAAAGAAATGGAACACCGTGCCGGCCAACACAAAGAAATGCCAGATGCCGTGGCGGTAAGGCTTGTCCTTTTGCCGATAGAAGACCACCCCAATGGTGTAGGCAAGCCCCCAACAGAATCAGCAGGAACCCTATCCTACTGGGATTGTGCAACATCACCGGCATGGCCAACACGGCCATCCACCCCATGATCAGGTAGAGCACCAAGGAGAGTTTCTTCCACCGAGCCAGGTCCACCGCATTGAGGACAATGCCCACCAGACCACAGGCCAGGTTGATGCCAAACAAGACCCAGCCATAGGGGACCGCCCACAGTGACCAGGCAGACGGGGGCATAGGTCCCCATAATCAGCAGGAAAATGGAGCAGTGGTCCAATACTTGAAACACCTGCTTCCCCTTCGACGGCGGCAAGGCATGGTACAAGCAGGAAAAAGAGGTACAGGAGGATCATGGACACCCCAAACACCGTGACGCCCACCAGGTTGACCAGGCCCCCATAGGCCTTGGCACGCAGGACCAGCAGCACAGTACCAGCCACAGCCAACAGGGCGCCCACACCGTGGGACACGGCGTTGAGAACTTCTTCCCCCTACACTCAGTAAGCGAGTATCGCCGGGATAGGCCAACGATTCGGTCATCATGGTTCCTCCTTCTCTGATTTTAAAAACGCTTCATCTTGAGTTCAATATTAGGATAGCACGCGCACTGCAAAAAGTCAAGTATATATTATATCAATATGAAATAACCTTGTTTCCGACACAAGAAGTGCATTTTCGACGCCTTGCATCTTTTCTCTAGAAAAGATCACATTTTCCCTTGACTTTTTCTCGAGAGGCTTTTATACTTATCATAATAAAAAAATGATGTTATTATAACAACAAAGCAACATTGAGAGAGTGAGGACTGATGTTCCGTGCCCATGTACCAACCTGAAATTGAAACCATGCCCCAGGACCAGATCCGGGCCCACCTCAGAGTAAGCTGCTGGTTCAGCAAGTGCGCAATGTCTATGACAATGTCCCCTATTACCGGGCCAAGATGGAGGCCAAAGGATCACCCCCGATGACATCCATGGCCTGGAAGACCTGCACAAACTCCCCTTCCTCAGCAAAAACGATCTGCGGGAGGCCTATCCGTATGGCCTGTTGGCCCGCCCTTTGAAGGACTGCGTCCGTATCCAGTCGACCTCCGGCACCACCGGCCCGGCGGGTGGTGGCTTTCTACACCCAACATGACCTGGACCTGGGAGGATTGCTGTGCCCGCGCCATCATGGCCGCTGGCGGCACCAACGAGGACGTATGCCACGTGTGTTATGGCTACGGCCTATTCACCGGGGGCCCTGGCCTCAACGGTGGCTCCCACAGGTGGGGTGCCTGACCTGCCCATGTCCTCGGGCAACACAGACCGTCAGATCCAGTTCATGTGCGACCTGGAGGCCACCATTCTCTGCTGCACCCCCCCTCCTACGCCGCCTTCCTGGCAGAGAGCATCATTGAACGGGGGCTGCGGGATAAGATTAAGCTGAAGGCTGGCATCTTTGGCGCCGAGGCCTGGTCGGAGGAGATGCGCCAGGACATTCAGAACAAACTGGGCATTCAGGCCTATGACATCTATGGTCTGACAGAGCTCTCCGGCCCTGGCGTTGCCTACGAGTGCAGTGACCAGCACGGAATGCACATTTGTGAGGACCATTTCATCGCGGAGATCATTGACCCTGACACTGGCGAGGTTCTTCCCGATGGCTCCAAGGGGGAACTGGTATTCACCTCCATCACCAAGGAAGCCTTCCCTTGATTCGCTACCGCACCCGGGACATCTGTGTGCTGGACCGCTCCCCCTGCCCCTGCGGCCGCACCCATGTGCGGATGAGCAAGCCCATGGGCCGCTCGGACGATATGATGATCATCCGGGGCGTGAACGTCTTCCCCTCCCAGATCGAGGAGGTGCTGCTGAAGGTCAGCGGCGAAAACATCACCCCCAACTACCAGATCATCGTAGGCCGGGAGAACAACACCGACACCCTGGACATCAACGTAGAGATGAGCGAGAAGATGTTCTCCGACGATATCCGCTCCGTGGAAAAGTTGGAGAAGGAAATCGTCTCCAAACTGCGCTCCATGCTGGGCATCGGTGCTAAGGTTCACTTGGTCAACCCCAAGACCATCGCCCGCAGCGAGGGTAAAGCCCAGCGCATCATCGACAACCGGAAACTGTAAGGAGGCAAACGACTATGCTTATCAAACAGATCTCTGTCTTTGTGGAAAACGTGCCCGGCAAGCTGGTGGAGGTCTCCCAGATTTTGGGGACAACGGCATTGATATGAGCGCCCTGTCCCTGGCGGACTCCTCCGCTTTGGCATTCTCCGCTTGATTGTCAATGACCCGGACAAGGCCTACCAGGTCCTCCGGGACCACGCCTTTGTGGTTAAGCAGAGTGACGTCATCGCCGCGGTCATTGACGACCGTCCCGGTGGCCTCACTGCGGTGCTGAGAATCCTCGCCGAGGCCAAAGTGTCGGTGGAATACATGTACGCCTTTGTGGGGAACCGTCAAGACGGCCATGCCGTGGTGGTGATGCGCACCGACAACGAGGAAATCGCCCAGCAGGCCTTGGACACCCACCATTTTCACCTATCCCCCCAAGATATCTACCGTTTATAACGCCGCTACCTCTTCGCTGGCGCCCGCCCGCAGCCTCCCCTGGCTGCGGGCGGGTTTTTTCTGTGCTTGACAGGAGCCGCCGTTTCCTCTATAATATCATTAGACGATATCAAGAGACGATATTTCAGGAGGAGGCGAACCCATGCCCAAAAAAGCGATGGAGTCCTTGACGGAGTCCATGTTCTATGTCCTCATGGCCTTTCTGGCCCGGCCCATGTGCGGCATCGAGGTAACCGAGTTCATCGAAATCCTCACCCAGGGGCGGATTCAGATGGGCCCGGCCACCCTGTACACCATCCTGGGAAAGTTTGAGGCGGAGCAATACATCCAAGAAACCGCCGTAGAGGGGCGCAAACGCACCTATGCCATCACGGAAAAAGGCCGGGCGGCCTACGCCCAGGAGTTGGCCCTGCCTGCACGCCTGCCTCCAGGATGCCCAGCGGGTGGAGACAGGGGACGTCCCCGCACCCGCTTCCCCCGACCCTGCCCTGCGCCCAGCTTTGGCCACCCCATAACGTTCCCCTTCCCCTGAGAAAGGAGGCTTCTATGAACGAGACCGCAACCCGCATTCTCCCCTGCCCCAGCTACGATATGGAAGCCGTGGAAAGCTGGCTCACCGACCAGGCCAAGCAGGGATGGTACCTGGAGCGACAGGGAGACTACTTCGGCCGGTTCCACTTTCGGAAGGACGTGCCCCGGGCACTGCCCTACCGGCTGGTATCCTCTCTGGAGTCTACCACCGTCTTGCAGCAGGCCCGCATCCATGGGTCTCCTCCTCCCCAGGAGGTCCTGGATTTGGCCGCCTATTCCGGCTGGGAATACGTCGCGTTGATCGAGGGGTTCTATGTTTATCGAGGCACCACAGAGCACCCCAGGGAGATGGAAACCGACCCTGTGCTTCAATCTGCATCCATTCGTAAGATCCTGGGATACAAGGTGCTCTCTTTCCTGGTGGCCATTCCCCTCCTTCTTCTTCCGTTTTTTCGTGTTTCCGCCCCTCCTCTTTTCGCCTATCCTCTCTCCTTTGGCCCACCATCCCCGCCCTTGTGATGTTTGCTCTCATTGTAAGCATGGGTTTGGTGGAATTCTTGTTGGGGATGCGCTATTTGCACAGACGATCCCAGGTTCTGGCGCTGGGCCAAAGCTTGGATCACGAAAAGCCTTGGCAGCCTAAGTCCAAATTTTGGCTTGGATGGAAAACCTGCGAAATCACATGTTTTGCCCTATTTGCCCTGTTTTTCCTGTTGTCCACGGTTTCATCCTAAGCGGGTCCTTCCCTTTTTGTGTTAGAAAGGTGGCGTGTATGAACAAGACTGTCATCCGCATCCCGCCCTCCCCTCTACGATATGGAGGCGATGGAAAGTTGGCTCACCGACATGGCCCGGGAAGGCCTCTATTTGGAGCGACAGGGCATTTACTGGGGGCTGGGCCATTTACCGGGGGAACCTCGGGCACTGCCCTACCGGCTGGTGTCCTCTCTAGAACACCCCACCCTGTGGCAGCGTCTACGGCAAAAGCCGCCGCGCCCCCAACCAGGAGGCCAGGGAACTGGCCGCCCAGGCCGGGTGGGAATATGTCTCCTCCACCAATCCTTCTACGTCTACCGGGCCACCACAGAGCATCCCCGGGAGATGGAAACCGACCCCCAGCTTCAGGCCGCGGCCATCCGTCGGGTATTGTGGTGGTATGCCGTTTCCCTGTTTCTGATCTTGCTGTTGCTGTTTGTGCTCTTTCTCTTGCTATGGTTTTCTTGCGGCCAATCCATTTGGGGCATCGTGAGGGAATCGTTCGCATTGCCCTTCCTCTTTCCCCTTGGAATCGCAAGCGTGGTGGTACAGTATGGGAGAATCCTGCACTACTTTCGCGAGATGTCCCAGAAGTTGGCCCTAGGGGATGCGCTAAACCACCGAAAACCCTGGCGCGCCCAAACCAAGCGCCGTCTGGCGATGCGGTGGACCACCGTCGGCATGGTCGTAGTCTTCGGGGTCGGCATATTCCCCTCTGGCACAGTCAGTCTGCCTCCGCCTCCGGCGCCAGACTATCCCTTTGCCACGGTGTCGGACTTGCTGCCGGCGGGTTATGCCTATCAGCGGGAGCCGGAGAACTTCTCCTTCCAGCGACGGCCGAATCCTTTCTTTCCCCAGGATCTGCTCTGGATGGAGGACGGAACCCTCACCACCCCGGATGGGCGCACCTGCCAGGTACGGTTCCGTCTCCAGTACACCCGCACCGCCTTTCTCTCCGCCGCCCAGTGGTGCTTTCAAACCGCTTGAAGGAGCTCATCGCCCAGGGGCGCGTTCACGCAGAGTCCCTGGCCCTGCCCGGCCTGGACCAGGCCAAGTTGGTTCAGGACGCCTTCGGTTCCTGCCTGCTCCTGCGCCAGGGAACACAGGTGTGGCGGGTGTCTCTGAACCATATGGAGGACGGGGTTTGGCCCCCCGCCTTGTGGCAGGAGGCCGTGCTCCGGTCATGGAGATCACAGTTCCTGCTTGATCTTCTGGATGGCGTTTTTTCTCCAGGCGGGAAATCTGCGCCTGGGAGATGCCGATGGGCGGAGACCTCCATCTGGGTCTTTCCCTCAAAGCCGGTGTCCCAGATGGAACCCGAAAATGGCGGAGTACATCTACTGTGAGCGCAATGGCATCTACATCATTGACCTGCAGAAGACCGTCAAAAAGCTTGAGGAGGCTTACAGCTTCGTGCGCACCCTCGCGGAGAATGGCCAGACCATCCTCTTCGTCGGCACCAAGAAGCAGGCTGCGGACGCCGTGAAGGAAGAGGCTTCCCGCGTCGGCATGTACTATGTCAATGCCCGCTGGCTTGGCGGCATGCTCACCAACTTCAAGACCATGCGCACCCGTATCGACCGTCTGGCACAGCTTAAGAAGATGCAGGAAGACGGCACCTTCGACATGCTCCCGAAGAAGGAAGTCATGAAGCTGCTCGGCGAGATGGAGAAGCTCGAGAAGTACCTCGGCGGCGTCAAGGAAATGAAGAAGCTCCCCGGCGCGCTGTTCGTCGTTGACCCCCGTAAGGAGCACAATGCCATCGCGGAGGCCCGCAAGCTGCACATCCCGATCGTCGCCATCGTCGACACCAACTGCGACCCGGACGAGATCGACTACGTCATCCCCGCGAACGACGACGCGATCCGCGCCATCCGCCTGATCGCTTCCACCATGGCCAACGCCGTGCAGGAAGGCCGTCAGGGCGCCGACGCTGAGGAAGCTGCTTCCGAGGAAGAGGCCCAGAAAGTCGAAGAGTAATTGAAAACTGCAAGGGCGGGCCGCGTACCCGCCCTTCTGATAAAACAATAAAGGAGAAAGAATTATGGCATTTTCTGCTGCTGATGTGAAAAATCTGCGTGAAATGACCGGCGTCGGCATGATGGACTGCAAAAAGGCCCTCACCGCTGCTGACGGCGATATTGATAAGGCTGTGGAATGGCTCCGTGAGAAGGGCCTCGCCGCTGCTCAGAAGAAGGCCGGCCGCATCGCCGCCGAGGGTATGGCTTACGCCGCCGTCGTCGATGGTATCGGCGTGATCGTCGAGGTCAACGCGGAGTCTGACTTTGTGGCCAAGAACGATCTGTTCGTGGACTACGTCAAGGGCGTCGCTGCCGTCGTCGCCAAGGAGAACCCGGCTGATCTCGACGCGCTGTACGCCTGCGCTTACGGCAACGGCAAGACCGTGCTCGAGGAGCAGAACGATAAGGTCCTCGTCATCGGCGAGAACATCAAGGTTCGCCGCTTCGCGCGCTACGACACCGGCCTGAACGTCCCCTATGTCCACATGGGCGGCCGCATCGCCGTGCTTGTCAACCTCGAGACCGAGTCCACCGACGCTGCCGTCGTCGAGCTGGGCAAGGACATTGCCATGCAGATCGCGGCTCTGAACCCGACCTACAAGGATAAGAGCGACGTCTCCGAGGAGTTCATCGAGAAGGAAAAAGAGATCCGCCTGGCGCAGGCCAAGGAAGATCCGAAGAACGCCAAGAAGCCCGACGCCATCATTGAGAAGATCGTCATGGGCGGCATCGGCAAGTACTTCAAGGAGATCTGCCTGCTGCAGCAGCCGTTCGTTAAGGACGACAAAGTCTCCGTTGAGGAGCACATCGCCGCCGTCGCCAAGCAGGTCGGCGCCTCCATCAAGCTCGTGAACTACACCCGCACTGCAATGCCCCCACCAGGAGCGCACCGCGTTGAAGGTAAAGGGACCAATATGGTCCATGCCCACAGACTGGGCCACAAAGGCCGTGCCCCAGATGAAGGCAGTCAAAAACAAAAAGGAACAGGTTTTTGCTGGGAACTGGTTCATGGGTATCTCTCTTCTTACTCTCTTTTCTAGTTATTTCTTGGGAAGAATGTGTGCTCGTTCTTATAAATATGGTGGGGGGGATGGTGCCCCGGACGCTGGAAGTGGGATAGACGTTACTATGGGGGCCAATGACTGTACCGGGATTCAGGACACTGTTGCAGCCGACCTCTACATAGTTGCCCAGGATGGCCCCACTTTTTTCCGTCCGGTGGGAACCTGCTCCGTCCTCGGATGACCACCAGGGTCTTGTCGCTCTTAACATTGGGAGGTAATAGGCCCTGCCCCCATATGGGCATGGCTGCCCAGGATGGAGTCCCCCCATAGTTGTAATGGGGGTCTGGACATAATCAAAGAGGACGACGTTTTTTAGCTCCACAGAGTTGCCTACTACGGCCTTTTTCCCCACGATGGCGCTACCCCGAATGAAGGCGCAATGGCGGATCTCCGCCTCATGGTCAATGATGCAGGGGCCGCCGATGTAGGCGGAGGGAAAGACTTGGCGTCCTTCGCAATCCAGACGTCCTCCGCAGGATGGTCGAACTCCTCCGGAGACAGGGTAGGGCCGAGACGGCGGATATAGTCCCCCGATCTCCTCCAGTGCCTCCCAGGGGTAGGTTTTTGCCTGCGAAGAGGTCTGCGGCAATGGTATCGTTCAGGTCCAACAAATCTGCAACGGTCAACATCTCACTTCGCCTCCACAACCAAACCGCGCTGGTGCATCACGGCAATCACAGCATCCACGTTTTCCTCGCACATCTCGTTGGTGGGGGCCTCCACCATCACCCGGAGGACAGGCTCCGTGCCGCTCTTCCGTGGGAGGATACGCCCTTGGTCTCCCAAGCGCTCTGTCACCTCTCGCACGGCATTTTGGACGGCGAAGTCGTTCAGCGCCCGCTCTTTTATCCAGTACGCGCACATTCTTCAAGACCTGAGGATAGATCTTCAGATCTTGCGTCAATTTGGACAGCGGGACCTTTTTGCTCAACATGGCCTGCATAAGCTTGATGGCCGTGAGGATACCATCGCCTGTGTTGGCATACTTTCCAAAGATGATGTGACCAGACTGCTCCCCCGCCAATGAGGTGGCCGTTGGCCCGCATGTTTTCATAGACGTATTTGTCTCCCACATCGGTTTTTTCGTACCGGATCCCCAGGGCATCCAGGGCTTTGTACAGACCGAAGTTGGACATAACGGTGGTGACGATGGTATTGTTGGCCAGTTTCTCCCGCTCCTTCATATAAGAGCCATAGATAGAGAATGCCATCCCCCATCGACCAGGTTGCCCTTCTCGTCCACAGCCAGGCAGCGGTCTGCGTCCCCGTCAAAGGCAAAGCCGATGTCCATGTGGTTGTCCTTCACATATTGCTGCAGCTGCTGAATGTGGGTGGAACCGCAGTTGTCGTTGATATTCAGACCATTGGGGGTATTATTGATGACGTGGGTCTCCGCGCCCAGTGCCTCAAAGACGCTCTCTGCGATCATCCAGGCACTGCCATTGGCGCAGTCCAGGGCCACCTTAATGTCCTTGTAGGAGTGGGTGGCCAGGCTAATCAGGTAGCCGATGTAACGGTTCCGGCCAGAGGCATAGTCAATCACCCGGCCAATCTGTCCCCCAGTGGCATAAGGCAGCTCCTGGTCACTATCCAGGTAAGCTTCGATTCGATCGATGACCTCTTGCTCCATCTTTTTTCCCCGTGGTGATTGATGAGCTTAATCCCATTGTCATGGAAGGGATTGTGACTGGCCGAAATCATAATGCCGCAGTCAAACTCATCAATCTTTGCGATGTAGGAAACGCTGGGGGTGGTGGTCACATGCATCAGGCAAGCGTCTGCCCCAGAGGCCGTAATCCCGGCGGCCAACGCACACTCAAACATATAACTAGAGCGGCGGGTATCCTTACCGATCACAATTTTGGCCTGATGCTCCTGGCCGTAATACCAGCCCAGAAAGCGTCCCACACGGAAAGCATGGTCTACTGTTAAGGTAACGTTGGCCTCTCCGCGGAAGCCATCTGTTCCAAAAATATTTTTTGACATCATCATCACTCCCAGAGTAAGGTTAGATTCTGTGAAATACCAAAACAAAAATGCAGGAAATGCTTGTGCAACATAACACTTAATTATACAACCATTTCTACTTTTCTGTCAACAAAGGGATTCTGTGGATCCCTGCGCTTTCGAAAAAAGACAGCACGCGTAGGAAAAGAGTCCTCACTGCGTTAAAAACTCCCCACCACTTGATTAAAAGCCTCCGCCGTTTTGCTGGCAATGAAATGATCCCTGGCAAAGGCGCAGCTGGGCATCGGGCAGATTGCGGTATAGTTGTACGGTATGGGCGGTTTTGACCATATCCCGTGTTCCTGCAGATAACCAACGTCGGTCACAGTGATCCGCTGCAAATCCACCGGACGAAGAAGGGGTTCATAGACCATCAGCCGCAACAGTTCCGCGTTCTGCTGCACCCGACTACTTTTGGGGCAAGTAGCGCTGTCGTTCGATACCCCAGAACAATGGGAAGCTGAATGTGCGTCTTGATTCCAGATGGGTGGAAGTTTGCACCGTTGAGTACCAGGCGACGAATACGATGCGGATATTTTGCCGCAAAGGTCAATGCGATGTTCCCTCCATCGGAAAAAACCCAGCAAGCTACCTGGGGCAAATTCTGTTCATCCAGGAAGTGCAACAGGTCCTCGGCAAACTGTCGGATGGAAAAAGGGCGCTGTTCCCTCGCGGAGATTTTCCATGTCCCCGCGTATCCAAGGCAATTACCCGGCGGAACCGGAAAAATAAAGGGACTTGTTGGGCGAAGTAATTGCTGTCCCCCCATTTCCATGGAAAGCAATCAGGGGAAACCCATTGCCATAGGACTGATAGTAGAGAGAAATATCCATGTACTTCCTCCTTCCCTATATTCTCCTTATTTTTTAAAAAAAACAGGACGGTATGAGAACCGTCCTGTTTTGTGTTGGCGTTACCTATTTTCCCGGTTCGTCTCCAAACAAGTATCTTCGGCGCAAGTGAGCTTAACTTCCGTGTTCGGGATGGGAACGGGTGGACCCTCACTGCAATCAACACCAACTGCTGCCTTTCGGCAGGCTATTTCAATTCTGCCTTGCCCTGTGTAAGGCTTGGTGACCCGTACGGGAATCGAACCCATGTTTGCGGCGTGAGAGGCCGCCGTCTTAACCGCTTGACCAGCGGGCCAGAGGTCCACTGAACAGCCGTTGCCATCCAGCGGATTGGTACAC
>VOFG01004105.1_pt1 | contig 19487 bp, 28 predicted proteins | sample 5384171 | NCBI WGS metagenome assembly VOFG01 (sample SAMN12384726, study PRJNA508395) | human gut metagenome | isolation source: healthy gut F | host: Homo sapiens
TCTGTTTCTGTTCCCATATGGACCGTGTGCCGGGCGGCATTGGAATCAAACCGGTGGAGGAGGATGGAATCCTTCGTTCTTCGGGCGACACGATTCTGGCGGCGGATGATCTGTCCGGTGTGGCAGCCATTTTAGAGGGCGTGCGTCAGGCGATTGAATCCGGGAAGGCGCTTCCGAAACTGGAGATCCTCTTTACGGTCGGCGAGGAGGCCGGTCTGTACGGTGCAAAAAGCATTCGATGTAAGCCTGCTGACATCAAAAACGATGTATGTGCTCGACTCCCCGGGACGCATCGGCCGAATTGTAAATGGTGCGCCGGGCCGTGCCCTTCTGGAAGCACAGGTTTTCGGCAAGGCAGCCCATGCGGGAAATGAGCCGGAGAAAGGCATTGATGCGGCAAAAATTATGGCGGAAATGCTCGCAACGATGGAGACGGGAAGACTGGATGAAAATACAACGTCGAACTTTTCTCACCTCTGCGTCCAAAACATGCGAGGCAATGAACGTTGTCTGCGACCACGCAATCCTGCGCGGAGATGCGGAGCCGGTCGGGAGAAAAACTCGACCGCTATGTGAAGCGTATTTCCAGTCGCACTGCCGTGAAATTGCAGAAAAGCGCGGTGCGCGTGTGGAATTTAAAAGAGAAAAACACCTTCCTGCCGTTCTTCATCCCGGAGGATTCCGAGATGATTCAGATCGTCACGGAATCCCTGAAAGAGATGGGAATCGAACCGCAGATCAACGGCGGAGGCGGCGGTATGGACGGCAATATTTTCAATCAGAAGGGAATCACCTGTGTCGGTATCGCAACAGGATATTTCAAGAATCATTCGACCGAAGAATATCTGCATCTCGATGACTTCTATCATGCCGGAGAGCTTGTGGCGCGGATAATTGGAAGGATTGCATAAATATGCAAAATATAAAATAAAAACTGGATAAAACTTGGTAAAATAAAAGAAAATTATGTATAATTTCAAATTAAAAAGAGCAAGGGAGAAAAGAAATGGCTGAGATTTTAACAAACAACGCAATGTTCTCCAGCTTCATGATTGTTCTGATCGTGTTTGCACTTGGCGACATTGTCGGTAAAATTACAAAGGAAAGCTGTCCGGAATGATGGTCGTCATGCTCCTGTTCCTGGTAGGCTTTCTGACGAAACGATCCCGGCGGACATCATCGACCAGGGAGGCCTTACGGCGTTATCAAAACTGGCAATTGCGATGGTACTGTTCAACATGGGTACTACCCTGAACGTGAAACAGCTGATCGAGGAGTGGAGAACCGTATTAATGGCGGCACTCTGTATGCTGGCGTCCTGCCTTGGATGCTTCTGGTATCCCCTGATCATCGGATTTGACACTGTGCTCGTCGGCATGCCGGTTATCAACGGTGCGGCAATGGCAACTTTCGCTGATGGCAAGCGCCGCAGCAGAAAAAGGACTGGCAACGGCGGCAGCACTCTGTGCAGTCATCTATTCCGTACAGAAATTCGTCGGTGCGCCGATCGCATCTGCCATGGGTATCCGTTACGGAAAAAAACTGCTGAAAGCATACCGCGAGAATCCGGCGCAGTTTAAAAGCAGGAGACCGGAAACGGTGCTTCCGCAAAAGTTTCCTTTGCAGATAAACACAAAGAATGGTATTCCGCCAACGTCATGATGGCGCTCGTTGCAGCCGGTTCCTGGGTTGCCCACATCCTGGCGATCTGACTCCGATCAACTACAGCATCAGGGCGTGCTTCTCGGTGTTGCCTGTGCCGCTTCCGGACTCGTTCCGACAAAACCGCTGCAGAAATCGAATTCCTACGGCCTTATGATGGTTGCTGTCTTTGGCTCCATCATCCCGTCCCTGGCGAAGGTTTCCTTTGAGCGATCTCGGTACCATGGCATTCCAGACGATTGTTCTGTTCCGCGGCGCTGATCGGTGTTGCACTGGTTGGATGGGTTCTCCCGACCTGGAAACTTGTCGGCGACAAGGATCTGGCTGTCGGCATCGGTGTCGAGCAGTTCCTCGGATTCCCGAGCAACGTGGTCATCTGCCGCGAGGTCGGCGATGCGGTCGGAGAGACACCGGAGGAGAAAGCGTTTATCGAAGATACCTTTAAACGTGCCGTATGTCGTGGGAGGAATTACGGTTATTACGGTTCTGTCCACGATGCTGGCTGGATTTGTTATCAATATGCTGTAAAATTTTAAAATCATAGGAAAAAAACATGACCTTGATGCAGAGGAAGAGTCCCCTGATCAGGTCATGTTTTATGTTAGCATGCGGAGCAGTTCCCTCTGCATGAGACGATTAACTTTACGAAAAAAAAAAATATCCCCCACCCGGCTTGTGAGCCTGAAATATCAAATATAATGAACGAAACAGTACATGGATCAGGCGCGCAGATCATGGGGTACAAAGCAAAAGCGGTCGGTCCGGGTAAAAAACGGTCTGGAAATGGGAGGAAAAGGATGAAAAAAAGAAAATATTATCTTTGATGCTGATGGTGTCTCTTGCAGCATCCCCTTTGGGCATGCGGTCAGGACAGCGGGAAAAACAGCAACAATACAGATTTGTCGAAAACAGAGACGAGGCTTCTTCCGGCCCGGGACAGGGGAGGAAGAGACGACCCTGGTTTATGGTTCTGCGATTATACCAGGATTAATCCGGCGATGGATGAGCACGGTGAAATTAATCTGCTGCTGTTCAACGGACTGACCGCACGATGCGGATGACAAACATTGTTCCGGGTCTGGCAGAAAAAATGGGAGTACGATGCGAAAACCCTGCACCAATCTTCATATCCGGGACGGCATCCAATGGCATGATGGAGAAAAATTTACGGCGGACGATGTGAAATTCACCATCGAAGCGATCATGATCCGGAAAAACGCGGATCTGAAATGCACCAAATTATGAAGATGTAGCGGAGATTACAGTCACGGATGACCAGCACGATCGCCTTTAAACTTCCGAACCAAACGGCATTCCTGAATACATGACGATGGCGATCCTGCCGAAACACCTGCTGGAAGGTGAAAACATGCAGGAATCGGATTTCTTCCGTCATCCGATAGGAATACCTGTATAAACTGGAAAGTTGGGATGCAGGGCCAGTCGATTGTCATGGTGAAAATGAAGATTACTACCTGGGGCAGTCCGAAATCGATAAAGGTAATTTTAAAATTGTAGAGATGACAATACACAGGCATGCGCCAGTTTACAGTCCGGTGAGATTGATCTGGCTCTGTTAGATCCGAAAATGCACAGAGTTTAAGGATACAGATGATTATACCTGCTATGATATGACAACTGCAGATTATCGGGTATTTATTTAACTTCGGCGAATGATTACTGGACGGAAAACAGGGATATCATTCCAGCCGTCTGTTATTCGATTGACCGCCAGGCCATTATCGATTCTGTGCTTCTTGGCGAGGGAATGGCTTATAGTCCATTGCAGAGAACATTTCTATAATAACGAAAACGTAGAACATTATGATTATAATCCGGAAAAAGCAAAGGAAATTCTGGAAGCGGCCGGATGTACCAGAAACAGCGATGGTTTCTATGAGAAAGGGACGGCGAAGAAATCGGTTTTGTCATCAGCGTGATGTCCGGTGAGGATCCGCATTGATATTGCCCAGGCAGCAGCACAGCAGTTGGAAATCGGAATCAACTGTACCGTAGAAATCCCGGCACAGATGGACTGGGGTGGACAGATGGCCTGCCTGATCGGATGGGGAAGCCCGTTCGATGCGGACGATCATACCTATAAGGTTTTCGGCACAGACAAAGGGGCGAATTATTCGAGCTATTCCAATGAAAAAGTAGATGAGTATCTGTCTCTTGCCCGTCAGTATGAACGATCCGGAAGTGCGGAAAGAATATTACGGAAAATTCCAGGAAGAACTGGCAGAAGATCCGGCCTATGCATTCATCTGTTATATTGATGCAAATTATGTGGCGGATTCCGGTATCAAGGGCATTTCCAAAGACCGGTACTTGGACATCATGGCGTTGGTATTTTCTGGAATATTCAGGACTGGGAAATACGAATAAAAAAAAAAAAGCAGACGAAGCAAAGGATGGAAACAGTCTCTTTTGTCTGTACAGGTTAAAAATGAATGAAGGAACTGAAAACAGGAACATCTTTCCGTAAGCTTTTTTACGGATGAGGGGAAGTACAGGCGGTTCCGCGATGTAAGTTTTCCCTGAAAAGGGGAAGTTCTGGCTGTTGTGGGAGAATCAGGATGCGGGAAAAAAGTGCATTATGCAAAGCATTATGAAATTACTGCCGGAGAATGCAAAAATCAAAAACGAAAAAATTCTGGTGAATGGAGAAGAAATTGCAGATACGGGGAGCGAAGAATGTCGGGAACTGCGGGGGAAAACTGTTCTCGATGGTTTTTCAGAATCCGATGACATCTCCCCAAATCCGACGATGACAGTCGGAAAACAGATTGCAGAGGCAGTGAGGGCGCACAAAAAACATGGAAAAGAAGGATCAGAACAGAGAGTGACAGAACTGATGCAGTTGGTGGAAATAGACAGACCGGAAGAAAGGAAAAGGCATATCCTATCAATTTCCGGCGGAAATGCGGCAGCGGAGCAGTTATGGCAATTGCACTTGCCGGTAATCCGAAATTCTGTTTGCTGATGAGCCGACGACTGCGCTGGATGTGACGATTCAGGCACAGATTCTGGATGTGTTCCGGCGGATCCAGAAAAAACTGGAGATGGCAACTATGTTTATCACCATGATCTAGGGGTTGTAGCCGGATGGCAGACCGTGTGGCGGTTATGTATGCGGGAAAAATTGTGGAAATCGGAACGGCGGAGGAGATTTTTTATGATCCAAGGCATCCATATACCTGGGGACTGTTACAGTCACTTCCTGTTCTGTCAGAAGGAAAAGAATGGCTCCCGACACTGCCGGGCATGCCGCCTACCTGATTCATCCGCCAAAGGGTGATGCATTTGCGGAGAGAAACGTATATGCAATGAGAATAGACTATGAAAAAGAGCCTCCTATGTTTCGGATTACAGATACCCATTATGCGGCTACCTGGCTGCTGGATGAGCGGGCACCGAAGGTGAAGGTTTCGATAGGAGGACGAAGAGATGGAAAATGATATTTTTACTGGATGTGCAGCATCTTTCGCATATTTTTCCGTCTGAATCGAAAAAAAACAGCAGTCAAGGCAGTAAACGATGTTTCGTTTCAGATAAAGAAAGGAGAAATTTTTGGACTGGTAGGAGAATCCGGTCCGGAAAATCTACCGTTGCACGCTGTGTGATGAATATTTATCAGCCATATGCCGGCCAGATTTATTATAAAGGGATTGATACCTGCGACAGAGGCCAGTTCCGAAAAAATAAAAAATGCCGCAGGACGACACGCCAGATGATTTTTCAGGATTCCGGTTCCAGTCTGAATCAGAAGATGAAGGCCCGCGACATTATTGAGGAGCCGATGCGCGTGCAGAAAACTGGGCCGCCGTGGGGAAGCTATGAGGAGGAAGCCAGATTCCAGATGAAATACGTGGGGCTGATCCGGAATATCTGAAAAATATCGGGAGAATTGTCCGGCGGACAGCGGCGCAAGCGTTGCGATTGCACGGGCACTGACGATGGAGCCGGAGCTTCTGGTGGCGGATGAACCGATTGCATCGCTGGACGCGTCGATACAGGCACAGATTGTGAATCTGTTCCGTCATCTGCAGAAGGAGCACGGTTTTCGTTTCTAAGTTTATTGCGCATGATCTGGATATGGTCGAATTTCTGTAGTGACAGAGTAGGTGTGATGTACCATGGAAAACTGGTGGAGACCCTACCGGCGCGAGCCGTGTTTGAAAAATCCGTCGCATCCATATACGAAAGCACTGATCGCGGCCATTCCGATTCCGGATCCGCGAAGGGAAAGAGCGAGAGCGCTGTACCGATTTTCCAATACAGAATTTCCCGGACGGGAACACTGCGGAAGTGGAAAGATCATTTTGTGCCGATGGAGGAGGCGCGATGCAGGATGAAAAGCCGGAACAGAGTGCTTTACTGCGAAAAAAGGCCGCAGTGCGTTCTGCTGCCGTCTGTGCTCGTATTTTATATTTCAAGGCTTGCGCCGGGAGATCCGCTGGTATCATATTACGGAGACCGCGGGAAAAATGACGCCTGAAGAAAGAGCGTAGTCGAAGAAAAATTAGACTGAAGCGATCCCATTTCCGTACAGTATATCCGCTGGCAGCAATGTACCGCAGGGGATTGAATTTCGTACAACATAAAATGGAGGTAACGTGGTCGAGGGAAGAATTGGAAATACGCTGGTGCTATGGCATTGGATTTCTGCTGATTTTCACCCGCGTCAGCTTCTGAATTTTTCAGCATGGAAGGAAGATATGGCTGGACCGCATCATTCTGTAAGGTGGGAACCATCACGGGATGTATTCCGGAATTCTGGCTGTCGCCGTTTCTGATTCTTTTTTTTCCATGCAGCTCAAATGGCGCCGAGTTCCGGTGCCTACTCTGTTGGAAAACAGGCAGATTTTTCTGACCGTGTTCGTCATCTGATCCTGGGGCCGATGATTTGGTCAAAGTGCTGAGTCATTTGTGGTATTATTACGCATACATGATCCGCAATAAAATTCTGGATGAAGTGCGGGAAGAGTATGTGTTTTCTGGCAAGAGCCAAGGGGCTGAAACGAAAGACGGTTCTGTTCCGGCATTGCCTGCGGAATACGATTCCGTCGTATCTTGGCATCATGGCCATTTCTGTTCCGGCATGCTGGGGGGAACCTATATTGTAGAAACGGTTTTCTCGTATCCCGGTATCGGGAACGCTGGCGTATGAGAGCGCACGGTACAAAGATTACAATCTTCTGATGCTGCTTTTGCCTGATGTTCGGGAATCGTTGTGATTCTGTGCAATATGGCGGCACAGATCATCAACGAGAGAATTGATCCGCGGATGCGGAGAAAGAAGCGGCAGAAACATCGGAGGTAATGATGCTGTGACAGAAAAACACAATTATTTCCAATTTGCAGGAGAGAGGCCTGCAAAAAAAAACAGAAGCAGAAAAAGAAAAATGGTGGCATCATAATCGGCCGGTGGCAAGAGAGCTTTTCTGGGTCTTCTTGTGCTGGGTCGCTTTCTGTGGGCAGATTATGACGAAGCGATCCTCGTATATGGATCTGAAAACTGTTCCGTCATGCCGTGCCGGAATTTCTGTTTGAACCGATACGATGGGAAGAGATATTTTCGATGATCTGGCATGGCGGCAGAATATCGCTGGCGATCGGTCTGCTTTCTACGCTGATTTCCACTGTGATTGCCGTTCTCTCTGGCGCAGTCAGCGGATGTGCACCGGCGTGGCTGGACGCGCTTCTGATGCGGCTGACCGAGATCTTTTGTCGAAGCGAATCTTCTTCTTGTCATTTTTCTTCTGGCCGCTGCGGGAAAATCCAATGTGATTACGATTTCTGCCGTGATCGGAATGACAAGCTGGACAAGCATTGCAAAGGTTGTGGACCGAAGTACGGCAGATCCGGAACAGTGAATACGTGATTGCGCCGCGCTGTATGGGAGGCAGTTTTTTCTTATTTTTGGGCACCATCTGGCACCGAACTTTTTTTTTTCGTCTATTATGTTTATGGTGGTTATGAACATCCGAAGTGCGATTGTAGCAGAATCCACACCGAGTTTTATGGGAATCGGTCTTCCGCTGGAGGTGATTTCTGGGGGTAGCATGCCGTCACTTTCGAAAAAGCGCTGATGACAAGGCATGTGGATCATTCTGATCCCGGGTTTTTCTGATTGTGATGCTGCTTAGTTTTACAAGCATTGGAAATTATCTGCGGAAGCAGGCAAACAGAAAACAGAGAAATCTGTGAGTTGTTCAGGAGAGGTTGCGGTCTGTGGGGAATCTCTGCAGACTGCAGTTTTTTTTGTCTTGGTAATCAAATACAGGGATTGCTATAGTGAAAGCAGAAAGAGTATTTTAATACCTAAAAACAGCGGGAGGAGAAGGTGCTGCTTGAAGAAACAGAACAGTGGAAACTTGCACTGGAGATGATCCGCTCCGATTGGAACAGGATGGAAAAAGAGGGGATCTTGAAAAACCGCAGATTATGGTGTGAGAGTACGTGCCGGGGACAGCCACCCGAAGCGGCCACTTAAATCTGCTGGTCGAGGAAGTGTGAAAGGCGTTGCGAAGCGGAAGCTCGGGCGCGGTATTTCTGCACAGATATATGTGATGGCGAGAGCCAGGGAACGGACGGTATTAACTACAAGCCTTGCAAGCCGCGAGATGATTGCAAATATGATCGAGATCCACGCCAATGCAACTCCGTTCGATGCTGGGGTCTATCTGTCGAGTCGTGATAAGGGTGTTCCGGGAAACTTGATCGGTATGATGCGGTGGATATCCCGTCGGTCTTTGTTCCGGGCGGAACGATGAACGCAGGACCGGATATGCTGACGCTCGAACAGCTTTTGGCATGTACAGCGCAAAAATTTGAGCGCGGGGAGATCGATGAAGCAATGCTGGACTGGGCAAAATGCGCCTGTCCGGAGCTGCGGCGCCTGCTCCTTTATCGGAACCGCATCCGATGCAGATCATGGCAGGCACTGGGACTGGCACTTCCGGGAAGCCCCGAGTACTAATCCACCAGCCCGGATCTTTCTGGCATTTGCCTGAGAAGCCGGCAGACAGGCGGTACGTCTGGCAAAGATGGAGAATATGAAACCATCGGATATCGTAACAATCAAAAGCTTTGAAAATGCGATTCTTGTCCACGCGGCAATCTCCGGAAGCACGAACTGTCTGCTGCATCTTCCGGCGATCGCCCATGAACTGGGCATCGAGATCACCGGTGAGACCTTTGACAAACTGCACCGGAAACGCCTTTTGGTATCTTCTGGATGTCCGTCCGGCAGGCAGGTATTAAGCAAGAATGTTTCTACTATGCGGGAGGCGTGCCGATCATGGAAAGATCCGGGGAACATCTGCATCTGGATGTGACCGTCACAGGAAAGACAATGGAGAAAATCTGGCGGAATTGTGAAATGGTTTTATGAAAAGTGCACCGATGGCTGCAAAATTCAATGAGCGTTATGGAACTCGAAGAAAAGAAGATATCATCCGCCCATACGCGGATGCGATCGGAACGGACGGAAGCATCGCGCCATCTTAAAAGGCAATCTGGCACCGGAGGCGCGGTGATCAAACACAATGGCCTGCCCGGAAAGAAATGTTCCACGCCGTGCTGTGGCTCGACCGTTCGACGGGGAGGAATGTCTGGATGCGGTGCTGAAACATAAGGTTCAGAAAAGGCGACGCTGTCTTCATCCGCTACGAAGGACCGAAGGGCAGCGGTATGCCGGAGATGTTCTATACTTCCTGAGGCGATCAGCAGCGACAAAGAGTTGGGAAAAGAGCATCGCACTGATCACCGACGGAAATTTTTCCGGCATCCGGCCGGACCGGTTATCGGACATTGCAGTCAGGAAGCGGTAGACAACGATCCAGTACCCTGGTGAAGAGAGTCTGATCAGGAATCAGTAGTGTTTGCGCGAAAGTTAAATATCATCGGCATTGGCAGGTGAGTCGAAAGACACCGGAAGAAATCGATGCGATTTTAACAGAACGAAAGGCGCCTGGAGTACGGAACCGAAATACAAAAAAGCGTCCTGAAACTGTTCAGCCAGCACGCCGCAAGCCCGATGAAAGGGGTGTATCTGGAGTACTAAAATACTTGCGTTTTTCTGGGATGGTCTTTAGGAGTTAAGGCAGAGCAAAAATGGTGAAGGAACAACAGAAAAAACAAGTGAAAGAAAATATCCGTGAAAGACAGTCACAGAAATACATAATTATAGTAGACACTTTTCGACATAAGAGATATAATTTATTGTATATATTTAAAATTACAAGGGTTTTTACGGTTAGGGAAAAGGACTTCCGCGCTTGCAGGGTTCCATTGTTCCGGCCAACAGAAGGCAAATGATGATAAAAAAACGCGGATCTTCTGGCTGTGTTCGGCGGAAATCTGCCGCTGATTGCAGTCGGCTGTGTGGAAGGAATCGCCGCAGTCGTACTGCTTGGAACAGGACTGCGGCGGAAAAAAGCGGCCATCCTTTGGCGGAGCAGAGCGCGTTTTCCTCGATGAAATCGGAAAAAAGAAGAGAGGAGGGCGTGGCTGATGCTGCGCACCGCGAGACAAAATACCGGTTTACCTGACCGAAAATATTGAAGAGACGATCGGCGTGACCCTGCAGAAACTTCAGGAGGATCTTGACCTGCCTTGGGAATATGGCAATGGATATCCGCGAAGGAAACCATCTGTGGAGCAAATATCTTGCATGGGACAGGGCAGAGCCATTTACCTTAGAGATTCTGCATAAAGCAGCGCTCGCTTCCAGACTACGGATCACACGCTGCGGAAATGAAAACCGATCTGTTTTTCTCCAGGATATTACCGCGCACTATGAGAAAGAAAAAAGAATACCAGAGAACTTCTTCTGGCACAGGAGGAGAGCCGTTCAAAGACAACGTTCCTCTCCCAGATGTCGCATGAAATCCGTACTCCGATGAACGGTATCATGGTATAAAAAGAGATTAGCGCGCGGAAAAACTGGGTTCCGCAGAACGCTGGCGATGTAGTATCTGACAAAGGCTGGAGAGTTTTCCGACCATCTGCTTTCCTCATCAACGACATTCGATATGTCGAGGATCGAGGGCTGAAAAGTGGAACTGGAGTGCAAAGGTTCAGCCTCAAAACCAAGAGCATCTCTCACGACATGTTTGCCAAAACGCTGGAGGCACGCAGCGTTCACTATGAAGTCAAATTTGGTGGATATGACCGTCGATTACGTCAAGGGCGATGAACTCCGCCTGAGCCAGGTTATCATCAACTTTCTGTCCAATGCCGTGAAATTTACAAAAGGGGCGAAAATCACCGTAACCTTCCGCCAGATGATGCTCGTGAACGGAAAAAGCCCGATCTGATGATCTGCAAAATGACACCGGAATCGGTATGAAACCGAATTCATCAGCCGCATTTTCCCGGCCGTTTGAGCAGGAGGGTGAGCACATCACCAGGGGAGTACGGCGGAAGCGGCCTTTGGTAGCCTTAATCACCGACAATCTTGTGCGGCTGATGGGCGGTGAGATTGTCGTAAAGAGCAAGCAGGGCGAGGGTTCGACTTCACGGTGTTTATCAGTCTGCCGGTCGCTGAGCCGGAGGAGGCAGCGCCGCAGCGGCAGCCACAGAAACGGCGGAGCCGGCCAGAAAGAAGAAAACGAAAAATGTATTCCGCGGCCGCCGCATCCCTGATGGCGGAGGACAACGAGATCAATGCCATCGTTGCTGTGGGAATTTTTTAAAATGAGATGGGAGCCGAGGTCGATGTGGCAGAAAACGGCCAGATTGCTGTCGACAATGGTATCCCATCCGGAAAACTATTACGACTTTATCCCGATGGATGCAGATGCCGGTGACCGATGCGTTCACCGAGGACGAACGGTCATCGAGAGCGGCATGAATGGACATTATACAAAACCGGTTGATTTTGAAGCACCGTAGCGCAGTGTAGGAGGTTTTCCAGAGAAAAGCATGGGTAGATAATGAAAAAGATTGATAAGAAAAAGGTGAATCGCCATTGCGGTTCTCCGGTGATTGCGGCAGGAACGGTAGCTATGGTTTTCGCCTTATAAACAGGGATGGAATTTACAACCGACCGACGGAAGAAAGGATTTGCAGGCAACAAGGTCGTAAGTTTGAGAACGATGAAATGCGCTGGTTCAGGATTCCGCTTCCGATGAGGGAGCCGTCTGCCGCAGCAGAAAACAGCGAACAGAATCAGGGAGCCGATCTGTAGAACCAGGCGGATTATCTTTCGAAGACTGTGAAAGTTCAGCAGGAGAGACAGGGAACGAGACGACTGTCGGAATCCCTTAAGGGAGGAGCAGAACGAGAGGAAACAAAGAAACTGATGGTACCGACGACGGAACTGCAGAACCGCAGGCAGAATCAGCCGGATGAGACGTACCATGTGACAGAAAATCCAAGCGATGCGGACGTGACGATCCGCGGAAACGATGGAACGATCCCGGCGGGAAACAATAATGGAAATACGAATGGAAACACAGATGGAGACAGGAATGGAACCACAACACCGTCCAGCAGCGGAACGCAGGATCCTGCTCACGCTGCCCAGACACCGGCGCCGAGTGTAACGCCGGGGAATTCTCCCGAATCCGACCGAGACACCGGAAGAACCGGATCATCACGCCGGCACCGGCTGAGACACCGGTGCAATTGACGCGGCCTTCCAACACGGTAAAGGATCCGACGACCTCGAAGGGGCCTAAGCGACTTCCGCTCTCATCACCGGAACAACAACGACGCCGTATCAGACGGTGTCACGCCTTCCAGGCAGCCAAATGAAGCAGAAGATAACGGCGGCAGTGTTCTGGATCAATCAGCAGATCGGAAGAGGCGCAGGCACGTTCTGCACTGCGGTCAGACCGTTGACCAGGAGCAGATTTACAACGGACTGGATAATGTGATTGGAGAAGCGATGGAACACGGTATGTCTGGGGTGCGAAGACGATCTGGACAAATATATGTGGAACAGAGAAAAATTAAATATTTTGTCGCGCCACAACCGCGTTTTCATCTTTTCTGAGATAAAAGGAGGGAGAAACGGTTCTTGATACGAGCAAAATTCTGAATGAGGAACAGCATCCGGAGAGCGGACAGAAGATGAATCTGTTTCTGTATCAGTTGTATCTGCTTGGAAATGATACGCAGCTACGAGCCTCGTTTTCCAGGCTGGGCGGAGGACGTGCGAGCTTGTTCCGTGGTTTTATTATCCCACAGACGGACGCTATATTCGAGCCGGAAAAAGATGGTTTCTGGATTCACTATACGGTACAGATGCAGCATTTCTGATGTCGGAGGATATGGAAGTCGGCGATGATTACAGCAATCTTGCCTACCTGCAGACGCGCTGACCGATTATCAGGAAAGTGGCTTTTCTTCCTGGCGGCAGTTTCGGAAGCGGCTGGAAAGAGAAGCACCGCTGCGAGACCCTGACGGTTCCGGAATACGTGCAGGCGATCAACATCGACCCGGATTCCGGTCTTGCTGCCGACTACTGGCTGTGCCGATACCGTACTACATCGATACGCTGAATGACGGACCTGTGTGGACAAGGGATATCAGGTGGATGAAAACAACCGGTATATGCGTGCGAATGAAGCAGGCATTCTGACCAATAAAGCAGGCACAGAGCTGATCGGAATCCCGTATGACGCAGAAAAAGTGACCGCTGCGAAAGAGGTCACGAAAATCCGCATCAGCGCCGAGAATCAGATTAAGGAGCTGCATCTGGAAGATGAGATTGAGGATCTTCCGAGTGCCAATTACGAATACCTGAATCACTGCAAAATCATCAAAGCGATGAGATGCTGGAGGAATTTCTGCAGACGTACAGCGCCGTACTTGCAAAAGGCGGCGTGGACAACTGCGTGGCATCCGAGGAAGAGCCGGATGTGACTTATACTGTAAAGACGATACGATCGTCAGCAGCGATGGAGTTGCGCCGCGTATTAAAGGCAGACAGAACGAACTCCAGCTCTCGAATGATGTTAATGTGATTGGTGATTTTGCCTTTGCCAATACCCGAATATTACCACGCTGGTTCTGCCGCAGAGCGGTACAGCGGTATCCCCTGGAAGCAGATGCACTGGCAAAGAGCGGCATCGAGACGGTGCGCTGTTATACGATGACACAGTACCGCGTGCTGAAAGAACAGCTCCGGGCGGCCGGCGAAAAAGAGATTACGCTGGAACTCGTCGGCATCTCGAAAGAGGGATACCATTATGCGAGAACGGAGCAGGACGGCATTGTGACCGGCGAGCTGATCAGCACCTTCGGATGTGACAGCGTTTGACGGTGCTGTGACGGCGGAGGACGGCACGGAAGCGCAGACGCGATCGGCGATGCAGCGTTTGCAACCGCACGGGTCTGCGCGGGTTACGCTTTGCCGGAGAGCGTAAAATCGATCGGCTATCAGGCATTTACAACTGTACGTCGCTGCAGGGCATCTTAAGCTGAAGCACCGATACGATTTTCGATCGAAACATATGGACGGCTGTACATCGATCCGTTTTGCCGCATTCAATGCTTGATGCACGACGGCAGATGGATTACAGCCCGGAGATTGTCGATTCGTATGGAACCCGTATTTTTATGCCTGATCAAATCGAAGAACTGATACGGCGCTCAGCTCTTTACGGACGATTCGAACGTACCGCTACGATGTGGCGATTTGTCTGGGAAAATACCCGTGCTCCTTATCTGAACCAATGAAGAGTCCGGTACGTGGCTTACACCTGTTCCCGGGTTTGATTCTGTCGGATGTCACGCTGGATGCCGATTATAAACGATTGAGGCTCTTTCCGTCGCGCTGAAACCTTCGCTTACCATGGTTCCTAAGAAATGTCAACTGGGCAGCGAGTCCCGGAAGCTATCGATGCGGGAGCGTTCCAGGGTCCCGAGACGGTTTTTGAGATCCTTGTAAATTGAACGAGCAATCCTTATTATCGATCGTATGCATTTGCCGGATGCACAAAACTGGAAAGTGTGAAGCACTCATGTCGGTTTGCCTCGACGAGCGTTCACGCATTTGAAACTGCAGCAGCCTGCGCAGTGCCTCGTTTGGAAATATGGGAGAAACGAATCGCCATCATCTTCTTATGAATGCTTACGTTCAGTGATGAACTTTCTGAAATTACGCTTTCTGATTACTATGCACCGCAGACCGGTATCTACGGTAGTATGGGATTCCAGTTCAACTATAACTGACGGTGGAAGAAGAGTCCGAACGGCTACGGGCTCAATGTGCCGGAGGGCCTGAGGAAAACTATATCAAAGAGCGGCGTTATCTGTATCGGGCTATTACGATTTCGGGATGACATCGCTTATCAGAACATGTGGACTGATATTCAGTGAACAAACATGAACTGGGAGACCTGGGAGTTCCCGGCATGGATGAAACGGTCGATCAGATTCTGAAGGAAACCCTGATGAAGAAGGAAAACTGCATCCGCAGAACGCCCGGTAATCGAGACGGTTTCCGAGCCGACCGGTTTTATCCGTACCGCGTGAAATTACGATATGATCACGATGATCGGTGCACCGTCCTTCTACGGAATTTGTTTCACTCGTCCGACCGGGATCTGGATTCTGCCGGACGGCTGGTACTCGGATTACATTGGAACAGGAAATGTTCCGTTTCTGCGCAGACCTGCAGGCGATTGTGCCGGATCACATTGCCGGTCTTTCGACCAATGCATTTAACGGAGCGAAAACAATCGTTTCTATATCTATTTTGAGAGCGGCACCGATGGAGCTGATGGGATGGTCGAAAGAAGAACCGTTCCGGCTTTCGGCGATGCGAGAGTAGATTCAGATGGTGGTATTCCGGTGCCGAGAATGATTATATCAACGCCTGGATACCCGATGGCAGGCTATGCTGAACCTGATGATGTGAAAGCAGTTATCGATGCGGAGCTTTCTTCCGTGGACGGCAAAGAGCCGACAGATCTGGAAATTAATGAGGAGACCGGGAAACGGCTGCTTGCCGTGGAAGAAACCGCCTGCGATGTGATGATGAATCTCGACCCATTTCTGGATGCCTCCGAGGCTGGCCGGAGAACTGCCGGGCCTGTTGGAGACTTCAAAGACGGCAGAAAAGAAAACGGCGGCGCAGATTCCGCAGTTTCAGGATCGGAGGAGCCGGATCAGACACCAGAAACAGATGACGATGGAGCTCGACAGTGATGATACAGCCGTTCCGGATGACAGCACAGATACGACAAAATACAACTGACACTATGATAATTATAGAAGAAACACCGAATCAGAAGAAAAATGAGAGCGCATCGGGAGGCAGGGTCTGGTGGAAACAGAAGCAGAGATTTGCAGCAGTCCGAACCAGAAAGCGCAGATGAGGATAAAGGCTAGTGAACATAGTGATAGTCCAGTGACAGATTGCCGTAGAGGTCAACAAGGCCTTTTATCGAAAATGAAATTGCAGAAAAGGTACTGGATGATCATTCACGCCGGCGGACACGTCCTTTGAGGATCGCCCGGCGTCGGAAAACACTGGCTGTCGCCTTCCAGTGCTTGACTTTCCCACAAACGAATCCAGTTCACCACCGACATTTCAAGCTCTGGGGACATCACCGGTTTTAACATGTTCAACCGCGAGACAAACCAGTTCGAGTACCGCGATGGAGCTACCAACTGCCAGCTTCTGGCGGATGAGATTAACTGTACCTCACCGAAAAACACAGTCGGCGCTTCTTGAGGTGCTTGAGGAGCATACGATCGTGGATTTATGTAACGCATATACGCTGAACCGTTCATCTGCATCGCAACACAGAACCCGCTCGGTTTTGCCGGAACACAGCCGCTGCCGGAATCCCAGCTGACCGTTTCATGGTCTGCCTTTCCATCGGCTATCCGGAGCCTGGAAACCAGATGAAGATCATTCACTCTCAGAAGTACAGCAATCCGCTTGCCGATCTGCGCGAGCGACAGCGCAGAATATTATGGAAGTAAGATTACCTGAGTTCTCGTCAAGATGACGGACGCTGTTTTAAGCTACGCGATCCGTCTCTGTGAAGCGACGAGAAACCATCCGCTGGATCGGAGCTTGGTATTTTCTCCGCGAGGCGTTCAGGGCGCTGGTGCGTATGGCATGTGCGGAGCGGTTCTTCGGGGAGCGCAACTACGTCGTGCCGGAGGATGTCTATAACCTCTGTCTGCGCACATCATCTCGTTCTCCGTCCGCAGGCACAGGTCGAGGCCTGACAGCGAGAGCACTTCTCGAGGAGATCATGATGAAGGTAAGACCGAAGCAGAGAGGTAAACCGCTATGTGGAAAAATCGACTGGGGTATATCCTCACGGCGGGTGCGATGTTCTGTTTTTGCTTTTTCTTCAGTGAGCCGTTCCTTCTTTATGCGGGCACGCCCCGGATCCTGGTTGCACTTGTCGTCGGTATCGGCATGCATCAGGAATGCCGATCTGGAAGTGAGGGGCTGAAGGTCGGAAAGGCGTGCGCGGAGGCGAAGAGCTTCCGCTTGAAATTAGCGGTCAGAACGCAGAAGAGTCCGTGGCTTTGCGCTGTATCCAGATGGACAATTATCCAGAACGAAATGTTCCAGACGATGGTGAGCAGACGAGACTGATCCTGCCGCCGCTGTCGGGCCGCCACTGTTTTGCGATGAAAGAAACGATTCCGCTCTGCGGAGAAATTGAGGTTACATGCAGCCAGATCCGGCGCGTATGACTTTAAGACTGTTTGCACGGGATTGATACGCTGGAACTTGCGAGCGCCGTCGTTTATTCGAAACACCGCCGGCTTCAGGTGCAGCTTCACGCACGGCGGCCGGTATTCCCAGGTACAGGAATGGTTCAGGAACCGAAAGGGAAGCGATCCGCGAAATGTTTGATATCCGGGATTATACGCCGGGAGATGACATCCGCTCGATTCACTGGAAACTGTCGAGAAGACAGACAGCTCGATCCTGCGTCAGGCGAGTGATCCTGCGCATTACAATAACAAAGCTGCTACCGATTTCGGACAAAACTGAAGGAAACAGTTAATCGCGGAGCAGATCAACGCAGCGATCGGCTATACGGTCGCAATCGGCGAGGAACTGCTGCGGCAGAATACGGTCTTCGGCTTTGCATTTCCGACGCCGCAGGGTCTGAAAATAGAGGAAGTCAGAAACCGCAGTGCATTTCCGTCAGCTTTATCGCACTGTGGCTCAGTGTGCCGGCACAGGAAATGAGCGGCATCGGGACTCCGCTATTTTGAAATGAATCATATGGAAGAGCGTCACAAAAACTGACTCTGCTTTGCAGCCGGTGATGATATATGCCGAATCCTGGCGCACTGGAACGACGTTATCGTTTGCGGCAACGTGCTTGCGGAACACATCAAACCAGCACGGCCGGAACGTGCGAGCGTCTGGAACTCCCAGCAGATGGGAGGACGAATGAGAAGGGACATATGCTCAGAGCCAGTATGAAGAATTGGAACAATCAAAAACAACCAGATTCCCACACTGGAAATCCTTCCGAAGGGGAACAAAACTGACCAGTGTCACAGCGGTCATTCAGTATTGCATTTGGAATCATGGAAATGCTGCAGAACATCTGGGGTGATGCAGCGCCGGGACACCTGGTACTGCTGATCGGACTTGCGTCTGGCATGCTGCTCTGCTGCTGTGCGGCAGAGGTATTAAAAACAGAAAAAGAAAAGAAGCGATGGAATCCAGATCATTTCCTTTGCGGTGGTGTGGTGCTTGCCGGAATCCCGCAGAGCATCCGCAGCCTGCAGGGCTTCTGGCGGATTACGGCGGAACGGTGGAGTGCAGCGCGTGACGGCGGCACGGCAGCGTACACGGCTATCGCAGGAATCCGTGAAATCTGGGCGGTCACACTTGTTGATATCCGTGCTTGTGATAGAAGTTCTCTGGATGCTGCTGCTGAAAGAAAGCACCGCACCCTGGGTTCTCTGATCTGTGCAGCCGGCATTCTGATTCCGCTTCTCTTAGATGTATTCCATCCGGTATCGGCAGCATTCTTAAGTGCAGGAATGATCGTGCCTCGGGCTTGGAAGCAAGTCACATGCGCAGTGGAAGAGCTAAACTGTGCAGGACTGCTGGCCTGCCTTCTGGTTTTTCCTGCTTCCGGCAATACTGCTGCCGCAGGAAAGGATTCCGTTTTTCACACAGCTTCTGGGCGATACGAAACAGAAGATCTATGAGATTCGGTATGGAAAGGACGGACTGCCGGAAGGAAATCTGTATGAAGCAGACACGCTCCATGCGGGAGAGGAACCGGTGCTGGCGATCCGTTCCGAACAGAAGAAAAATCTGTATTTTCTGAGGTTATGTCGGCGGAACGTATGCGAATGGCGTATGGGAGCCGCTTTCCGGCGAATCGTACCGCGGTACATCGTCGGGCATGCTGGAAATTACAAAAGAACTTTGATCCGCTGACAGACGGCGCAGTATTTACGCACTCGGGGACGAGGAAGATGTCGAAGCGAACCGGCTTCGCAGGAAATATGGAGATCGCTACTACATTTATGCGCTCGCTTCGCCGGAAAAGATCACAAACCAGCGGCGCGGCATCGGAGAAAAAAGATCAGTTTCTGGACGCAAAAGGCCTGTTTGGAAAACAGAAACACGGCTGACAGAGTGTCATCCTCCTGTCCGGCCGGGCTTGTTGTGGCCGGTTCCTGGGGAAACCCGGAAACTGAGGAGCAAAAACGTACAGCGAGGCGGAGTCCGTTTACCATGCGTTTGTTTACGACCATTACGGCAGTTGACCAGACGATGTACGATAAAATGCAGGAAGTTTTTCTGGAAGAGGATCCATCGGAAAGCGGACGGCATCTACAGTGCGCTTGGCTTGATC
>VOFG01000029.1_pt1 | contig 19460 bp, 41 predicted proteins | sample 5384171 | NCBI WGS metagenome assembly VOFG01 (sample SAMN12384726, study PRJNA508395) | human gut metagenome | isolation source: healthy gut F | host: Homo sapiens
TTGGCTACTGCATTGCGGATTTTGGAGAGAGGAAGTCCGGTGGTCTCGGATACCGCCTGGCAGAATACGGTCAGACAGCCCTGTCCGATATCGGATGCCGCACAGTAGATCACGCAGACGCCGTCCTCGATGACTAGTCTTGCTCGGCCCTTATCCGGAAGTCCTACGCCGACACCGGCATTCTTCATGGAACATGCGATTCCGGCATGGTCCATATTCTGCCTCGTAAACATCCTTCACGGCTTCCAGCGTCTCTTTCAGAGCGGTGGAGCAGTCCGCAATCTGGCCGTTCGGAAGCACCTTGCCCGGCTCGATGGCGTTGCGGTAGCGGATCTCCCAAGGAGTGATGCCGACTTTCTCTGCCAGTACATTGATCAGGGACTCTAACGCAAATTCACTCTGGCATACGCCAAAAACCACGGAACGCGCCAGCCGGCGGGTTATTGGTATAGTAGCCATAGCCGCGGATATCGGTATTCTGGTAGCAGTACGGTCCTACGGAGTGGGTACATGCACGCTCCAGAACCGGTCCGCAAAGAGATGCATAAGCACCGGTATCGAAGCTGGGATCTCACAGTCCAGACCGGTGAAGATACCATTCTCATCACAGCCCAGGGTGAAGGTACCTTCCATAGCATGGCGCTTCGGATGGAAAATATAAGTGATTCCTGACGGGTGAATTTGGCCTTCACCGGAAACTTTGTATCTTCCATGCCGCCAGTGCCGCGATATGCTGCACAGACACATCCTCTTTCCACCGAAACCGCCGCCGATGAGCTGGTTTTTCCACCACAATGCGCTCCGGCCCCAGCCAAACATGATCGCAGTCTCTTTCTGGTATCAAACGCGCCCTGGTCGGTACTTAAAAATCTTAATGCCGTCCTTGTACGGGAAGGCAATGGCGCACTGCCCAGGAACGCATGCTCCGTAAACGGAGTACGGAAGGAATTGGTCACGGTATACTTGGATTCCGCCAGTGCTGGCGGCTGCGTCGCCGCGACCACGTGACGGTCTGACAGAGGTTTCCTTTGGAATGTACCTTCGAGCGTCCTCTCGCTTCGCGTCCGCAATGCTCTTACCGGCTCTAACTCCTCGTAATCGATTTTCACCAGTTTTTGTTTTTATTTAAAATATCTTCGGTCTCGGCAACCACCAGACAGATGGCGTCGCCGACACAGCGGGTGATGTCGCCTTCCGCGATCATAACATCCCAGTCCTGCTGATTGTGTCCGACTTTGTTGTTCGGAACATCCGTTGCAGTCAGAACCCCCAGAACGCCCGGCAGAGCCTCCGCCTTGGAGGCATCGATCTTCAGAACGCGCGCTCTTCGGATATTTGCTGCGGACTGCGGAAACGTAAACCATGTCATCCATCACGATATCATCCGGTATTTGCCGAAGCCTAATACCTTCTTGCGGACATCCACACGGAATGCTTCTGGCCAACGCCGTAAACATCGCCCTTCTCCAGGTCTTCATCTACGGAAGCCTCGCCCCGCAGAATCTTTGCCACCAGCAGGATTCCCTCGATGATCTTCTTATATCCGGTACAGCGGCAGATGTTTTCCGCGCAGCGCGTATTTCACATCCTCCTCCGTCGATTTTAAATTATTCTGTATTAATGCCGTTCCGCCATCACCATGCCCGGAATACAGAAACCACACTGAACGGCTCCGACAGCACCGAACGCATACACGAACGCGTCCTTCCACTCGTCGCTTAAACCTTCCACAGTCAGGATGTTTCTGCCGACGGCTCTTTTTTTGTGGTCAGTACGCAGGACTTTGATTGCCTTTTCCGTTCACCACGATGGTACAGGTACCGCAGGCACCCTCACTGCAGCCGTCCTTTACGGAATACAGCTTCAGATCATCGCGCAGATAACGGAGCAACGGCTGAATCCTCTTCGGTGCGCTGCACCTGGCTACGTTTACTGTAAACTCAAAAACTTCTCCCATTCTCCCTCTCCTCATTCCATTGCTGTATCATACGGAATTTTGTAACTGTTCAGTACCCTCACAGTTACGGGCAAAAATCCATTGAAAATTGCCTTCGGCAATGGGATTTTTGCCTGCAAGCCATGTTTTCATACGGTCAGCGCAGTGAATGCGCAGACCTACTGAACAGTTACGGAATTTTCAACTGTAAAATTCCCGCCTGCAAACAACAATTTTTGTTTCTTCCAAAAGCCACCGCAAACCGCGAACTTGCGCGTTCGCGGCGGCTGAAAAATTTTCTAAAATGCGGTTGTATAGATTCCGTCTGCGTCATGAATGACACCATTGCGACATTTTTGTTGCGCACATGCCGCACGCAACGCATTTTTTCCCGGTCAATAACCGCATGGAAATCGATCACATGGATGGCATCGGACGGACAGTATTTTCGCAGATCTTACGCCCAATGCAGCTGGATGTGCAGGCCTTGCCCGCGTCTGCTGCTTTCTGCTCGTTGGAGCACAGCGGCTGGATGGTTCCCTCCGGTGCCTCCAGGCGGATCAGATGCTTCGGGCATGCTTTTACGCAAAGTCCGCATCCGACACATTTGTCCCGGTCAACCTCAGCGACACCCTTCTCATTGATCGAGAGGGCGTGCAGCTTAGGCGGCCACGGCAGCCCGCCGCCCAGACAGCCATAGCTGCAGCTGTGGATTCCATCCGGATACTGTTCCAGAATCTGGTTACAGTCTTTCGGTAATGCAGCAAAGTCGATCCCCTCGTTCCGTTTTGCCCGCCGAGCAATGAACCACCGCAATATTTTTTTTTCTTTTCATGTGAAATCCCTAACTCCTTTTTGTTACCACATTGTTATTCCTGCACTGCTGTTTCCATTCTGTGCAAACAGCAGTGCATAACTTTCTTAGTGGATCAGATATGCGTAATCCTTTAATACGGTGCGGATCACAGCCACTGCGTCTGCAGACAGATCGGTCTCACCGGCAACGTCAACGGTCTCAACCTTGCCGTCCAGACGAACCTTCACCTGAGTTCCGCCTAACGGCAGGAAGCCCCTCATTGGTGCTGTCGAGGAAGTCCTCTTCGCTCCAGTATAAGGTGAATTTATCTTTGTAAGGTCTGCCGCCCTTGTACGGACAGAATACTTCACAGTTGCCGCACTCGTTACACATGCCATCTACATGGATGATCTGAGCTTTGCACTTGCCCGGTACGTGGATTGCCACGTTTGCGCGGTTCGGGCAGACATCGGTACATACCTCACATACAGTCGGGCAGCCTAAGCAGCGGTCATCCGGAGTCTTAGAGGTATCTCTGCTCTGAACACCTTCTTCGCGGTGTAGAGCTTCTCGTCTGCTGCAACGTTCTCTTCTGCGTACTTGTCGTAGCTGATACCTGCGATGGCTGCTGCAGCCTTAGCGGAATCTGCGATCGCCTCAACAACGGTAGCCGGTCCTCTTCTGGAATCGCCGACTGCGTATACGCCAGCCTCGGTGGTCATCATGTTGGCGTCCACAACCGGACGGCCCTTGGCATCCATCTCTACGCCAAGTTCTGCGTACAGGCTGGTGTCGATGGTCTCACCGATTGCTGCGATGATGGTGTCTGCCGGGTACCCTCGGTTCTGCCGGTATCTACCGGAGATCTTCTGCCGGAAGCGTCCGGGCGCCAAGCTCCATAACGGAACATTTCAGCTTGCCGTTCTCTGCGCCAACCGGAGCAAGAAGCTCTAAGAACTCTACGCCATCCTCAATAGCCAGCTGTAACTCTTCCTCATCTGCCGGCATATAACGTTTGGTTCTGCGTAGATCAGGCGGACGTTCTCAACACCCGGGAGACGTTTTGCAGCTCTTTGCAACGTCCATAGCGGTGTTACCGCCACCCAGAAACAACCACATCTTTGCCGATGTTCATGGAAGCGCCGTTCTTCTTAGCCCATTAAGAACTCCAGAGCATCGGTTACTTCGCCGTATGCCAGGGAGACTGCCCGGCTTCCATGCCGATGGAAACGATAACATCGGTGTAGCCTCTTAATGCCTTCACAGAGGTAACTGCGCCAAGCTTCTGAACTCTGCGCCGTAAGTTTTCCTGCACAGCTCTACATCCTTGTCGATGGAATCTGCGAAATACGGAACTCCGGAATCACGTTGCGTACAACACCGCCCAGTTGCTCTGCGCTCGAATACGGTGGCTGCTACGCCTGCGCGGGACAGGAAGGTGGCTGCTGCCAGACCTGCCGGGCTGCCGCCGCCGATGATAGCAACCTTCTGCCAGCCACTGCGCTGCCCTCGCGCCTGTAGCCAGGAGCCGGAAGAGATCTCTCGTTGCTATGCCTGGCTTGCTGCTGCCGCGGCTTGGTCTCGCGGATATGTAAAGAGTCTCCTCGCAGTAGTTGCGCATGCACCGTCACCGCAGTGGTGCGGACGATCGTGCCGGCAGTGAGGGCAGCAGAGTGCGCTCTAAGATGATCTCAAGAGCTTTCGCGTCGCCATCTACCATAGCCTGTAAGCAAGCCGGGATATCCTTGCTCGATCGGGTCAGCCGTTACGGCACGGTGCGCTTGAAGCAGTCAAACAGCGGCTTATCTACATGGCGCCCGGAAGCGGTTTACCGGTTTGCGGTACATAGCCTTGCCTCTACGCCGTCATCAATAGCTGCCAGTGCTGCTACGTTTACGCCGGAGAAGCGCTCGCTTCCGCACTCCATGAGCTCGTCTGCGATCTGGCTCATTCTCTGGTATCCACCAGGCTTTAAGATGTTGGTAGCCAGCCATGGTGATCGGCCAGATGCCTGCGTCAAACAGCTCTTTGATGTTCTCGATGGTTGCGCCGCCGGTAGGAGATACGCAGCTTGCCCTGAAACTCATCGGTCAGAAGGCGTGCTATGGGATTTAACGGGAACAGCGCGCGTCCGGCCATGTACATCTCGTTGCTCGGAAGCCTCGTTTCTGGTTGCGTCTACCGGGAAGGTGTTGGTAATCTTAACGCCGAACTCCAGGCCCCTTCTCCTGGCAGAGGTCATACAGTCTGTGCAGCATCGGAACTGCGTCCAGCCCACTGAAGATCCTCTAAGAAGTGATGATCATCGAAGGCGATGGTCAAATCCAAGGCCATCCAGGCGTTTTTCTTGCGTACTCGATAGCCAAGCAGAGTCGGTTGCACTTGATGAAGGTGTTTAGGAAGTGCTTCTCGGTGATCAGGTAAGTAGCGATACGCTCTCGATCTCTGCTGGCGGGCAGCCGTGCAGTGTGGACTCGGTGATGGAGTTGGAAAACGTTGGAACTGATGTTTTTGATGTACTCTCATCTACGTTCTTGAACTCGTTTACATGCTCTAATGCCCAGTTGATGCACTCTTTGAAGACTTCGGTATCCTTTGCCTCGATCATGTCGTTGATGTACTTGTCAACCTTCGGAGACTTGATGCCTTCGAGGTCGTAACCAACGGACATGTTGAATACGAATGCGTCCGGATCGCCAAGGTTGTACTCTTTTTGCGATCAATTTACATGCTACCCATGCTTTTTACGTACTCAGCGAATGCCTGCGGAACATACAGCTCGGTAGACCACTCACAGTTGTAGCACTCGTCGCCTGCAATGATACACGGACGGCTGATGCATGCCGCAAGGTCAGCGCCGTCCATCACCTGAACAGTCTTTAACTCGAAGAAACGGGAGCCAGCCGCATAGGCTGCTACGATATTCTGTGCCAGCTGACTGTTCGGGCCTGCTGCCGACCAAACGGGGACTCGATCTTCTCTTCGTAGATCGGCAGTGCCTGTCCGTTCTCATGTTTTACAATCTTCTCAATGCCAAAGATGCTCTTTTTCTGCTCGTACTCGGACATAATCCAGTGCATCAGATGGTCGATTGACATAGGTCTCATAATTTCGCTCATGTTATCCTCCTGTCGGAAGCCATTTGTTTAACCCTTGCTTCCCAATATATATAGTTTTTGAAAATTAGTATACTCTGTGATTTAATCCTGCCCCAGAGCTTCTTGCTCTGCTCCATGGTCCATGCGTTGATCTTGTCCTCATCCAGGTCAACGAACTCTGTCTTTGTAGAACCTTTACCATTGATGATGGTGGTGCGGCAGTTTTTGCCCTCCATACCGAAGATCATGTGGCCGTCAATGTTCTCGTCAGAGAACGGGGTGAATGGCTTGTAATCCATGATGATGATATCGGTTGCAGCGCCTTCTTTAAGATGCCAAGGGTCTTGCCAAAGTACTTCTCAGCGATGATGCGGTTGTTCTCGAACTGGCATCTTCACATCCCTCACACCAGCCTACGTTCGGCAGCATTGCGTTGTGGCGCTGGATGGTCAGGAATGCCTTCATGTTTCTAACATGTCGTGGGTGTAAGCATCGGTACCCATACCAACGGTGATGCCCTTTTGCCATCATCATCGCAGGACCGGGGGAGCATCCGACTGCGTTGCCCTGGTTGGACTGCGGATTGTTGACCACCATGGTGCCGGTCTCTTTGATGATATCCATCTCAGCCGGGCTGATGTGGATGCAATGGCCAAGCATAGTCTTCTCACCCAGGATACCGTTGTACAGAAGGCGGTTCACCGGACGGCAGCCGTAGTTTCTTAAGCTGTCGTAAACATCGTTCATGCCCTCAGCGACGTGGATGTGGAAACCGGTCATGCCGTTGTTTGCTTCTACCATCTTCTCGAAGGTCTTGTCGGAGATGGTGAACAGTGCGTGGCCGCCGAACATAGCTTTTACCATGCTGTCGTCAGCGTCCTTTGCCCATTTTGCGAAATCCGCATTTTCTTTGATGCTCTGCGCGGTCTTCTCTTCGCCGTCACGCTCGGAAACTTCGTAGCAGAGACAGGAACGGATGCCCGCTTCTTTGACTACGTCGCGGATTGCAAACAGGGAACCCGGGATCTCACCGAAACTTGCGTGGTGATCGAAGATGGTGGTGACACCGTCACGGATGCAGTCCAGAACGGTTGCCCATGCGCAGGCTCTGGTTCCGTCCAGATCCAAAGCTGACGGTCGATGGCCCACCAGGTTCCTTCCAGAACTTCCAGGAAATGGTCGGATTTTGCCCACGATGGAAGGCCTCTTGCCAATCCAGAATAGATGTGGGTGTGGGCGTTGATGAGACCCGGCATGATGACACCGCCATGCGCATCTACGAACTCAGCCTCCGGATATTTCTGCTTCATGGCATCCAGGATACCAACCTCTTTGATGTTCTCGCCATCGGTTACGACTGCGCCATTCTCCAGATATGGATTTGCGCTGTCTCTTGTGATCACTTTTACCATTTCCTATAAGCAGCATTTATATACCTCCTCGTATAAATTAGTTTTTAAATTTTTTCTTGCATTCCATACGTTCAGTTGCTATGATAAGATAGATAGCACCAAACAAATAGTTAGATGACTAACGAATTCATTGTCAGAAAGGGCAAAACATGGATAAAAGTACCATTGATGTTTACACCCGTCTGGCCCACGGCCTTGCAGCCCAGTTTGGTTCCAATTGCGAGATCGTCATTCACGATCTGGAAAGCAATGATGTGGAACACTCCATCGTAACCATTGAGAACGGTTATATCACCGGTCGTAAGCAGCGATGGTCCCTCCCACATTGTTCTGGAATCTTTACAGAACGGGGAAAAACACACCGACGACAAACTGGCTTACTTAACTAAGACAAAAGACGGAAAAAATCTTAAAATCCAGCACCATTTATATCCGCAACAGCAAAGGTAAGATTGTTGGTATCTTAAGTATCAACTATGACATTACCATTCTGCTGGCCGCGCAAACCCCATTCAGGACCTTACCGCTACGGCAGCCAACGACTCGGAGGTCCGGTCCGGAGACCGTATCCATGAATGTGACCGACCTTCTCGACGAGCTTATTGACCAGGCATTCCGTCATATTGGAAAACCGGCCGCTGTCATGACGAAGGACGATAAGATTGACTTCATCCGGATTTTGAACGATGCAGGTGCTTTCCTCATCACCAAGTCCGGTCAGCGTGTCTGCCAGATCTTATGTATTTCCAAATTCACGCTCTACAGTTACTTAAATGAGATCAAAGCCGAAGATGAAGAAAAAGCAGTAAAAGCCGAACAGGATTAAAAACTGTTCGGCTTTCTTTCTGCATTAAATCATCCGGCTGTCCTACTCTTCCGGCGGAAGGGTGAGGTTCAGGATGATCGCCATGATCGTTGCCACTACCACGGACGAACTTCCAAATACAGGTATTCCGGCTTTCTTTTCTGATCCACTCCGGGATTCCGGGACTTGTTCCGAGACCCTGTAAGCATCCGGATACCTGAGTGATACCAACGCCAAGTGCTACAGACATACCGACTACGGTTGTCTTTCTTGCAGTCATGCCATCTTTGGTGAACAGGCGCACACCAGTCATTGCGATCTGCGCAAATACGGAAAGGGTTGCACCGCCGATTACACTGCGGAATGGTGGTCAGTGCTGCGGACAGACCAGGAATCAGGCCTGCGACCAGAAGCACGGTTGCGGATACCGCGAAAATTACGCGGTTTACTACTTTGTTCATGGTTACGATACCAACGTTCTGGCTGGGAAGCGGTCGGCAGTGCGCCAAAGAACGCACCAACGATACTTGCAACACCCTGAACCAGGATACCGCCCTGAAGTTCATTGTCAGTCGGAACACGGTCCATGCCGCCAACGGTGGTGGGTTAAGTCACCGATGGTCTGTACCGCATTGACTGCGTACACGATAGCCAGGGAAGCGCAGGCCGCCGGAGCAAATTCAATCTGAAAATGCATCAGCTGCGGGAACGAAACGATGGATGTCGTATTCATGACATTTGTGAAGTCTACCATTCCAAGGAACAGAGACACCACATAACCAACGATAATACCGAAGAACAGAGAACCAAGTTTCAGCACCTTTTGTAAAGTTGTTCAGGAACAGAACCCACTGCAAAGGTAAGCAGGGCAATGATCCAGTTCTTTAAACCACCAAATTCCCGGATGTCGGAACCGCCTGCCATGTAACGGATTGCGGTTGGATACAGGGAAAGACCGATGGTAAAGATAACCGTACCGGTTACGATATCCGGGAACAGCTTACGGATCTGCTTTAACAAAGATCGCAAACACAATTGCTACGATACCGCCAATGATCTGCGCGCCCATGATGGCCCCAATGCCGAATTCAGCACCGATGGCAGTCAGAGTCGGAACGTAAGCGAAGCTCGTACCATGATAACCGGAAGGGCTGCTCCAATTTTGTGGAACAAAGCGGGGAACAGCTGTAAAAAGGTTGCTAATGCGGTGAAGATCAGCGCTGCCTGGATCATCATGGTTTTCTCTGCGTCTGTCAGGCCACAGGTTCCCGCGATGATCATGGACGGTGTGATGACACCGACGATTGCTGCCAGTACATGCTGTTTAACGGAACAAGCTGGGACATTTCCGGTGCTTTTCCGTAGAAGTCAAACAGCACGCTGCCGTTTCCTGGTTCTTTTGTTTTCTCCTTCATGCTTTGTTTGAGGTCCAGACGAAACAGGACTGCTCACTCTGAGTTTCAAGCACGGAAAAAACTTAACTGCGTTTTCACAGTCACAAGCAAAATCTGTAAAATCCATTTACTTTGCCTGCGGCAATGGAATTCTTGCCTTACAGTTTGCGTTTTTACGGTCAGCACAGAAATCTGCGAAGACCCACCGAACAGGAACGAATAAACAGGTATTTAGCATTAGCATAGATCTCAGGCCCCACCCGAAACCATTTCGTCCGAGCCTCCCTCCTTACTTTTTTTATTTTTGCTAAATTTAATTTTGCTAACTTAATCATAACATATTGTGAGGGAAATGCAAGTGTTTTTGGATAATTTTTCTCAAAATCCATACTATTTTTGTGCTCATTGTATACCAAAAATACATTTAGCCCTCCGTGCATGGAACACATACTGGCTTTTGTATGATTTCTATTTTGCGTATATAGTTCCGTAAAATTAAAAAGCAGGGTGGAGTGACCGTTTTTTCTCCGGCCTCTGCCCTGTTATCTGACTTTTTATGAGATTCATTGATTTTTACGATATTTTGTCATTTTTTAACCAGTTCTGATCCGTAAACATTCTGACTATGCACCACAACCATTAACCAACAGCCAGGACTATTCCACCATCGCCCGCGTACACGGTGGCAACACCTGCGGTGTTGGTGATAATATCACGATAGTTTCCGCGCTTCTCCAGTTCTGCCTTGACCTGGGCGCACGCTCGGACAGTTCACGTGGGCGATAACCGCACGCTTCTCTTCCGGCTTTCCGGCGCGTTTGGTAGCCAGCTCACATGCGGGCCAGTCCCTTGGCAATGCCTCTCGCCTGATCCAGCTTAATGATAACGCCATGATCCGCCCCCATAACCGGTTTGATGTTCAGTGCGGTTGCGAAAAAATGCCTGCAGGCCGGTCAGACGGCCGTTCTTTCTGAGTGGTTCCAACGTATCAATGACGAAATAGGTCTGCTGCTCATCCCGCATTTTCAGAATACGCTCAGAGATCTCGCTGAAGGTAAGCCCCCTCCTCATACATATCGCGGATAGCCAGGGCCTCGTTTAATTCTCCGGCAGAAGCAGACTCAGAATCGATGACCAGAATGTTCTTGCTTCCCTTGCCGTGCTCTTCCTCATACAGTTCTTTTCCAAGCACCGCGCTGTTGTAAGTACCGCTCAAATGGCTGGACAGCGCGATGATGTAAACATCATCCGCGTCGCACTCGCAGGCCTTCTTAAACGCCTCCGGGGACGGGCAGGCCGTTTTCGGACAGTTCGGGCTTTCCTTTACCATCTTGAGAAATGCCTTCTGGTCAAAGGTTTCATCATCAATTACCATATGGTCATCTACCTGAAGCGTCAAAGGAATCATCTCAAATCTGGGATCCTTCTTTAATTCCTCTCTGTTAAATCCAGGCAGCTGTCACCAAAATTTTATAGCTCATATCTTTCCTCCGAATCCGTGCTGTTTTCTGCCTTCTTTTTACAGTCCACATGTTCGATGCCGTAACCATTTCTCCCGCATTCGCAGCACGCTCTCTATCTGACATAGTTTTTTATTACTACTTATTATAGCATAGTTTACTGATAATGCAAGTAAGGGTTACGGTGCACGAACAGGAATTTTTCGAATCCGCCATGCCCGCTGGTAAAAAATATCATTGTTAGTTTCTCTTCCTTATGATAAAATCGGAATGTTGCTGTCCCTGCGTTCTGCAGACAGCGGCATATCCCCGCCGTCACTGCCAGTTTCCGCGCAGTGACACGCATAACCATCATAAGGAGGTATTTTCATGGAAGTGATCAAACTGATCGGTGTCCTGATCGTCATCGTTGGCTTCATCTTAAAGCTTGATACCCTTGCCGTCGTTGTCGTAGCCGGTCTCGCTACCGGACTTGTGGCCGGCATGAGCCCGATGCAGATTCTCGACACCATTGGCACTGCGTTTATCACCAACCGCACTGCCACCCTGTTCATTCTCACCCTGCCAGCTATCGGCCTGTGTGAACGAAACGGCTTAAAAAGACAAGGCCGTAGACTTTATTACATCGTTAAAGAACGCAACCACCGGCCGCCTGATCGCCATCTGGCAGATCATCCGTACCGTTGCGTCCGCATTCTCCCTGCGTATCGGAGGTCACCCGCAGTTCATCCGCCCGCTCATCAACCCGATGGCCCAGGCTGCTGCCGAGGTTCAGTACGGTGAGCTGGATGAAAAGACTCAGGACGAAATCAAAGGCATGTGCGCCGGAAGTGAGAACTACGGAAACTTCTTCGCGCAAAACTGCTTTTATGGGTGCTTCCGGCACCCTGCTGATCGTATCCACCTTAACCGAGCAGGGTTATCCGGTGGATGCCCTTCAGATTGCCGGACAGTCCGTTCCGATTGCCGTGCTCTCTGTGGTTGTCGGCGTCATCTATGCCCTGCTCTTTGACCAGATCTTAAAACGCCGGTTTGCAGACCGCAAGAAACAGGAGGGAAAGTAATATGACCTGGACCGTAAGTACCATTATTGCAGAGTTTTTCTACTGCATCATCGGCCTTTTCTTCGTTTCCAACGGCGTGAAGGCATTAAAAGACCCGGACTGCGCGAAAAAGCATACCACCGCGCTGTTCTGGTTCATCCTGGCATTCACCTTCATCGCAGGAGTTTATCTTCCACGCTGGATCACCGGTGCCTGCGTGGTCCTGATGGCAGCGCTCACCGCCTTCCGTCTGGTTGTCCTGTCTAAGAGCAATGTGCCGGAAGCAGCTGAAACCCGGAAAGCCGCAGACCGAATTGGCTACCCGTCTTTATCCCGCCGCTCACCCTGGCCATCAGCGCCGTGCTGGTAGCAACCTTCTTAAAGGTGCTTGGCGCCAACAATGCCATCGGCATCTCCGGTGCCATTGCCCTGGTTGTGGCTCTGCTGCTCTTTAAGACCAAACCGTCCTACGCAGTCAGCGATGGAACCCGCCTGGTAGACAACGTTGGCGTGACCGGCATCCTGCCGCAGGTCCTGGCCGCACTCGGCCCCCTGTTTACTGCTGCCGGTGTCGGTGACGTGATTGCCCACGGTGTCAGCGCTGTGATCCCGGCCGGCAACCTGTTCGCGGCTACCGCTGTGTACTGTATCGCCATGGCCCTGTTCACCATGATCATGGGCAACGGCTTCGCAGCCTTCTCCGTCATCACCGTCGGCATCGGTATTCCGTTCCTGATCTCTCAGGGCGCAAATCCGGTCGTTGTGGGCGCGCTGGGTCTGACCGCCGGTTACTGCGGTACCCTGATGACCCCAATGGCCGCAAACTTCAACATTGTACCGGTGGCCCTGCTGGAGACAAAGAGCAAATACGCAGTCATCAAGTCCCAGCTTCCGGTGGCGCTCACCATGCTGGTGATCCACATCCTGCTCATGTACTTCCTGGCTTTCTAAGCCCGGAAGCCTGTGCACGGCTAGAAAATCTGGTACCTGTTTCTGAAACCCATTCACAATTTCACACGAAAGCGAGGTTTTTATCATGAAACTTCTTTTTAACCGCATTTGACCCCTTCGGCGGAGACAAAGTCAACCCGGCCCTGGAGGCTGTCAAGCTGGTATCCGAAAAGTAGAAAACGTAGAAGTCGTAAAGGTTGAGGTTCCTACCGTCTTCCGCAAATCCATCGCTACCGTAGCTGCTGCCATCGCAAAGAAAAGCCGGACGCAGTCCTTTGCATCGGCCAGGCAGGCGGACGCTACGACATCACCCCGGAGCGCGTAGCCATCAACTTAGATGATGCCCGCATCAAAGATAATGAAGGCAACCAGCCGATTGATGTGCCGATCTATGAAGACGGCGCTCCGGCGTATTTCTCTAATCTGCCGATCAAGGCTATGGTACAGCACATCCGCGAGGCCGGACTCCCGTCCAGCGTTTCCAACACCGCAGGCACCTTCGTCTGCAACCACTTAATGTACGGCGTGCTCTACACGCTGGCAAAGGAGTACCGGGTGTGCGCGGTGGCTTCATGCACGTTCCGTTCATCCCGGAGCAGGTAGTCGGAAGACCGGCACCGGCACCGTCCATGAATTTACAGGATATTGCCCGCGGCATCGAGGCAGCCATTGCTGCAATTGGGGAATACGAGGAAGATATCCGCACCGCAGAGGGACAGACCCACTAAATAGTAATATTATAAAGTAACGAAAATGCCAGGTGGCACCAATTCGGCGCCCCTGGCATTTTCTGTACAGGAAGGACAATACCACACCAATTGCCACGGAAGAACAGTCCACAATGATCTTAATCTTGTGGAACTCGATGTTCGTTAATCAATCGCTGATGGCAAGGGTCATACCCTCCATTGGCATGTTGACCAGCTTCACATCCATGTAAATGGCTACACCAAGAGCAACCAGGACAATGCTGATGGCCATCATGAGCAGCTGACCAAAGTAGGTCGGAATCACAAAACCATGCATCACGCCCTTTGCGAAATCTGTGAAGTAACCGAAAATGATGGAAAATACCAGCTGGGTCAGATTGATCCACTTATATTCCTTACGCTTAATGATGATCTGCACAACCATGTAAGTTACGAACACGCCGATAATACAGCGGCCAAGATCCTGATGTATAATCAGGGAAATCACGTACGGCAATGAATTGACCGGCGAAACACCCAGATTGGAATTCACCGAAAAGCCACGCCAAACGCCAGGAACAGCAATCCGACGCAATACAACAAGATTCTCATTAACATCTTCATTTTGTATTTTTTCCCTTTATCTAATAGTTGATAATATTATAACGTACCGGAAATATTATGTAAATATAGATATGTCAAAAGCGATATAGGGAATTTTAACAAAGTTTTAATGAGATTTTTCATCATCTTTTTCGTTATATTTCTGACACTTTTCTGCTTATCCTATTTTTCTTTTCATTCCATTTATTTTTTATATTTTTCGATCACGCACTGATGCTCTTTCGTTTTTATTTTTTGTAAAATTAACACGATAAGTCCTTTTTTGCTTTTCATATTGCATTTTTATGTTAAAATTTACATATCAATCTTTACAGGTCATACTTTGAAAGCCATCTGCTTTCCAGGAAAGCAGCAGTTTTTTATCATATTAGGGAGGAGCATTCATATGCGAACATTAAAATACGCCATTCTTGGCCTGATCAACCGGAAACCCATGACCGGTTATGATATCACACGGGAATTTAACAGCAACAATCTGGCTAACTTCTGGTATGCCAAACACAGCCAGGTTTATCCGGAGCTCGGACGTCTTATGGAGGAAAACTGGTTACCTGCGAGGTCGTGATTCAGGGAGAAAAGCTGGAGAAAAAACTGTATTCCATCACCCCGGAGGGAAAGGCACAGCTTCTGGAATGGCTCAAAAAAAACGAACCACTGGAAGCCACCCCAAAAGATGTATTCCGCCTGCGCATGTACTTCTCTGATTTCATGACGCCGGAAGAGCTGAAAAACCAGCTTAGCCTGCAGCTCGAAAACACATCCTGAAGAAGAAATATCTCACCGATATCATGCACGAAAATCATCATGATCAGGCTCCTGCCATCACCACCCCGGAATTTGGAGATTTCATGGTACTCGAGGGCGCCATCATGCGCGAGGAATCCTACATTGCCTGGATCCAGAACTGCCTCGCACGCTGTCCGGAAGAAGAAAAATAGTAACTGTTCAGTAGGTCTGCGCATTCACTGCGCTGACCGTATGCTTATGGGCTTGCAGGCAAAAATCCCATTGCCGAAGGCAATTTTCAATGGATTTTTGCCCGTAACTGTGAGGGTACTGAACAGTTACGAAAAATAAAGAAAACCCAGCCACAGATACCGCGAACAAAGTCTCTTATGTGCGGATGACTCATCATCATCTTCACATAAGAGACTTTTCATTTTTATTATGTCACTATAATTGCTATACTACGCGATGTTCTGTCTGTTTTCCTCACAGATTTCCTTCGCGGAACGCTCGTCGTGAGAAAGACCGTCTGCATACTTGCGGATAATATCCGCCGCATAGCGGATCAGCTCCGGATTCTCATTTTTCTCGATCGGCAGATTGCCGTTTGCCTGCTCTAAGAGTTTCTGCAGCGCATTCGCGATCCACAGTAATTTTGGAAGACAGACCGGATGCTCGGACTCATGGCATACCTGCATGCTGTTGTCCTGTTCTTCCTTGTTGCCAATCATAACGGTATGATACTCACCGTCTTCACTTACCCAGATTTCATCCTGAGCACCTGACTTTAAAAAGACTGCCCAGACAAATTTCCTGCTCGTCCTGGCCGGTGAGAAATTTTTCTTCGGATTCTAAAATCAGTTCTGCTAATTTCTTTATGCCTTTGTACATCTGTCCTACCTCTGTTTTACTCGAATTGTAGATTGCGCCGAGAGTGCGCTTCTTTCTATTATAAGGATATAGGAATATTTGACAAGTAGGATTTCTGTTCTTTTTTTCAGGACATAAATTTTTTTTGACAGCTGACTTTTATTTTGGTTCCTAGAACTTTCCGCCACCGCCCCCATGTGTCTTGCCGGAGGATGAGGTGTGGTGCTGCTGCCACCGGAGCTCTTTTGCTGTGGCTTTTCGGTTCTGGTGACCTTGCGGTAGAGGAAGAAGTCGCTGTTGTTCGTTACCTTCATACTGCCCGGACGAACGTAATTGCGTGCTTCCTGCTGCATTCCAACACTCTTCAGCTCGCTCTTATTGACGCCGACTACTATAAGCGCGCCGCCAAGACCCACTACGAAGGAAATTCCAAACCAGATCGGAGACAGCGGTTCCTTCGGCATATGGTCTACATCGTAAGGTTCTCCGCTGTTTGCCTGGGTAATGAAATTGTCACACTGATCCGCATAGATTTCGAATGCGTCCAGATAATTTCCATCTGCCAGATCCGGTTTGATCTGTTCCCCGATGTACTGGATGCCTGCATCCGTAAATGCGGTAATTCCATATCCGGATGTGGAAATGTACCAGTCATGGTCTTCCAGGCTTACCAGCAGCAATACACCGTCACTGTCCGCTCCATAGCCAAAATCACACATATCGTAAAGATCATCCGCATAATCCTGTACGCTGCTGCCGCCCAGGCTGTTTACCAGTGCCGCCGTCACATCAAAGTCCTGATTATGGCTGATTTCATCCAGTTTTTCGTTCAGTTCTTCTGCCTCATCTCCGGAAAGGATTCCATCCGGATCCTGAAACCGGCTGTACTCCTCGGAAAATCCTTCCGCATCCGCAAAGGCCGTGGCACAGCCCAGAAGGGAAAGGAGACCTGCCGCAAGCATAACGGCTGCATATGTTTTTTCTTTTTTCATCTTCCATTCCCTCCCTTAAATTCCAAACATCCATAAGATCAGACGCAGGATGTAGACTACAATCGTAATGATGATCGTAAGTTTTATGGTCATCTTCCGTGCCGCGTTCTTGTCGGCCGGGAGGTCGCCCACAAATTTACCAGTCTGGCCGTTCATGGCAAAACAGGTAATGTTTTTCCTTCCCAGGTGGTATTCAGGATCAACACCGGGGAGCAGAGCGTACTGGGCACTGCCGTCATGAAGCTGAACGCTGTTCTCCGTCATTACAGTAGCATAGCCCTTAACCGTCTCCTCAAAGGCGCGCTCCACAGACTTCTTCACGCGCTCATTCGCCCGGGGCGCGCTCTTTCTGAATCCACATCATAGCGGTCTGCCAGATATCCGCCAGGTAAGCGGCCTGAAAGGGAACCGCTTTTTTAAGTCGTATGGTTCAATGGATTCCATCAGATCATCCGGGATCTTGAATCGCCGTCTACCGGCACTTTTTCAAATCGATGCTGCCGCCCCGGGTGATCAGATAAAAGCTAGTCTCTGTATAATCATATCTGCTGTCGCTCCAGAAACGGGTTCTGGTTCCGCGGTAGCGGATGTTCGCGTCTGCCTCAGTATTGAACAGCCAGAACGGAACGTAGATACCGCGGATCTCATCAATGTGGTTCTGATCCTTGAAAATTTTCGGAAGGAGTTTCTTTCCTCCAGATGCTTCATCAGTCCGGCCTTGGCCGCCTTTTTTGTCCAGCTTAAACGGAATCAGGATATCCGGGCGCAGATCACCGGAAAGCTTTCCGGTCATGACGATCGGGTTGCCGCAGAAGGGGCAGGTGGATGCCGCCGTGTTTTCATCTGCCACGATCTCGCCGCCGCAGGATTCGCAGTGGTAGGTGTTCAGATTCTGTTCCTCACCGTCTTTCCAGGCGCTTCCTTCGGCCTTCTCCCACTTCATGTCATCCTTTTTTTCCTGCTTCAGAGTTTCATCGTACTGCTGCAGCGCTTCCATTTCAAATTCCGTATTACAGAACGGACATTTCAGTTTCTGTGCTTTGCTGTCAAAACGGATTCCGCCTCCACAGCAGGGGCATTTGTATTCCTGTAATTCTCCCATGTAGTTTCTCCGATCTTTTTTCATTGGTAAAACCGCTGATGCCATACTGCCCTGCCTCAGCGGTTTTCTGATCTCATGTGCCTTTGGTTATCTTACGATGTCACCCTCGTCAAACGGGTCTCCGCACTCCGGGGCAGAATTTTGGCGGATGTGCCGGGTCTTCCGGCCCCAGCCACACTTATCGCACTTGTAGAGCAGCGCGCCAGTCGGTTTCTTTGCTCCGCAGTTCTGGCAGAACTTTCCTTTGTTTACGGTTCCGCAGGAGCAGATCCAGCCTTCTGCTTCTGCCGGCTTCGGAGATCCGCATTCCGAACAGAATTTTCCGGTTGCTGCCGTGCCGCACTTCGCGCAAGTCCAGCTGCCTGCCGGCTGCATCTTCGGCCGCTTCTTTGCGCCGCATTCCGGACAGAATTTTCCGCTCACAGTTGCGCCACAGGAGCAGGTCCAGGTGTTTGCTGCGCCGGCCGGTGCCTGCTGCTGTGCTGCCTGCGCCTGCTGCTGTCCCATAGCGAACAGATTCTGCGCATTTGTGCCTCCTGCTGCGTTCATGGCCATGCCCATTCCCATAAATCCGGTCATGGCACCGCCGCTGTTGGATGCCTGCTGCCTTCATGGCATCGATCTGGCCTCCTACCAGACGTGCTGCCGCCGTGTTCGGATTGGTGGTCATGGCATTCTCTTCCCACTCGGTCAGCTTCTTTCTCTGGTCATCCGGGATGCTTAAGGAATTGATATTAAAGGAGAATACCTCAATGCCTCGTTTCTGCCGCCAGGAACCGGACAGAACCTCATTTAAGGCATCGGAGATTTCCATGGTGTGGGCCGGGATCTCGTAGTACTGAATCTTCTGCGCGGAAAGCTTTGCTAACGCCGGCTGCAGGGCGTTCATCATCTCGCCTTTTAAGCGCGCCGCGATTTCGTCACTCCTCATAGGTATCCACGACGTTTCCGCATACATTGGTATAGAAAAGAAGCGGATCACAGATCTTGTAGGTGAACAGGCCGTTGCAGCGGATATCCACGGAAAGCTTTGATCCAGCCAAGGGACTCATCCACTACCACGCGGAACGGGATCGGTGTTGCCGTTCCAAACAGAATGTCCCCCAGCTCCTTGGTGTTGATGTAGTAAACCCGCTGGTCCTTTGCCGTATCACCGCCGTAAGTAAAACGTTTGCCGACGATTTTAAATGTCTCCTTGATGCTGTCTCCAGATTGCCGGTAAAATGCTCGGCTCCGTGGAGCCGTCATAGGTGTTCACCCGGCTCCGCGCAAACCTCCACAACTTTTCCCTTTGCTCCACGATCAGCATACACTGGCCGTCTGCCACCGTGCAATGCCGCTGCCGTTGGAAATGATGTTGTCATTGCCCTTTGTATTGGCGGAACGGGAAGAGGTACGCTTCTGTCCTCTTTACCAGTATGTCTTTGTCCATGGCGTCACAGTAGAAAATTCCTTCCACTGGTCTGCCAGGGTGCCGCCAAGTGCCCCTGCTGCTGCTCTGATCAGTCCCATATGTAATCTCCTTTCAACTACCGTTCCCAGAAACGGAACACGTTTTTCTA
>VOFG01004538.1_pt1 | contig 19454 bp, 23 predicted proteins | sample 5384171 | NCBI WGS metagenome assembly VOFG01 (sample SAMN12384726, study PRJNA508395) | human gut metagenome | isolation source: healthy gut F | host: Homo sapiens
GGGACGGAATGCGGAGGAAAGAGTGGTGGTGCAGGTTCCGTCTGCGTTGAAGGTGTAGCTTACGCCGCACTGAGTGGTCTTGGTGGTGCCTGCTACCACTAACGCCGTTGGACCGGATCGAGTAGTAAGTAGGTTGCTGCCGTTGACATTGTGGAATCGGTCTGCATCTTGCAAATCCTCCACCGAAAGAGAGATACCAGTTGCCCATCGATCGAGCGCCAGCCACGTTCAGAGCGCAAATGCACCGGGAAGCGGATCGAAGCAATATTTGGAACCGTCAATGGTCTTCCAGCCGGTACGGGGAGCACAGTCGTTCTCCATGTGGTAGTAGCTGCCATCCAGGTTCGGCCAGCCGATGACCAGAGTACCAAAAGTCGGACTGTGCGTAATAATATTTGTCAGTGGATGCATCGTGGATCGGAGCCGGTCAGCATAAGGCCAGATTGGTATCAAAAGAAGTATAATTTGTTATTGATGATGCCGGTGCACATGATGCCGGTGGAAGAAGGTCCATGTAGTAGTAGCCGTCATCGGTCTGGATCAACGCTTTATATAAAGGCATCTTTTATCGTAGTACATATAGTTATTTCCATTCTAGACCCAGCCGGTAGCTGCCAGGAGAGTGATTCCGGTAGCAAGGGTAACAGTTCCTAATACAGCTGCAGTCACTGCTGCAACAGCGTAACGTTTTTATTCTCATAGTAAGATATCCCTTTCTTTGGTTCATAGTGACTTATTCACTTTTTCATAAATCCAGTATAACCTTGTGAAAACAGGATTCAAGTGTTTTGGGATTATTCAGAAAAATGTAAGATACCGGTGCTGTTTGTATCATGTAGGAAAACAGCATGGAAAATGCTGCGAGGACAGAGGTCGCCTGCGGCAGATGATTTGTTTTATTGTGTTGTTTTGATGGGCCTGGTAGCCACGAACCACGGATGATCCGGAAGCTCGATCATCTCGACAATGCGGCCGTCCTGGGAGATGCGGAGAGCATCATTTGACCTCATAGCGATGTCTGTGGCGCTCATGGATGGTTCTTCGCCATGTAATTCATAGGCTTTCGTCTTTTCAGGACACACGGATAAGAACCAAGCCGTAAGGTTCCGCCAATATCCTCAATATGCCATTCTGATCCGGCATTAAGTGCGATAACCGGATGTGCGGTGACCGGATTCAGTTCGATGCTGTACTGGGCGTCAGAGTAGCCGACGACATCGCGTGCAAATTCGACAATGGAAAGCTGCATGCCAAGACAGAGACCGAGGAATGGAACCTTATGTTCTCTTGCATAGCGGATAGCGCAGATTTTTCCGTCAATACCGCGGTCTCCGAAGCCGCCTGGTACCAGGATGCCGGAAACATGCAAGGAATTGTTCTTCAACGTTTTCAGGATTTACATTTTCGGAATCGATCCATTTAATGTTGACTGTGCCTGGTTTGCCACGCCGCCGTGTTTAAGTTGCCTCAACGGAGATGTAGGCATCGTGCAGCTGGATATATTTTCCGACCAGTGCCACGGTGACCTTGCTTCAGGCATCGATCATGGCTTTCCATTCATTTAATCCGGTTCGGACATGGCAGATTTAAGCATTGCAGGCAACCTGTGCCAGATGTTCTTCTTCCATTACAAGAGGAACCTCGTAAAGAACTTCCACGTCCAGATTCTGGAGCACATGGGTCTTTGGTACATTGCAGAATAGGGCAATCTTGCTCTTGATATTGTCATCTAATGGATAGTCTGAACGACATACAAGGATATCTGGCTGAATTCCCATTCCCTGTAAGTCTTTTACACTTGCCTGTGTTGGTTTTGTCTTTAATTCTTCGGATGCCTTTAAATAAGGAACAAGGGTGACGTGGATGAGACAGGTGTTGCCTGGACCAACATCGTGCTGGAACTGGCGGATGGCCTCTAAGAATGGCTGGCTTTCGATATCGCCAACAGTACCGCCTACCTCGATGATGGCAATCTCGGTTTCGGTGGTGTTTTGTAGTTGCGGTGGAAGCGGCTCTTGATCTCGTTGGTAATATGCGGGATTACCTGTACGGTTCCTCCGCCATAATCTCCACGACGTTCTTTCTGCAGAACGGACCAGTAAACCCTACCGGTTGTCACATTGGAATTCTTTGTCAGACTTTCGTCGATGAAGCGCTCGTAGTGACCGAGATCCAGATCGGTCTCGGCACCGTCGTCGGTGACGAATACCTCGCCGTGCTGAACCGGGTTCATGGTACCCGGGTCAATGTTGATGTAGGGGTCAAATTTCTGCATGGTTACTTTGTAACCGCGTGCTTTCAGCAGACGTCCAAGGGATGCTGCGGTGATACCTTTACCGAGGCGGAAACAACGCCGCCGGTAACAAAGACATACTTTACAGGCATGGTAAAACCTCCTTATATGATATGGGGTGTGTAATGTGGGATTGAAACAAAATAACTCTCGAAAAAATAACGGAACTATTATACAGCGGTGTTATTCCAAAAATCAGATGTTTTTCAAAACTTTATTTTTTAAGTGGACTATTCTTGATTTATGGGAAAACTACCTTTATAATGGTTCATAAATGCAAAAACAGGAAAAAAAGACCTTTTATGGATAACCAGCAGAACAACAGTCAGCCGCAGGGCGGTGAGAATGGAAATCAGGGAAATAACGGCAAATTTCGAAAAACCAGCTTCTCATTGTGCTGATCGCGGCTTTTATCACCTTTGCCATCGCAGGGTTCATGCGGGGCTATATGACGAACAAGAGCCAGAAGGAGATTACCTACGATGAATTCGTATCTGAGGTAGAACATGGGGATGTAAAAGCTGTCACCATCAAAAACTCCCAGATCGACATTGAGTATAAGGAAAACTCTGAGAAGTTTAATCCGATCTTAAAACTTATACCGTTCCGGTGGGCGGGATTACAAGCTGGCAGACCGTCTGCTTGCGGGCGGCGTAGAGATCCGCAGGGAACGCCAGGACAGCATGGCCATGATCGAGTCTCTGGTCAGCTTTATCCTTCCGTTTATCTGATTGTTGTCATGATGAATTTCATGATGAAGCGCATGGGCGGCGTGGGAAGAGCACTGCCAAGATGTACATGCAGAAAGAAACCGGTGTTACCTTTGCGGACGTAGCCGGTGAGGATGAGGCGAAGGAATCCCTGGTAGAGCTGGTGGATTTCCTTCACAATCCGGGCAAATACACCCCACATTGGCGCGAAACTGCCGAAGGGCGCCCTGCTTGTGGGTCCGCCTGGAACCGGCAAGACCCTGCTTGCCAAGGCGGTAGCAGGAGGCCGAGGTTCCGTTCTTCTTTCTGTCCGGCTCTGACTTTATGGAGATGTATGTGGGCGTGGGCGCTTCCGTGTCCTGATTTATTTAAGCAGGCACAGCAGAATTCTCCGTGCATCATCTTTATCGATGAGATTGACTCCATCGGCCGCAGCAGAAGCGGTGTGAGCGGAGGCGGAGAATCCGAGCAGCAGCAGACCTTAAACCAGCTGCTTTCCGAGATGGATGGTATGGATACGTCCAAGGGCCTTTTGATCCTGGCAGCCACCAACCGTCCGGAGGTGCTGGACCCGGCACTTCTTCGTCCGGGCCGGTTTGACCGCCGTGTCATTGTAGACCGCCCGGATCTGAAGGGACGTGTGGAAATCTTAAAGGTACACGCGAAGAATGTAGCCCTGGATGAGACAGTAGACTTACAGGCCATTGCGCTGGCAACCGCAGGAGCCGTTGGTTCCGACCTTGCCAACATGATCAACGAAGCTGCGATCCTTGCTGTTAAGAACGGCCGGAACGCGGTAAGCCAGAAGGATCTCTTTGAGGCAGTGGAAGTGGTTCTGGTGGGCAAAGAAAAGAAGGATCGTGTCCTCAGCAAGGAGGAACGCAGCATTGTTTCCTACCACGAGGTAGGCCATGCCCTGGTAAGCGCTTTGCAAAAGGACGCGGAGCCGGTTCAGAAGATTACCATTGTGCCAAGAACCATGGGTGCTCTTGGTTATGTGCTGAATGTGCCGGAGGAGGAGAAATACTTAAACAGCAAGAAAGAGCTGGAGGCCCAGATCATTGTATTTCTGGCAGGCCGCGCGGCGGAGGAGATCGTATTTCACTCTGTGACCACCGGTGCCGCCAACGATATTGAGAAGGCCACCAGCATTGCCCGTGCCATGGTAACCCAGTATGGCATGTCCGATAAGTTTGGACTTATGGGACTGGCAACGCGCCAGGATCAGTACTTATCCGGCCGTACCGTGATGGATTGCGGAGAGGCTACGGCCGCTGCGGTAGACGATGAGGTCATGCGGATCTTAAAGGATTCCTATGAGGAGGCAAAACGCCTGCTTTCAGAGAACCGGGATGTGCTGGATCAGATCGCCGCATTCCTCATTGAAAAGGAGACCATCACCGGAAAAGAGTTTATGCAGATCTTCCGCCGCTGTAAAGGGAATTCCGGAGCCGGAAGAAGCAGGTGAGGTATCTGCACCGGAGAAACAGGCTGAGAATACGGCTGAGCATACGGAGATTCCGGAAACGGCAGAACAGGTGGCAGATGCAGAACCTGTCCAGGCTGCAAAAGAAACTGGAGAATCGAAGACGGACACAGAAACTGATACAGAAATAAAACAGAATCAGGACGAAGCGTAAGGCTTTTTACAATAATCAGAAAGCTGCGCCTGCAGTCTGACCAGATGAGTGGTCAGGCTGTGGGCGCAGCTTTTTTCAGCGCTTTTTTTACAGCATTTAAAAGTACCTGGGACGTATAGCGGGTTCCTTCGGGAAGTTTAAATTTTCCAGAGACTGGGTGCTTAAGATCTGATCCGTGAGATGGCTTAAGGATGGCTGCATGAGGGGTACATGGTCTCCACGGCATCACTTAAAGGTGTCATGGTAATGGAAGTGATCCGGTCTGCGTCCACCGTTACCTCCACATTGACCTCCTGGGAACCCAGGCTGATGGAGGAGGTGTAGATACCCGGTATGTACTGCGCGTTTGCAGAGGCGGGCGTATCGTTTTTCCTGAGCGGAACATAACCAGCAGAAGCAGGAGCAGAAGGATCCCAAGGCCGATAAAGATGGCGGTGTAGATGATCTCTTTCATTCGCAGGACAACGATCTTGGTTTTGGAACTCATGGGAGACCTCCGGGGATGTTTGTTATAATCTATTCTCAGGGATTCTCTTTTATGCTATACTTAAGGGGAACGTATTCAGAGCAGAAAATGAGATACAGGAAAGGAATTATAATATGGCATTGCAGCTGATTTTGGGCGGTTCCGGCTCGGGAAAAACCACGTATCTGTACGACGAGGTGATCCGCCTTTCCATGGAACACCCGCAGGAACAGTATTTTCTGATCGTGCCGGAGCAGTTTACCATGCAGACCCAGAAGGACATCGTGACGAGACATCCAAACCATGGAACCATGAACATTGATATTGTAAGCTTTTGCCCGTCTGGCTTACCGGATTTTTGAAGAATTGGCGGTGGAAAATCTTTCTGTGTTGGACGACATGGGAAAATCCATGGTGCTGCGCAAAGGTGGCAGCGGCCCAGAAGCGGCAGCTGGTGTTATTTGGCGGGCAGTTGAACAAAACGGGTTTTGTGGGACAGTTGAAATCCATGCTTTCCGAATTTTATCAGTATGGCATTACGCCGGAGGCACTTCGGGAGATGGCACCATCCGCAAAATCTCCGCTGCTGCAGCAGAAGCTGGAGGATCTGGCTTTGGTGGAGCAAAGCTTTCAGGAGTATATTGAAGGGCATTATATTACGACCGAGCAGGTGCTGGATGTACTCTGCCGCTTAATCCCTGAGTCAAAGCTGATCCGAAACAGTGTCATTGCCCTGGATGGCTACACCGGTTTTACGCCGGTTCAATACCGTCTGGCAGAATTGTTTCTGGTTTACGCGAAGCAGGTTTATGTGACGGTGACAGCAGATGAAGCGGCAGGCATCTATGGAAAAATGGGAATCCAGAATCTGTTTTACATGAGCCGGCAGATGGCAGTGCGCCTGTCAGAGATCGCTGAGAAAATCAGGTGAAAAAACTGTCGGACATTGTGCTGAACGATCAGAAAAACCGTCGTTTCGCACAGCACCCGGAGCTTGCCTGGCTGGAACAGAACCTGTTTCGTTATGGAACGAAAAATACGTACACAGGAGAACAGACAGGAAGTATCTCCTTTTTTCAGGCATCGAACCCGTCAGGAGAGGTCAGCCACATTGTTCATGAAATTCAACGGCTGGTGCAGGAGGGAAAGGTCCGCTACCGTGAGATTGCCGTGATTACAGGGGACCTTCCGGGTTACGGAAAGAGATCACCCATCAGTTTACCCAGAATCAGATCCCGCATTTTCTGGACGACAAGAAAAATGTGCTGGACAACTGCCTGGTGGAGCTGATCCGCGCTTCGCTGGAAGCCGTGCGCCAGGATTTTTCCTATGAGAGCGTGATGCGGTTTTGCGGACCGGCCTGGTGAGCCAGGACCGCACCATGATGGACCGTCTGGAAAACTATATTCTGGCTATGGGAATCCGGGGAGGAAAGCGTTTCCGGCAAACCTGGGAGCAGACCTACCGGGGCGCCGGAGACTTAAATGTGACAGAGCTGAACACCTTTAAAGAGCAGGTCCTGGCACCGCTCTTTGCCATGCAGGAGGCATTTAGGCAGGAGCACATTACCATAGCAGGCATGACGGCGGCAGTAGTTACTCTGCTTACGGACTGCCGCGCAGAAGAAAAAATTAAACAGTTATCAGGAATACTTTACAAAGATCGGGGAACACCGCCTTGCAAAGGAATATGGACAGGTGTACGGTCTTGTGACGGAACTGTTAAAGCGCCTGTCGGATCTTCTGGGTGAGGAGTGCGTAAGCCGGAAGGAGTATCTGGAAATTCTGGATGCCGGTTTTGCGGAGCTGAAGGTGGGCGTGATCCCGGCGGTGGCAGACCGCGTCGTGGTGGGAGATATCACCCGAACCCGCCTTGCGCACATCAGGGTGCTCTTTTTGCGGGCGTCAATGATGGGATTGTCCCGGCAAGAAAAGAAAAAAGGAAGCCTGCTTTCGGACCGGGACCGGGAATTTTAGGGGAACATCATATGGAGCTGGCGCCTACAGCAAAGGAAGAAAGCTTTCAGCAGCGGTTTTACCTGTACCTGATGATGACAAAGCCGTCAAAGCAGCTGGTTCTGTCCTGGTGCCGGACCGGTGCAGACGGAAAGAGCCGCCGCCCGTCCTTCCTCATCGGGGAATTGCGGGCCATGTTCCCAAACGCGGTTCTGATTGATCAGGAGACCCAGGGAGATACGGAAATTTATTCCGTGGCGGAGGCAAAGCGGAAGCTGTCCGCACAGCTGGGCCGATACCGGGACGGACAGATTGGCATGTCAGTGGAAGAAGCAGCTTCTGCATCGGAAGAACAGAGGGAACGGGACGCGGAGAGTGCGCAGTTTCTGGAACTGTACCGCTGGTTTGCTTTATCAGAAACATACCGGGAGACTTTGTGTCATCTTACGGACGCGGCCTTTTTCGTCTATGAGAAACAGGGCATTTCCCATGCGGTGGCAAAAGCCCTGTACGGGGAAATTTTAAGCGGCAGCGTGACCCGTCTGGAGCAGTACGCGGCCTGTGCCTACGGCCATTTCCTCAAATACGGTCTGGAGCTTCTGGAACGGAAATGCTATGAGCTGGCTTCCTCTGACATAGGAACGCTGTTCCATGAGTCCATCGACTTGTGCTTCCGCCAGGCGAAGGAAAAACAGTACGACTGGCATACCATGACCGATGAGACCAGAGACGCGCTGGTGGAGGAATGTGTGGCTGCGGTGACAGAAAATTACGGAAATACAATCCTTGGAAGCTCAGCGCGAAACCGCTATCTGGCCCAGCGTGTGGGGCAGATTACCAAACGGACGGTGTGGGCTCTGCAGCAGCAGATTAAAAAGGAGATTTTGTCCCGGCGGGCTTTGAGGTATCCTTCTCCGCGGCAGACAATTTAAGCACCATGAAAATTGCCCTCTCGGAGAGTGAGTCCCTTCATCTGCGAGGACGGATCGACCGCATGGATGTCTGCGAGGACGGAGAAAAGGTCTATGTCAAGATCATTGACTATAAATCCGGCAGTACCTCCTTTGATCTGCTGGCCCTGTACTATGGCCTGCAGCTTCAGCTGGTGGTCTACATGGATGCGGTGACGGAGATGGCACAGAATCATTATCCGGGAAAAGAAATCATTCCTGCGGGCATTCTGTATTACAATATCGCGGATCCGCTGGCAGAGAAAAAAGGAAATCCAGATCCGGAGCAGATCGACGCGGAAATCTTAAAGAAGCTTCGCATGAATGGCCTCGTGAACAGCGAACTGGAGGCGGTCCGCATCTGGACCGGACCATCGAGAAGGAATCCGACGTGATTCCGGTTGTCTTAAAGGATGGAGAGGTGCAGGCGGGAAGATCTTCCGTGGCAAACCGGGAGCGTTTTGCGCGGTTAAGCCAGTTTGTACACCGGAAATTAAAGGAAGCCGGACAGGAAATCCTGGACGGCGAGATTGGCGTGGAACCGTACAAGAACGGCCAGCGCACGGCCTGCGATTACTGCCCGTACCATGCGGTCTGCGGGTTTGACCGGAAGACATCCGGCTATGAATTCAACCGGTGGAAGAACCGGAAAACAGAGGAAATCTGGGAGGAAATATGCAGAGAGCAGCAGTAAACTGGACCCGGGAGCAGAGCCGGGTCATTGAGAGCCGCGGAAAGAACCTGCTTGTCAGCGCGGCGGCAGGAAGCGGAAAAACGGCAGTTTTGGTAGAGCGCATTATCCGCATGGTGACGGAGGGGAAAATCCGCCCGGAATCGATGAGCTTCTGGTGATGACCTTCACCAACGCGGCGGCGGCAGAGATGCGGGAACGTATCGCGGCGGCCATTGAGCAGAAATTAAAGGAAGATCCGCAAAACGAGCATCTTCAGATGCAGGCCACACTGGTTCATCATGCCCAGATCACAACCATCGACAGCTTCTGCCTGAATGTGATCCGGGAACATTTTAACCAGCTGGATCTGGACCCGGCTTTCCGCATCGGAGATGAGGGCGAGCTGCTTCTCATGCGGGCCGATGTCATGGCAGAGCTTTTGGAGGATTCCTACGCCTCCGGGGACAGCCGGTTTGAGCAGTTTGTGGAGACCTTTGCCCAGGGAAAGACCGATGCCGGAATCGAAGACTACATCATGCAGGTTTACAGCTTTTCTCAGAGTAATCCGTATCCGCACCAGTGGATCGCGGACTGCCGCAGGAACTGGCCGATGAGCAGTCTGGTCCGTGGATGGAGTTCCTTTTGCAGGATTTGAAACGCCAGGCCGCAGAACTGCGGGTCCAGATGGAGGATGCCCGCGATACCTGCCGGGACGATGCATTCCTCTGTGCCTACGAGTCGGCATTTTCGGAGGATGTATTTCTGTTAAAACGGCTTTCGGAGGCGGAAGATTTTCCGGACTTTTTATGCGATTCTTGCAGGATCCGGGTTCGGCCGCCTGGCCACGGTGCGCAGCAAAGAGGTGGACCCGGAAAAGAAGGCTTATGTGACCGGCTGCCGTGACCGGGTGAAGACGGCTATCAAAAAATGAAAGAGCTGTACGCCTTTGATACGCTGGAGAACATGTTTGCCGATCTGGAGGGAACCAGGAAGCAGCAGGCGTGCTTCTGGACCTGGCAGAAAATTTTGCAGAGCGGTTTCAGGCGAAAAAACGCGATAAGAACCTTGCAATGGATTTTAATGATCTGGAGCATGAGGCCTTAAAGGTGCTGATCCGCGTGGAAGAGGACGGAACGCGCACCTATACGGATGCGGCAGATGAACTGAGCATGCAGTACCGGGGAGGTGCTGGTGGATGAGTACCAGGACAGCAACCTGGTGCAGGAGGAACTGTTAAAGGCGGTATCCCGTGAGCGTTTTGGCCAGCACAATGTGTTTATGGTGGGCGATGTAAAACAGAGCATTTACCGGTTCCGTCTGGCCAGACCGGAGCTGTTTCTGGAGAAATACCATGCCTACCCATCAGAGCCGGAGGAAGATGGCCCGGATCTGAAAATCGAGCTTCACCAGAATTTCCGAAGCCGGGATACGGTTCTGACTGGCATCAACGACATTTTTTATCGGATCATGACGGAAAATCTCGGAAATATCCGCTACACGGAGGATGCGGCCCTGCATCCCGGCGCGGTTTTTGCGGAGACGAAGGAGCCGGAGCGGGTGGGCGGACTGCGGAGCTTCTTATGGTGAATACCGGAGATGAAGCCCTGGCGGACTGGATGAGGAAGCAGCAGACTATACGGCGAAGGAGCTGGAGGCAAAGCTGATTGCCGCAAAGATCCGGGAGATGACGGATCCGGAACACGGCTTTCTTGTCTGGGATAAAAGCTTGGAGAGAACGGCGGTTACCGCACGGCCCAGTACCGTGATATGGTCATTTGCTGCGCAGCACAACAGGGTGGACAGAGACACTTTTGCAGATTCTTTTAAATGAAGGGATCCCGGCCTACGCGGAGTCCCGCATGGGATACTTCAATACACTGGAAGTAGAAACCGTTTTAAGCATGCTGGCAGTGATTGACAATCCCATGCAGGATATTCCGCTGGCGGCAGTGTTAAAATCTCCGGTAGTGGGCATGAGTGACCGGGAGCTGGCCGAAATGATGGCAGATTACCGGAACTGCGCAGATAAGGGACAGGACCGCGGCATTTATGCGGCTGCTGTGAGCTGGGAACGCCTGAAGGCCTTTTTGAGAAGCTGGAGCGGTTTCGGCTGCTGGCTTCCTATCTGCCTATCCATGAACTAATCTACCGGCTTTACGAGGAAACCGGTTATTATGATTATGTCTCAGCCATGCCGGCAGGAGAGACCAGGCAGGCCAATCTGGACATGCTGGTAGAGAAGGCGGCAGAATATGAAAAAACCAGCTATAAGGGCCTGTTCCACTTCATCCGCTACATTGAGAACCTGAAAAAGTACAACTCCGATTTTGGCGAGGCGTCCACCGTTGGGGAAGAAGATAACACTGTGCGGATCATGAGTATCCACAAGAGCAAAGGGCCTGGGTTTCCCATTGTTTTTCTGGCGGGAATGGGAAAGAAATTCAACAAGCAGGATATTGTACGGGAAGGTGCTGATCGACCCGGAGCTGGGCATTGCCACAGACTATCTGGATACAGAACACCGGGTGAAGGCTTCTACCATCAAGAAAAATGTGCTGCGCCGGAAGATGGAGCTGGACAGTCTGGGAGAGGAGCTGCGCGTGCTTTATGTTGCCATGACCCGCGCAAAGGAAAAACTGATTATGACCGGAACAGACCGGAATCTTGGAAAGACTCTGGAAAAATACAGCCAGATTCCGCTTGCAGGTGGGCAGATTCCTTATACCATTCTTTCCGGTGCAGCTTCTTATCTGGACTGGGTTCTTATGTGTACCGGGCCGAAAGGGAATGGCCTTCGGATTCAGGTAAAAGAAATTCCGGTCATGGAGTTTGTCGGAGAAGAACTGGGGTGCCAGGTTCAGAAAAAGAGCGCGAAAGGACGCTTTGGCGGAACTGGATCTGAATCAGGAATACGAAGACAGTTTCGGAAAACGTCTGCGGGATCATCTTGGCTTTGTCTATCCTTATGCCGCGGATGTGACGCTGCATATAAAGATGTCGGTATCGGAACTGAAAAAAATGGGACAGCTCACCGATGATGAGGAGGCGGAAACGCCGTTTGAGGCAGTGCTTTTGTGGCGGAGGAATCTGCGGATCACGGGGAAGACGCAGGTGTGGAAGAAAACCAGAATGCGCAGGCGGATTCCGGAGCCGGTGCCGCCCGCGGCACCGCCTACCACCGCGCGCTGGAGCTGCTTCCCTTTGACCAGATCCAGAGCCGGTCAGATGTGGAAACCTGGCTGGAACGGTTTGCGGAAGAAAATCAGTATCCGGCAGAGAATCTTAAGGTGGTGGATTGTGCCGTAATCTGGAATTTCCTGCAGTCGGAGACCGGACACCGGATGGCAAAGGCCCAGGCGGATGGAAGGCTTCATAAGGAGCAGCAGTTTGTCATGGGCATTCCGGCCCGGGAAGTTGGGCCGGTGGACAGTGATGAACTGGTGGTGATCCAGGGTATCATTGACGCCTACTTTGAGGATGACGGCGAACTGATCCTGGTGGACTATAAGACGGACCGGACCTGGAGCAGCCAGGTTCTTCTGGACCATTACAAACGGCAGCTGGACTATTATGAGCGGGCGTTAACGCAGCTGACCGGGAAAAAGTCCGGGAAAATGGATCTATTCCCTGACGATGCAGCGGGCCATTCCATGTTGAAAACAGAAAATCTGCATTGCATAATTTTCCAAAAAGTGGTAGCATTCTAAAGGCGCGGCGCGCGTCATGGATTTTTATGACGGCGCCGCCGCAGATTTTAAGGAATGAGGATAATGTATTATGATGAAAGACCTGACCGAGGGAAATCCGCAAAGCCTTCTGTGGCGTTTTACGATTCCTATGTTCATCAGTGTGATTTTTTCAGCAGCTTTACAACATTGCGGACAGTGTAATCGCGGGCCGTTTTGCCGGTGAGGACGCGCTGGCAGCAGTTGGCGCTTCGTATCCGATCACCATGATCTTCATGGCAATCGCAGTGGGAAGCAACATCGGCTGTTCGGTGGTCATTTCCCAGTTCTTTGGCGCGAAGCGCTATGAACAGATGAAAACCTCCGTGTACACCACGCTGATCTCTGCTTCCGTGCTTTCCGTAGTGCTGACGGTATTCGGACTTCTCGGAAGCCGCTTCCTGATGCGCATGATCCAGACCCCGGAAAATATTTTCAGCCTGGGTGATCTTTACCTGCGGATCTATATCGGAGGCTTTTTGTTCTGTTCTTATATAATGTAGCAACCGGTATTTTTACATCACTGGGTGATTCCAAAACGCCGCTGTATTTTCTGATCGGTTTCTTCTCTGGGCAATATTTTCCTGGATTACTGGTTTGTGGCAGGACTGCACTGGGGTGTAGCCGGTGTGGCGTGGGCAACCTTTATTGCCCAGGGCATTGCCTGTGCTGGCACTTATCACCATGGTAGGCCGGTTAAAGCAGATTAAGACGGAGAAGAGGGCAGCATACTTTTCTGCCGATATGTTAAAGCGGATTGCCCGCATTGCGGTTCCAAGCATCCTGCAGCAGAGCTTTGTCTCCATTGGAAATATTTTCGTGCAGGGACTGATCAATTCCTTTGGATCCTCCGTCATTGCCGGATATTCCGCGGCCATCAAGCTGAATACCTTTACCATCACCAGTTTTACGACACTTGGAAACGGAATTTCCAGTTTACAGCTCAGAATATCGGTGCGGAAAGGTGGACCGCGTGAAGGCAGGAATGCGCGGGGGAGTAAAGATGGGCCTTCTTCTTGCGGTTCCGTTTATTGTGGCATTTTTCGGTTTTGGCCGTGCCGCGATGTCCCTGTTTATGCAGGAGGAGAGCGCGGTAGCCATGGCAACCGGTATCCAGTTTTCTGCGGATCGTATCTCCATTTTATGTGGTGATTGCGTTAAAGCTGGCCTCTGACGGCATGCTCCGTGGTGCCGGTGCCATGAAGGAGTTCATGCTGGCAACCTTTTCTGACCTGATCCTGCGGCGTAGTGCTTTCCTTTGTGTTCGCCTCTTTTTCTGGGTGTGACCGAGTCTGGCTGTCCTGGCCGTTTGGCTGGATCGTGGGAAGTATCCTGTCGTTATGGTGTAATCGCAATGTGACAAAGCGGCTGGAGAGAAGACCTTTGCGTGAAAGGAATAAAGATTCATGAAAGAGAAAAAACAGCAGGGAAGCTGTGAAAGCTGTATGTACTATGAGTAGGATGAAGATTACGAGTGCTATGTGTGCGAGGTCAATCTGGATGAAGACGAGATGGCGCGTTTTATGGAGGACCGTTTATGACTGTCCATATTACCGCCCGGGCGATGAATACATGATCGTGCGCAAACAGATGTAAAGATATCATGGAGGGGAACAAACGATGAAAAACAAGAATTTCTGGATTTTGCTTTTACTGCTTCTGGGCAGGAATCGTACTCGGCGGTTTTCTGGAGAGGCCATCAAGAGCATCAGCCTGCTGTCCTGGCTGAATTTTGGACAGTCCTTTGGGTTAGACACTCCGCTCGTATTAAATCTCGGCGTGCTGGTCATCACCTTTGACTGACTATTCGCATTACCATGGCCAGCATCATCGGCGTGGCCATTGCGCTTTTGATTTATCGTTATCTGTAGGAGTTTGCGATTGAGGGGTATGGGGAGAAGAATGATGGAACAACCAGCAAAAAATCAGGGAAAACCTATGAAATGGACATGTGCAACGGACCGCTTTTTCCGAAAATTGTAGCTTTTGCGGTTCCGCTGATCCTGTCCGGTATTTGCAGCTGTTGTTTAACGCAGCGGATATCATTGTGGTGGGACATTTCGCGGCAGGGAATCCCTTGCTGCGGTTGGTTCCGCAGCGCTCATCAACCTGATGATCAATGTGTTTGTGGGACTTCGGCGGCGCAACAACTGCGGCCCAGTATTCCGGGGCGCAGAAATGGAAGCGACCTGGAAGAAACCGTCCACGGCCATGATGATCGCGCTACCGGAGGCATTCTTCTGATCTTCGTGGGCGTGTTCTTTTCCGCCCGATGCTAAGCCTGATGGGAACGTCGGATGATGTGCTGCCGTTAGCAGCCTTGTATCTGAAGATTTATTTTATCGGCATGCCGGCAACATTGACTTTATAACTTTGGCGCCGCAATCCTGCGGGCCGTTGGCGATACCAGAAGACCGCTGTATTTTTCTGCTCTTTGCGGGGGCGGTCAATGTAGTGTTAAACCTTGTTTTTTGTCATCGGTTTCTCCATGGGAGTGGCGGGCGTCGCAACGGCAACCGCAGTCGGGAGTGCATTTCCGGGTGGTGCTGATCGTGCGCTGCCTGGCTGGTTCCGCCATTTACCGGCTTTGCCGGGAGAAGCTGTACCTGACGGAGTCCAAGGTAAAAGCTGATCATGAAGATTGGCCTGCCGGCGGGATTTCAGGGTGCGATTTTTCTGTGTGTCCAACGTGCTGATCCAGTCCTCCATCAATTCCTTTGGTTCCATCGCCATGGCGGGAAGCACGGCTTCGCCAATGTGGAGGGATTTGTGTACAATGCCATGAACGCGGTTTATCAGGCTACACTTCAGCTTTTACCAGCCAGAATTATGGCGCGGGAAAAGATGAAGCGTGTTACCAAAATCCTGCTGTACTGTCTGGGACTGGTGGTCATGGTGGGCGTTGTGATGGGCGGCGGAGCCGTGTTATTCGGTCCGAAGCTGTTACAGATTTACACCTCTGATCCGGAAGTCATTTCCTATGGCATGATGCGTATGCGGATCATCAACGGCTTCTCCTGTGCGCATCATGGATACCATGGTGGGCGGCCTGCGCGGTCAGGATATTCCGATTATCTTAACCGGTGCCTGCCTGTTCCGTGTGGTATGGATTTTTTCTGTATTCGCCAGCGCACGACACCGACCACGCTTTATACTTCTTATCCAGTCAGCTGGATCATCATTGCCCACGGCCTCACATCATCTGCCATCGTGATCCGGTTTGCGGCGCGCAGAAAAGCCACGGATTAAATTAGGAAAGAGGCTGTCGCAAATGTTGCGACAGCCTCTTTGCGTTATGGCTTTACGGTTGTCTGGGGACATAATGTTTTTCCAGCACAGAAAACAGCAAATGCAGCAGCAGGGCAGCGCCCAGGCAGATGGTGTAAACAGATAAAAGATTGGCCGGAAGAATGCCAATGGCCAGTTAAATCTTCATGAAAGACCGGCTGGGTGCTTGGGTAATAGGGAGATATGTAGAACATATCGGCCTGCCCGTGCCCAGGAGCCAGAATGTTGATGAAAAGGGCAATGGCACAGCTGGTGAAAATACCGAAGCGTTCTAAAGATACCCCTTCCGCTTAAATCGAACGCCCGCCGGCAAAGACAAAGAGAGTCCAATGAGTATGAAGCAGATGCCAGACATAGCCATGCAGGGTCAGAGGGCTCAGTGGATGCCGCAAAGCCCTCGGATACGATGAGGGCGGCCACCCCGCCAACAGGTTGAAATCCTGCAAAAGGTATAGAGGGCGGTCTTGCATGTGCGCTTTAAAAACAGCAGCAGGGGCAGGTACATGGGAAGGCTACAAAGCTGGAAAGGAAAAATACCACCAGTCATAGTGTCTCTGGTCAATGAAAAAAATACAGGAAATATTGTTTATAGCTTTCTGTCAGGGCAGGAAACAGACCGCAGAAGAAGAGAATCCGGTCATATGTCCTATCCCGCAGCGCGAAAAAATGGTATAATTTCTTAATCATGATTATACAAATGCCAATACAGTTTACCCTGGTTTTCGGGAAACAGTAGTAGCACTGAGGAAAGAACAAGGATGGAGCAAACAAATTGCCAGTCCGGTAAGAGCGGAACGCTGGAATTCAAAACCGGCAGTGCTTTGAACATACAGAAACTTCTGAGGCGCTTGGGTTTGCGGACTGGAAGACGCTGCCCCGGGTCATTTCCATTGTGGGAGCAGGAGGAAAAACCAGCACCATGTATGACCTGGCAGAGGAGCTTGAAAAAGGCGCGCGGGTGTCATGACGACCAGCACGCATATCGCGAAGCCGGATCAGTATGAGGTGCGGTAGTGCCAAAGCTTTCAGATCTGGATGCCTGATGCAGGGCAGGGACAGCGCTGCGGTGAGGCGAAACATGGCAGATGCCGGTATTTCAGGAAGGTCAAAATATGGATTTGGATTTGGCAGCCGGAAAGCAGGCAGAGGGCCGAACAGCCTGGAAGCTTGCCATGCGGGAGGATCTGGGGGAGGAAGCCGATGGTAAATGCCTCACACAGTTTGATGCATCCCCTCATTGAGGCGGACGGTTCCAAACGCCTTCCGCTAAAGGTTCCATCAGAGACAGAACCGGTCCTGATTCCGCAGACCGGCCTGGTCATTGCCTGCGCAGGGCTTACAGCGGAGGAAAGCAGTTTGAGATACTGTTTCCGGTCGCATCCCACGGGGCTGGCTGCACCGAAATGCGGAAGAAGTGATTGCTGCCGAAGATGCCATGGCGCTGATCCTGACGACAGCGTAGCCAGTGCGGACGGCCGTGGTACTATCAAGTTGCAAATCAGGTCGATACGAAAGAACAGAAGCTGGCGGAAGAGATTGCCGGTATGTTGCCACTGAATTTGCAGGCGGGATGTGTGAGGACGGCCAGAATGCGCTGATGGGGTCTGAAACAGGGATTGCCCTGGACGCATCAAAGAACAGAGAAGCCGAATATCGGGAAGGCAGAAACGAAAAGTACAGACAGGAAAAAAGGGAGAAGGATTATCATGGATATATAGAGACAAAGACAACAAACGCTGAAAAGAAAACAGACACAGACGGAGCAGCAGACGGCATGGGCCGGGTTCTGATCAAAGGATCCGGGGATTTGGCCAGCGGTATCGCGCTGCGGCTGCACCGGGCGGATTAAGATTCTGATGACATTGACATCGCGGTGCCCACCACCGTGCGCCGCACGGTAGCATTTTCTCCTGCAGTTTATCAGGGGCAGGCATGCAGGTGGAAGATGTGACTGGTGTGCTGTGTGATTCCGTGAAAAATGGCAGGGAAACGGAGATTCAGAAAGGCAATATTGCCATCATGGTGGATGAAAAAGCAGGATGTATCCATGAATTTCAGCCGGATGTGGTGGTGGACGCCATTCTGGCCAAACGAAATCTTGGCACAAAGATGACGGACGCGCCGTTTGTGGTTGGCGTTGGCCCGGGTTTTACCGCCGGGGAAGACTGCCACTGCGTGGTAGAGACCAAGCGCGGTCATTACCTTGGACGCTGCATCTGGAAGGAAGCGCCATTCCGAATACCGGGCCTGATCGGTGGCTATGGACTGGAGCGCCTGATCAAAGGCTCCGGCGGACGGCATATTCAAGGGAGATGTAACAATTGGAACCGTTGTGAAAAAAGGAGATGTGGTAGGTCATGAACGGAGTTCGGTATTGGCTCAGATTGACGGCGTAGTGCGCGGACTTCTGCAGGACGGTGTGGAGGTAACCACCGGCATGAAATCGGTGACGTGAACCCGCGTTGTGAGGTGGCACACTGCTTTACTGTGTCTGATAAGGCATCTTCCATCGGAGGCGGCGTGCTGGAGGCTATTTTAAACCACCGTTTTTCTGCCGCATGACCATATGCCGGCGGTGGCCATGGTGCTTCTGGCAGCCGGGGACAGCCGACGTTTTGGCACCAACAAGCTGCTCACCGAGGTGGGACGGGCGTCTGATGTACCGCCATGTGGCAGATGAAATGTCGCCGGCGGACTGCTACCGCGAAAAAAAAATAAGTCAGTATGATGGGAATTACAGAAGATCCCAGCCAGGCGAGCACTGAACAAAGAACAACGACAGTGCCTGGGCATTTCCATTCCGTACGCTCACCGGAACAGATTCCGGAGTAACCGCAGTCTAAGCGCCGTCAGCGACTAATGGCGGCTGACCCGCGAGACCATTCAGGGCCTTTGACTGCATTCCGGAAAACTGGCAAAGGGCGCCTTGCGTGACTTTCCTAGTAAGCGTGGACGGCCAGGTAATCCGGTTGTTTTACGCGGAGTACCGAAAGGGCTGCTTGCTTAAGCGGAGATGTGGGCTGCAGGAAAGAAGGTTCTTGCAGCATCCGGAGAATGTGGCGCTTTTTGATAAAAATCTCAGGAGGAACTGGCTGATGTTGAAATGCAACTTTTTGTTGTAATCAGGAAGGATTGACCTGCACGCCAAAACTGTAGCAAATGACGGGTGCAGCCATCATTTTGACAATTACCAACGGAAGAATGAACGCATGGTGCGTTAGGCTGCCACCAGCGTCATGAGATCTGGAAAATGCCATACGCGGGGCAGAAACGCATGAACATAGGACCAGATGGACCAGCTTTTACGATGAAGATATGACTGGGACTGGCAGCGCTGCGCCGGGCGGCGGGAAGTGACCACCGCAAATACATCCATGGTCTTTGGCAATGCAGTGGTATCACGCTTGTCATGTACTGGTGGAAGGGCATGGTAAATACAAAGTGGCGGCAGGCAGCAACTCCACTGGCACCATGCTAAGATACAGCAAATTCCCAGGTTAGATGATTTTTTTAATGCGATCATCAGCACGGAGAGCTTGAAAGCCTATACAGACAAATGGCAACTGGAAAAAATCAAAACTGCAAAATGGAGACGAAGAATAGGGCGTACTGGTATGACATAAATTCCAGCTTCTATGATGGCTACAACCAGATACTTGCACGCCAAAATTGGAATGCTGATCAATATTTATTTTGCGAGGAAAGACTACCAGGCTGGATGGTGGCCTTCTGTGACTACGGATCAATACATGAA
>VOFG01004481.1_pt1 | contig 19448 bp, 24 predicted proteins | sample 5384171 | NCBI WGS metagenome assembly VOFG01 (sample SAMN12384726, study PRJNA508395) | human gut metagenome | isolation source: healthy gut F | host: Homo sapiens
ATCGCAGCTACCAAATTTCTATCGTGTAAGTACAATATCTCGGAAGAATAGCGACAGCTTCAACACCTTTCCTACTTTCAACCAGCTTCGCCAGTTTGGGGTGTACCTGAGCGAATATAGCAAAAAGAATTACTGATATTAATCGCTGTTCCTTCCTGCCACTCGTTGTAATGCCATTAAGACAAATGATATATAGCAACAATCTATTATAGAAATGCTGTAAGAGCTGCCCTGCAGATTTTCATTTTATAGAACGAAACTGTATTTATCATTCATTATTCTAATAAATGGAAAATAAAGTGTATCTTTGCAAAAAGAAGTTAAAGAACAGAAAGACTAAGTGGCAGAGATGATTATAAGGAAATTGCCAGAGGTATAATCTTTGTAGTATCATCCAAAGGCTACTTATATGTTGACAAGACTGACTTGGTATGCAACTTACTCACCCAGGTGATTATACAATTATCTGAGCTGTCCCTGCTGTTTCGGTAAGTCTCTGCGCTTATAGATACCTTTGTAATGCTACTGGAAGGCAAGAAAGAACCTTTGAGAAATAAGATTATGGAACTGGAAGAAGAATGACTGAGTATCCTGTCATCAGATTATTATGAGCGGTGAAAGTTTTCACCGCTGCCGAAATCAAAGACTAACTTCAATCTGAGTTTCGAAATATTGCCAACATATTTAGCATCAAGCCTAAAGAAACTCCCCAAGGAATCCGCATTGTCCTGTTATCCTGACACTGCCCATCAAAAGACAGGTAAGCAAGAGTTGTTCTGATTGACGAACATGATTCCCCATTGCAGCATTCATGAAGACACTCAGAGCAAGGCTTGCACTGAAGTCATCGTCTAGCATTCCAAAGGGAAATGTATTTCGCTTTGTCTTACTACAGGCATCACTGAAGTTTACCTGATATCCCTGTTCCTTACTTAAACCATCTGACAAATACCTGCCTTCTCTCCCTACTAATTTGCCCTCTTTGTGGTAATCACCTGAGGAAGAGATGATATCCTTGGCCCCAGAGCTGTTGAGGCCTTTTGCAGATAAGAGATGAATGCAGTACTGAAGAAGCAATACGATGTTGAAGACCCATTATGATTTGTTATCATGATGAGAAATACAATCGACATCTGTTAATCCGTTCAGCTTGCCTAACGCCTCTCTCCCACCGCGTCTGCGCAACTATTGATTTCATCCATGCCACTTCCATGCTGAGCACCCGAACAACATGGGAGTTGGCTGTCCATGACTTCGAAGATTGCCACATCGACAAAGATACACCTGGAGACATCAGATGCGTCGTAGAAGAAGCAGCCGAACTATTCCCCATTATCTCATCATCATGGGTTTTGATGAAGAATGGACATTCCTTTAGGTTTCTCCGAAATGAGGAAGCAAGAAAGGCCTTCATAAAGCCGTAATGCCTACACTGACCCAGAAGGACATCACGGATATTATCTCATACAAAAGCAGTATTAATGCATATAATGAATAACAATGTATACCTGAAGAAGTTTGCTGTATGAAATTATCCTAATAGCAATAAGAATTGTAAAGTATGACATGGGAGGAGCGTTACTTTCCGCCTTTATCATCACACACACTGAATGCCATAGGACGCCAAGCAGAAGTACGGCTACATGTTATCAACAGGTAGAATAGAGCATCGTAGCCTCCACCTCTCTCGTTTCTCCATCTATGTGATGGAAACTCAAAGTTACCAAACAACGGAGGGATAAAATGCCGATTGAAACAAACATGATTAACAACGGCTATCTCAAGCCATTCTGGCAGATGAGTTGTGAAAGGTTATGAGAGGTTAGGCTAGAGAATTACGTGACAAGGGCAATAAAGGCATTGATTGGAAAGAAGTACAATAGTAAAGATTTAGAATATGGCAAAACAACAAGATGGCCGTGAGAAGAAGTTAAGAACTCGATTCGCCAAGATTCTTCCAAGATTATGGAGATGCTGGGTTAAAGCACTCAATATTGGGCGATATAGACTTTGGTTGTAATAACTAAAACTGTTAAAGAGCTATTCTGACCAAGAGTACTTTTTATATTGAGGCAAAAGCAGGAAACATTGAAGACATTCTTTTTCAAAGCAACCCATCTATCACCATAGGAAAAGCTCACACTCATGAATCATACTTGCCAATTGTTATCTTGAGCATCTGATAAAGAAAAGATTGCTTATCGAATACCATCACATTAAAAGTGTATTCTATCAGAATGACTTAACTGGAACGTCACCCTCCAATCATAGCACTAAGGAGTTCTGCATGCTCTATGACTTGTATCAGCATGAGTATAACTCAAAAAGGAAATCAGCCTTTTGACTTCCATGTAAGGATGAGAAGGAGCTATAAAAACTATCTGTTCCAACTTCAAATTGGGGAAAACAACGCATCGAATGGCATCAATATCACAAAGAATAACTTCATTTTTTGTTTCTTTCAACGTTGGGTGAAGAAGTAAAGCCTTCTATTGCCGTAAATTGGGACGACAAATTCAAGACCAAGATCAATATCTTGTACCAAGCTCAAAGTGGAAGACGACAAAGAATTTCAATACAATTGTCTAATCCACTCTCTTTTCAGTGGACAAAATAGAATCCAGAGTCAGCATGGAACAAACCATTGGATACCATTCAGCGAAGAAGAGGTAGGCGCACAAGACAATTTCGAGAGCCATTTTATTCATGATTTCATTATGGGCAAGGTTAAAGAGGAAAAGCCTCAGCAAAAAGAAACTATGCAAGACCTATTCGCAGAACAAGAGCCTCAAACAACAGGTGGTAGGGCAGGAGTCTATGCGCAAGCAGAAAGGCCTGCAGGAAATCTGACATCTGCGAGGGCTCGATTCCCTTTTGCGATAGCTGCGGAGAGCTTATACGAACCCAAACAAGACGCTGGGACACACTGATAACACCTTAGCGGCTCAACCCTGGCCATACGCAACCTGTGCGGTGGGACCGCTCAATCCAGGCGGTCCCATTGCTCCATTCACGGGCGGCGTAAGCATTTTCCTACATTTTTGTTTATACCATCTCTCGGTAGTGTCAAGGGTTATGGGTGAATTATTGTTCAGTTTTAGCAGAAATTGATTTTAGAGGGCAAAGCCCCCTCTGCAATCTATTTCTAATAAAACCGCAAAATAATTCGCCCATAGCTCTTGACACTACTGCATATTTTCCCGTCACAGCACAAGCTGCTCATAAAAAAGAGAACACCTTTCGAAATTTCTTTCAAAAAATGTTCTCTTGACAGCATGTGCCGTATTGCATGTTAGCCTGACAACAATGCATCCTACGCTGTAATTCTTCCTATTGATGCAAAATTGTTGTCAAGTAAGATTTGAGTTGCCGGCAGCCCTTGATTTTTATTGGTCTTTTCCCGCCGATGGGCTTCATCGTCGGGAACAAAATAACCCCCCGAACACTATCCTGGCCGGTCAGGAGCATGACACACCGGTCGATTCCGATGCCTAAGCCACCTGTGGGGGGCAGACCATATTCCAGGGCTGTGATATAGTCCGTATCCATCCACCAGCCTCTTCGTCTCCATGCTCCCGCATCTCCACCTGCTTCTGGAAACGGGCCTTTTGGTCTATGGGATCGTTCAGCTCTGAGAAGGTTATGTTGCCCATTTCGCTGCGGCAGATGAAGAGCCAAAAGCGCTCTGTCAGTCTGGGGTCCTTGGGGGACCCGCTTCGCCAAAGGGGCGACACATCCACAGGGTGCATGGTGATAAAGGTGGGCTGCACCAGCTTCTCCTCCACCTTCTGGTCAAAAGCACTCATACAAGAAATTGCCCCAGGTGTGGTCCTTTTCGGCCCCAGTTCCACGCCCACCAGAAGCAGCCAGCGCTTCCGCTTCTGCATCCGTGGTAACAGACATAAAGTCCACACCCAAGTACTTCCGCACAGCCTCTGCCATGGTCATTCTGGGCCACCCCGGAGTCAGAATCTACGTCTTCGCCCATCAATGCATCTGATATGTGCCCAGATCTCCTTGGCCCCCGGAGAGCAGGGCTTCAAACAGATCCATCATATCGTGAAAGTCAGCATACGCCTGGTACAACTCCACAGTCGTAAATTCCGGATTGTGCTTGGGGTCCATTCCCTCGTTCGGAAAATTCGCCCAATTTCATAAACCCGGTCCAAGCCGCCTACCACCAGCCGCTTCAGATGCAGCTCCGTGGCGATTCGCATATACATGGTGATGTCAGGGTATTGTGATGGGTGATGAAGGGACGGGCTGTAGCGCCACCGGAGATGGTGTTGAGCACCGGAGTCTCCACTTCCATATAGCCCCGGTCATCCAGGAACCGGCGAATATAGGAAATGAATCTGGAACGAATTTCAAAGGTACGGCGCACTTCGGGATTGACAATCAGGTCCACATAGCGCTGGCGGTAGCGGGTCTCCAGATCGGTGAGGCCGTGAAACTTCTCCGGGGGGGCAGCAGGGCCTTGCTGAGCAGGGTCGCCTCGTGGACCCGGAGAGAAATCTCCCCTTTTGGGTGCGGAATACATCCCCCTTGACCCCCACAATGTCGCCGATATCCATTTTTTTAAACCGGTCATAAGCTTCCGGGGTCTCCATTTCGTCCATTCGGACGTAGAGCTGAATTCGGCCGGCATAATCCTTCAAATCACAGAACATGACCTTCCCCATGCCGCGCTTGCTCACAATGCGGCCCGCCAAGGAGACGGTTTTGCCCTCCATGGCCTCAAAATGGTCCTTGATCTCTGTGCTGCAAGAGTCAAACTCAAACTTTGTCTGGACAAAGGGGTCCATGCCTTCCGCCTGCAAAGCTGCGCCAGCTTCTCCCGTCGGATCTGGACCTGATCGCTCAAAAGACATCTCAGATGCGGGTACAAACTTTCCATAATAACCTCTCAAATCTTGCTGTTCTATAGTATTATCTCGTCACGCTGAGGATTTTAGCTTCAAACCGGCCGGCAGGGGGCCTCCACAGTCACCACTTCCCCGGGACCATGGCCCACAAGAGCCCGCCCAAAGGGGGAATCATCAGACATTTTGCCCATCATAGGGATTGGCCTCCCTGAGAGCCTGTAATCCGAACCCAGAAGCTCCCGGAAGACAGATCCTGAATCTGCACCGTACAGCCCAGACCAATGTGACCACTGGCTTCGTTTTCGTCTTCAATGATCACCGCATGGGCAAGGATATCCTCAATTTCCGTGATACGGCCAAACAGCTTTGCCTGCTCATTTCTGGCCTCGTCGTATTCACTGTTTTCAGACAGGTCGCCCTGGGAGCGCGCTTCTTTAATATCCTCTACTACCTCCTGCATCCGGGTAGTTTTCAGGTAATTCAGTTCCTCTTCCAGTTCCTTGACTCTTGCAGCGGTCAGCTTGAATTCTTTCGCCATAACAAATCGAGCCCTTTCTTCAGTTTGCATCCACAAATTTCAGTTTCGCCTGTGATTATAAGAGATTTTCTCAGGTCAGTCAAGTTCTATTTGTGAAATTGACACAATCAACCACCAAACCGGCCCTTTGCCCAACCTGCAGGACACTTTCATAGGCTAAGTGGCGTGGGCGCCTGAGGACCCCCTCTGGGAAACGTAGCGGGCGGCCACCTTAGGCAGCCTCCTCCAGTGCAGCAACTGCCGCCTGGAGCTGTAGATCTTTCTCCCTCTCCAAGATCCCTGGTCGAGCGCATCGGAGCTCTCCTGATCCAGCTTGACCGGCACATCCGGCATAACGCCGACACCAGCCAGGCTTTCTCCCTTGGGCGTAAAAGTATTTCCCCGTGGAAATGGCCACCGCAGAGCCATCTACTAACCGAAAGGTATTTTGATAATATCCCTTCCCAGTGGTTTGTTCGCCCACCACCACAGCCGCGTCATATTCTTGCAAGGCGGCAGCAAAGAACCCGCAGCGGAATAGGACGACTTGTTGGCCAGCACGGCCATGGGTAGATCCACGCACTGGGCATCGGGTAATCCACACTGGTCTGACCATCGTAACTCTCCCTTCGGAACAAGGGTCCTTCAGGCAAGAGATAGTCCAAGATCTTTACCAATTCGGTGGTGTACCCACCGGGATTGAAACGCACGTCAAAAATGAGGCCCTTCGCTCCCTGCTCCATCAGCGCATCAATGGCTTCAAAAAGTCTCCTCTGACGCTCTGGCTTCAAAGTTCTCAATGGTGACGAGTCCATAGCCAGAGGGCAGCATCTCATAAGTCGCCACCGGTATTTCAACCCGCTTACGGGTGACGGTAAAATCCAGCTCCTGGCCGTTACGATTTACCGTGAGGACCACAGTGCTTCCTTCCTCTCCCGAATCCAGGGTGTTACCTCTTTCAGTTCGATACCCGCACAGCTTTCCCGTCCACCCGGATCAGTACATCATGAAGTTGAATACCAGCCTCTGCAGCGCCGGCCCCTTCGGTGAGCTCAGTCACCTCCAGGCCAGACCCATCATCTTTGCGATCCATGGTGGCTCCCACACCCACATAGATATTTTCCGTACTTTCTCCACATGGGCCTGATATTGGGATGCCGGAATATAATAGTTCCACTGGTCCCCCGTTGCCTTTACCATAGCATAGGCAGCAACGTCCTCCAAAGTAGTCGTATTCGCATCTTCTACAAACCGATTTTCAATGATATCGAGCAATTGATAGAGCTTCTGGTCCTGATACTGTACATCGTCAACGAAAAGAAACGAAATCAAAAACGCGCCTAAAAAAAATGCTGCTGCCAGATGAGTTACTATCACCCAAATTTTATCCAGATTCTTCCAGTACATACTGATCACATCCTAAAAAAAGTCTGACAAAGGCCGTCCCAAAATAGCGCTTTGAGACAGCCTCTGCGGCAGGGTTAAATATAATCCATCGGGTTCACTGTGGAACCATTGTAATAGATGGTAAAAATGCAGGTGAGCGCCTGTAGACCAGCCGGTGCTGCCCACATAGCCGATGATTTGACCTTGAGAGACATATTCCCCGGCGTAAACCACGTAATGAGTCATATGCCCATATAAGCTGGAATAGCCGTCACCGTGGTTGATGGTGACATAGTTGCCGTAAACGTCGCTGTATGTAGCCGTTGTAACGGTTCCGCTGCGGGTGGCGTAAATCGGAGTGCCCCTCCTGCGCCCAAGTCCACGCCGGTGTGGAAGCTCCAGTCTCCGGTCACCGGGTGTACCCGGTAGCCATAGGCACTGGTCACCGGGACGCGATAAGGCAGTGGGTACAGCCAGCCAGAAGAAGACGGGCTGCCGCCCTCATTGCTTCCGCTGCCACTTTCGCTGTTTCCGCCCCTATTTTCCTCCTCTCTGCGCTCCTCCTCTCTTGCCGGCGGCGCCTCTTCTTGCCTTCTGGCCTCTTCCTCCCGTGCCAGGGCATCGGTATATTCCTTCTCTTTCTGGGCAATTTCATCGGTCAGAGCCGCTTCCTTGTCCTCATACGAGGCATACAGGCTATCCAGCTTGGCTGCGTCAGCCGTAAGCTCCGCTAAAATTTCATTTGCAAACAGTACGATAATGATGACCATGGACGCGATGTTCAATACCTTCTGGAGCGACTGAAAGCCGTTTGCGATCTCGTAATGCGCGCTGACCTCCGCCACGCCGTCGATCTTCTCGATCTCGGCGACCGTCTGCTCGAGCAGGCTGTTGTCCTCGACCGTGACCTCATAGCGGTCGCGCAGGATGGAGGCGTCCACGCCGTTGAAGGCGGTCGTGTCGCTCTGCTTGCCGACGAAATTGTCAAGCGCCTGCTCACGCGAGACGAATTTTGCCTCATGGACGTTGGAGATCAGATTGATCCGGGAGCCGACGCTCTTGGCCTCGGCCTCGGAGTAGTCCTCGTCGATGTAGACAAGGACCTGATTTTCCTTTTCCAGATCGACGATCATGACCTGGACGTTATACAGCACAAGGCTGAAGGTGCCCATAATAATCAAGCACGCCACCGTGACGCAAACCGCCGCGAAGGACATGAACCCATGCAGGAACACACCGCGGAAGCCCTCACGGAGCAAATATGCGATATTATTCTTTTTCATGTAAGTAGTACCCGTCCATTCCGTCGCTGATAATCTTTCCCTCGTCGATGGCCACGACGCGCTTGGTGAAGCGGTTGACCAGCTCCTTCTCGTGCGTGACGACCATGACGGTCGTTCCGAGCGCGTTGATCTGCTCGAGCAGCATCATGATCTCCAGCGAACGCGCCGGGTCGAGGTTGCCGGTCGGCTCGTCGGCGATGATGACACTGGGGTTGTTGACCAGTGCGCGGGCGATGGCCACACGCTGCTGCTCACCGCCGGAAAGCTCGTGCGGAAGGCGGCGGCCCTTGTTTTCCAGTCCGACCAAGTCCAGCACATACGGAACGCGCTTCTTGATCGCACCCTCGCCCGCACCGATGACGCGCATCGCGAACGCGACGTTGTCATAGACGGTCTTGTTCTCGATCAGGCGGAAATCCTGAAAATGACGCCCAGCGTTCTGCGCAGATACGGAATGGCGCGCGGGCGGATCTTTTCCAGCACGAAGCCGTTGACCAGAACGCTGCCCGCCGTCGGCTCCAGCTCCGCCGTCAGGAGCTTGATGATGGTGGATTTTCCGGAGCCGGACGGACCGACGAGAAAGACGAATTCTCCGTCGTCGATCTTCAGGGAGATCCCGTTGAGCGCCTTGACGCCGGGATCATATGTTTTTTACGACATTGCTTAATTCAATCATGCTACTCTCCCGATGTGGAACGATCCCCGCCGGCCGGATCAGATGATCCGGTTCTCCCGCGAGACCAGATATTTTGACCATGAGCGCGACCTTGAAGATGATCGCGTCGTCAAATTCACGCAGGTCGAGACCGGTGAGCTTCTTGATCTTCTCAAGCCGATAGACGAGCGTATTTCTGTGGACAAAGAGCTTTCTGGAGGTCTCGGAGACGTTCAGATTGTTCTCAAAGAATTTGTTGATGGTAAACAGCGTTTCCTGATCGAGGGTGTCGATGGAATTCTTCTTGAACACCTCAGACAGGAAGATCTCGCACAGCGTCGTCGGAAGCTGATAGATCAGGCGGCCGATGCCGAGATTTTCATAGTTGATGATGGTCTTTTCGGTGTCGAACACCTTGCCGACCTCGATGGCGACCTGTGCCTCCTTGTAGGCGTCGGCCAGCTCGCGCAGATGGCCCGCGACCGTGCCGATGCCGATCATCGTCTTGATGAAAAGCTCCGTCTTGAGCGTCTCCTCGATCTGCTGGGCAATGCGGATCAGCTCGTCGCGCTCCGTGCCCGGCAGGATCTGCTTGACGACGGCGATGTCCGTCTCGTTGACGCTCAGGACGAAATCCTGCTGCCGGTCCGGGAACATGACCGCAAGCAAGTCCACCGCCGCAACATCGGCCCGCGATACCTGACGGATCAGGAACACCGCGCGCGGCACGTCGGTCACGAAGTGCAGCTCCTTTGCGCGGATATAGATATCTCCGGGGAGGATATTGTCGGTGATGATGTTCTTGACGAACGTGCCTTTGTCGTGTTTTTCTTCATAATAGGTCTTGGCGCCGTTCAGCGCGACATAGGCCATCACGCACAGGCTGCGGGCGGTCTCGTCGTCGCCCTCGGCAAAGACGGCGTAGTCAAAGTAGGCACTCCAGCTGACGAGCGGCTTGAAGGTCTTATGATCGACCACGACGATCGAATCCGGCGCGCTGTTCAGGCGAATGACAGCCTCCGGCCATTTTTCTCCGATCAGGGGAGGTGTCGCTGCAGGAAATGACGTTGCTGTCGGCGTCGATCACGCCGATCACGCGGTCGGTGGCCTCCTTCATCTGAACGATCACACTCTGAAAAACACGGCTGGACATGCACGTTCCCTCCTCAAGATATTGCTTTTTACACAAACAACCATTGACATAATACTACGCATTCAGCATTATTGCAAGAGGTTTTTGACGTTTTATTTCAAAAAACGATGTCTTTTTTGTGAACTTTTCATAGTTCTTCGTCATAAGTTCCAAGACAGCAGGCAGGATTTTTCTATTTTTCGCTTTCAATTCGTCCGTGAAAATGACGAAAACCCTCAAAAACGCCATCCAGCGCGGAAAGCGGAAGTTCCCGCACCTCGCCGGGCCGCAGCCCGTCCAGAAGTCAGGGTTCCCTCCGCCTCACGGCGGAGATAGCTGACCGGCATTCCCCTTGCAGCCAGCATTCTGCGCACCTGGTGGTACTTTCCTCCTGAATTTCGACCTGACTTCTCCCCGGCCCGAGCGGTGTCAGCCGCGCCGGGGAGGCACTGCGTGCCGTCTCCGAGGGTCATTCCCTCTGCAAAGGCGCGGACATCCTCTTCTCCCGCCTCGCCGGTATGCTCGGCGTAATAGCGCTTCCAGACGCCGGAGCGCGGGCTGATGAGCCGGTGGGCCAATACGCCATCGTTTGTAAATAATAGCAGCCCCTCCGTTGCCTTGTCGAGCCTGCCGACCGGCATTACGCCGAAGCGCCGGAAGCGCTCCGGGATCAGCTCCAGCACGCCTCGGCCCTCCGGGATCGTCGGTCGAGGTCACATAGCCCGCGGGCTTGTGCAGCATCAGGAGCACCGTGTGCAGTTTCTCCACCGGTGCGCCGTCGATCGTCAGCTCCGCCGTTTTTCATCGAATTTCTCCTCCGGACGGAGCGCCGGGACGCCGTTGACCTGCACCCGTCCGGTCCGGATCAGGCCGCGCAGCTCCTTCCGGGAGGCGACGCCCGCGTCTGAGAGTATTTTATCCAGTCTCTGCATGGTTTACCGTTCCTTCTGTCATATTTGTCCGCGCAGCGCAATAGGTTGTACTACCGATCAATCGATCAAACAGGCATAGGAGGGATCTCTATGGTCATCATGACTGCCAAAGTTTCCAAAAAGCAAGCTGATCGCAATTTCGCTGCTCGTTTTCGTCGCTGTGATCCTGCTGGTGCTCGGCCTGAGCAGCTCCGCCAGAAAGCAGGCCGCCCTGCCGGAAAACGGCGCGCAGGAGGCGCCCGCCGTTCCGTCCGAGATCAAGACAAATGACGACCGTATCGCCTATCTCGGCTCCTTCGGCTGGGAGGTCTGTGAGGAGCCGAAGCAGACGCAGGAGGTGCGCATCCCGACCGAGCCGTCCGAGGTTTTCGAGCGCTACCACGACCTCCAGATCTCGCAGGGCTTCGATCTGCACGAATATTCCGGAAAAAAGCGTCAAGCGCTACGTTTACGAGATCACAAATTATCCGAACAGCGAGGATACCTATTACGCGACGCTGCTGATCTACAAAAACGCCGTGATCGGCGGCGACGTGTGCTCCTCGGCGCAGGGCGGTACGATGCATAGCCTCAACATGCCGAAATAGCGTCTCAATACCACAGCGGCAGGATCTGCTTTCCCTTCTGCCGGGCATAGCAGATCGTCGCCGCCGTCCCGCCGGGGCCACCGTCGTAGACCGTCACCAGAAGTGCCGCCGCGTCCGCCATCGTGCGGTTCCTGCGGAGCATACAGCCGTCGGAGTACGATGGCTCCAGCACACGGATCTCGCTGCAAGCCACCAGCAGGCGGCTGTAGCGCGCTCTGTCGGCCTCCGGCCATGCGTCCGGCTGGCTCGGGCATGGGATCATGGCGACAAGACGCAGCTCTGGGCAGCGTCTCTGCACCGCAAGCACACTCTCGGCAAACAGTGTCACAGCCGCGGGCCATGCCGCACAGAAAAGTATCATACCCCTGCGCGTGCAGCTCCGTCACGACCTGCTCCATGCGGTGCCGGAGCGCGGCGCAGCGCGCATCCGCTTCGTCGCCCCCCATGGGAGCCGCTCCGGCCTGTGGCCGGTAAATGCGCAGACCATCCGATCACCCCATTCCCGCAAGTCTCTGTTAAGCAGTATCATACCAGAAAAAATGTCTATTGACAAGCAGGCGGCGTACGTGTATGATGTGGGCAACTGAATACGGTCTCTTCAGGGCAGGGTGAAATTCCCGACCGGCGGTGATGCAGGCACAGCGCCTGCGCAGTCCGCGAGCGAAAGCTGAACCGGTGAAAATCCGGTACCGACAGTCCGAGTCCCGTGCGGCAGAAGCCGCGCGGCGCTTTACAGTCTGGATGGAAGAAGAAGTCCGCAGACGGAAATTCTGTCTGCGCCGCCTCAGCATTGGTGCGCCTGAAGTCCGCTTCAGGCGCTATTTTATGAGGTGATCGATATGTCCGAACTGTTCCAGAGCATCCGTGAAAATCTTTCCTTTCTGCTGGTCTGCCTGCTGGTCTCTGCGGCGCTTGCCGGGATCGCTGCGCTGGCTGAGCGCTTCCGCGGCGAACGCCGCCGTCTGAGCGCCGCGCACACGATCAGCTTCGTCGCCATTTTTTCCGCCATCGCGGGCGTCCTGATGCTGCTGGAGATCCCGCTTTTTTCCTTTGCGCCGTCGTTCTACAAAATGGATCTGAGCGAGATCCCGGTCATGATCTGCGCGTTCTACCTCGGGCCGGTCTCCGGCGTGATCTGCGAGTTCATCAAGGTGCTGCTCAAGCTTCTACTCAAGGGTACGACGACCAATTTTGTCGGCGACTTCGCCAATTTCGCCGTCGGCTGCTCCTTTGTGCTCCCGGCCTCCCTTCTCTATCACTGGCACCGCTCGCGCAAGGGCGCGATCGCGGCGCTGCTGACCGGCACGGCCGTCATGACCGTATTCGGCAGCATGTTCAACGCCCTCTACCTTATTCCGAAGTTTGCCCAGCTCTTTGGAATGCCGCTCGATGCCATCGTCGCCATGGGCACGCAGGTGAACTCCCATATCACCAGCGTCGGAACGCTGGCGCTGTTTGCCGTCGTTCCCTTCAATCTGCTCAAGGGGCTGATCGTCTCGCTGCTCACCTACCTGCTCTACAAGCGTGTGGAGCGGCTGTTCTTCCGCAGGGGCAGCACTCAGAATTGTTAATTTTTCATGAAGCGACGTGTTTCGGTTGACTTAACGGCGGTTTCATCGTACTATACAGTTTACAATGTATTCAGGGGCTGCGTCGCTTATGCGCGGAAGGAACCATCGCTTTCCGAAAATAGGAACCATCGATAATTACCGCCACTTTTGGATGATCTCCGTCTGGGCCGCTTATCTCATTCTCTATGTGATCGCGGAAAAGGTCGTCACAACGGATTATTATTCCGTTCATATCGCGCTGGACGATCTCATTCCCTTCTGTGAGTGGTTTGTCATTCCCTACTGCCTGTGGATGGCGCTTCTGGCCTGCACGGCGGTGTATCTTCTTTTCTGGGATGCAGAGAACTTCAAGCGCTTTACCGCTTTCATCGGCCTCGGCTTCATTCCCGTCATTATTTTCGACATGATCTTCCCAAACGGACAGGATCTGCGGCCGCTGGCCTTTGAGCATCATAACATTGCGACCTGGCTCGTCGGGCACAGTTACGCCGCCGACTCCAATACGAACGTGTTTCCAAGCATGCATGTGATCGGCTCCGTGGCGCTGTACGCCGCGTCGCTGTACACGCCCGCCTTCCGCAGGCACAAGCTCCACTGGGTCATGCTTCCCCTCGCAATCCTTATCAGCATTCTGCGTCATGTAGTAGATCTTCAGTCTGCGGCCACGGTCCGTCGGCGGCTGCACGCGCGTCTGCGCGTCGGCCAGGATGTTGTTGAGCATGCCGGTCGAAATGCGCATGCAGGACTGGTTGTGCACGTAGTTGATCATCTCAAAAAGGCGCGGCACGCGCTGGCCCGTCGCCGCCGAGATGAAGAGGATCGGCGCATAGGTCATGTAGGAGAGGTCGCGGCGGATGTCGTCGCTCATTTTGTCCATGGTCTTGCCGTCCTTTTCGACAAGATCCCACTTGTTCACGACGATGATGCAGGCCTTGCCTGCCTCGTGCGCGAGGCCCGCGACCTTCGTATCCTGCTCGGTCACGCCCTCCTGCGCGTCGATCATGATGAGGCACACGTCCGCACGGTCGATGGCCATCGTGGCGCGCAGCACGCTGTAGCGCTCGATCACGTCGTCGACCTTCGACTTTTTGCGCATACCGGCGGTGTCGATGAAGACATACTTGCCCTGCTCGTTTTCAAAGTACGAGTCGATGGCGTCGCGCGTCGTGCCCGCAACATTGCTGACGATCATGCGCTCGGTGCCAAGAATGCGGTTCGTCAGCGATGACTTGCCGACGTTGGGTTTTCCGATGATGGCGACCTTGATGACGTCCTCATCCTCTTCCTCGTCATCCTCGGGCGGGAAATACTGTAAGCACGCGTCGAGCAGGTCGCCCGTGCCGTGGCCGTGCACGGCGGAAACGGCGATGGGATCGCCGAGGCCTAAATTGTAGAACTCATAAAAATCGGGGTCGACCCGTCCGGTCGAGTCCATCTTGTTGACCGCCAGCACGATGGGCTTGTGGGATCGCAGCAGCATATTCGCGACCTCCTGATCGGAAGCCGTCAGGCCGGTCTTCACATCCGTCAGGAAAATGATGACGTCCGCGTGCTGAATGGCGATCTCCGCCTGCTCGCGCATGAACGACAAGATCTGATCGTCCGTGCGCGGTTCGATACCGCCGGTGTCCACCAGACGGAATTTGCGGCCGCACCACTCGCTCTCGCCGTAGATGCGGTCGCGCGTGACGCCCGGCGTATCCTCGACGATGGAGAGCCGCTGGCCGATGAGCTTATTAAACAGCATGGACTTGCCGACGTTCGGCCGTCCAACGATCGCAACCAAAGGTTTCATCTCTCTGCCTCCTTTATTCCAAAGCGGCGCGCGATCGCACCGCTCTTTATCGCAAAGCAAAATATTACAAATACAGTATAACCGAATTTTCGAGGTTACGCAAGGCTAACCTTCTCTTGCGGCATAAGAAAAAGCTGAGTGGAGTTCCACTCAGCTTTTCTTAACGATTTTCGTTCCGAATCAATTATTCGGCTGCGACCTTGGACTCGATGACCTTGACCTGACGGCCGTTGTAGGTACCGCATTCCGGGCACATTCTGTGAGGCTGGTGCAGAGCGCCGCACTTCGGGCACGCGACAAGCGCGGGAGCGGTGAGCTTCCAGTGAGAAGAACGTCTCTTATCACGTCTCTGACGGGATACTTTCCCCTTGGGGACTGCCATGTTGACACCTCCTTAAAGTTAAGCTGAATGAACAGCGAATTTATTGTTCCAAAAGCTTTGCGAGGGCTGCTAACCTGGGGTCGACTTCCTTTTTGCAGCGGCACTTCTCATAGTTGAGATTGACACCGCAGCCGGAACACAAGCCCCTGCAATCCTCGCGGCAAAGGGTCTTGCTTGGCATATTGAGGATGAACGTCTCCCGCGCCAGCTCGCTGAGATCAACGGTTCCGTTGTCCAGCAGCAGGATATCGTCGTTGTCGTCTTCCTCCAACTCCTCAGCGAGCAGACACTCGAACGGAACTTTGTACGGAAGATCAAACGGCGCTCCGCAGCGATCGCACACGGCGGAAAGCGTTGTAGTCAGGTCAAACTGCAACCGCAGCATCCCCGCAATGTTCTCTGCCTGCCCTACCACTGAGACCGGCCGAACCGCAGGACACACGCCGCCGAAGTCCACATCAGAAAAGTCCTCTGTAAAGTCAAAGGGAATTCTGCCTCCGGGGGTGTTAATGATACGTTTTACATCTAAAACCATGCTACACCTCGCAATGACACGATTGATATTATAGAGGACGTTTTCTCGATTGTCAAATACTTTTTTCACGGTTGCGGCAAAAATTTTGACAGGATTTCTTTACTTTTTTTGCCCGCTATCGTACAATAGCAGAAAATCGCGCGCTGCGCAAGCGGAGGTGCCGCCCATGCGGGAGTTTCACATCGGAAAAAATGACGAAAATCAGCGGCTTGACCGCTTTCTCGGCAAGGCCATCCCCCTGCTCCCCGCGTCGCTCGCGCAGAAGTACATCCGCCTAAAGCGCATTAAGGTCAACGGCGCGCGCGCCCAGCGCGACCAGAAGCTCGTCGCGGGCGATATTTTACAGTGCTACATCAATGATGAGTTTTTCGAATCGCCGAGCGAGGAGAACGTCTACCTCACGATCACCACGCCGCGGCTCAAGATCGTCTACGAGGACGAGAACATCCTGCTGCTCGACAAGCCCGCGGGAATGCTTGCCCACGCCGACGAGCACGAGAAAGTCAATACGCTCGTCAATCACATGCTCGCCTACCTCTATCAAAAGCGCGAGTGGCGGCCACGCGAGGAGAACGCCTTCACTACGATGACCTTTGAGGACGGCGAAACCATTCTGGATCACATCAATCTTTACATCAGGAATAAGGAATTTCTCACATTGCTGGGTCCCAGTGGATGCGGAAAAACCACAACTCTACGAATTATTGGCGGTTTTTGACACCTACGTCCGGTGATGTGTTTTTAACGGCCAGAGGGTCAACGACGTGCCGCCGTATAAGCGCAAGATCAATACGGTGTTCCAGAAATACGCGCTGTTCCCGCATCTGGACGTATATGACAACATTGCCTTCGGCCTCCGGCTGCTGAAGCTGAGCGAGCAGGAGATCGACGACCGCGTGACGGAGATGCTCGAGATCGTGAGCCTCAAGGGCTTCGAGAACCGGCGCGTCACGTCTCTTTCCGGCGGCCAGCAGCAGCGTGTTGCTATTGCGCGCGCGCTCGTGAACCGGCCGCAGGTGCTTCTGCTCGACGAGCCGCTGGGCGCGCTCGACCTTCGTCTGCGCAAGGATATGCAGAACGAGCTGAAGAGCATCCAGCAGCAGACCGGCATCACCTTTATTTATGTCACGCACGATCAGGAGGAGGCGCTCTCCATGTCCGACATCGTCGTCGTCATGGACAAAGGGCAAGATCCAGCAGATCGGCACGCCGCAGGATATCTACAACGAGCCCAAGAACGCGTTTGTCGCGGACTTCATCGGCGAGTCCAATATTTTGGATGGCGTGATGCTGGACGATTACCTCGTCAAGTTCTTCGGCCGGAAATTCGAGTGCGTGGACAAGGGCTTTGAAAAGAACGAGCCGGTCGACGTCGTGATCCGTCCGGAGGATATCGACATCGTTCCCGCCGATCAGGGCCACCTGTGCGGCACCGTCACCTCCGTCACCTTCAAGGGCGTCCATTATGACACCATCGTTGATTTCAAAGGGCTTCAAATGGCTCATTCAGACCACGGACTTCTACCCTGTCGATTCCTATATCGGCATCCGGCTCAATCCGGAGGACATCCATATCATGCACAAGAGCGGAAGTATTCCGGTCTCTACGGCGACTACAGCTCCTACAGCGCGGAATACGACGAGATCGCCGATGCAGCGGAGGATGAAGAGGATGAAGAATAAGCTGCTTGCCGCGCCCTATATCGTCTGGATGGCGATCTTCATTCTGGTGCCGCTCGGCATCGTCGTCTACTACGCGCTGACGGATTCCATCACCGGGCAGTTCACCCTTGCAAATCTGGCCTCCATCGGAAGCTACCTGCCCATCTTCCTGCGCTCGATCTGGCTGTCACTGTTCGCGGCGCTGATCTGCCTTGTGATCGGCTACCCGGTCGCGTACTTCATCGCACAGTGCAGGCCGACGACGCAGCGCTTTCTGGAAATGCTCATCATGCTCCCGATGTGCATGAGCTTCCTGCTGCGGACGCTCGCGTGGGTCGCCATGCTCGAGGATACCGGCATTTTCAACAGTCTCCTGAAAAGCATCGGTCTGTCCCCGCTGCCGCTCATCCGCACGAACGGCGCGGTCATCCTCGGCATGGTCTACAACTACCTGCCGTATATGATCCTGCCGCTGTATACGGTCATCATGAAGATCGACAACCGCCTCGTCGAGGCCGCCGCCGATCTCGGCTGCACGCCCGCGCAGGTCTTTTTCCAAGGTCATTCTGCCGCTCTCCGGCCCCGGCATTCTGTCCGGACTGACCATGGTGTTCGTTCCGGCTGTCTCCACCTTCTACATTTCGCAGAAGCTCGGCTCGACCGGCACGACGCTGATCGGCGACGTGATCGAATCGCAGTTCAAGACCGCACTATAACCCGAATCTCGGCGCGGCCATGAGCCTTGTGCTCATGATCCTGATCTTTATCTGCGTAGCGTCATGAACCGCTTCGGCGAAAACGAGGAAGAGGAGGTCATGGAAGGTATGAAGCACTTTAACCGTACCGTAACCGTTCTGGTTTTCATCTTCCTCTACATCCCCATGATCGTGCTCGGCGTCGCGTCGTTCAACGCCGGCACCGATATCGCCACCTTCAAGGGCTTCACGCTCAAATGGTATAGCGAATCTGTTCCGTGACAGCACGCTTCTGCGGCTGCTGCTCAACTCGCTCATCATCGCCGTGCTCTCCCGCTGATCGCAACGGCCGTCGGCACGATGGCCGCCGTCATCCACGGCATGAAGGCGGCAAGCTCCTAAGCAGCGCCGTCATGACGCTCACCAATACCCCCATGACGAATCCAGATATCGTCACGGGCGTCGTCGCTGGCGCTGCTGTTCGCCTTTGTGGGCGGTGCGCTCCGCACGCAATGACATCCTGAGCTTCTGGACGCTGCTCATCGCGCACATCACCTTCAACCTGCCCTATGTCATCCTCAACGTCATGCCGAAGCTCCAGCAGATGGACAAGGATCTCGTCGAGGCCGCCATGGATCTCGGCTGCACGCCGTTTCAGGCGTTCACGAAGGTCGTCATCCACGAGATCATGCCCGGCATCGTCTCCGGCGCGCTGATCGCGTTCACCATGAGCTTGGACGACTTCGTCATTTCCTACTTTGTCACCGGCTCGCGCTTCATCACCCTTCCGGTCGAGATTTACAACTACACCAAAAAGCCGATCCAGCCGAAGATCTACGCGCTGTTTACGCTCATGTTCGTGGTGATTCTCGTCCTGATGGTGACGATGAACCTGCTCCAGACCCGCAGCGACAAGTCCCGTCACGCAGGAAGGAGGGCACGCGCATGAAAAAGAGAGTCTTTTCGCTCCTGCTGGCATTCGTGCTGATCGCGGCCCCTGCTGCCGCAGCCGGTCTCCGCCGCCCGTGAGGAGATCACAGTCTACAACTGGGGCCAGTATATCTCCGACGGCTCGGACGATTCTCTGGACGTGATCGCCGCCTTTGAGGAGGCGACGGGCATCCACGTCAATTATCTGACCTTCGACTCCAACGAGTCCATGTACACCAAGCTCAAGACCGGCGGCGCCAGCTACGACGTCATCATCCCCTCCGACTATACAAAGCTCATCGAGGAGGATATGCTCGAGCAGCTGGACTTCGCCAACATCCCGAACTATGAGTACATTGACGAGGCATTCCGCAATCAGGCCTATGACCCGGAGAACCTGTACTCCGTCCCCTATACTTGGGGCACGGTCGGTCTGATCTACAATCGGAACTATGTCTCGGACGAGGACGCGGAAGCTGGGCTGCCTGTGGAACAGCAAGTATGCCGGGAAGCTTCTGATG
>VOFG01000333.1_pt1 | contig 19447 bp, 34 predicted proteins | sample 5384171 | NCBI WGS metagenome assembly VOFG01 (sample SAMN12384726, study PRJNA508395) | human gut metagenome | isolation source: healthy gut F | host: Homo sapiens
ACAATATCCTGGCAGGGTCCAGGGGTTCTTTGTCGTGAATCTGTATAAGGGTGATGAATCCATGCAGATTTATGTCAACACCTGCCCGACCATCCAGTAATCTCAATAGTAGGCAGCATCCATTTGGGTGCTGCCTTTTTCATGCCGACATTGCGTAAATGTGCGAATGGCATAGAATCAAATTTGAAGACATTTGTAAAGGGGCGATAGTATGTCTTCCGTCAATGATGCTGTCAACAGCATTACTAATCATTCGAATCCGGCGATATCCGGCTCGTAGTCGATATCGCGCTGATTGCTATGGTGGTCTGGTTTGTGATTCGCGGTGTAAATCGATTGTTTGAGACGCTGGTTCTGGGCGGTATCACGGTATATGCCGTGTATCATATCCTGCAATATCTCGGTATTGAGGTGGATTACCAGAACCTGTTGTCACAGCTGTCGTATTACCTGCAGCAACTGATAACCTATGTCAACAACTGTTTACCGAGGTGAAACTGACTTGAAAATAATAACAATGTGCAAAAGCACACCGGAAAAGTAAAGAAATTCTTGCAGGAATGGGCGTTCCCGCTCGTCTGCTTTGTTGCTGTATGGATTCTTGTAAAGGTCGTGTTCCCGACCGCCATCATCCCTACGGCATCAATGTATCCGACTCTGCCTTCACCGTGTTTCTCGTTCAGTACGAGAGCAGCATATTGGGAGAATGACCCCCTGAACGCGGTGATATTGTTCTTTTCAAGCGGGATATACCGGATTCAAAGGTCTACGCCAAGCGAATCGTAGGTTTGCCGGGCGATACCATAGAAATCAAACACGGCGTTATGATTGGCATGAACTGCTACGAACTGCTTCGCAAAGAACGCCGCGAGAGCTTGAAAGAGGTCTTGAACCTTATCCTGGCAGAACGGAAAGGTGCGGTACAGGTTAAGTACAGTTACGACAAGGTTCGTGCTGTGCATTCTGCCCGCTATGCAGCTATCGGAAACGATAAGCTCCTGAAAATCATGGACGATTATATGGACCAGAACTGGCCTGACCGTGAATTCGAAGGCGGCTATTTATCTCACGAACTTATGAAAGTGGTCATCGACCTTGAGCCTACAAGCAGCAGTTCTTCCGCAAACTTCCTTCTGGATTTTCTGCGGGGTATACTCCGGCAGTCATGATGATTAGCTCGGATGTTGCTGCATCTGCTGTACGCCTGATTCCGTGCTTGAATATGGGCAGCGGCATTGTGGCACCCATGGCTAAAGATGTGGCAATTCCGCATATCGGTGAAGACATTGCAGCACGAGTTACGAATGCTTTTTGTGGCTTTGCTTGCGTATTTTGACGATGCAGCTACCGACCTGGATAAGCTGCGTAATGTTCCAATTCGCAACAGTAAAGCAGCGCTTGTTCGCGTTTTGAAAAGCGGTGGTATGCCGAAGCAGGAAGCACTGGAAGCTCTCGAAGGTTTTGACGCTTTGTATGGCGATATGCCTGTAACTGCTTTGGATATCTACTTGGCAGTATGCGATGCATACGCTGGTGTGGTTCGCAATCACACTCAGGATGCTAAGAAGATTTTCGCTGCCGCTGACTGCGTTGCACGCTGCGCTCGTACTCGCTGGAGCGATGTGGATATGCCTGGCAAGGAGGACTTGTAATGGTAAAGCCCAAAAATGTATTTATCCTGCTGGTTATTGCCGTACTTGTATACGGCTTGTGCCGCTGATTTTGAAAGGAGTAACAACCAATGGCAAGCTATGATGGTACTAACAAATCCAGTGCGGGGTGTGCTCAGCATCTTCCGTACTGGGAAATCAATACTCCCTACACCAGGGAACTCTACAATGAGGCAATGGCCGAGGCAAGCCCGGAAGCAGTTAAATTCTGTAACCCGGACGGCTATAATGGCCCTGAAATCGAGGTCGATGCAAGCACCTTGACGGAGGACCAGTGGCAGGCACGGCGTGCAGACCATTTGGGCGGTTCTGACATTTCCGCTATCTTTGGCGCAAACAAATTCAAGACGAATCTTGATTTGTTCTACGCCAAGACTGGAAAGCAGCCGATTGTCCCGGAAGAAGAAACTTCTCAATCCCGTTTGAATAAGCTGTGGGGTCATATCTCGGAGGAGTATGTAGATGCTTGGCTGTCGGAACGGTATCCGTACAACGATATCATCACCGATACCAACATCTATTCCATGCCGGGGAAGCCTTATATCACGGCCAACATTGACCGTATGATGCGCAAGCCGGACGGCTCGTATTGCTTGGTGGAAATCAAAACTACGAGCTCGTTCAACAAGGCTGAGTGGGAGAATGGCAATATTCCTATTCCGTACATCTATCAGGTTCGCACTTATATGGCGATACTTTACCCGAAAGCGTACAATGACTGCTTCATTCCGCAGAAGGAATCAAGCCGAATTTTCACTTTGAAAGCAGCGAATAAATAATTTCAAAAATCCTCAGTAAAGGTGTTGACGCGATATGCGAACCGCCTATAATGGGAATTAGTTAATAGATAGCATTTCACCTACGAGTTACGACTTGCGGTTTTGTAAGTTGTCCTCCGGAACCAATCCGGTCGTTCGTAGTTCTTCCATTATTTACAAGCTGCTTCAAGCGGACTTCCTGAGAAATCAGGGAGCCCGCTTTTTTTGTTGCAGAATTTCCCAGCACCAATGTCCGTTGTGTGCTGTTTATATATAATCCTCGCATGTACGATGGCCGGTAAGAGTCTTTCCTTTTACCGCCGATGAATCTCAAATCTCTTAGAAAGGAGAACTATCGTGAGTAACATATCCACCTGCGAAGCAGTCGAACTGGTTCGCAACGCAATCGACCCCTATTCTATGATGGGCATTTCTGCGGATGACATGGTATACGCCAGTGTGAAACGGCATATGCTGAGTCTTTTCGAGAAGCCCGAAGGTGAATGCCATAGGATTTCTTTTGCAGAGTTTGCCGACAAGGTCACAAAGACTACCCGCATCCAGGGTGAGTGGGTAGACGAAATTCCGGTATTTGAGCCTGGCGATGACTATGGACAGTATACTTGGAACAAATGTGAGAGAATCTGAACCCCAATCATAGTACGAGCATTCATCCTGGCACTGAGCATAACTGCTATGCTCTTTCAATTATTTCAGTTGGTCTTGGAATCCGTCCTGACCACCTTGTTCTGCACCATTAGGAGGTTGCATCATGAATAAGACTATCAATACCAATGCCAAGTCCGTTAAGTCCGCCAAGACCGTCAACTTTGTCAACATAGCCATCACGGCCGCTGCTATTCTCACAGCTGTCGTTCTCGTGGCTCTGATGTTTACGGGCTGCTTCTTCCTGCTCACGAAGCTGATTATCCCGGCAGTGAAGACCATCCTGTTCGCCACCATCAACATCCTGCTTTCCTTCGTTATCCCCGTCTATCTGCTGACCCGCACTCGTAAGTTCAAGAAGGCTTACGATGCGCACGTCAAGAAGTCTTCTGACTTCGAAAAGAAAGACGAAGACAAGAAGCAGTAATTCCCACCCAGGCAACCTTTTAATACCACGTTATCTTCCATTTCAAACTCCTATCCCATATATGCTCGTCCCTTAAGCAAGGACGGGCTTTTTCTTTTGTCGGCTTGCGTATCTGTGCGAGTTGAATAGAATAGAAAATGTAACATAGATACCATGTTATACTAACGATTCACAATTCTGCCGTGCGGTCACTATACCGTGCGGTTTTTTTTTTTTGAAAGGAGAAAATGTATGTTCAATATGTTTAAGCACGAGGATTCTGTGATTTTTGACCCGATTTGGTGCAGTGTCATAGGCTCCGATATCAGCAAATCTACCGGCGCACCCAAGAAACGGTTTTTGGAAGAGTATGAACGGGACTTATGTTACCGCCGCTGTGCAAAAAAAACTCATTGACGAAGACCTGATTTACGGCGTGACAAACGCCAACTATGCCAAAAGACCGGATGCCATGAAAATCACGGCAGTCATCTATCAGCTGATGTACGGCGATAAGGAGGCTGACTATGCGAAACTCCTGTCGCTGTTCGGCAAAGAATATGCGAGCACGGCTGATGTCGTCAGCGGATTATATCGGCGTATGGCTGACCCGACGGCTAAGCTGCCGTTCAAGTATATCAAGGATACCTGGGGCAGTGACCTTGGCAATGTTGCGGTTTTCGCTATCTATCTTCTGGCAAGCCCCGAAAGCTACCTGCCGCAAAACCGGAAATCCTTTGAGAGACTCAGTGAAGTGTTCTCGCAAATCAATTCGACGCGGAAGAACACCAGCCCGATGTCGGACCAGCAGAAGGTTCTCATGAAGTACGGAATTTCAATTCAGAAGAATTTTTCGGATTTTGAAACTGCCGCTATGCAGGGGTCCCGGACCAGAACTATCCCTGTAGAGAACGAGGATGGGACCTGTACGCAGGATACTATCTTCTCGTACTCGGATTACGGTGTACATTGCCATTCTGAACTGTTGAGCGGGCTGGCAATGCTGGATGCCGGTGTCTCGAACTGTTCCAACTACGACAAGACCATCACGAAGCAGAAGTTCCTTGATGCCCAGAAAGCTGTCGCCAAGAGTTTGAACTTTACGAAAGAAATGGACGGGAAAGTGAAGTTCGGGGATATGTTCTCGCTGATTGATGATGGGCATATCAAGGTCGATGAGAAAGGCAATATTAAGGCGGATGAGGATTCGGGTCTTGCGACCATCGAGCTCATTAACCTTTATAATATGATGGTGCCGGTGTATCTGTCGTTCCGAAATCTGAGTGAGGCATACAAGGAAGAAATTCAGAGTTCGCTCTCGGATTCTCTTTTCGGTAATACAAAAAATTCCGATTCCGAAAACTCATGAAGAAAATCGAGGAACTGGAAAAGATGCTCGATAAGGCAAAAGCTGATGCCGCCCGAGCCATCGAAGCCGAAAACGCCGCTGAACAAAAACTCATCCAGAGCAAGAGCGCGAAACGCCCTTACCAGTAAGCTGGAAACGGCGTACAAGGAAATCGATGAGTTGATGGAGCGTATTCCGGAACCGGAAGAGGCAGAGGTAGTGTGTGAGGCCGAGGAAGAAAGACAGGAACCTGTACAACAAGTACAAGCAAAGACTATGCTGCGGCACTCGATGCTCTACTAAAACAGCACACGGTCGTTATCGTCGGCGGCAACGAGAATCTGATGAAGAAGTTTCAGGTAGCGCATCCCGATGCGTCTTTGGTCGCAAAGGATATGCTTGGGACCTGTGACCAGCAGATTCAGAACGCCGATATCGTGATGTTCAAGGTCGATTCCTGCTCACGCTCTATATAATAAAGGAAAGACCATTTGCAACCGCTATGATGTTCCGTTCTGCTACATCCCGAATGTGGCGTCTATTCCCGCATCGAGCAGAGTATGTGTGAGCAACTGGAAGAGATTTTTAGTTGACGCGCCTTGCGAGTTGCGTAGAATAGTAAATGTACGATAGATAACATTACCCGAGCAAAATTCGGGGTCTTTGCAAAAAAGGCTCGTACAAATTAACAATCTGTGTAAAAAAGCAGCTGTCCGTATTCGGATGGCTGCTTTTTTCATCGAAAAGGAGCGATAAATCAATGAAAAATGAAATCACAACTATAAACAGAAATTCTGCCGAGCAGCGACGAACAAATGACGCTGAAACGGTGGAGAAGGCGATGGAACACAAGATGCTGAAACCATTGACCGGTGCTTTGAAGGATGAGAAAACAGTTCTCGGAGCTTTGGAGCAAATCGTGTCGCGGTGCTGTGATGGTGTTCAAAGCTACGACAGAGAAATCACAGGCTGCGTTAAGAAAATCCGGAAATACGGTCCGGGTCAGTATTTCCTTCTGGCAAAGAGAGAATGCGATGTGGATGCATTTCCCATCGGATGTTGTCACGAAGAATTCTGACGCGAACAGTGTCTGGAACTACTACAAGTACAGTTCGGATGTATCCGCATACATGATTTCGGTCGATGACATTCAGGAGAATGGCATTGCCGGGAACATCATGCGTCTGGATTACCCCACATTGCTTGGAGGTGTTGAGCAGCTAACGATAATAGGAGTATTTTTGTATGAACGGAGTAGTCAAAATCAATAAGTGCAGTGTCAACAAGGTGATGCGCGTTGTACACGACACGAAAAATGCGTATTCTGTCTGCTTGTTCACGGCAAACTATACGAAACAGGCAGAAGCGTTCCCAGATAATATCCAGAAATATGGGACGACGGCACTGTTCAAGGTGTCCTCCTATCTTGCCAGCCAAACTGCTTGGTAAGATTTCCTTTAATCTGGAAGGGCATTGGGAGAAAGATACGCATGGCACAAAAAGGGGACGAGAAGATTTTTTGTTGCGGAGAAGGCATCTGAGTCGATGCCAGAAACCAGAGCGGAAATCATTAAGTTCCTGATGAACAGCAGTAAGGGTGTCGGCAAGGTCACTGCCGAGACTATTTATAATAAATTCGGAGACGAGACCCTTGATATCTGCGCTCATAAACCGCGCAGACTCCGGGATATTCCGAAAATGACCGAACAGATGCTCGGAAACATCAATGCCGCATGCTTGTCTGCATTGGTGCGTGCCGATGTCCAGATTCTTCTGGGAAAGGCTGAGTTGGAGGTATCGGTCATCAACCAAATCGTGGAAGCGTACGGCGATGAGGCAACTACGGTTCTCAAAAGCGAGCCTACAAACTGGTTCGTCTGCTGGGCTTTTCGACCACAGACCATATCGCAATGTCGATGGGCGAGGAGCCGGATTCCGAACGCAGACTTCGTGCCGCGACTATCGAAGCACAGAAAAGGACTTGCAGTAAGACCGGAAACATGTGTGCCGAGGGCAGTGCGATGCTCTTGCAGCTTAAAGCCCTCGTGCCGGAACTGTCGGATGAGACGATTGCGGATGCTGTTGCGAAAACGGCGGCTGATTATGATATCGTCCGACAAGGCCGGTACTACTACGACAAGACGGATTTCATTGCTGAAAGAGGTATGGCGGCGAAGGTCGCGGCTCTCGCAAATGAAATGCCTACGAAGGAAAAGGAAATAGAAAACGCCTTTTCTCGAGTGGCAGAAAGAGAACTCTATCATTCTCTCTCCGCGTCAGGCAGAGGCGGTCAAGAACCTCAAATATCGAATCTCGATTGTTACAGGCGGTCCCGGTACTGGTAAGACAACCTGTCTTCGGGCTATCATGGATGTGTACCATAAGGTATGGCCGAGTGAGCATATCTTTTTGATGGCTCCTACGGGTCTTGCCGCTAAACGTATGGCAGAAAGCACCGGTATGAACTCGGCAACGATTCACAAAGCCTGCGGTCTTGTTCCTGCGGATAATCCGAGCGGATTCAAGGCACAAGGCGAGTGCAGGATTTGCGGGTTCGTGGGTATTGATGAGATGAGTATGGTCGGTGAGCATCTGTTTGCTTTTGCAGTAGATGCCGTTCTGAACAGTCCCTCTACGAGAATCGTTCTGCTCGGTGATACAGACCAGCTTGCTCCGGTTTCCCGTGGCGATGTGCTTCGCGATTTGATTGAGTGCGGCGTTATCAAGACTGTGCGCCTCGATGTCAACTATCGGCAGGGGAGTACCTCTACCATTACGGACGCATCCATTAAAATCCGCGAGAACCGTGCGTATTCCGGCATGACCCGAAACTTGAGGTTTGACGATGAGTTCAACTTCATCTCGGTGACTGACCCGGACGAAAAGACCGAAGCTGATAAAATCATGAAGACTATTGTGGAAGAGTACCGCAAAGGTGTGGCGCAATACGGGATGCAAGGCACAATCGTTCTGACTCCCACACTACGATAAAGGTACGCCGACCGGGTATCTTTGCAAGAACCGTGTGAATGTAGAGATTCAAGCGGCTGTCAATCCGAAAACCGATGGCAAGCCTTTCTATGAGGTGAACCACCAGACTTTCATGGCAGGCGACCGCGTAATTCAGCGCAAAAACACGGAGGCAGTCATCAACGGTGACCTCGGTACTGTTCAGGAAATCCTGAAAGATGATGACGGCGTTCGGGTATGTATCCTATTCGATTCTAAAAAATGAGGTGTTGACCTATGACAGCAATGATATGAAAAATGTAGAATTGGCTTATGCAATTACCGTACACAGCTCTCAGGGCTGTGAGTTTCCCTGTTGTATCTTTCCGGTAAGTTCTTCGTATGGTCCGATGCTGACAAAGCCGTTGTACTATACAGGAATCACCCGTGCCAAGAAAAAAGCTTGTGATGATTGGTGATGAAGAAGCACTGAAAAAGCAGTGCGCACGACCCGCACACAGGGCCGCAAATCTCTCTTAGGACCGAGAATTATCAAACGTCTAAGAAACATGTAAGCATCGGCGGGACCTTCCTTTTGGATGGTTCCGCCTTTTTGTTTGTGCGAAGAACACTCCAAATATACGAATCTAAGCCTGTTGCCCCTATATGCGAACTGCGGATAATAGATATTGTAGAGTTAATGGGTTGGGTTCCTTAAAAGAGCGCAGCTCATTGGCTCTGCGAAAAATATAGCTATATTTTTCAGGGAAGGAGGAAAATTGACATGAGCAATAATGATTTGCAGAAGCGCAATCCGATTCGCAACATGCAGATGGCTCTGAACACCGCCTGCGCAATGGGTACTGCTGCGATGATGAGCACTATGTTCGCATACGCAGATGTTACCAGCGCCATTAACAAGGTGTTCAATGTCGGTAACTCTGTTGCCAACGCAATTTCTAAAGGGCCTGACCAACATCGTTGTTCCTATCGGTATTGCTGTCTTCCTGTACTTCCTGGTCCGTATGCTTCTGAGCAGCGACCCCAAGGATGTTCAGATGTATAAGAAGCGGCTGATTACGACCGCCATCATCGTTGTCATTGCTGCCGCTGTTCCGGGCCTGATTAAGGTTGCCAATGAACTGGGTTCGCAGGTCAATGCTGAACTTGGCTAACGGTCAATAAGCTTCGGCTCGAAAGGGCTTGCTCGATGTATTCGGGCGAGCCTTTTTTGTTTTGGAAAGAAGGTGAGTTCGATTAACTCTCTTGTGAATCAGAAAAGAAAAGAACCTGATTCGAAGAACGATGCTGGCCGCAGTTGCCGGATGCCTGATGTCGGTATGCATTGCATTTGCCGGAACCGTCGATATTGCTACGAATTTTTTTTGGGCTTGTCGTTACGGTGATTGCCAAAGGTCTTTTGAATGCCGCTGATATTGTACTGGAACCTCTTTTGGAAATTACAACGATGAGTACAGCGGATGTATCCCGCTTTGTACCCGGATTTGACAGCGGTAACAACATCGGCAATTTCTTCATTCAGGCAATTAACATTATCGCGTACATGATTGCGGGTGTTCTTATCTGCTGTCATATCATTTCGTATCTTATCAACATTGCGCACGGCGAAAAAAAGGTAGAGTCGATTCGAAATTGATTTGGAATGCGGTGTTTGGCATCGTAATGGTGATATGCGGAAAAACTTTCCTGACCATGATTTTTAATGAAATCGTGGCTCCGCTGTCCTCGGCGTTGACGGAAGGCGTTTCGGACGCGGGCGGAACATTCTCGTTCTCGGGTGTCGGCTCAGACATGACTGGATTCTTGGCGAAATCACATCAGCATTCGACTTGAACTCTTTGGCAACGCTTATCGTAGTGCTTGCCCTGATGCTGATTATCTGGTGGAACCTGATTAAGCTGGTCCTTGAATGCGCTGAACGCTATATCATCTGTATTTTCACCATCAACCTTTCCCCCGCTGGCGTTTGCGACAATGGCAAGCGAAAACACCAAAGATACCGCGAGAAGCTGGCTGCAGATGTTCTGGTCTCAATGTGTATTGCTGATTCTGAATATCTGGGTCGTGGGTATTGCAAGAACTGCCCTGAACAACGGTCTTTTCGGTGCTTCTAATACCGAGATGGTCAAGTGGGGACTTATCACCTATGCGTTTCTGAAAATCGCACAGCGTCTCGATGACATGATGCAGACTGCCGGACTGAAAATCACCAGAACGACAGGACTTGACCCCATCAGTGAGGCTTCCGGTGTGCTTCGGAGTATCGGCAATGTCTTCGGCGGCGTTGCGTCTGTCGCTGGACATGTAGCCGGTGTCGGCAAGAACATGTGGGATGCCGGGAAAACATTGGTAAGGCAAATGGTGTTGAGCCGATTAAAAGCTTTGCAGATTTCATGAACGGCGGCGAAACCTCTGCACAGGACGGCGGGTATGTCAATAACGCCAGCATGGCAGATAAGATGAAAGCTGATGCCGTGCTTGGCAAGGAAACGATGTTCGACCGTGCGGACAAGATGGCAAGCGGCGCTCTGAATGCTGATTCCTATAACACCGATGCCTACAAGCAGGTGCTTGAAGATAAGCTGCGCAGTGCCGGACATCTCGATGATGATGCTCATGTCGAAAGCGTTAAAATCGGCGAGGACGGCAAACTCCTTGCTAGTGCTGTCAAGCGTGATGAGAAAAACCGCGTTTCCGAGAAATCTGAGTTCGAAATCGGCGATACGCAGGAAGGCTTGCTCGATGTGAACGGGGCTAAATACGACTCTATGCAGGTCGCTCCCCAACGGCAAGTCCGTTATGGAAGAAGACAGCGCAATGGGTAAGTTTGGGCTTCGCAAGGTCGGTGAAGATGCGGCCGGCAACCAGATTTGGGAGGCGGAGCAATCCGTCAACATGTTTGGCGATAAGGTAAAGGATGTTACGCCCGATGCGAACAACAAGGTTCAGTTCACGATTCCTGCATCTGAGATTGCCAAGGGTCGCAAGGCTGGTGACAGCGATGCCATGACCGCGTATAAGCATTTCAATGCCAACGATGACAACGATGCCTTCAAAAACAGTATCAGAGATGCTCTGTCTGCTGAAACCGGAAGCGCAGCATTGAATAAGGCAGAGAAAACGAAGAGGAACAGGCAGCGATGGCTACTCGAATCGGCATGACCGATAAAGGAACGCCTGGCTGATATGATGAATCCTGACAGTAACGCGGATTACAATTCTCCGAACGCTTTCAAGGCGATGGAAGACCATATCAAGGAAAATGCCCAGTATTATCCCGCACAGGCAGCGATGCTTGCTGATGGCGGGCATGTCACGGGTATGCACGTGTCGGACGGCACTGACGGTAATCCTGCCGGTTCGCTGATTGTTGCCATCGGCAACGACCAGGATGGCAAAAACTCTCAGGCTACCTGCACCTTTACTCGTGATGAAGAAACCGGTTCCCGAGACCGCTGAAACTCCGGCTGCGCAGACGAATGAACAGCCCGTAAAGGATGTGGATGCTGCACCTGCTCCGCTGAACGAGGATGCGCCTGCACCTGTTGGCGAAGAGGCGTCCGCTCCCGCTCCTCAAAGTGCGGATGAAGCTCCCACTGCACCCGCCACTGAAACTGCTCAGGCTCCTGTACCTCAGGATGTGGACAGCAAGGTGGATGCACATGCGCCTGTTGGTGAAGAAGCGTCTGCTCCTGCTCCTCAAAGTGTGGATGCGACGGCGACTACACCTATTGCCGAAAACTGCTCAGACCCCTGTACCTCAAGATATGGACAGCGAGGTGGATGCACCTGCACCCGTTGGTGAAGAAGCGGTCACTCATGCTCCTCAGGATGTTGGTGACAAGGCGGATGCGCCTGTACCTGCAAGTGAAAACGCATCGGCTCCTGCAACGCAGAGTGCTGACGGCAAGGTGGCAGAGCCTACATCTGCTGGCGGTGCAACACCCGCTTCCGGTGTGACGGCTCCTGCTCCTGCACCCGCACAAAATCCCACAACCAATACCGTGAATGCTCCTGTGCAAGGGACGGCACCGGTTTCTGGTGGTACAGTGCCGGGTACTGCGAATCCGCCTAAGACGGCGAATGTGCCCGGTATGGCTGCAAACAACATGCCTGCAAGTACCGCACCTGAGACGGCAGCAACGTCTGCTGTCAACGCACCGGCACCTGGTTCGACTACCGGCACAAACGCTCCTACAAGCGTACCTGGAACTACTCCTGCACCGAGTACGGCATCTGGACAGAGTTCTACAGTACCTGGTTCCGGCACGGCTCCTACTACGGTAAGACCCGCAGCGGGCGCTGGTTCTGTGAGCGCCCAGGCTCCTTCCGCTTTCTATTCCTACTGCACCGGTCTCTGGCGGTTCTGCTGGAGTTGCGGTTGCGGCAGGCGTTGCAGCTGGGGCTGTGGCCGGCACGGCGACGGGACAGGCTCATCCGGTATCCGCTCCTGCTTCTACTACGGTGTCTGCACCGGGTTCTGTACCACAATCCCTACCGAAAGCGGCGCGGCTTCGGCACCCGCTTCACCTGCTCCTACTACTCCGACTCATGTCTCTGCGCCTGAATCCGGTAGCGGTACAACCAATGACGGTGCAACGGCTCCTGTTGTGAATCACGAGGCGTCTGTCCTACCGCTCCTATCCCTGCAACCGCTCCCCATCTACGCAGGGGAAAGCGGTGAGACTGCTTCTGCTCCTTCGACAGCCACGACTCCTGCTACTCAAATTACTCCGGAAACGGCTTCGGCTCCTTCCGAAAGCGATTCTTCGTCTGCTGGCGGGCATGCAACTGCACCGAACGAGGGTACTACGCATAGTGAATCGTCCGGTACTGACAGCGTAAGCAATGTTCCGGGCACTGACGGCACAGATACGCTTGGACGGTCTGACAGTGCTCCTACGAGCACAAACGGACAGGGAAAGCGGTTCTGCTCCTGCACAGGGCAGCAGCGGTGGTACTATGAGTCCTGCTACTGCCGATACGGCGAGCGCCGTGCCTGAATCTGCACCGGCTGAGAGTGCTACGACAACCAATGTTGCGACACAGGCACCTGTTTCTGATACAGGCAGTTCTGAGCCCTCTGGTGACTCCGGAAGCGGCTCCGGCAACGGCGCTGGCAGTTCTTCCGGTTCTGCACCTGCGTCCGGCGAGAGTGCTCATGCTCCGTCCGGCTCCGGCAGTTCGGGTCTGGTACTTCTGTATCTGCTCCCTACATCTTCCGGCAATACCGGTTCTTCCAGTGAATCGGCTCCGTCGGGCAGCGCAAATGACGGCACGGATACGCCTACTTCTGAAACCGGCGGCACTTCTTCCGAAAAGGTTGAAGCCCCTGCGGCGGATGGCTTGCCGTATGCGGTAGGGGGAGACCGGTGGGCCGGGTATTCGGAAGGCGATATGCCTCCTGAACCTGAAACCACGGTCGAGACAGAAACCGCTGCGACAGAGGTCGTTCAGGTCGAGCAAGCTGCAGAACAGCAAAGCAGTGGCAGTGCGGTGACTGAGACGGTCGATGAAGCCGGGTCTGAATCTAATACACAGAACAGCCACGATGACAGCGAGAATTACTCTGGCGGTCAAAATACCGATACAGAGGATGTATCGGAACCCGATTCTGCAGATGAACCCGATACGCAGGACGAAACCGAGGATACGGAATTCGATGCAACGGATGACGCCGCATTTGATGTTCCTATTGCGGACGGGTCTGAGTATTACGAGGACAAGGCGCAAACCAATTCGTTCACGGCTCCCGAACAGGAAATGGCTGAGCCTGAACCTGTAGCGGAACCTGAACACGAATCCGAGCCTGAACAGGTTGCGGAACAGAAACGGCCTCCGATTCCCGAAGCCTATATGACTTCTCAATCCAGCGTTACGCGCCTGAGCAGTACAAACGGCACGGTTGAATCCGATAGCTTGGGTATGTTCCAGATGACGCGTGAGGAAGTCGCGGATAACGGTTGGACGACTTGGCGGATTCTCCAAAAAGTGGATTCCGATGGCAGCGTTCTGAGTACGCTCGTTTGTGGTTCATATCAAGCCTGTTTGGGACCCTGCAACGAGAACCTCTCGCCCCGCGACCTTCGATGAGGTGGCTAATAAAGCCCGCAGCATTGAAGGCTTTGAGAATGTAGGACCGGACCTTGATGCGGATTACCGCAGAAGTCAGGCTCGTCAGGAATTCCGCAAAATTCCGAACCGAGACCCTATGACGGGCATTCAATGGCCAGCCCATTTCCAGCGGTACGATGACCAGAAACGCGATTCTCATGGCCACGGAAAACAGGATAAGAAACACAACCCTTTCAGCGGTATGGACGACTATAGCGTAAACGCTGATACAAATAAGGCGTAAGCCTTTCGGTGTCAGGGGTAATACCCGATGCCGTGCCTTGCAAAATCACTTGCCTCCACGCGGCGCAAGGCGGTAACGCAGCTATTGGTTGCGGCAGAAAGTGGTAAGAAACTTTATTAGTAAGGGAGGGTGGTAATATGGCAGGATTCGGAGGCGGTGCCTCCTCAACCGGCAATATGGCCGACAGTGCAGTAAGCGATGCCAAGCAAATGGCAAAGACAGCCGCCGATGTCTATAACGCCGGTGAGGGAAGCGCAAAAAGGATGCGAAGGCCGTATCGAAAGCCGCTGGACAAATCGCGAGCGGAAACTATGTTGGTGCTGTAACGACTGCAATCAAAAATCCAAAAACAACGTTCAAAATCATTCTGGTCGCACTTGTACTTTTCATGATACCGTTCTTTATCACAATGATGGGTGTCATCTTTGTGGTTCAGTTACCAGGCTCGATTGCAGAGTCAGTGCAAAGCGCGGTCGGTCAATCCGTAGATAGCGTAACGCTCGGCTGGGAGGATTTTAAAGCGAGGCTTTCAGCGGGTGTCGATGATTTTCTGACCTTTGTGACGACCGGACAGTTTGGTGATGCCAGCAAATCCTATAGGGGATGATTTGGCGATTGCAGATGACCCGGTGTTCTACGGGTACACGAGCACATCAAATGTGATGGTGGCGGTGCTGAACCACTATTTCAAGGACGCGTATCAGGAGTTCAATGCAACAGCACTGGACATTGCAAACAAGGAAATGGATAAGATGGTAAAGCAAGCCGAAGCCTGACGGTGTTGCGCCTGAAAATATCCTGACTTCCGTGGACCCGGAACTGTATGAGTCAAAGAATTACCTGAACTGGACATTCTTCGTTATGGCTGGTGAAAGCTGCAAATCCCGCAACGAGTCCGGTTTGCGGTTTCATGTGAAGGAAATGGTTGATGCAGCCAAAACCTTGAAAAGAGCAAGCTTTGGAAAGTAGAACTCGATAAAGAATACCGCGTTTCGGAAGCTACCCGAACATGGTGGGAGGACGAAGAAGTCGATGTACCGACGCTTGATAAGAACGGGAACAAACAATATGACAGATTAGGGAACCTTATCACGCATAAAGAAACACAGCGTGTTCAGAAATCCGAAAAGTACAAGATTGCGGTTGCAAAAATCAAGTACCATTATTCTCCGAAAGAAGGCGCGAAGCGGTATATCCTCGATTACTTCAATGTGACAGACACTACGGCAGGCACGGCAGACCTCTCGGATGAGGACATCTTCAACGAACAGGTTGAGGCAATGCGGCAGTTGTATAATGCGCGGGAAGCGTACTTTGAGGATAATGCGGAGTTGGACTTCGACCCGGATGCACCGAATCCCGGCATGGGCGGCGGCACTGGCGGTATGGTCATCAGCGGAACCCTGAAAGGTTTGATTACGCAGTTTTATGCATCTCATCCAGCCGATACATTGTTTAATGCCCCAAGCGTTATTGGCGGCCATGGTCAGGATGGAAGGGTATGGTTTCTTTCGCATCTCGGCGCGATTCGAGGTGGTGTTGCTCATAACGGCACTGATATCGTCCCGCCTTCCGTGATGTATTCGCTCATTGCACCTCACAGGGCATCGTTATCGGAACCCAGACAGGATTTGCAAACGGCGTTACCCAGACAAAAAGGCAACGCACAGCGAGGAAATTTCGTTTTCGTGTATTACGGTGAATCGAGCGGTGGCGGTGTTTTCGTACTGTATCAGCATCTGTCACCGGATTTTCATGGAAGATTGGTGATACGATTCCTGCCGGTGCTGTTATCGGTCAGACGGGATGGAGCGGATTGTGTTACAGTTCGCACGGCGGCACAGGTGAGCATCTGCACCTTGAAATGTACTACGGTACACAGCAGGTCAATCCTGAGGCATATATGAGCAACTAAGAAACGGAGGCCCCACTCAAAGCGAGTGGGATTTTGATGAAAAAGAACTTGAAAAGAAAATGGCCGCTATGAAAGCCTTGCGGCGGCATCTATCTGCACATGCTTGTCCAGGATGCAGAAACAAGGCAGAGGATGAGGCGACCTCGAATCCGGTTCCGACCCGTCTATCGCGGCATCGGATTCTGCTTCCGGAAACCCTGAGGTGACCGGAGATGTAGATACTTCGGGCGGCGTGAAGATGGGAGAACGGGCAAATCGTGTTGACGCCGATTACGGCTGAGTCCCCAATAACTGTGTAAGAACGGGTATATGGAATACAAGTATCTGGATGGCACTTTATCGGTATAAGGAATACGAGTCCGCCGTAAAGGCTAAGAATCTCGTTCCCTATACAGATGCAGATGGAAAGGGTCTAACCCTTGAAACGGGACATACCGTTTATATCCGCAATACGCAGAATCTTAGCAATACCCTTCTGCTTCGGACAATGACTCCGATAGTACCGAATCCGGCACAGGGAGAAGAAATCACTATCACGGATGAGTATGTAGAAAGCAGTTCCAGTATATCGATGAGAATGGCAACTATGTAGAGACTCCGCCTCGACCGATACCGGCAATGATGCTGCTCTATTCTGATGGAACATTACAGAAATGCATCGTGTCTGGTGAAGAAGTCTATGACATCGATAACCTTACCAACGAAATCGAATACCCTACAGATTTCGCACAGCTTCGCAAGGAAGGTTCCTGCGAGCGCATCTACATCTACAACGTTGCTGTTTCCTATTGTGCGTATATCCGTGAAAAGAGCTTGATTGAGATTTATGAGCGCCGTGCAAAAGAGCTTTTGACTCAGCTGCCGTATATCACTCAGGAAGATGAGCAATCTCTGATTGAGATTGTAAAGAATCCGGAATCCGCAATGGTGGATAGACGCCGGGTTGTCGAATACCTTGCTCATTCGTTCTACGGTGATGAGGAAGGGGACAGGAAGCTTTCTGAATGGGAAGAAGATGCTCCGACCTGTAACATCTCTGATATCTATGACGCTCTGCTTCACAACGACCTTGATAAGTGGGAAGCAAACTTCAAGTATGTACCGCTGAGCCATCCGGCCGCATCTGCATGGGCAGTGTTTAAGGGTATGGGTGAGCGCGTACAGCCCAACATTGTTGGCGGCTTGAATACTCGACTCCAGCTGTTCATGACCTACAAGGTTCGCCGCGTTATCAGTAACGATGACATTCGCCTGGCAAATCTTGGCGCGGAAAAAACCGCATTGTTCCTTATCATTTCCGATGATAACGCTTCTATGCAGCTGCTTTCCTCTCTGCTTTTGAGCTTCCTGTTCAAAGACCTGAAAGAAGCTTTCGATGCAGTTGGTGGTGAAGGACGCATCCCGGTCAACGTTGTTGCGGACGAGTTGGCGAATACCGGCGTCTGGCCGAACTTTGAAAAGACTATCGCAACGGCTCGTTCTCGTAAAATCAGTTTCGTTGATTCTGCAGAGTTTGCCGCAGCTGACGCAGTTGTACGGCGAAGAAAACGCAGAAACCATCATTGGCTGCTGCAATACGATGCTGGTTCTGGGCTGTAATGATAAGTATACAGCCGAATATATTTCCGATAAGAGCGGCATTGTTACGATTCGCGCCAAGAGCGTCAGCGATACTCGTGCTTCCTCTGCCGGAAATCGCGGCGTGATGCAAGGGTATTCGCTCAGTGAAGGCGACGGCAAACGCAATCTTGTGAACCCTGATGAAGTTCAGCATTTGGACAAGGAACAGATTTTGATTATGACGAATGGCCAGAACATGTTGGAAGCCAAGCGCTTCGGATTTATTCATCATCCTCTGTTCAATGACCCGCATTTTGTCCCCACCAAATGGGCAGAACTTCCGAAAACCGCAGACCTTTATCCCAATGCCCGGAAACACGACGCAATTGAATCCCGTGAATCGTCGTTCGGTGATATCCAGCGCCAGAAGAAATCAATACAGATATTACGCAGAAGCGTTCCGAAGAGCGCATGAAACCGCGTTTGTCCAAGAAAGATTTGCTGGCTACGGATGAACCTGCTCCCAAAAAAGAAAAACGCATTCAAAAAATAAATAGTTTGTTCCTTAACCCCTGGTTACTGATTGTGTGACCGGGGTTTTTCTTTTTCCCTGATTCGCTCCATGCGGGTCAGGAACCACACAAATCGACAGCCTCCGCGCGGCGTGTGGTGGACAGTGCCCGAATCCTGCTACCGGGCAGCGACAAATGTCGATAATCTCATATTTCTTTTTAACACAAAGGAGACAAATACCATGAACGAAAATGAAATGCTGAATCCCACTGCCGTTGAAACCAATGAAGCTGCTGTCGCTGCTGTACCTGAAGAAAATGTAAACGCCGCGCCGGTATCTGAACCGCAGGAAGCGAAAGAGGCTACCGAAGCAGCTCCCGCCGATGAGGGCGTTGACGAAGAAGTCAATGAGGTTCCTCGTGCGACTCGCCGCTTCAATGATGATGACTTGGCGATTGGGGCTTTCATTGATGACGGCAACGATATGCTGCATGTCGATATGCCCGAAGACCGCCGCGCTCGTGACCTGGCTGAGATGCGCCGCTGCGTTGCTGACAACAAGCATGGTCCTCGACGCTTCCTGCAGGGCAAGGTCTTTGGCGTTCGCCCGGTTCAGAATGGCAGCGCTGTCGTTGAAGTGAGCCGTGGCACGCTGCGCGTCATGATTCCGGCAGAGGGCTTCTTCTACTTCAGTCTGATGAAGGGCATTGAGGAGAACGATGCGACTACCCGGCAGCGCCGTTATCTGCGTAAGGCAAAGCTGATGAATGGCGCTATCATCAACTTCTGCCCGTATATGGAAGCCAAGTCTGAGGATGGCGAGGTCGTATTCGCTGGCTCTCGTCAGGACGCTAAGCAACTCCAGCGCAACCGTCACTTCTTTGGCCGCAATGCGGATGTTCAGAACGGCTCCCGCGCTATCGCTTCTATTCTGTCCAGCGGCCCGGATTACGTCATCGCTGAAGCTCTGGGCGTTGAGACCAGCATCGGTGCTGGTGCTCTGTCTGCTTACGAGTATATCGACGATGTGTCCAAGAAGTTCCATGTCGGTGAAGGCATTCCCGTGGTTATCGAAGACCTGAACGTGGATAACGAAAATGGCACTGTCAGCATGCGCATGAACCGCGCTATCCTGGAACGCCGCGCTAATCCCGCAATGAACATCCACAGCCTGGCTCGCAACGGCGCTTACGGTGCTACCGTGACTTCCGTTCAGGACAACTACTACCGCCTGATTGTGGATGTCGGCAACATTCAGGCTCGCGTTGCTCGTACCGCTTCCG